>Ga0265342_10000119_pt1 | contig 87664 bp, 71 predicted proteins | sample 4CB327metaG_FD_203125 | JGI IMG/M metagenome (GOLD analysis project Ga0265342, IMG submission 203125) | Rhizosphere microbial communities from Carex aquatilis grown in University of Washington, Seatle, WA, United States - 4-CB3-27 metaG | ecosystem: Host-associated > Plants > Roots >...
CGTCGACCGGCACCACCTTGACCTTGTCGGCCTGGACCGGCAGCGGGAACTTCTCGATGATCTTGTCCTCGGCGAGGATTTCCGCCGGCGTGCCCGCCGTGTCGTAGGTGATCGGCGTCGCCACGCCGTCGATGAGCTTGCGGCGCACGTCGGCGCCCTTGTCGGTGACGATCGCGATCGAGAGCTTGTCGATGCCCAGGTACTTCTTGATCACGCGATCGACCTCTGCCTTCTTCATCCTCGGCAGCCGCTCGTGCAGCTCCTTGATCAGATCCTTGCCGATGATCGCCGAGTCCATCGCATAGCCGAGCCGCCGCGAAATGTCCTGGATCCACAGGTCGGCGTAGTTCATCAGGAACGTTTTGGTCGCCTGGAAGCCCGCCTCGGGGATGCCTTCGCGGATCAACTTGTCGGTCTCGTAGAGCGCCGCGCGCAACGCGAAGAGGCTATTCTGCGGCGGCACGGGGCGCAGCCAGATCTCGAAGTGCTGCTCGCGGCGCGGGATGTTGGGCAGCGGGAACGTCGACCAGCCGTCCTGAATGAAGTTCTCGATGTACGCGTAGTCGCCGTAGTTGAGCCCGCGGTTGCCACGCAGGTGATTCATGAGCACCCCGTTGAAGGTGCGGTGCTCGCCCAGGTACGAGCGCGCGACAGTGAGCGGATAGAAATCGCTGCTGGCGCGCGTGATCGGCAGCGGGCGCCCGATCGAGATCGCGTTTGCGCGTGCGTCCTTTTCGACGATCAGGATCTGGTTGCCGGCGTGCTTGGGCGCGGGCGGCAGGCGCGGCTGCGGCGTGCCGCGGTGTCCGAGCGCCGCAAACCGGCGCGTGAACGCGTCGGCGAACCCGTCGGAATGCCCGCCACCGACGCCGACGACCAGGCGATCGCGCGTGTAGTGCAAGGCATAGAACGCCTTCACGTCGTCGAGGGTGATCGCGTTCAGACCGGCGACCGTCCCCGGCGACGGGGAGCCGTAGGGGTGGCCGGCGTAGAGCACGGTCGCCATCGCCTGCTTGCCGAGATCCTCGTCGTCATTGCCTCGCAAGGTCTTGGTGAGGTAGTCGAGCGCGTCCTGGCGGTTGCGCGTGAAATCCTCCTCGGCGAAGCGCGGGTTGATGATCTGATCCGCGAGCAGCGAGGCGAACTTCTCGGCGTTGTCGCGGTGAACCATCCCCTCGAACACCACCGACTCCTTGTCGCCGTAGACGCGGATGTACGCCGCCAGCGGGTAGAGCGCGTCCAGCAGCTCAGCGTAGCTGCGCGCGCGGCTGCCGCCCTTGCCCAGCATCTCGGCAGTGAGCGCGGCCAGGCCCTCCTTGCCCTTGGGGTCGTCGACCGAACCGACGCGGAAGAGCACACGGATCGCCACCAGCGGGTTGTTGGGCGACGGCAGGAAAACGGTCTTCGGCGGATCGCCAGCCCAGCGGAACGGCGGCGGCGCCTTGAGCGGCCCGGTCGGCTTGGCAGCGGCAGCGGCGGCCGGGGCGGGCTCCTCGGCGGCCCGCGCGCGCCGCCCACCCAGACCCGCCATCAACAGCATCGATGCGATCATCCAGCGACTCCTCCAAATACCTTTGATCGACCGGCTCATTTGCCCGCCTTTAAAGTGACGACCGTGCGGTTGTTCGGCGTGAAATAGAACTGCGCCACCCGTTTGACGTCGGCGCTGGTGACCTTGTCATAGAGCGCGAAGTAGTCGTTGATCGACGACAGCGTGCCGGTGAGCGCGATGAACGACGCCGCGGTCGTCGCCGTGCGATCCGCCGTCGAGAGCTGGCCCGCGAAGCCGTACTTCACGTGCGACAGCACCTCGGCCAGCGTTCGCTCGTCGACGCCTTCGCGCGCGATGCGCGCGATCTCGTCGTTGATCGCCGTCTCGACGTAGGCGACGTCTGCCGGCTTCTTGATGCGCGCCAGGATCGTGAACAGGTTCGGATCGACGTGGGGGTCGGCCGAGCCCGACAACGATTCGACCTTCTGCTCGTTGATCACCAGTTTCTTGTAAAGGGGCGCGCGCTCGGCGAAGAGGAGCTCGGCCAGTACGTCTAGCGCCGGGAGGTCCACGTTGGTCGTCGAGAAGCCGGGCACGTGATAGCCCTCGAGCAACATCGGCAGCGTCGCGCCCTTCCACTGCACCTCGGCCTGCTTGCCCTTCTTCTGGGGCGGCTCGGCGGGGACCGCCGGCCGCGCCGGGCCGCGCGCCCAGCCGCCGTACGCCTTGTCGACCAGGCTGAAGACGTTCTCGGCGTCGACGTCGCCGACCACCAGCAAGGTCACGTTGTCGGGCCGGTAGTAGCGATCGAAAAACTGGCGCGAGTAACCGAACTCGTTGGGCATGTTCTCGATGTCTTTGAGAAAGCCCATCGTCGTGTGCTTGTACGTATGGGTTGCGTACGAGTTGTCGTAGAGCACCTCGACCATCTTCTCGATCGGGTTCGACGCGTTCTTGTTGTACTCACCCAGCACCGCGCGCGCTTCCTTCTGGAAATCGGGCTCCTTGTACTGCAAGTGCTGGAAGCGATCCGCCTCGATATCGACGATCTTGGGCAGCGCCGCGTTGCCGGCGAGGATGTGATAGACGGTGAGGTCGTCGGAGGTGAACGCGTTCGAGTCGGCGCCCATCTCCTTGATCACCGCGTTGTAAGCGTCCTGCGAGTAGCGCTCGGTCCCGCGGAACATCATGTGCTCGAAGAAGTGCGCGAAGCCGGATTTGCCCGCCTCGACCTCGTTGCGGCTGCCGGTCCGGACGACCGAGTAGTAGGCCACCAGCCCCGGCGAATCGTATGCGACCACATAGACGCGCAGGCCGTTCGGGAGCGTCTTCTCCTTCACGGGGAACGGAAACGCGAGCCCGCCCGACGACGACGACGATGATTGCGGCTTGGGGTCGGTCTTCGCGGACTCCGTCTTCGCCGATGCGGGCCGCGAGATAACCGCGGCGAGCGGGACGGCCAAAAGAAGCGCGCTGGCGAGCGCGCTCAAACTCGGGAGCAGTAGCAGCCTCATGATTCCTCCGGTGGGCGGACAGGCTACAAGCTCGGGGCGGCGGTCTCCAGTTCTGATCGTCGATTTGTTGTAGCCTGTGGATAGTCGATGCAGGAAGCGCCGTCACCACCGACGTATTCCCTCGGCAAGCCCGCCGCCGCGCGCGGGCGCCTGCTCGTCGAGGGAAAGCTCGAGCCCGGCGCGGTCGTGTTTGCCGGGGGTCGGATTTTGGAAGTCATCCGCGGCGACGCGATCCCGGCGGGGCGCTTGCCCGCGCAGGTGTTCGACGCCGCGATCGTGACGCCGGGGTTGATCGATCTACAAGTCAACGGTGGCTTCGGGTTCGAGGTCGGGGCAGATGCGGAGGCGTTGAAGAAGCTCGCCGCGCGGTTGCCGGCCACCGGCGTGACGGCGTTCTTGCCGACGCTGGTGAGCCTCCGTGCGGATCAGTATCCCGCGGCGCTCGACGCGTTCGAAGCCGCAGTGGCCCATGCTGCGAGCGCGGGCGCGACGCCGCTCGGACTGCATCTGGAAGGTCCGCTCCTTTCACCGGCGCGCGCCGGCGCCCACGATCGTGCCGCGATCGAGGCGGCGACGCCGGAGCTGATCGATGAGCTGGTCGCACGCGGCACGGTGAAAATGGTGACGCTCGCGCCCGAACGTCCCGGCGCGATGGATCTGATCGCGCGCCTGCGCGCGCAGGGAATCGCCGTGAGCCTGGGCCACACCGACGCGACGGCGGCGGAGCTGCGCGCCGGCATCGATGCCGGCGCGCTGATGGTCACGCACCTTTTCAACGCCATGTCGCCGTTCACCCACCGCGCCCCCGGCGCCGTCGGCGCAGCGCTGACCGACTATCGCGTGGTCGCCGGTTTGATTGCGGACGGAGTCCACGTCGATCCAGTCGCGATCCAGCTCGCGCTGGCCGCCAAGGGCAGCGGCGGACTGGCGCTGGTGACCGACGCGACCGCGGCGGCGGGCCTCGGCCCCGGGCGCCACCAGCTTGGGAGCGTCGCGATCGTCTCCGACGGAACGGTCGCGCGCTTGGCGTCCGATCCAAGCACGCTGGCCGGCTCGACACTGACGCTCGATCAGGCGCTACGCAACTTCGTCGCGTTCACGGGCGCGGCACTCGAGGACGCGTTCGCGACGGTCACATCGGTGCCCGCGTGGCTCCTGGGCCTGGGCGACCGAGGTCGGCTGGCGCCGGGCGCGTGTGCCGACCTGGTGCTGTGGTCAGAGGCGATGGACGTAGAAGGGACATTCATAGGAGGCGGAGGGGGCTGGCGATACTCACTCCGCGCCGACCGAGCCGACTAGGCTGCGGCTTGGTGTCCTCTTGCTCTACCCTTGGGCGAGGACGGGTGAAGGAGGGTGTGGGGCGACCGGCGGGTAGCGCTGCGGGCGGCGGGGTGGTGCCGAGGGCGGCGTTGACTCGAAAGGTCTGCTCTCCACCCCTCTCCCGCGGACGGGAGAGGGGATCGGAGGTCACCTCTATTGCTTGGTTAGCTTGACGTAGTCGATGAACAACTGCGCGCTGCTGCTGTGCGTGTTCTGGCCCGTCACGGTGAACGTGAAGAACGCCTGGCCGGACGTCAGTGCCGTGTTCCCCAGGTTGAGCTCGACCCAGGTGTTGCTGGTGGCCCAGAGGTCCTGGTTCTGTGCGATCAAGGTCTGGGCGCCGCCGAGCGTGGTGGAACGCGTGAGCTTGAAGATGCCCTCGTTGGTGCCCTTCTTCACCCGGACCTTCACGTTGTAGGTTCCATCGACCAGCACACCGATCGGGAAGGTAACGAAGTCCCCGCTGGCGTTGGAGGCCAGGTTGACGCCCTTGCCGTTGCTGTAAGAGCTGCCGGTCACGACGGTAAAGGCGTCGCTCGACTTCGCCAGCATCGGCTCGTTCTCGCTCTCGAAGGTCGTCGCCGCCGGGTCGTACTCGTAGGCCCCGACGTCGTCGAGAGGCGTGGGTCCGCCGTTTCCATTCTTCGGTCGGACGTACCCGCGCTGATCCACGGTGAATCCGTCGGTGGACGAGCCGAAGTCGATCGCAGGGCTCGGGAGCGGCGGAGGCTGCGGCGTGAGAGGAAATACCTGGGTCGGTCCCCCCGCATACATGAGCGGGCCCAGCCGCGCGTTGAACCCTGCCCCGACTCGCGAGGTGTCGTGCCATCCGGTGTAGAGGTCATCGACGTTGGTGACGATGCACCAATCCGTGAAGAATTCGCCTTCGACGTCGGCAGCCGCCGGCGCGGAATTGTCGTTGATGATGGACGACGTGCACTGGATGGATGGTGCGGCCGAGAAGTCCTCGGTGATGCCGCCGCCCGAGTTGCCGGCGCTGTTGTGGGCGATCGTCAGGTGATAAAGGGCCATATAGGCGGCCTGACCGGTGGCAGCCACGGAGAAGATTGCCCCGCCTCGTAGATCGGCGTGGTTGTCGCTGAAGGTCGAATTGCTGATGGAGGTCGTATTGTCGGTCCCGTTCGATACCCGAAAGATTCCCCCGCCATTGCCGCTGACGGCGCTGTTTCCGACCACCGTGCTCTTGTCCATCACGATGACGCCGGACCCCGACCCACCACTCTCGTCGGAGAACACCGCGATGCCGCCCCCGTTTTCGTCGTTCCAATTGTTCGCGATGGTCGAGGACGTGATCGTGAGAACGCCAACGTTGTTGAAGATGCCCCTACGGTTGAAGTTGCTCACCTGGACGTGATCCAGCGTGGCCGCACGTCCAGGATCGATGACGATCCCGGTGACGCCGGCTGACTGGGTGCCCTTGGTCAGCGTGACGTCCTTGATGGTCAGGTTGCCGGCAGGAGCTTGAACTCCGACAGCGTGAAAAGCGGTCAGATCCGCTCGAATGGTGGTCGTCCACATGCTCGAGCCCTGGATGGTGACCGTCCTCGTGACATCCAGCGGGGTGTTCACGGACACGACGTAGGTCCCTGCCGGCAGGTTGATGGTGTTGCTGCCCGAGCCGGCGGTACCGCAGTTGGTGTTGGCGGGGGTCAGGTTCGCCGCGAGGATCGCCTCGCGGAGACTGCAAAAGCTGTCATTGGTCGTATTGTCGCTGGTGGTCGAAACGTTGAGAGTGGCGGCCTGGGCCATCGCCCCTGACCCCGCCATCAACAGCGTGGCGAGACCGGTAACGATGCATCTGCGCTTGCGAGCGGCATGAACTGCTCCTGACATGGCGTCCTCCTCCGTCCTTGGGGATCATTGGCGTATCGCCGCGAGCGCGGTCGACACGGTGTGGCGGACAGAGGTTGCGACTTACCCGTTGGACGGCTCATGAGATCCGAGTTGTCACGTCGATCTCGACCGCCTTTCACATGGCGGCGGAGCGCGACGCTCGACTCGCAGCAAGATCCGTTTCGTCCCGACTTTCCTACTTCCGACGGCGGCGGCGGAGCGCTATCAGCGCCAGGGCCGCGGCGGCGAACGATCCGGCGGCGCTCTCGCTACCGGCGACCGCGCAGGCGCAACCGCCGCTCGCACCGCCGGTCTCTCCGCCGCCGGGCGCACCGCCCTGGCTGCCACCGCCGGTCGAACCACCCGAGCCAGTCACCGTCGAACCGCCGACGCCGGTCACCGGCGAGCCGCCGGCGCCGCCGCCGGTCGTCCCGGCCGTGCCGCCGCCGGTCATTCCGCCCGTGCCGGCGCCGGTCATCCCGCCCGTGCCGCCGCCGGTCGCGCCGCCCGTGCCGCCGCGCGCGCCGCCCGCACCGGTCACGGGCGAACCGCCAGCGCCACCACCGGTCATGCCGCCCGCGCCACCACCGGTCGCGCCGCCGGAGCCAGTTGCGCCGCCGCTGCCGGTCACCGCGCCGAACTCGAACGCTCCGAGATCCGGCGCCGTCCCGACGAAGGGCAGGCCGACGTCGGTGCCCTTGTCGATGAGGTCGCTGCCGGCGACCAGGCGCACGAAGGCGTTGTTGGGCAGGCTACCGTCGGCGTTGCGCGGGGCCAGCGCCAGGTTGTTGATGTCCATGCTCATGAAGTCGGCGGCGGAGACCGTTACCGACAAGGTGAACGAGTTGAACGTGTCGGTGCCGCCTGAGAGGTTGCTGATCAGCGAGCCCGGGGCCATTGCGATGTTGTTGCGGATGACGTGGCTCGACGGGAAGCCAGCGTCGGCCTGCATGTCGAAGTTCTGGGGATTGTTGAACGCGGTGTTGTTGTAGAAGTTGATGGTGCCGGGGTGGTGGTTCGCGTAGAAGCCTTCGGAGCGATTGCCCGACGCCACGCAGTTCTCGACGGTGTGGGTCGCAGCGCCGGTCGATGGCACCACCGGCGGCGAGCCGTAGCCACCGGCCTTGAAGCCCGCCCCGTTGCCGGCCGTGGTCGTCGTCCCGGGGACGAAGCCGTTGCGGAACGAGAACGAGTTCTGCACGATGCACGGGCCGGCCGCGTTGATGAAGTCGAAGCCGTCGTCGCTGTTGTCGTAGCTACGGCAGCCGCGCAGGATGTTGTTGCCGCCCGACGAGTGACAGCCAAACCCGTCACCGCTGCCGCCGCCCTCGAGGACGTCGTAGTTGTTGTGCGAGTCGCAATTCAGGACGAGGTTGTTCGCTCCGCTGGTGATGAACACACCGGGCGCGTCGTTGTTGTGGACGTTGAGGCGCTCGAGAGTGTTGTTGTTCCCCTGGATGCGCACTCCCCACGAATCCTGGCCGCTCATGAACTGGTGCACGCCCATGACCTCGAGACCGATGATGTGGACGAAGTTGCAATGCACGTCGAGGCCGGTGACCCGCCCCGTCGCGGTGACGGCGGTGAGATCGAAGACCGGCGCCGCCTCGCCCGCAACCGCCGTATAGGTGATCATCGCGGCTGCCGTGCCGCTGGTGGTGAACTCGCCGCCGATGAGCGCGGGCACAGCGTTCGCGTTCGTGAAGGCGTATCGGCCGCCATGGATCATCACGGTGTCGCCCGCGCGCACCGTCCGCTGGGCGCGCCCGGTCGTGAACCAGGCGGTCGCCGCGGTCAGACCGTCGGCGGTGTCGCTGCCGGTGATGGCGACGTGATAGGTCGTCGCGTACACGGACCCCGACGCCAGCACCGCCACCAGAAAGGCCCCGAGTCGCACGGCACGGACGGGGGCGGTCTCACGGGTCGGCGTCATTTCGGTCTCCTTCTAAGCCGAGGGGGGAAGCTCGAAGCTACCAGAACTGAGTGTTCGAGGGGCGCCTGCGGGGCTCAGGCGCTCTGCGTCTTTCAGACGCGTCATGAAGGGCCGCGCCCTCGGAAACTAGTGCACGCGCGGCGCGTGGGGCAAAGCGGCGAGGATCTCCGTCTCGCGCTGCGCCAACTCTTCGATGCGCAATTCCAGCTCCGGCCCTGCTACCAGCGGCGCGGCAAGCGCCACGAAGATCTCGGCGTGCCGCTCCTCGGCGGATGCGAGCGCCTGGTAGAACGTGGCGAGCTCGGTGTCGCCGCTGTTCGCGAAACCCTCGGCCAGCAGCCCGAGGCGTTCGTGCGATCGGGATTCGATGAATGCCGCCACCAGCAGCGCGTCAAGAAGGCGCTCGGGCTCCTGGCTGCGCACCTCGCGAAGGAGGCCGCGCGCATAGTGATTGGGCGTGTCGGCGCGCGGGGCCCATCCGCGGCGCGCCAGCAAAGCGGCAACCTGAACCACATGGCTGGTCTCTTCGTGAGCCAGCCGAGTCAACGCCCCGACGGAGTCGCCCCGATGGGGATAGCGCCGCACCAGCGACAGCGCATTCTCGGCCGCCTTGCGCTCGCAATGCAGGTGGTCGGACAGCAACGCCGGTAAATCGGAGGTGCTGGCCGCGAACCAGCGTGGATGCGTCGAAGAGCGCAGAATCGAAGCGGGAGCGATCATTTTTGCTTGAGATACTCTACCGATTTGCTGACAGAATCGCCGCATGCGAAGAGGGGCCGCCCACAGATTGTTTGGTGATCGAACCTTCACCTTGCGTACCGAAGCGTTGGTATTGGCTGCGGTTGGCGCCGCGGTAATCGTCATCGGCTGCGGATCGATCTCGGTCGTCTCTGATGGCGGCAATAACAACAGCGGCTCGGGCGGCAACATCGACGTCACCACCGGCAGCGGGGGAAAGACCGCGGGCGCGGGGGGCAGCGCCCTCGGAACCGGCGGCACCGGTCAGGGCGGCGCGATGGCCGGCACCGGCGGCGTGCGTACCGGCACGGGCGGCCTGATGACAGGCGGGGGCGGCTCAGAGGGCATCGGCGGTACCGGCGGCGGAGCCGTGGGCGGCGCGCCCGGAACTGGCGGACGCGTGGCGGACGCGGGCGTCGACCTCGGCGCCGGCGTCGACGCGGGCATGATCTGCACGGCGGTGCGCGGTTGCTGCTCGACCGACGCCGACTGCAACCCCAACCAAGAGTGCGCGGGCACGACCTGCGGCGCCGACGGGCGCGCGAGCGGCGTGTGCAAAGCACGCCCAGCGCGCAACGGCAACCGCTGCTGGACCGATGCCGACTGCGCCGGTCAGAACAACAACAACAACAACAACACCTGCACCGGCGCGATCGTCTGCCCGTGCGGAGCGATCTGCTTACGGGCCGACGCGTTCGGCATGTGTAGCTGACGCACGATCAGGGAGGACACCCCGGGCGCGCCACGCCCGCGATGCACAGGCTGCACGAGATGCTGGTGTGCAGATCGTCGGGGACTGATCCACCGGCACGGGTCACGTCGAGCTTCTTGGCGCCGGGGCACTTCGCATCGTCGATCAGCGTCCAGCAGGGCGGTGTCGCGTTGACCGCACAGGCCTGCAGCGCGGTCTGGTGCTCGTGCTGCTGGGCGTCGGTGTAAATGTCCATCACCTGACATTCGGGCTCCACCTCGGGCGTCGACGGATCGCGGTCCATGAGTTGCCCGGTGACGCACTGGGGACCGATGTTGATTTTGATCAGGTTGGCAATGTCGACGAGCGCCTTGTTCAGCGTATCGTCACAGATGTCCCTGATGATGCCGTGGTTGCCGAACGCCTGTACCCACTGCGACAGGCGCACCGCCGGGTCGGCGCTATCGCCGCTCGGCGACATGCACGAGTGCTTGATGTTCGGATGCGGCTCGATGTCGCGCGGGTTCTGGATCATCTCGACGCTGTAGTCGGTCGGCAGCCCGGTGATCGCCGCCACCACGATGCGCGACGGGTCCGACTTGAGCCCTTTCAAGAACGCGACCTCGTCGGCGAGCTTGGTCAGCCGGCCGCTCGAGGTTTCGTTGGAGACGCACCCTTGCAGGTGATCGGCGGGGCCGCGCGGCGGCGGCTGCATCTGACCATTGATGTTGCAGAGGTGGCCGAACTCGTTGCAACGATACGACCACAACGGCCCGAGCGGATCGCTCATCAGCTTCTGGCTCGCGTCAATGAGATCCGAGTCGTTGGGGACCGAGCAGTCGTCTTCGTTGGTGACGAGCACCACCGCGAGGGTCGCTTCGGGGCGGAGAAAGCCTTCGTTGCCGGCAGGAACGTTCGCCGGATCAAGGGCCCACCGCACCGATTTGAGCTGCCCCTCGAAGCCGCAGCCCTGGTCGCCGAGCGCGGCGATGCAACCGAACGCGTCGCTGATGTCGCCGTCGAAGTTCGTCACCGTCTGGTTCGCGGACGCCGACAGGAACGTCTGCGGCGTCGGCGTCGTGTGCAGCGGCGACTTCGTGCACGGGATGCGCGGCGCGAACTGGAATTGCCCTCCGTCGCCGTTGTGGCGGCAACCGATCTCCTTCTGCTCTTCGAACTTTCCCGGACCGGTATCCGACGACACGACGGCGACGTGGATGTCGGGCAGCGCGACGCCGGAGCCGTCGGGCGTGGGAACCATCTTCAGCGGCTCCATGAACGACGGAAATTGCGCGATCAACTTCTTCTGCAGCGTCGACATCGACGACGAGTTGTCGACCATGAACAAGATGTCGAGCTTGTTGGTCAATGACGCGGGGAAGTCGTTCTGCCCGACCCGCGTCGGATCGGGAACCGGCGGGGTCAGCGGGTGGTCGCCGCACGCGCCGAGCAACGGCAACGCCGCCACGAGACACCACCGAACGAAGCGTTTCCGAACGAAGCACGTTCCGCAGGACATCACGAACCTCCTCACGGACACCCGGGGCGAGCCACGCCGGCAATACAAAGGCTGCAAGAAATGCTGGTGCTCAAGCCGTCGGGAAGCGCTCCGCCGTCGCGGGTCACGTCGAGCTTCTTGGCGCCGGGGCACTTCGCGTCGTCGACCAACGTCCAGCAGGGCGGCGTCGCATTGACGGCACAGGCCTGCAGCGCGGTCTGGTGCTGCTGCTTCTGAGCGTCGGTGTAGACGTCAATCACCTGACACTCGGGATCCAGCTCAGGTGTCGACGGATCCTTGTCCATCAGCTGCCCGCTGACGCACTGGGGACCGAGGTTCAGCTTGATGAGGTTGGCGATGTCGACCAGCGGCTGGTTCAGCGTGTCGAGGCAGATGCTCTCGGCGATGCCGTGATTGCCGAACGCGTTCACCCACTGCTGCAGCCGCACCGCCGGGTCGGCGTAGTCGCCGCTCGGCGACATGCACGAGTGCTTGACGTTCGGGATGTCCTCGAACTGGCCCGGGACCATCTCGACGCTGTAGTCAGTTGGCAGCCCGGTGATCGCCGCGACGACGATCCGCGATGGATCGGTTTTCAACCCCTTCAGGAACGCCACCTCGTCGCCGACCTTGGTGAGCAGGCCGCTCGGCGCCGTCGGCGTGGGTATCTGGTCCTCGTTGGAGACGCAGCCCTGCAAGTGGTCAGCGGGGGTCCCGCGCGGCGGCGGCTGCATCCTGCCGTTGATGTTGCACAGGTGGCCGAACTCGTTGCAGCGATACGACTGGAACGGCCCGAGGGGATCGGCCATCCGCAATTGGGTCGGATCGGCGAGATCCGAATCGTCGGGGACCGAGCAATCGTCCTCGTTGGTGATGAGGACGACCGCGAGTGCCGCGTCGTCGCGCAGAAACCCTTCGTTGCCTTGCGGAACGTTGAACGGATCCAGCGCCCACCGCACCGATTTGAGCTGCCCCTCGAAGCCGCAGCCTTTGTCGCCGAGTTCGGCGATGCAGCTGAACGCGGCGCTGATGTCGCCATCGTAGTTGGTCACGGTTTGGTTCATCGACGCCGACAGAAACGTCTGCTGCGTCGGCGTGGTGTGCAGCGGCGGCTTCGTACAGGTACCGCCCGGTAAGAATTGAAACTGTCCGTGATCGCCACCGAAGTGGCAGCCGCCAGCGTCGCGGAACTTGCCAGGCCCCGTATCGGACGACACTACGGCGACGTGGATGTCGGGCAGCGCCACGCCCGAGCCGTCGGGAGTCGGTACGGTCTTCAACGGGTCCATGAACGACCCGAATTGCCTGACCAACTTGTCCTGTAACGGCGCCATCGACGACGAGTTGTCGACCATGAACAGGACGTCGAGCTTGTTGTTCAGCGATGCTGGGAAGACTTGGGTCGTGACCCGCGTCGGATCCTGCGTCGGCGCAACCAACGGATTGGCGTTACACGCCCAGAGGAGCGGCAATCCCGCACCAACCAGCGCCCAGCGCAGCCGCGACCACACGCGACGCGCACACGCACCCTCTCTTCGCCCCTTGCAATGAGAAATCATGAGCCCCTCCTCGAGGGACGCATTGAGCAAGGGTGGGGCCAGCGCCCGCACGACGTCAAAAGGCCGCAATAAGGCGGCCTCCGACGACGGCAAGGGCGTGACGCCGGCAACTAGGTTGCCAGCGCGTTCTCAGCGGTTGGCGGCAATCACGCCGACGCCGCCGGCGCTACACGACCAGCTGTCGCAGCACGTACTGCAGGATGCCACCGTGCTGGTAGTAGGCGATCTCCTGCGGTGTGTCGATGCGAACCAGGGTCCTGAAATCGACGGCGGTGCCGTCGGCGCGCTTTGCCCGGATGCCCAGCTCCCGCCCGCCGGCGAATCCGCCGTCGAGCAGCGCCGGCAACCCGACGGTGGCGTACACCTCTTCACCGGTCAGGCCCAGCGACGCCGCGTTCTGCCCGGGCAGGAACTGCAACGGCAGGATTCCCATGCCGACCAGGTTCGAGCGGTGGATACGCTCGTAGCTCTCGGCGATCACCGCGCGCACGCCCAGCAGCATCGGCCCCTTGGCCGCCCAGTCGCGCGACGACCCGCTGCCGTACTCTTTCCCGGCGATCACGAACAGCGGCACCTTCTCCGCGGCGTACTTTTCGGACGCGTCGAAGATCGACATGGCCTCGCCGCCAGGCAGGTGGCGGGTCACGCCGCCTTCGGTCCCCGGCGCGAGTAAATTTCGCAGGCGGACGTTGGCGAACGTACCGCGCACCATGACCTCGTGGTTCCCGCGCCGCGAGCCGTAGGAATTGAAGTCCTTGACCTCGATCCCGTGCGAGAGCAAGTAGCGCCCGGCCGGCCCGTCCTTCTTGATCGAGCCCGCCGGCGAGATGTGGTCGGTGGTGACGCTGTCGCCGAGCACCGCGAGCACGCGCGCCGCGGCGATCTCCTTCACCGCGCCCGGCGCCTTGGCCATCCCCTCGAAGTAGGGCGGATGCTTGATGTACGTCGACGCCTGGTCCCAGACGTAGGTCTCGCCTTCGGGCACGTCCAGGCCCCGCCAGCGCTCATCGCCGTCGAACACCACGCTGTAGCTCCTCTTGAACATCTCGGGCTTGATGGCATTCATCGCGGCGTTGACCTCTTGCAGAGAAGGCCAGATCTCCTTGAGGAAGACCGGCTTGCCCACCTTGTCGACGCCCAGCGCCTCCTGGTCGAGGTCGATGTCGATGCGGCCCGCGAGCGCGAACGCCACCACCAGCGGCGGCGACATCAGGTAGTTGGCGCGCACCTCGGGGTTGATCCGGCCCTCGAAGTTGCGGTTGCCCGACAGCACCGACGCCACCACCAGGTCGCGCTCGTCGATCGCCTGCGAGATCGACGCCGGCAGCGGCCCGGAGTTGCCGATGCAGGTCGTGCAGCCGTAGCCGACGGTGTTGAAGCGGAGCTTGTCGAGGTACGGCGTCAGCTGCGAGGCATCCAGGTACTCCGTCACCACCTTGGACCCCGGCGCCAGCGACGTCTTGACCCACGGCTTGGTGGTGATGCCGCGCTCGACTGCCTTCTTGGCGAGTAGGCCGGCCGCCACCATCACCGACGGGTTCGAGGTGTTGGTGCAGCTGGTGATCGCCGCGATCACGACCGAACCGTTGGTGACCTCGGGCTCGACCGACGCCGGCGCGTAGCCGACGTTGGTGATCTCGGCGGCGGCGTTGGCGCTCGACGCGGGCGCCGCACCTTTCTTCTTCGGCTTGACCAGCGACGGCAGCGCCTGCTCGAACGAGGCGCGCGTCGAGAACAGCGGCACGCGGTCCTGCGGGCGCTTCGGCCCGGCGACGCTGGGCACCACGCTCGCGAGATCGAGCTCCAGCGTCGCCGAGTACTCCGACTCCTTGGTGTCGGGGCCGTGGAACAGGCCCTGCTCGCGCGCGTACGCCTCGACGAGCGCGATCTGCTCGTCGGAGCGGTTCGACAGGCGCAGGTAGCGCAGCGTCTCGGCGTCGATCGGGAAGATGCCGCAGGTCGCGCCGTACTCCGGCGCCATGTTGGCGATGGTCGCGCGGTCGGCCAGCGACAGCGCCGCCACGCCGGGCCCGAAGAACTCGACGAACTTGCCGACCACGCCCTTCTTGCGCAGCATCTCGGTGACAGTGAGCACGAGGTCGGTCGCCGTCGACCCTTCGCGCAACGCGCCGTGCAGGCGGAAGCCGACCACCTGCGGGATCAGCATCGACATCGGCTGGCCCAGCATCGCCGCCTCGGCCTCGATGCCGCCGACGCCCCAGCCGAGCACGCCCAGGCCATTGATCATCGTGGTGTGCGAGTCGGTGCCGACGACGGTGTCGGGATAGGCCTTGGGCATGCCTTTGCCGTCTTCGGCCGTGAACACCACGCGGGCCAGGAACTCGAGGTTGACCTGGTGCACGATGCCGGTGTCGGGCGGAACGACCGCGAAGTTGCGGAACGCCGACTGGCCCCAGCGCAGGAATGCGTAGCGTTCCTTGTTGCGCTGGAACTCGATCGCCGCGTTCAGCGACAGCGCGTGCGGCGTGCCGTACTCATCGACCTGGACCGAGTGATCGATCACCAGCTCGGCCGGCAGCAGCGGATTGATCTTGGTCGCGTCGCCACCCAGGCGCTTCATGGCCTCGCGCATCGCCGCGAGATCGACCACCGCTGGCACGCCGGTGAAATCTTGCAGCAGCACGCGGCTCGGCATGAACGCGATCTCTTTCGACGGCTCGGCCTGCGCTTCCCAGGCGCACAGCGTGCGGATATCGGCTTCCTTGACCGCGCGCCCGTCCTCGGTCCGCAACAAATTTTCGAGCAGGATGCGCAGCGAGAACGGCAACCGCCCGGGCGCCAGGCCCGCCTTTTCCAGCGCGGACAGCCGGTGAATCTCGTACTCGCGCGGCCCAACCTTGAGAACTGACCGACTGCCGAAGCTGTTCGCCATGTTGTGCATTCTTAGGTTCGTGCGGGCGCGATGTCGACAGGAAAACGGCACCGAACCGACGCGCATTGTGACCTTGTGGTCCCTGAAAAAATGCGGTTACCTGGCGGACATTCTCGATGATTGACGGAAAAAAGATCGTGGTGGTCATGCCGGCCTACAACGCGGCGCAGACCCTGGAACGGACGGTGGCCGAGGTGCCGGCTCTGGTCGACGACATCATCCTGGTCGATGACGGATCGAAGGACGGCACCGCCGAGATCGCGCGCCGGCTGGGGTTGCACACACTGGTCCACGAAAAGAACCGCGGCTACGGCGGCAATCAGAAGACCTGCTACACGGCGGCGCTCGAGCGGGGTGCCGACATCGTGGTCATGGTCCACCCCGATTACCAGTACACACCCAAGCTGGTACCGGCGCTGGCTCACTGCGTGGCCAGCGGCCTCTACGACGTGGCGCTCGGGTCACGGATCCTCGGCGGCGGCAGCCTCAAGGGCGGCATGCCCAAGTACAAGTACATCGCCAACCGATTCCTCACGGCGGCGGAGAATCTACTCCTGGGCGAAAAGCTGTCCGAGTACCACACCGGCTATCGGGCGTTCTCCCGAAAGGTCCTGCTGACGCTGCCGTTGCAAGAGAACGCGGAAGGCTTCGTCTTCGACAACCAGATGCTGGTGCAGGCGGTCCAGTTCGGTTTCCAGATCGCCGAAGTGACCTGCCCCACGAAGTATTTCGAGGAAGCTTCGTCGATCGGGTTCGCCAAGAGCGTCAGGTACGGGTTCGGCGTGCTCGGCGCCGCCATGCAGTACCGCCTGGCGCGGCTCGGGATCGGCCACCCGCGCTTTCTCGCCGCCGACGGGCGCCGGCTCACAACCCCGGAGCACGCCCCGCCGGTTCGAATGGATAGTCGATCGTGACCGCGTCGTTGACCTGGCGCGGCGGATAGGACGCGCCCGGCTCGCGGTGTTCAAGGAAGTACACCGCCTGGTTGTGTGCGGGCACCATCACACGCCCCGAGACGAACCCGCGCGCGAAGTCCATGTAGCGGCCGATGGTGTCGGTCTGCCAGACCGAGGACACGACCTCGAGATGGCTGTGAAACGCGGCGAGATCGCGCACGATCGGCACCATGACGTGAAAGAACTGGGGCCCGAGCGCGGGATAGCACTCGGGACAGGTACGGCCGTAGATCGGGTTTATGCGCTCGGTACCGCCGCGCGTGGCGATCGCGGCGTTGCATAGACCCCACATCTCGATCGGCGCGGCGTCGGTGTAATACGCGAAGATGCCGCCGTAGTCGGTGACCAGGCGCGCGCCCGGCGGCAGTGCCCAGGTCAGCAGGCGCGCGGCCGCCTTCAAGTTCTTGACGTGGTTCCCCTGGTCGGCGGCGATCGCCAGCTTGGTTTGTAGCAGCGGCTCGGTGCTGATGTGCCGCTCGGTGCGGTGCACGACGAACGCCATCGCGGCGAGCGGCAACACCAGGAACGCCAGCGACGCGCGCCCGAGCCAGGGGCGGAGCGCAGCGACGATCCACTGGCCGCCCCACGCAGCCAGCACCAGCGCCACGGGCAGAAGCGGCAGCAGGAAGCGGCCGTAGGGCATCCAGTCGCCGCCCGCGCGCACGACGTAGGCCAGATGGAGCGCCACGAACACCACCAGCAGCAGCGCCGCGATCCGCTTGCGCGCCGCCAGCGCCAGCAACGCGAGCGGCGCCAGCGCCAGCGAGCCGTTGGCGCTCATCTCGTCGCGCAGGTACTCCCAGCCGCGGTGGGGCAGGAGCTTGGGGATCAGCGCCTTGGCATAATAGGTCGTCGGCAGCGGCAGACCGTAATAGCGCCAGCGCCAGAGGAACCAGAGCCCGTAGACCAGGACGCCGGGCGCGGCCCAGACGACATAGTCGCGCACGCTGCCTTCGCGGCGCCACAACCGCCGCACGAGCTCGAAGCCGAGGATGAATCCCAGCGGAATGAAGCCGTCGATGCGCGAGAGCGCGACGGCGACGAATACCGGCACGACCCAGCGCTTCGCGTACCCGGCGTCGCCGACGCCCGCGCCCGCGGGGTCTCTGTCGATCGACCGCACGTAGAGCCAGAAGCCGAGCATCAGGAGCGCCATCGCCGGCAGCGTCTCGAGGCCCATCAAGAACGCGGTCCCCATGTCGGCGCAGAGCGCCAGCACGACGAGCACCGCGAGCGCGAGCGCCCGCGAGGCGCGCGCCCGCGCCAGCCGGTAGGTCGCGAAACCCAGCAGCGCGACGAACGGGATCGCGGTGGCGCGCGCGACCAGCAGCGGATCGGCGCCGCGCGGGCTGACCAGCAAGCCGATCGCGACCGCCACCATCCATAGAAAGTTCGAGTAGCCCTCGACGCGCTCGCCGTGGCCGTAGACCGGACCGTGACCGGACGCCAGGTTCTTCGAATACGAGAAGGTGATGTACGCGTCGTCGATCGCGACCGGCGTGAGGATCCGGGTCTCCCAGATGAACAGCGCCGCGACGGCGAGCGCCGCCAGCAGCACCACCACCGTGGCGGGCTTTATGTTCACGCGCCCCGGCGACATGCGCGTCGGATCAGGGCGGCGGCGCGGGGGCAGCCGATGGCGCCGCGTGGGCCATGCGTAGACCCCAGGTCGCGAGCACGCGGTCGTTCTGCGCGGTCGAATACCCGCGCTTGGCGACCGCGAACGGCGGCTTCATGTCGACGACGCCGAACTCGCCCGAGATCAGCGCGTCGGTGACCTTTTGCCGCTCGCTGCCGTCGATGCGCGAGGGATCGCTGAAGAACAGGATGTACTCGGCGTCGAAGACCGAGAACCGCAGCGTGTAGGCGACCGGCCGGTTCGAGATCTGCGGCACCAGGTTGTCCGACGCCGACACCGTCGCCCGCGGTGGGATCAGCTTGACGATCTCCGCGAAGGTCTTGCGGTCGTTGAGATCGCGCTCCGTGGTCTGGAAGTTGTAAAGCGAGAAGCCGCCCCTGGCGGTGTTGCGCTGGAAGATCGCGCCCGACTGATAGCTGACCGGCACCATCGCGCAGACGAGCGCGAACAGCGCCGCGCGCTTGTTCACCAGATACTCACTGTCGCTGAGGCGCGGCGAGCTCTTGCGATCGAGCACGTAGATGAGCCCGATCATCAGGAAGACCGTCCAGTAGAACGTGTACTGAAACGAGGTCTGGATGAGCGGCATGTAGCCGGTCGACAGCACCGTGAAGAAGAAGCCGGGCACGATCAGCAGCAGCACGATCGGCCGCTTGAGCGGGATGAACGCCAGCGGCACGAAGTACTGCAGCATGTAGAGCAGCTTCTCGCGCTCGAGCAGCGTATGGAGCGTGTAGAACGGGTTGCCGAAGACCGTCTTCACCACGCCACCGAAGTTCTGCTGCCCAACCGGCTCCAGATCTTTGTAGAAGGTAATGAAGCTTTCACCGCCCAGCACCAGCGGCATGAAGACCATCTTCAGCAGGCAGAAGTGCAGGCCACCGACGATGGCCAGCGCCAGACCGACGCGCGGCCGCTCTCCCGACATCAGCAGGAACGCGCCCAGCGTCGCGACGCCGGCGCCACCGATGTCCTCGCGCACCGAGAGCGCGAGGATCGTGAACACGATGCCCCAGCGGTCGTGGTGGGTCTCGAACAGATAGAGCGTGGTCCACAGGAAGAACGCGCCAAACGGGATGTAGTGGAACTCGTACAGGTTGGCGCCGTGGTTGGGCGGATAGAGCAGGTAGCAGAGCGCGATCAGACACCCGGACCACGCGCCCAGGTGCCGGCGCGCGACGAGGAACAGCGGGATCGCTGCGACGCCGATCATCAGCGACTGGATGAACAGCAGCGTCGCCGCCCCCTGCGACAGCGCGTAGAACGGCGCGATCACGTACGAGAAGAAGGTCGCGTGATTGCCGAAATGCGAGCCAGTCGGCCCGCTGAACGGCGTCGACCGGAAGAAGCCGATCCCGTGCAGCACGTTATAGACCAGGTTGTCTTCCAGCCCGAGGTCGTAGGCGGCCGTGCGCAGGTTGTGGTGGAACGTGATGGTGTATGTCGCGAAGAGCGCGGCATAGGCGGCGCTGGCGACGACGACGATCACCAGCGGCAGGCGCACCCAGCGCCGGCCGGCGAAGATGGCTCGCAGCGGCTCCATGCTGCGGCGCCAGGCGAGGGCGCGTGGCCCCGTGAAGATGGGCGGGCTCGACAGACACGCGCGCATCGCGGTGCGCGCGCACAGGCTGAAGATCGCGACCATGAACAGGAACGTGAAGTCGCGACCGTTCCAGGTGCGCCACCGAAACAGAAACGGCACGAATCCGACAAGAGCGACGGGAGACACGCGCTTCGCGATCTGGAACAGGCGCTCGGCGCCGCCGTTCGCGCGGATCTTCCGGTAGTAGAGCAGCGAGGCCAGCGCCGTGATCCCCGCGCAGCCGGCCATCACGCCCAGCAAGAACATGCGGCCGGTGTTGCCGAAGAAGTTGCTGAGCAGGAACGGCTCGGTGTTGCCCTTGATGGCCAGGAGGCCAAGGACCATCCCGACCGACCAGCCGACGAGGCTGAGCAGCGCGAGCGCGCGGCAGAGCAACGTCAGCTCCGGTACCTCTGGCGTTGCGGCCGCCAGCGATGCAACCGCTGCGACCGGCGCTTCGCGCGCAGCCTCGGGCGGGCGGATCGGCGTGATCAGCTCGGGGCCGCCGACGGGCTCGCCGGCGTCGTCATCCTGGCCAGCCACGGACGCGCTGACCAGCGACGGTGGCGGAGCGGCCCCCGCGGCGGCCTCGCCGGCAGGCGCCTCGGCGAGCTCCTCGCCAGGGTTGGCGCCCTCGGCGCCTTTCGGGATCAGGGGTCCGGTCATGTCGTTCGTCCTGCCTGGTCGGTGGGGTGGGCAGACCCTACCAGATTTTGTGCGTCCCCTTGGAAGTTGAGCAGCTCCGAAATCGCATATAGCGGGCGGCGCTTGACCTCCTCGTAGATACGCCCGACGTACTCGCCCAGGATGCCCATGACCAGCAGCTGCGCCGACGATCCCAGCGCGACCAGGATCATCAGCGTGGTCCAGCCCTGCACGGCGCGCTGCTCGAACACCTTGACGTAGAACGCCCAGACGCCGACGCCGATCGCGGCGAAGCCCGACAGGACGCCCAGCCAGGTCGCGAACCGCAACGGGATGATCGAGAACGACGTGATGCCGTCGATGGCGAAGCGCAGCATCTTGCGGAAGGGGTACTTGGTCTCGCCGGCGAAGCGGCCGGGGCGCTCGTACTTCACCGCGACCTGCTTGAAGCCGACCCAGGCGACCATCCCGCGCACGAACCGGTGCTGCTCGCGCAGCGCGCGCAGCGTCAGCACGACCGGTCGGCTCATCAGGCGGAAATCGCCGGCGTCGACCGGGATGTTCACGCCCAGCATCGCGTTCAGGAGGCGATAGAACAGCGCGGCCGTGAACCGCTTGAACCAGGTCTCCCCGTGGCGCTTAGCGCGCACGCCGTAGACGACGTCGTGGCCCTCGCGCCAGCGCGCCACCATGTCGCGCACGACCTCGGGCGGATCTTGGAGGTCGGCGTCCATGATCACCACCGCCTCACCGTCGGCGCGGTCGATCCCGGCGGTGATCGCCAGCTGGTGGCCGAAGTTGCGGGACAGGCCGATCACCCGGTAGCGCGGCTCACGCGCCGCCAGCTCGCGCAACATCTCGCGCGAGCGATCGCGCGAGCCGTCGTCGATGAACACCACCTCCCACGACTCGCCGACGCCCTGCCCCACATCTGCGAGGAATGCGCGGAGGCGGCGGTCGAGCTCGGGGATGATCTCCTCTTCGTTGAAGATCGGAATCACCAGCGACAACGTCGGGCGGGCCATGAAATTGTCGCGGATACTACATCAGCCCGGGTAGCGAGAGCGTGTCAGCCGGGTAGCGAGAGGCGCGCGGCGAGCCAGGCCCGCCCGCGGGCGATCCGGTCGGGCGTCAGCCAGCGGATGGCGCCGATCGCCAGGCCGATGCCCAGCAGCATCGCGACCACACCGGCCGCCAGCGCCGGGGGCCGGTGGCGCAGCACCAGTCGGTTCTGGCCCGCCGGCATCGCCACCGAGAGCAGGCCGACCGGCGGGGTCGGTACCTCGCCGATGACGCCCGACGACCTCTGCCATTGGTGGTGCGCGCCGACGAGATAGGCGCCGATCTGCGCGGTGGTCGGGCCGGCGACGATCTGCCAGCCGCTCTCGTAGTTCTGGTTGACGATCACCACGCCGGGCGCGGTCAGCTTCACGTCGAGCTCGATCCGGTTGGGTGTCCAGCGCACGGGCGCCACCTGCCCCGCCGTGGCCGGCTCGAGCCACTGCTGCGGTACCTTGCCGTCGACGATGCCGGACGCCGGCTTCCACTCCAGCGGCACGTAGCACTGCCGCGTGCCGATCCCGCGCACCGGATGCGTCGGAAAGCGACCATAGTCGGTGGCCGCCTGATAGAAGTCGGCCGAGGCGCGCTCGCGCGTGAGCGGCGGGTCGATCCCCTGCTGCAGCCGCGCCTGGTTCGTGCCGCAGACGTCGACGGCGATCGCGACCACCAGCACCACCTCTGCGACCGCGCACGCGCGCTGTAGCGCCGGGTGCAACCGAACCTCGGCCAGGCGCGCGCGCGCCGCCATCAGCGCCGACGTCACCACCAGCGCGAACGCAACCATCACCGGGCCCAGGAACCGCGAGGGCACGCGCAGCGATGTGTAGATCGGCAGCTCGTGCAGCAGGCCGAACACCGACGGGCCCGGGATGTTGCCGAGCGCGCACCAGACCAGGCCGGCGAAGATCACGAGGTCGATGCGCCGCTGGCGCGATTCACCGTCGCGCCGGGACCACGAGACGATTGCCACCAGGATGCCGGCGGCGAGCAGCGCCACCGGGATGATCCCCACGTAGTCGGCGAACTCGTCCCACACATAGGGGTGGCCGGGGAAGGCGCGCTCGTGCATGCGCAGGGTCCAGGTGCGCAGCACTTCACCCAGCGTCATCTGGTCGTCGAGGGGCACCAGGCGCGGGTGCTCGCGCAGGTAGCGCAGCACCGGCAAGAGGCGCGCGCCCGCGAGCAGCGGGAACAGCACGCCGAAGATCGCCAGCGACGGGAGCATCCCGCGACGGTCATCAGGCGAGCCGAGCCGGGCGATGACCTCGATCGCCAGACCGATCAGCATGAGCGGGATCGGATAGGTCGCGCCCTCGTAGAACGCGAGCGCGAACAGCGCCGCGACCAGAACCGCCCAGCGCGCGTCCCCCAGCGAGCGGCGGAACGCCCACAGGATGATCGGGAAGAAGAGGAAGGGCGTGAACGACAGGTGGCCGCCGCCGGTGTGCCAGGCAACGAAGCCGCAGGCCGCGATGATCACCGCGCCCAGCAACTGCTCGGCGCCGTTCCCGCCGCGATCGCGGATCAATGCGCGCGCGCCCAGCGCGCCCGCGATGAAGTGGGTGAGGATCCAGACCTTGATCGCCGCACCCGTCGGCAGCCACCAGAACGTCAGCAGGAAGATCGGTCCCGGGAACGGCGACTGCGGGTCCTGGTACAGCACCAGCCCGCCGCAGTGGTAGGGGTTCCACGACGGGAACTGGTGAAAGTCGGCCAGCGCGACGCGCGCCGCTTCCCAGGCTTCGCCGAAGTAGCGCCAATCGCTGGTCGAGCCAAGGCGATTGAACGACCACTGGCAGGTGGCGCGGCTGATGTGCCCCACCGGGCAGTCCATGATCGCGGGCGCGGCCAGTCCCAGCGCGACGGCGATGCACGCCAGCGCGACCAGCCAGGACCACCCTCGGCCGACCTGCATCGCCGTCAAATATCCTGAATCGGTCCGATGTTCCAGAACGGAGCGCCGTCGACCAGCCTCAATGGCTCGCCCCCGGGCAGAACGACAGGTGGCGCTCGAGCGCCGACGACAGCTCGGGGTTGAAGCGCTGGAAGTGGCCGGTGTAGCCCTGGTAACCGAGCAGCAACCCGATGACGACCGTCGCCGTCGCCAGCGACGCGCACAGGATCCCGACCGCCCGGCGGGCGCGCGGGGTGGCGCGCGCCTGGCCGTACAGCGTCCAGACGCCGAGATTCGAGAGCATCAACAGACCGGGCGCCACGTCGATCTGATATCGCATCGTCGCCAGGTAGAGCCCGAGCGGCGTCATCAACGGCACCGTTCCGATGACCAGGAACGTGCCCGCATACCAGAGGTAGCCCGGCGCCTGTGCGAAACCACGAAGTGCGCGAACCGCCCCGCGCAGCGCGGCCGGAATCAGCCAGGTGATCGGCGCGGCGACCAGCAGGCCGACGATCGGCTCGGGCACCACATAGCCCTTCTGGAACGGTATCCACGGCGGAAGAGGCCCCGACAGCCGAGGCAGGTAGGGGACCAGGGCAAAGGGAAACACGCACGACCACGAGAAGCGCCGAAACAGGTAGCTGTAGAGGTTCGCAGCGTAGTAGCGCAGGGTGAACGTGAACTTCCAGGTGGTGAGCTGCCGGCCGAGGCCGAAGTCGAACCACCTATCGAACCGCGCCTTGTTGTAGATGAGCAAGGCGAGAAATCCGGCGGTGAGCGGGATCCCGGTCCAGACCAACACGCGGATCGCCTGGCGCCAGCGGGCCGCCGGAACCCCAAAAACCTGGCGCTGACCGCCGGCCGCGGGCGTGTGCCGGCGAGCGACGGCGGCGGCGGTGGCGAGAACCAGCAGGCCGACCGCGGGCGTCACCGACATCCGGCACGCCATCGCCATCACCCAGGCGGTTCCGGCCGCCGCCATCCGCCAGGTGCGCGGCGGACGCGCTTCGGCTTCGAACACGACGTCGGCCGCAAACATCACACCCAGCATCAGAAACGCCTGCGCGCCTGTGAGCGCCGCCTGGTAAACCGACGAGCTCGCGAGCAGGTGCAGCGCCGGGCCGCCGAGCGCGAAGGACAGCACCCCCGCCGCCAGCAGGTAGAAAGGAGCGGGCGCGGACAACCGGCGGCTCATCTTCTCGAGGAGAAGCGCGCCGGACACGGCCATGAGTGACAGGAAACAGAAGACCAGGTGCTGGTCGCCGACCGGCTGCGAGATCCGGAAAAGCACCTTGACCGCCGCGAGCAGCAGCGCGGGAAGCGGTCCCCAGTAGAAGAAATAATGGCCGCCGTAGATCGACACATCGCCCATCCAGTAGGACGCGAGCGCGGGGTCGTACGGGTTCGCGCTCGCCAGCAACTCGGGCGCCGGCTGCACCTGCAAGTAGAGATGTCCCGCGCGAAACCCCTCGGCGAGGAGGTCGTAGTAGCCCATGTACCCCGGCCAGTCCCAGATCTTGCCGGCCGAGACGACGTACACGTAGATTGCCTCGACGATCAGCACGACGACCAGCAAGCCGATCCAGCGGCGGGGTGGGCTCGTCATGGCTGCTGGCGGCCAACCTAGCACGGGCGCAGCGCCGGTCGATTCCTCGCGTCCACCGCTCGACACCGGAAAGGCCGTCGGGCAAAGTCACGCGGTCATGTCGTTGCGGGGCGACCTTCTCGCCTGCCTCTGCTGCGCGATCCTGGTCGTCGCGCTCGTGGCCGAGCGCCAGGTGCGTTCCGGCGATGTCTCGGCGCGGTCGATGCTCGCCGTGCGCCGCCCCTACACGCTGGTCGGCGTGCAGAGCAACAAGTGCGTCGGTCCTTCGCTGGGCGATCTCACCAACGCCGGGGCGACCCTGGAGATCGCCACTTGCGACGGGAGCGCCCGGCAGCAGTTCAGGCTCGAGCCGCGGCCCGAGCGCTCGTATCGCGTGCGCAACGTCGGCACCGGGATGTGCGTCGACGTGCAGGGCGGGAACACGAACAACGGCGCGGCAGTGATTCAGTTCCCGTGTAACGAAGGGCGCAACCAGCGCTGGGCCTTCACCCGCGTCTCACCCCAGGTCTACGAGCTCACCGCCGTTCACAGCACCCACCTGCTCGACGTCAAAGGCGCGTCGGTCAACGATGGCACCCCGCTGCAGCAGTGGGACTTGAACGATTCGGGCAATCAGCGCTTCCGGCTCGTGCACTAGAACACCTTGCGTACGTAAACCGCAAAGTGCGCGCGGTCGAAATACGAGACCGCGTTCACGAACCGCTGGCCGAGGATCGCACTGATCGCCGGCGACAGCGGATGCTGACTGGTGGCGAGAACCACATCGACGGTGTCCAGCGCCGCGAGCGACTCGGGCGAACCCTCAGGGGCCGGAATCGCCGGCGGCGGATAGTGCTTCATCCGCTCGGGTAACGGGTCAATGACGTTCAAGGCCTCGACCGGGTAGACGCCGTCGGCGTAACCGTTGATGCCGAGGGTCAGGACGCGATAGGGCGCCTCGACCGGTGGCAACTCGGCGGGGAGCTCGACCACCTCGTACTCGCCGTGGTGACTGATGTTCCTCGCGTAGCGCGCGAGGAACGCGCCGATGACGACCTCTTCCTGCTTGGACAGCGTGGGCCACGCGCCGCGCTCGTGAGCCATGTGCGTGATGCCGAACGATCGATACATCTCGATGAGCTCGCGCGCGGTCTTGACGCCGCGATAGCTGATCAGCCCCTGATAACCGGGCAAATCCTGAAGCGTGGGGCGGTTCACGCCCAGGCTGAGGCGCGTATTGTGAAACAGCACGACGGCGTTGCTGGGTAGCGACTGCGACAACGCCACCTGCGACGCCAGGTACGGATCGAAGCGGTGCTTGGCGCGCCCCTCGGAGCCGCTGCGGATCATCGAGATCGCGTCGTCGAGCCGCCCGAAGCCCGAATAAAAGAGCGCGTCACCGCCCCAGACGATCTGGGTCGCGACCAGCGCCAGCACGCCGGCGCGCGCCAGCCAGCCTTGCCGCCAGGCGAACATCACCACGCCCGCGGTCACCGCCGCGAACATCGGCACGACAGCCTGAAGGTAGCGCTCGACCGCGTAGGTGAAGGCCCAGACGACGAAGCCGCCCAGCGCCACCCCGGTCGTGATCCAGAGCCGGCGGCCGCCGCGCACGAATGGCACCAGCGGCAAGATCAGCGGGAAAATGAGGCCGAACGAATACGGCCGATTGAAGAAGAAGGTCCGGATGTTGTTCCACGTCGAGCGCACCACCTCGGCGGCGGTGCCGCGCGGAATGGCGGGATCGGAGACGTACATTCCGAGCATCTCGGCCAACCCGGGCTGATTGGGCGTCGTGCCCTTGAAGGTGGAGATGGCGAAGGGGAAGAACGGGTTGTGGTAGTAGATCGCGTTCTTGAGGAAGTGCGGCAGCGTCAGCGCCACGCCGACCGCCAGCAACGTCGCCGGCCCGAGCCAGAGCTGTCTCCTGTCCGCCGGGCGCTTCCGGAGCAACAGGACGAGCCAACCGCCAGCGAGAAGCACGGTGACCGGGGCCAGCATGTAGAGGGCTTGATACTTGGTGAGCACCGCGCCCGCGGCAGCGCAGCCGAGCAGCGCGCAGCGGCGCGGCGACAGATCCTGGGCAGCGCGGACCGCCGCCAGGAATATCAGCGGCGTGAAGAACGCCAGCACGTGGTCTGCGCTGCCGCCGATGTTGCTGTCATAGACGAAGATGCTCGGGAACAGGAAGAACGCGGCCCACGCCCCGGGAACGCGCGCGCGGTCGGCCATCCAGGCGACCACCGCCGCAACTCCCGCGAGCGTCCAGACGAACAGGAAGAACTCGCTGTGCAGCGCCAGCATGCAGCGAAGCGACACGTTGAGCCCGGGCAGGAGCCAGTCCCACGTGAAGATGAAGCTGGCCAGCTGCGGGAAGGCTTTGTTGATATCGGCAGGGAACCGGACGATGCGTCCCTCGCGCGCGTAGTCCTGAGCGACTGTGATGTGATACCAGCGCGAGTCGTAGTTGAGCGCTGCCGGCGTCATGGACTCCAGATACAGGAGCGCCAAGCACAGGACACCGCCCACGATCGCGGCCGTCGCCCACGGCCCCAGGCGCAACGGAGGCGTCGCGAGCGCGCGATGGCGCCAGCTCGCGGCCAGGCGCCACAGCGCCGGCGCGCCGGGCAGGAACATCGCGATCGGCAGCGCGATCGCGAACCACGGGCGGTAGAGCGCCAGCGCGCCCCCCACGTACATCGCGATGGTGAAGGCGACCACGCCGATGGTCATGCTCGCGACGAGCTTCTCCAGCGTCGGCAGGTCGTCCATCTTCAAAACGCGGGTCAACACCAGATGCCCCATCGACACGCACGCGAGCTGGAAGAGACCGCACCAGCTCCAGAGCACGAGCATTCGCCAGAATAGCCAGTCCTTGACCGGGTACTGCTCCGCGACGGTATTGAAGTAAATGACGACCCCGGCCAAGCACAGGGCCGCGATCACCAGATTGCGAACAACGGTTCGTCCGAGCACATCTCGGACCGCACCAACCATCGGCGGGGGCCACCTCACGGAGGCCACCTTCCGCCGACTGCGCTGCGCTTGTAAAGTCGGAAATGCTCAGCCGCTGCAGCCCAGGACGCGCAGGATCTTGATCTTGGTCGTCGACGAGCCGGGCGCCGGGTAAGCGACGCTACCGTCGGGGAACGAGCGAAAATCCTGGTAACGGCTGCCGAGCACGTTGGGCGTCAGCTTCAACGGACCGACGGTGGTCGGGTCAGTCCCCGCCGGCATGCCGGTGGTACTGTCGAGGATCTGGATCGACATTTGCCGGGCCGCGTTCTGCGAGAAGTCGCCGAGCGCCGTCGAGCTCTCCCACGCCGCGAGCATCTGGGTCCCGGCGGTCCCGTACGGCGCCAGGTGAGGCGCGCGGTCGTTCTGCCCGTCGCTGACCGCGATGATGTCGTGGTCGGGCGTCGGCGTCGACACCTTGGGCACGTGCAGCAGGTGGATGTCGGCCATGCCGTTGGCGTTCGCGGTCTGACCGGGACGGATATCGCTGGCGAAGATCCAGTAGCCACCGCCCGTCGCGTTGATGACGCTGCCGATCTGATCGTACGAGAGATCGATCGGGTCGATCGTCGCGGCGTTGGGAGCGAAGCCGATCTTCCCCGACTTGCCGCCGGTGGGCAGGTCGTTCTTGCACACGTTGACGAAGACCTTGTTGGTCGGATCCCAGACGATGCGCTCGTAGCCGCTGTGGCTGCAGCCAAAGCTGAAGCCCGGCGTCGTGAGCAGCGTGCCGCTGCCGTTGACGGTCTGCATGCGATCGCCCTGGTGAATGTTCACGCCGGTGGTCATCGTGCTCGAGCCGACGCATGCCTGGCCGGGGACGGTGATCGCCGCGCCGAAGTAGCTCGCGTAGTTCGTGCCGTCGAAAGCGATGCGCCCGTTGTGCGCGTACTCCGACCAGATGAAGATCACGTTGCCGCCGCCGGTCGGCCCGGTGCCGTACGCAGGCAAAGTCGCGGACGTCTGAGTGAGCTTGGTCGCCCACGCTTCGGTGGATCCGTTGAAGCGCACGATGTAAAGGTCGTAGCAGGAGGCCGCCGTCGGGTAGTTGGCGACCAGACCGCAGAGGTTGTTGATGTTGCCGCAGTTGTGATTGTCGGTGGAGCCAAGCGCGTTGCGGCTGAGCAGCATCACGCCTCCGGTGGCGTCGGCGTAGATGTCCTGAAAGTCGAACGCCGGCAGCGCGAACGCCGAGCCCGGGACCGGTTGGTCGTTCGCGTCGAGCGTCACGACGTGCGCCATGCTGTCGGTCTTGCCTAGGAACGCCAGGCGCGAGCCGCCTCCGGGAATCGGAGAGATCGCGAGCGGCGTCAGGCCCAGCGCGGCGCCGTTGTTGTCGACCTCGTTGTAAGCGTAGGTCACGCCGACGTCGATCTCGGTGACGCGGACCCGATTGGCGAGTGAGGTCGCGCACCCGGGCGCGCCGGCCGCGCCTGGGCCGCCGCCGAGACCGGGCGCGCCGGCAACTCCGCTCGCGCCGGCGCCGCCGGTGACATTGCCGCCGAGACCGCCGCTGTTCCCCGCGGTGCCGCTCGAGCCGCCGCTGGCGCCGGTGGTCGTCGATCCACCTCCCTCGCCGCTGGCGCCGCCGCCGGTAGAAAGACCGCCGACGCTGCCGGGGCAACCGGTCCCGAGCGCGACACCGGACGCGAGAAGCAGGAGCACGGACGACTTCGACCAGAAAGCTCGGCGCATCGGGATAACCTCCGAAAGAAATAACTCGCTCGGCGCGACGGACGATGTGACCTCCCTCTCGGAACACACACCGCCCCATCCCGCGCCGATGGGCACTTGCGAAGTCACCGGTTCCGTCGGCCACAGCTCAAGATTGAGCTCTTTGAGCAACGCGTCTTCGCGTTGAAAGTGATGTAGCTTCTCTCCCAAATGGACCTGAACGAAGTCCCGGCGACGCCGTTCCGCCGGCACCCCTGGGAGATCGCGCGCGCGCGATTTTTCGGAAAAGTCGTCGCGGACGCGATCCCCGCCGGCGCACCCGCGCGCGTGCTCGACGTCGGATCTGGCGACGGCTACCTCGCGCGCTCGCTGCTGGGCGGGATTCCGGTCGGTAGCTCGGTGACCTGCGTCGATTCGAACTACACCGACGCCGAGCTCCAGCGCTTCGCGTCGCCACCGATTGTCGGACTGTCGTTCGCGCGGGCGCGGCCCGCCGAGCGCTTCGATGTGATCTTGCTCCTGGATGTGATCGAGCACGTCGCCGACGACCGCGCCTTCCTCGACGAGATCCTCGGCGGCAGCCTCGACGCGAACGGCCTGGTCGTGGTCAGCGTTCCGGCCTGGGATCTGCTCTACGGCAAGCACGACCTGGCGCTGAAGCATTTCCGCCGCTACCAGCCGGCGCAATGCCGCGCGCTGCTGCAGTCCGCGGGCCTGGAGATCGTGCACGACGGCGGCCTGTTCCACAGCCTGCTGCTGCCGCGTGCGGTGCAGCGGATCGGCGAGGCGGCGCGCGGCGGGTTGCGCTTCGGGAACGGCACGAAGCCGGCCAACCTCGGCGAATGGCGCGGGGGCGCGCTGCTGTCATCGCTGGTGACGCTGGTGCTCGAGGCCGACACGCGGCTCTCGACGCGGCTCGCGCGCGCGGGGCGCGATGTGCCGGGCCTCAGCTACTTCGCGCTGTGCCGAAAAGGCTCGGCGTGACCGATCACCCCGACGCAGGTCCCGCCGCACGCCAGGCCCCGCCCGGCGACGGTGACGCCGACGCGCGCCGCACGGGCGGGCTGCGATCGATCTTGGTCGTTCCCTGCTACAACGAGGCCGCGCGGCTCGACGACGACGCGTTGCTGTCGCTCGCGGGCGGCGAGTTCCCCGCCACGCGGCTCTTGCTGGTCGACGACGGTTCGCGCGACGACACCGGCGCGCGCCTGACCGCGCTCGCGCGCCGCGCGCCCGGGCGCATCGATACCCTGGCGCTCGACCGCAACCGCGGCAAAGCCGAGGCGGTGCGCCAGGGAATCCTCGCGGCGCTCGCGAGCGGCGCCGACGTCGTCGGCTACTTCGACGCCGACCTCTCGACACCCGCCTCGGAGATCCGGCGCCTGCTGTCGCTGCTCGACGAGCGGCCCCAGGTCGCCGTGGTGATCGGCGCGCGCATCTCGATGCTCGGCAACGACATCCAGCGCAGCCACACGCGCCACTACCTCGGCCGCGTGTTCGCGACACTGGCGTCGCTGATCCTGCGCGCGCGCGTCTACGACACCCAGTGCGGCGCCAAGCTGTTCCGGCGCTCCGACGCGCTCGCGGCCGCCCTGCGCGATCCGTTCCTCTCGCGCTGGTCGTTCGACGTAGAGCTCCTCGGCCGCCTGCTGGTCGGCGACGCGAACACCCCCGCGATCTTCGAACGCCAGGTGCTCGAGGTCCCGCTGCGCTCCTGGCGCGACGTCCCCGGCTCGAAGCTGCGCCTGTCGTCGATGGCGGGCGCGCTCAAGGACCTGGCGGAGATCGCCGGGGATCTGTCGAGGAGGCGGAGGGAAGCGGAGCGCCGGGGGTAGAGAGATGGTGATAGCTTGGGTCGCGTGGTCCGGTGGCGCGGAGCAACATTCCGCGCGTGGTGCCGACAACTCTGTTGTCGTCTTCGGAGGGTCCCGTGAAGCAATCGCTCAATGCAACTGTTGATCGTTTTCTGCGACTCGCTTGGGTCGTTCTCTCGGTGTTCGCTGTCACGTCGGCGGCGTGCACACACTACACGGTAGCCGAGAGGGACGGAGGCACCGAACACGTTGAGAGCGGCGGCGCTGCCGGATCAGTCACGGCTGGGACGGGCGGCGCCGCAGGAACTACCACGACTGGCAAGGGGGGCGCCGCAGGCTTCGCCGGTTTGGGAGGCGCCGGCGGAATAGCGACGACGATCGATGGATCGGTCCACGACACGTCAGTCGATTCTGCGATGGACAAGGCGGGGGTCGACGCCGCGAGTGACGCGGGGACTTCTTGCATTAGCAACGCGTTCAAGTACTGCCCGAGCACAAACCTATGTGTGCCGAACGCGGGTTGCTGCATCGATGCTGATTGTGTACCTACCCAGCCGAACACGACTGGCAAATGCAATGCCGGCGTATGCTCATTCCCCTGTGCGAGCGATGCAAAAGTTTGCGGGAGCACGTGTATCCCAGCGACAAGCTGCTGCGGCGGCACCTGCGTTACAGCCCCCTCCGCGATCTGGACGATCGGCGCGTTGGTCGGAGCGAGCACAGCATGTCCGGCGGGATACTCGTCGACGGCCACTACGATTCACACGGGAGTCAGCGTAGGTTGTGCCTCGGGTTGCGGTTGCACAGCGCCCGTCACGGGTTCGTGCCTCATGAACTTCAGTATGGCCTTCCCGCTCACCACCGGTAACTTTACGGTCTTCGGCGAGATGCAGTGCACAGCGGCGTCGGGGAACGAAACGGACGTCACGAGCCAAATCTCCGCCAACCAGCCAGCGGCGTTCCTGGCTTGCTCGAATACGACATCTTGCCCGTGCGATGGCAGGAGTTGTCCGAACTGCGACCCGACTGGCGCAACGGCTCCGCTTCCAGTTTGGCAAACATCCATGAGTTTCTGCCCGCTGGCGGCGGGTTCGGCGACCTGCCCGGCCGGGCAGTGTGCGCCGACCGCTGCCAAGATCTGCGTGATGTCCGCCGGCACTCAGCCGTGCCCGGCGGGATTCACAGCGATGGGAGCGAGCGGAAGTTGGGCCACGGGCGCGACGGCCGCAGGGGCAGCTTGCATTTGCGGCGGATGCGGCGTCGCCTCTGGGGAGAGTTGCGCCAGCACCTCGATGACGGTCGGCTATGGTGTTTGTCATCCGGACCCGGTCAATCCGGGAGCATCTCTGGCCGGCCAGTTCAAGGGTGACGGCACGAGCCCCCCGGCCAATAACCCGGCCGGCTGGCTCGCCGCGGAACTCTTCCCTGCGCTCACCGGTACCCCAACCCCTGGGGTCTGCGACGCGCCGAACGCAATCCCCTCGGGAGGGTACACGCCGACCGGTCCGCAGACGGTCTGTTGCCTCTAACCGATCGCCGACCCGACGTCGACGACCGGCTACGGTCAGATGACTAGATCGCGCTCTTGCCGCGGCGACGTCGAAGAGCGAGCAATACGATCAGCAGAATGCCGCTCGAAGCCCCGCCGACGCCGACACCGCCGCCAGCGACACAGCTGCAACCATTGTCTGAGGGCACCGTCACGTTGGTGGTGCCGCTGTCCTGATCGCCGCCCGACGAGCCACCCTCGCCGGCCGTCGCGCCGCCCGCGCCGCCTCCGGTGGTGCCGCCTGAGCCGGCCGTCGTGCTCCCGCCCGCGCCGGTCATGGTCGAACCACCCGAACCGGTTGTCGTCGAGCCGCCAGCACCGGTCGCCGTTGAACCGCCTGCGCCGGTCTTCCCGCCGGTGCCTGCGCTCGCATCGTGCGTGCCAGCATCGGTAGTTCCCGTCGTGCCACCCGTACCAGTCGTGCTGCCGGCAAGCGCCATGTCGGCGCAGTGGTGGTAGTTGCAGCTGGGGAAGACGTGGTCGGTCATGATCATCAGGATCTGCAGCGTGCAGGGGGCCGCCATACTGCAGTGAGCGGCCGCCGGAATCATCACCTGGTAGTTCTGTGTTGCGCTCTGGATCGTCGCCATCGCCTGCGTCACGGTCGCCCCCGCGGGTAGTCCGAGCTTGTCGGCGATTACTGGCTGTGTCGGTGACCAGACAGGATTGTCAATAAACGGGGGAGTGCACTGCAATGCGCTGTTCGGTGCACCCAGCTCCGGTGGATCGGGAAAGCTCGTCGCGGTCTGAGTCGAAGCGGCACCCTCCCGGAGAGAGACGCGCCACCAACCCGGATGCGCGACGGTGGGGGTCACTGTAACCGTGACGGGTTGCCCCGACTGGTAGACGTTCACGACATTGGTCGCCTTGAGCGTGGGCGCCTCGCTGGGACTACCGCACGGGGCAATCTTTTGAGGAGCTCCGCCGCCATTGGGGTTGGGGTCCTGATTCCACCAGTTCGTGGGCGCAACGAGCAGGTAGTGAGCCTGAGCGAGTCGGGGGACGAGCAACAGAGCTCCAACAGCGAGCCCGGCGGCGAGGTTCAGTCGAGACATTTTCACTCCCTTTGCGTTTGACGGCAGTGCTCGGCGAACAGCATCGGATCGCGGCAGGGTACGTCGCGCCCCCGAGCCCCTCACAGACAACCCGTGGGCGCCATATATAGCGCCAAAACCTCGAGCTCGTCCATCCCGGGGAGCTGCGATTTCAGAGCGTTGCCGCGATGAGCCCATGTCGCGCGCGTGATGTCCGGAAAGGCGCCGCGACGTCAATTGGTCGGAACGAAGTCGCATAGGCGGCGAGGGTGCTGTGACGACGGTGACGGATTTAGATCAGGTGGCAATTCATGACGCACGCGTCGGTGATCGCACCCTCCTGATGTAGAGTCTTGAAAGCGACTTTCAAAATTTTCGGAGATTCATAATGCACACGCGAGCCAAGCTTCGACTCATCGCCTCGACGATCGCCCTGACGATCGCGTCCTCCTCGGGCGCTGCTCACGCGCACTTCAATCTGATCATGCCGCCGCCCGCCGACAGCGCGGCCGATGGAGGCAAGGGCGCGCCGCCGTGCGGACCGACGTCGGCGTCGGGCGTGGTGACGGCGGTCCAGGGCGGACATCCCATCACGGTGTCTCTCAACGAGACGGTGCTGCACCCCGGGCACTATCGCGTCGCCCTGTCGATCAACTCGCGCAGCGAATTGCCGGCGGATCCGGTCGCCGTGACGGACGCCAATGGCAACTCGATTTCGGCGCCGTTCGAAAGTCCCCCGATATTCCCGGTTCTGGCCGACAACATCTTCATTCACACCTCGGGCACTCCACCCATCGCGTTTTCGATGCCGATCGCGCTGCCCAACGTCACCTGCACCAAATGCACACTCCAGGTGATCGAGTTCATGGCGATGCACGGCGCCAATCCCGGGGGCGGCTATTTCTATCACCACTGCGCCGACCTCGCGATCACCGCTGATCCGAGCATGCCGATCTTCGATCCGAATGCGACCACCGGCGCAGGCGGCGCGACCGGGACCGCGGGCGCGACCGGCACCACCGACGGTGGAACCAATACCAAGGACTCCAGCGGCTGCACACTCGCTGGACAGAGCGCGCAAACGTCGGGGGGCATCGCCACCGCCTTGCTCGCGCTCGGCCTGACGCTGGTGCTGCGGCGCCGTCGTCGTCGCTGAACGGTGCGGGCTACGGCAATCGCGGGTGCGGCAGCTCGGGCGGCTTCATCTGATCGAACGGAAGCCGCATGAGCGGAGAAGGCGTCTGCGCCTGCGACAGCGGATGGTTGAGCAAGTGATAGTGCCAGGCCCAGAAGCCCGTCGCGGCGGTCGCGCTGAGCAACACCGCCGCGGTCCCGAGCGCCCAGGGCAATAGCGCGGGCCCGATGCCCGGCGTCGGGACGCGCAACGTCGGATCGAGGAGCTCGGGGCCGTGCGCCGTCGCGCGAAACGGCCCGTCACCCGCGCCCGCATCGTCGAGGAAACCCTCGGCGGCGATCTCGTCGCCCTGGTGCAGCATCACCTCCTCGACGCGCAACGCGCCGTCGAGGTCGAACTGCTTGCCGGCGGCGAGCGCGCCCGGCGTCCCCTCGCGATGCAGCACCGGCGCCGCGTGAATGCGCGCCGCCTCGGGATCCAGCCGCAGCCGCAGCGGCGGCAACGACTGGCCGTCGCCTCCCGCGCGCAGCCAGTGAATCTCGAACGCGTCCGGCGACGCGACCTCGTGCACCAGCTGCATGCGCGGCGCGATGTGCTGCGTGATGCGCAGCCGCCAGTGGACGCACGCGAGGCCTGACACCGGCGAGCGCAGGAGCTCACTGCCAGCGTGAACCGTGCCCTGAAAAGCAACCGCCTTGGTCATCGGTCGATCACGCCTCCTCCTTTTGGATCGTCGCCGTTCGCATCCGCGGAAGACGCGGCGTCCTCACGGCCCGGCCCGGCGGCTTCCGCTCGCTCGGCGTCCGATGTGGTGCGCGCGGCATACTCCTCTAGCTTGCGATAAAGAGTCTTGCGGTCAAGGCCGAGCCGCTGAGCCGCGCGCGTCTTATTGCCGCCCTCGGCTACCAGCACGCGTTGAATGTACTCACGTTCCAGCTCGTCGAGCGACATGTCGCGGGCCAGCGCACGCCCCAGCGTGTCCTGCTCCGCGTCGCGCCGCTCTCGCACCGCGGCTGGCAGATCCTCGAGGCGCACGCTCGTGGTCTCGGCCAGCGCGACCGCGCGCTCGACCACGTTCTCGAGCTCGCGCACGTTGCCGGGCCACCGGTGCGCCAGCAGCGCCTTCTTGGCCGCCTCGTGGAACCCCTTGAGGTCCTTGGCCGCGCGCGCCGCGCTCACCGACAGAAAGTGCTCGGCCAAGGGCAGCACGTCCTCGGTGCGGTCGCGCAGCGCCGGCAGCTGGATCTGGATGACGTTCAACCGGTAGTAGAGGTCCTCGCGGAACGATCCGTCCTTGAGCCGCGCGTCGAGCTCGCGGTTGGTGGCGGCGATCACCCGCACGTCGACCCGCTCCGGGCGCGAGGCACCGAGCGGGCGGATCTCGCGCTCCTGCAGCACGCGCAGCAGCTTGGCCTGCAGCGCCGGCGACAGCTCGGCGATCTCGTCGAGGAACATCGTGCCACCCTCGGCCTCGACCATCAGGCCCGCGCGATCGGCGCGCGCGTCGGTGAACGCGCCGCGCTTGTAACCGAAGAGCTCGCTCTCGAGCAGGGTGTCGGGGATCGCCGCGCAGTTCACCGCGACGAACGGCCGCGTCTTGCGCGGGCTGTTGAAGTGGATCGCCTTGGCGACCAACTCTTTCCCTGTGCCCGACTCGCCGGTTACCAGCACCGACGCCGGCGAGCCGGCGACGCGGCGGACCAGATCGAACACCTCCTGCATCGCCGGCGAGCGGCCGATCATGTTCTCGAAGCGGTAGCTCCGCGAGACCTCATCGCGCAGCCGCGCCACCTCGGACCGGAGCTCGCGCTCGGCCAGCGCCTTTTCCACCGAAAGGATGAGCTGGTCGACCTCGAACGGCTTGGTGATGTAGTCGAACGCGCCCAGCTTCACCGCGCGGATCGCGGTGTCGATCGAGCCGAACGCGGTGATGGTGATGACGTAGGGCGACGGGCTGACCGCCTTGATCTCGCGCAGCATGTCGAGCCCGTCGATCTCCGGCATCTTGACGTCGGACACCACCAGATCGACACCACCCTTTTGCACGCGCTCCACGCCGGCTCGACCGTTGGCCGCGGTCTCGACGCTGTAGCCGTCATCCTCCAGCGCCTCGCGCAGCATCTCGCGCATGGCGGCGTCGTCCTCGACGACGAGGATGCTGGCTCGACCCCCGCCGCGGCGGTTCTGGGTGCGGGTCGTCTCGGACGCGGCGGTGTCGGCCATGTGAAACGTCGATCAATCCTTGCCCATCCGATACTCTTCGGCAAGACCGCGTTTTGCAGGCTGGCTGCCTAACGCGGGTTAGATATGGATCGTCGGGGAGGTGGTCATTTCCACACTTCGACTTCAAGGCCCGGAATCTTCGGAAAACTTCGCGTGTCGCGCGTCGCCACAGCCCAGCCCAGCGCAACCGCGGTCGCGCCGATGATGAGGTCATGGGCGCCGAGGTTCACGCCACCTCCGGCAAGCGTAGCCCAGAGACGTGCGTGGACCCGCGCGACGACCTGGTCGAACGGTATGACGGTGAGGGTTGCCAAGAGGCGCTCGACCAGCGCCTCTCTGCGCGCCTTGACCGCGCTCGGAGCTGCGCGGTGGACGCCGTGTAGGAGCTCCGAGGCGGTGATTGCCGACATTCCGGCGGCCTCCCCAGCGCGCTCCTGGAGCTTGGCGGTCAGATCGACCGCACCCCGCTCCGAGGCGACCAAGACGCTCGAATCGACGATCACTCCCACGGCGACCTCGGCAGCTTCGGTTGCTTCCGAGTCAGCTCGAGGACGGCCTCCCGGTAACCGTCGTCGACGGGCGGCATGCTCTTCAGAAGAGCCAGGAGATCCCCGATCGTGCTCTTGGAGACTGCCTGGTCGACCGGTGAAATCCGGCACACCGCCTCGCCCCCCTTCTCGACTACAAACTCCTCTCCCCGGTAGCGCACCCGAGCAACGACATCGGAGAACGAACGCGCCGCATCCGTGGCACTGATCTTCTTCGGCAATGCCATGAAATCATATTATCTGATTATCATACCCAGTGCCACGCCGAAGGGGCGTGCTCCGAGCACATCACCCCTTGTCCCTGCCGTCGCCGACGGCACGCGGCAGCCCGGGCGACGTCTCCTCGGGGGCGGCGGCGCGCCAGCCTTCCGCCATCGCCACGCTGGCCGCGCACGGCAGGAAGACACGGAAGACGGCGCCGCCCTCGGCGGGGCTGTCGACCTCGATCCAGCCGTCGTGGTCCTTGACGATGCCGTGGCTCACGGCGAGGCCGAGCCCGGTCCCCTGCCCTTCGTCCTTGGTGGTGAAGAACGGCTCGAAGATCTTGCCGCGGTTCTCGGGCGGAATGCCGGGTCCGGTGTCGGCGATCTCGAGCATGGCGTAGGGCGCGGGCGACGCCAGGTCGAGCCCCTCTTTGCGCCGCGTGACCCGCTCGGCCGTGATGCGCAGCGTGCCGCCGCTCGGCATGGCGTGGATCGCGTTCATCAAGAGGTTCAAGCAGACCTGCTGGATCTGATCGGGGTCGCCCGGCACCTCGGGCGGCGACGGCAGCACGCGGATGTCGGTCTTGATCTGCTGGCGATCGACGATCTCGCGCAGGAACTCCAGCGCCTCGGCGACCACCGAGCCGAGGTGCACCGACGTGATGGTCGGCCCGCGCTGGCGCGAGAAATCCAGCACCTGGCGGATGATCTTCGCGATGCGATCGACCTCGCCGGTGATGATGCCGGCGTTGCGCGTGACCTCGGCCGGGTCGCTCGCGCGGGGGCTCTTGCCAAGCGCTCGCGCGCGCCCGCCGATCACGTTCAGCGGCGTGCCGACCTCGTGCGCGATCTCGGCGGCCATCTGACCAATCGTCGCCAGCTTCTCCGACTGGCGCAGGCGCGTCTCCAGCGACAGGCGCGCCTGCACCCCGCGCTCGCCGTCCTCGCGCGCCTCGCGCAGCGACCCGGTCATGGCGTTGAAGCGGCCGGCGATCGTGCCGATCTCGTCGTCGCGATCGGCGAGCAGCACGCGCGACAGGTCGCCCTTACCGACGCCGTCGATGCCGTCGAGCAGGCGGCGCAGCGGCAGGGCGACGACCGTGCGCATCGCGAGCTCGACGCCGATCGCGACGAACACCAGCGCGCCCAGGAACAGCGAGAAGATCCGCCCCGCAGTCGCCGTGACCGCATCCTTGACGTAACGCGCGTCGCGCCGCATGCCCAGCATGGCCTTGGGCCGGCGCGCCGGGTGGTGCTGCGGCAGCGCCAGGCCGGCCGCGTCTTGAAGAGGCACCGCCATCGCGAACGCCGGCTCGCGGCCAGGGGCCTCGAGCAGGTTCCCGACGGGACCGTCCTCGATCTCGGCCGCCTGCGCGAGGATCAACCAGGACTGGTCGGTGGTCTGCCAGCGATCGCCGACGCGCAGCACCTCGAGCTTGAAGGCGTCGTCGCGCTCGCGTGACATCCAGGCGCGTTCGGTCAGCAGGCGCGTCGCCGCCTCGCTGTCGTCGGAGACCGGCTCGAGCCCGCTGCGCAGCGTCTCGGCGACCTCGCGTGCCTGGCGATCCAGATCCGCTTCCAGATCGGCGCGCCGCAGCTTGAGCGCCCCATAACCGGAGGCGGCGAGCACCGGGGCCACCAGCACGGTGGTCACGACGGTGACGCGAGTACCGAGCTTCATTGCTGGCCCAGTATACCCCTGGGGCTGCAGCCGGCTCCCCATCGGCCGCGGCGTGCTATACGATCCGCACCGAATGGCCATCACCGCGGACGAGATTCGCATCAAGATCGTGGCAGCAATCCCCGGCGCCGAGGTCAGCGTTCAGGACCTGACCGGCGGCGGAGACCACTACGCCGCGACCGTGGTTGCCGCGGCGTTCCGCGGGCAAGGCCCGGTCGACCGGCACCGGATGGTTTACGCCGCGCTCGGCGCCGCCATGAACGGCCCCATCCATGCGCTGGCGCTGACCACGCGCACGCCCGAAGAATCGTAATCAATGACAACCCAATCAGCAGGAGACCACGGGACCATGGACGACCAGCTTCGCAAACGGATAACCGAGACGATTTCCCGCGACCGGGTCATGTTGTTCATGAAAGGCAACCCGTCGATGCCCCAGTGCGGGTTCTCCGCGACGGTGGTCGGCATCCTGAAAGAGGTCGGCGTTCCGTTCGGCTCGTTCAACATCCTGGCCGATCAGGAGATCCGCGAAGGCCTCAAGGAGTACTCGAGCTGGCCGACGTTCCCGCAGCTGTACCTGGACGGCAAGCTCGTCGGCGGCTGCGACATCGTGCGCGACCTGCACGCGCGCGGCGAGCTCACAAAGCTGCTCGCGCCCGCGCCGGCCGCCTGAATCTCGCGCGCGGCCGAGACCGTGCAACACCGCTGATTTCCAGTCGCTCGTGTGGGGCGAAGGCGGGTCCCCCTGGTTCCGCCCCGGGATCTCATACTCGCGCGGCCTCGACAAGCCGCTCACGACGTCGAGCTACAACATGGTGCAGGTGGATCTGCCGTTCGCGTTTTAGCCGAGCTTCTCCGCGATCAGCCCGACCAGGTGCTTCATCACGAACGGCTTGCTGGTCGCGATGTCGACGCGCACGCCGCGCTCGCCGAGGGCGGCCTCGACGACGGGGCCGATCGCGGCGACACGCGTCGACGACAGCGCCGAGGCCAGCATCGGTTCGACACCGGCAGTACGCGCGACGCCCCACAACCGATCGATCTGTGACGCGCTGGTGAAGGCGATGGCGTCGATGCGGCGCGCTTGCATCGCGTCGATGAGCTCGCGCACGCGCGCGTCGTCGATCGCGGGCGCGTAAACGTAGGGCGAGACCGTCGAGACCGCGGCGCCGGCGCCGGCGCCGGTCAGGAACGCGACGAGCTCCGCGCCGGGATCGGTCCCATAAAGCTGCAGTCCGATACGCCGGCCATTCAGTTCGAGCGCGCGCAGACTGTCGATCACGCCACGCGAGGTCGGCACGCTGGCCGGCAGATCCGAGGCGAGTCCGATCTCGTGCAGCGCGCGGGCCGGCTTGGGACCGCGCGTGATGCGCCGGACGCGTCCGAGCGCCGCGATGACCGCGTCGCGCGTGCCGGTGCGCTCCGCGCGCGCGAGGAGGCGTCGCAGGCCCTCGCCGGTGAGAAAGATGACGTCGTCGAACGCGCCCGCGACCAGGCGCCGCAGCCAATCGTCGATGGGCGCGGGATCGGGCGCGTCGAGGATCGCCACCAGCGGGCTGCGCCAGGTGGTCGCGCCCTGCTCCTCGAGCAGCCGCGACAGCTGATCCAGCTCGCGCGACTCCGGCAGCGCCACGGTCTTGCCGTCGAGCGGGCCGGGCGTCAAGGCTTGCTCCCCGCGGAATCGGTCGCGGCGCTCGCCGCGCCGAACTTCACCTTCAAGCTCTGGGTGGCGCCGTCGCGCCGGATCTGCACGACCGTCTGATCGCCCACCTTGAACAACGCCATGGCCTCCATGTACGACTCGATGTCGCTGACCGATTTTTCGCCGATACGGTCGATGATGTCACCTGCTTTGAGCCCGGCTTCGGCGCCCGCGCCGCCGGCCATCACCGCGCTCACGCGCAGCCCGCTCTCCGACTGATAGTCGGGCATCACGCCGAGCCGCACCGTGATGCCGTGGGTGCCACCGACGGCGCCCATACGCATCCATTGCGGCGCCACGAACGCCAGGCGCTGGTCGCGGTTCGCGACCGCGACGACGATGCGCCGGGCCAGCCGCGCCGCGCGCGCGATTCCCTCGGCGTCGATCTTGTCCCAGGTGTCGCTGGCGCGGTGATAGTCGCCGTGCAGCCCGGTGAACAGGAACAGGGACGGGATGTCCTTGTTCAGGAACGGCGCGTGATCGCTGTTGGGCGCGATGCGCTTGGGAAACGTCAGCGCCAGCCTCTCGTCGTTGGCGGCGCTGGCGATCGCCTCCCATTCGCGCGCGGTCGTCGAGGCCCCGACCTCGATCGCGTCCGAGCGCATGCGCCCGACCATGTCCAGGTTCAGCATCGCGACGACGTGTCGCCGGCTTGCCTGCTCGGCCAGCGCGAGCGAGCCAATCAAACCCCTCTCCTCGCCGGTAAACGCGACGAACAGGATCGATCGCCTAGGCGCGACGCGTTCGGCGGCCATCGCCTCGGCGACCTCGAGCATGGCCGCCGTCCCCGACGCGTTGTCGTCGGCGCCGGGGTGGATCTGGCCCGCCGACCCGAACGCGCTCCCCTCGTCGCCGCGCCCGAGGTGATCGTAGTGCGCGCCGATGAGCACCGCCTCTTGCCGCAACACCGGATCGGATCCCGTCAGAACCGCGACCACGTTGCGGCCCGCGACCGACGGTGTCTGCCACTCGACGGTCAGATCCGCCGCGAGCGGAAGCGCCAGCGATGCCGGGCGGCCGCTGTCGTCGATCCGGCGCTGCAGTGCCGCCACATCGTCCGCTCCCGCCGCTGCCAGCAGCTGATCGGCCGCCGCGCGCGCGAGATGAAACGAGGCAATGTTCGTCGCGCCCGGCGCGCCGACCGGTAGCGGCGCTGCATCGATCGCGGCGCCCGGCTCGGCAGCGGCGCCGTGCGGCGGCGGAGCAGCGGGCACGGGCGGATCGACGATAGCGATCGCGACCGCGCCGTGGCGGATCGCGTTCTCGATCTTCGCGCGCAACGCTGCGCCCGCGCTGAACGCCAGATCGGCGGCGCGACCCGCGGCTACGTCGTAGTGGGGCGCGAAACGCAGGCAGATCACCAACTGGCCGCGCGCATCGATCGCCGCGTAGTCGTCGTACCCGCCGGCGATCGAGATGCCGTACCCCGCGAACACCACGCCGGCCTGCGCGCTCGCCGCCGCAGCGCCGAGGTTGGGAGCGAAGTCACGGCCGAGCGCGAGCGCGCGCGCGCCGATCCGCAACGCCGTGCGCGGCCCTGCCCGGCGCGACAGCGGCAGATCGACCGCCTCGAAGTAGGTACCGCCGTCGCCCGCGCCCACGAGCCTCATCGCGCGAAATCGCGCGGCGATGTACGCCGCCGCGCGATCGAGACCGGGTGTGAGCGCGCCGCGCCCCTCCATCTCGGGCGCGGTGAGAGCCTTGACGTGCAGGAGCGCATCGGCCGCCGCGATGGCGGGTGTCGTACCGGCCGCCGCAGCGATCGGAGCGGGCGCAGCAGCTGTCGCTGAGCTGGCGGGTGCGACACGGGCGGAGGTCGTGCCACCGGCGCTGGCGATGAGCGGCCACGCCCCGACGGCAACGGCCAGCGCCCACAGCGACCTTCTCATGATCCTCGCAGCCGTTTTACGGTATGGTCCCTGCCCCAGCAAGGACCAAGCCATGGCAAAGACCAAGACCACGACCGATAAAGCCCCCGAAAAAGCCTCGGTGACATCCGAAACAAATGCGGCCGGCGCAGCCGACGCCTCATCAGATGAGAAGCGGATCGAAGCCGCACGCGCTCGCCTGGGCGCGGCGGGACGCAACGATCCTTGTCATTGCGGCTCGGGGAAGAAGTACAAGAAGTGCCACCTGCGCGACGACGAAGCGGCGGCGGTGCCGCCTGCGGTCGCGCCCGATGCCCAGGAGATCCTGGCGACCGCGTGGCGTCTCTTCGAGCAGCGCCGGCCCGGCGCCGCCGAGCGCGAGTTCCGCGCCGCTCTGGAGCTCAAGCCCGACATGCTCGACGCGCGCGTCGGCATCGGGATGGCGCGCTTGTCGGCCGGCAACGCCGACGGTGCCAAGGAAGAATTGAGCGTGGTGATGGAGGCCGGCGAGAAGCTGGCGGCGGATCTGCGTGCGCAGAACGTCAAGGACGCGTTCACCAAGACAGAGGCTCAGCCGTACATCCGCGCCTGCCACGCGGTGGGATGCCTCGCGTACGACCAGGATCGCTTCGCCGATGCGGTGACCGACCTCGAGAAGGTGTACGCGATCGACGAGGGCACCGTCGGTACCGAGGCGCGGCTCATCGCCGCCAAGGCGCTGATGAAACTGGAGAAGCCGGCAGACGCGGCCGTGGTGCTCGAGCCGGCGGTGAAGTCTGAGACCGCCGGCAGCCGCGCGCAGCTCGGCCTCGCGCTGGCGCACTTCGTATCGGGCGCCGAAGACAAGGCGCGCGCCGCGCTGGGCGCCGCGCTGGACGCGAACCCGCACTTCGGCAAGACGCTGCTCGGCCGCATCCGCCGCCGCGTCGAGAACGTCGCTGGCTCGCAGCCGGGCTCCATCGAAGAGGCGCTGGTCTACAGCCAGACCTACGGCGACGTCTGGACCGAAGTGGCGAAGGAGTTCCTCGAGAAGGTTCTCGACGAGCGGAGCGCCGCGCCGAAAGCCGCCGCCCCCGCCGCTGAAGAAGCGGCGCCCGCGACCTAGCTCCGAGCGGCCGCAGCATTCGCAAGGCTTGCCCTCTCCCTAACCCTCCCCCGCAGACGGGGGCGGACGGGGGAGGGGACCGGAATTCACGGGCACGAGCTCGCGTCGGCGATCGACGTGTGGATCGCGAACGTCGATCCGATCGTGTGGCGCTCGGCGAAGAAGATGTCGAGCGGGTAGCGTTGCCCCTTGATCATACCGAGTCCGCTCGCCGCGGCGTCGAGCTCGACGGTGCCGCTCAGGGTCTCGTGGATGCCACCGAGATCGATGACCAGCGTGTGGTTGATGAAGACCCAGCAGTCATCGTCGCCGGAGAACGAGAAGACCTCGCCGCCCTGGTACAGAAACTGGGTGCGCGCTTCGAGCGTGAAGTGATAGTTGTGCGGATTGCCTTCGTCGCCGAACAGCTGATTGTCGATCGGGAAGAAGGACGGGTTGTCGTAGACATAAAAGTCGGGCTCGGTCGCGCTGGCCATCAACGGCAAGGCGATCATCGTCGCCGTATTGACGCCAGGAACGTCGTGGTACCACTCGCTGAAGTCGGCGGCGCCGGTCGTGGTCGGCGTCGTCGGGTTGCCGGCGTAGACCGGCGTACCGTCGGATCCGAGCATCGATTTGACGATGCCGATGTCGGCTTGTTTCGAGGTGAGTCCGGTGGCCTGCCGTCCGGCAGTGACATCCAGCTCGAAGTCGGGCGGATTGTGCGCGTGAAAGTCGCGCACCTTGGTCGAGAGGATCGGCGGAAGGGGCTTGGGTGCGTCGCAATCGGCCCAGACGCCGGCGCTGCACGTCTGGTTGCCGCTACCGCAGGCGCTGGAACAGCTGCGCGTCACCGGCGCGACCTCGCACCCCTGCCACTCGGCATCGACGCAGGTCTCGGTCCCGGGGCCGCAGTCATTGCTACACGCGCGAGTGACCGGCGGGATCACGCACGCCTGCCAGGCGTAGTCGACGCAGGTTCGCGTGCCCGGTCCGCAGAACCCGCTGCACGGGCGGGTCGTGTCGAACGCGGGATCGCACGGATCCACATCATTGAGCTCCGTGCGGCCACAGCTGAGAAAAGCAGCGGCTGCGAACACCAGCAGCGCACGCGCGAACACACGATCACCAACAAGCCAAGCCATGCGGGGCAGCCTACCTCAGACGCGAACCGGCGGAATGCCGCTTTGCCGTGATATCACGCCTGTTTGATCCTCGGCACACGCGCGTCTGATCACGACCGTGATCGCAGTCGCCCCGACGCCGGCGCGGCGATCACTTCTTCTTCGCGCTCTTCGCGCTCTTGAGGTCAGCGAGCCAGTCCTCGACCTTCTTCGTGCGTTTGTCGAGCTCCGCGGTCTGTTCAGCCAGCGGCTGCTTGTCCCCGTCGAATGACGCGGCGAGCGCCTCGGGATAGTCGTTGGCGAGCGCGTTCAACATCACGTCGTAGTCGGTGGTGACGTTCGAGTTACCACCCTTGGGGTCGATTGTTGCCATCTTCTTTCCCATCGCCACGATGGGCTTGTTCAGCGACTCGCGCAGCTTGTCGACCTTGCCTTTATCGCCGCTCTTCGCCACGGCGTCGTACTGTGCGCGCGTCTTGAGGATGAACGCGAACACCTGCTTGTGCAGGGGCAGCTTGCCGCGATCGTAAGCGAGCAGCCGTTCCTTCTCCTCCCCCGCCAGCTCGGCGGCGACCTTGGCCTCGGCGGCCTGACGCTTCGCCACGCGGTCGGCCAGGCTGAGCCCGTCGTTGTTGGCGACCATTTTTGGCTTCACCGGCACGCCGGCGTCGGGCATCGCTGCCGCCGGCGCGGGCGGCGGCGCCTTGACCGGCTCGGCTGCGGCGACCGGCGCAGGCGGTGCCTTGGGCGCTTCCTTGTCGCAAGCGACCGCCAGCAGCCCGAGCGCAAGCGTCACTGCGAAACCCATGGTCGTCTCTCTCGTCGATCGCATGCGGACCTCCTGCCCGGCCGGGCGTGGAGGCGCAGTATTGACAACCTGTCGGGGCGAAGCAACCCTGACCTATGCCGCTGTCCGGTGAGAAAGCTCGTGCGTTGGCCGCGCGGTTCGCGCGCCTCGGGATCAGCGAAGAGGACCTCGACGAGAGCTTCGTCCACTCGGGTGGCAAGGGCGGCCAGAACGTCAACAAGGTCGCGACCTGCGTCGTGCTGGTGCACCGGCCGAGCGGCATGGCGGTGAAATGCCAGCGCGAGCGCACGCAGGGCGCGAACCGCCTCATCGCGCGCCAGATGCTTGCCGACAAGATCGAGGAGGAGCGGCTGGGGCGGGAGAGCGCCCGCGCGCAAGCCGCCGAGAAGATCCGCCGGCAGAAACGGCGGCGATCGCGGCGCGCCAAGGAGAAGATGCTGCGCGCCAAGCACGCACAGTCGCACCGCAAGGCCCTGCGCGGGCCGGTGCGCGGCGACGACTGACAGGGAGGAGGATCCAGCGATGCCAGGAGCCCCGCCGACGATTCCGCCGGTCCCGACGGCGGCGTTCTACGACGCGCTCGCGCCGGTCTACGATCGCTGGCAGGCCGCGGGTGGCACCCAGCCGTTCTCGCACGTGGTCCTGGCCAAGCTGCTGCCGGCGCTGGCGCGCCACGCGCGCGAACCGGAGTTGCCCACCGTCGCGTCGTTCGTGGACCTCGGCTGCGGCACCGGCGAGCTGCTGCTCGGTCTGCAGCGCGCGCACCCGCGCTCGCGCTTGATTGGCATCGACGGCAGCGCCGCGATGTTAGACGTCGCGCGCGCCAAGCCGGATGCCGATCGCGTGCAATGGATCGAGGGCACAATTGTCGCACCACCCGCCATCGCGCCGCCGTCGCTCGACGCCGCCGGCTGCTTCTATGATGCGATCAATCACCTGATCAGCGCCGACGAGCTACACGCGGCGGTGCGAGCGGTCGCCGGCCTGCTGCGGCCCGGCGGCCTCTTCGTCTTCGATACCACCAACCAGCTGGGCTTCGACCGCTGGTGGCGCGGCAACCGGACGTGGCGAGAACCGGGCTGGGGGGTTGCCATCGAGACTCACTACGACGCCCTCCGCCGTGTGGCGCAGGCCGAGGTCACCATCGATGACGGCGACCGCCAAACCCACGCCACGCTGACCGAACGCTGCTTCATCGATGCCGAGATCCGCTCGGCGCTGGCCGCGGCCGGTTTCGACGAGCTTCGGGGCGAGCCCTGGAGCCCCTTCGACCTCGACGCCCCTGGGAAGACGTGGTGGATCGGGCGAAAACGACGCCTTTGACCCGGAGGCGACGTAGATCACCGCGTCAAAATGCTTCATTTTGCCAAGTCGACACCATTGGAGCTCGAGATCTTGGTTGACCAAGGGGCCATTTCGCCCTAGCTTTGTCGACCTCAGTCCGAAACCTTCGAAAAGGAGACCCACCGTGGCAACCCGTTCGCTCAAGACCGCTCCGTCATCGACCCCGTCGAAAAAATCGACAGAGAAGACCGAGAAGGCCGCTCCCCAGCTGCACAAGGTCACCAGCGGCGCGGAGAAGTTGATTCGCTGCCTGGAGCGCGAGGGCGTCGAGTACATATTCGGTCTGTCGGGCGGCGCCGCGATGCCGATCTTCGACGCGCTGGTCGACTCCAAGATCAAGTTGATCCTGGTCCGCCACGAGCAAGGCGCGACCCACATGGCCGACGGCTACGCGCGCTCGACCGGCAAGCCGGGCGTCGTGCTGGTGACGTCGGGACCGGGCGCAACCAACACCGTGACCGGCATGCTGACCGCGCTCATGGACTCGGTGCCGATGATCGTGCTCACCGGACAGACGATCTCGCCGATGCTCGGCAAGGACGCCTTTCAGGAAGCCGACGTCACCGGCATTACCTACCCGGTGGTCAAGCACTCGTACCTGGTCAAGGACCCGAACGACATTCCGCGCGTCACGCGGGAGGCGTTCCACCTGGCGTCGACCGGCCGCCCCGGGCCGGTGCTGATCGATCTGCCCAAGGACGTGACGTCCGGACCGTGCACCGCGGACTTCGTGCAAGAGGTCGATCTGCCCGGCTACATCGTGCCCGGCCGCCCCGAGGCCGATCTGGTGAGGAAGGCGGCGGCGCTGATCAACCGGAGCAAGAAGCCGGTGCTTTACGTGGGTCACGGCGCGGTGATCTCGGGCGCGGGCCCGGCGATCATGAAGCTCGCTGAGAAGCTCAACGCGCCGATCGTCAACACGCTGCTGGGCAAGGGCGCGTGTCCCGAGGATCACCCGCTGCACCAGGGCATGCTCGGCATGCACGGCACCGCCTACGCCAACAAGGCAGTCACCCACTGCGACATGATCATGGCGATCGGCGCGCGCTGGGACGATCGCATCACCGGCAAGCTGTCGGAGTTCTGCGTCGGCGCGACCAAGATCCACATCGACATCGACAAGGCCGAGTTCAACAAGATCGTCCGCCCCGATGTCAGCCTGGCCGCCGACGCGCGCCTGGCGGTCGAGGATCTGATCCCGCACGTGCAGAAGCTCGACACCGACGACTGGCTCGAGCAGATCGCGGCGTGGCGCAAGCAGTTCCCGCTCAAGTACGCGAAGAAGGGTGGCCTGCGCGCGCAGCACGTGCTCGACCGGCTCGACGAGCTCGGCGGGCGCGATGCGATCCTGACCACCGACGTGGGCCAGCATCAGATGTGGGCGGCGCAGTTCTGCCGGACCACCAAGAACCGCCACTGGCTGTCGTCGGGCGGCGCCGGCACCATGGGCTATGGTTTCCCGGCGGCCATCGGCGCGCAGTTCGCCAACCCGAAGAAAGCGGTCTGGGCGATCGTCGGCGACGGCGGTTTCCAGATGACGATGGCGGAGCTGGCGACGGCGGCGATCCACAAGCTGCCGGTCAAGGTGCTGATCATCAACAACTCGTACCTGGGGATGGTGCGCCAGTGGCAGGAGCTGTTCTTCGAGAACCGCCTGTCGGGCGTGGATCTCGAGGGCAACCCCGACTTCGTCAAGCTCGCCGGCGCCTACGGCATCAAGGGCTGGCACATCAAGCGGCCGTCCGAGGTCGATCGGGTCCTGAAAGCTGCGATGGCCTACAACGACGGCCCGTGCGTCGTGGAAGCCGAAGTCATCAAGGAGGACAACGTCTTCCCGATGATCCCCGCCGGCGCCCCGCTGCGCGACATGATCATCGAACGCCCGAAGCAAAAGATGGCCAAGCCCGAAGGGAGCACCTAGTCATGTCCGCCGCACCGATCACTGCCATGCCACTTCCGTCGTCGATCCCGGCGCCGAGCGCCCCCCTGCACACGATCTCGCTGCTGGTGCGCAACAAGCCGGGCGTGCTGGTCCGGGTCGCGCTGGTCTTCTCGCGGCGCGGGTACAACATCGAGAGCCTGGTCGTGAGCACCGACGTCACCAACGGGCAGTTCTCGCGCATGACGATCACCTGCAGCGGCGACCCCGAAACGCTGGAGCAGATCATCAAGCAGCTCACCAAGCTGATCGACGTCGTGCACGCGTTCGACCACACGGGCGCGGCAGTGATCGAGACCGAGATCGCGCTGGTCAAGCTCGAGAGCGCGGTCAATCAGCGTACGGAGATCCTGCAGGTGGCGGCGCAGTTCGGAGCCAAGGTCGTCGACTCGGGCGCGACGTCGATGATCGTGCGCATCTACGGCACCAGCGACAAGGTCGACGCGTGCTTGTCGCTGTTCAGCCACTACAAGATCGTCGAGCTCGTGAGGTCGGGGAAGATCCTCATGACGCGCGGGCTGGCGCAAACGTAGCGCGCGCTCGCGTCTCGCAAGGCCTGCCCTCAGCCCCGGCCCTCCCCCTCAGACGGGGGAGGGTGACTCGCTGAAGAAGGGTCACTCGTCGCGAGCCCTCGCCCCGGTCCCTTCCTGTCCCCTCGCCCCGGTCCGCCGGGGAGAGGGTTAGGGCTGAGGGTCCGGCGTCAGCCTGCGGCGCTTGACTTCAATCAGCCCACGCTCGAGGCGTCTTCCGCGTTCGCCTCTTCCGCTTCCTGGCGCTCCTCCTCGGCGTCGCGGCGTAGCTTGCGCTTGATCAGCTCGCGCTTGACCGGCCCGACCTGATCGATGAGCAGGCGGCCATTCAAGTGATCCGTTTCGTGCTGCATCGCGCGCGCGTAGAGCGCCTCGCCCTCGGCCTCGAAGACATTGCCCTCGAGATCCATCGCGCGCACACGCGCGCGCATGCCGCGTTTCACGGGCACGAAGATGTTGGGGAACGACAGGCAGCCCTCATCGCCGGTCTGCGATTCCTTGGAGATCTCGACGATCTCCGGGTTGATGAAGACCTTGGGCGGAGATTGCTCGGGACCGCCGGCCACCTCACCGTCGACAATAAAGATCCGCAACGGTTCGCCGATCTGGATGGCGGCCAGCCCCGCGCCATTTTGCGCATACATCGAGTCGGTCATGTCAGCCACCACACGCCGCACATCGTCGTCGACGGCAATCACCGGGGCAGAGGTCTGACGCAACCGCGAATCGGGAAAACGAACGATCGGCCGCACCGCCATGTGTGGCTTCTAAGATGACATCCGCTCGTCGGTGAATCAAGCTAGAGGGGCTTGGTTTTGCAGCGCTTTCCCTGGCATCCGCTCTCCTGCGCTTCAGATCGGCGTTGCGCTTCAGATCGGCCTCGAATCGCGGTTCCGTTGACTTTCTCGACGGCGGACCGTAATTTGCCGCCAGCTTGAGGCTGGTCGAACGGCGTAACTTGTCGGCACCCGACCCCATCTAATCCCTCGCGATGAAGCTCACCCGGTACGCAGAAGCTGATCTCCCTACGAGTCACGGACCGTTTCGCGTGTTCGTTTTCCGCGACGCCGACGCGCCGCCGGACGTGCCCGCCGAAGAGCACATGGCGATCGTGCGCGGGGACCTCAAGGGTGCGTCTGCCGTCCTCTGCCGCGTGCACTCGGAGTGCTGGACGTCGGAGGTGCTCGGCTCGCTGAAGTGCGACTGCCGCGACCAGCTCGACGCCGCGCTCGAGCGCATCGCCAGCGAGGGCGCCGGCGTCATCGTCTATCTGCGGCAGGAGGGACGCGGCATCGGGCTCGGCAACAAGATCCGCGCCTACGCGCTGCAGAATAGCGGCGCCGACACCGTGGAGGCAAACCTGGCGCTGGGCTTCGTTGCCGATGCGCGGACCTACGACCTGGCCGCGGCGATCCTGGCCGACCTGGGCGTGCGTTCGGTTCGGCTGCTCACCAACAACCCGCTCAAGGTCGCAGGGCTCAAGACCGCCGGCGTGGTCGTCGCCGATCGCATCTCGCACTGGGTCGGCGAGAACCAGTACAACGCCGGGTATCTCGCGGTGAAGCGTCGAAAGATGGGGCATCACCCCGACAATCCGGTCAAGCTTCGGGCGATCTCGTCCGCGCGCAAGGTCTGACCGCCAGAGCCCACACGCGCGCGAGCGTCTCGCCCAACGGAAGCAACGGAGCCTGACATCACAACCGTCGACGAAATCCGCGCCGTACTCGATCAGGTTCAAGACCCCGCGCTCAAGGTCGGCTTCGTTACCGCCGGCATGGTGAGCGCGGTCGCCGTCGAAGGCGGACGTGCGATCGTCGACATCGAGCTCACCACGCCAGCCTGCCCGTCGAAGGACGTCATTGCCTCGTCGATCCAGGCCGCGGTCGGCAAGCTGCCGGGCATCAGCGCCGTCGACGTGCGCTTCAAAGCGACGGTCGTCGGCCGCCCCAATCACCCGTCGAACCCGCGACTGCCGGGCGTGAAGAACATCATCGCAGTCGCCGCCGGCAAGGGCGGTGTCGGCAAGTCGACCGTCAGCACCAACCTGGCGGCGGCGCTCTCGCGGCTCGGGGCCAACGTCGGCATCCTCGACGCCGACGTTTACGGCCCGTCGATCCCGCAAATGATGGGATCGCCCGAGGAGCCGGCAGGCACCGAAGCCGGCAATCGGATCGTCCCCGCGATCCACTACGACATGAAGGTGATCTCGATCGGCTTCTTCGTCGAGCGCGGCAGCGCGGTCATCTGGCGCGGGCCAATGGTCCATAAGCTGCTGCAGCAGTTCATCGAGGACGTCGAGTGGGGCGAGCTCGACTACCTGATCGTCGACCTGCCCCCCGGCACCGGCGACGCGCAGCTGTCACTGTCGCAACTGCTCCCGATCACCGGTGCGGTGATGGTGACGACGCCGCAGCAAGTGTCAATCATCGACGTCGAGAAGGCGCTTGGCATGTGGAAGCGCGTCGAGGTACCGGTGCTGGGCCTGATCGAGAACATGAGCGGCTTCGTCTGCCCGAGCTGCGGCCACCACGAGGAGATCTTTCTGCGCGGCGGCGGGCGCAAGCTGGCCGAGCGCGAGGGGATCCCCTTCCTCGGCGAGATCCCGCTCGAAGTCGCGGTCAGCCGCGGCGGCGACGCCGGCATGCCGGTCACCCTGTCTGCCCCCGACTCCGCGATCTCCAAGAGCTTCCTCTCGATCGCCACCACCATCGCCTGCAAGCTCTCCGTCCGGAACATCCCCGAGCCGGGAAGTGGTAAGCGCAGCTCGAAGCTAGCCCTGATCCGATAGCGCGCCGCTTCACAGTCGCCACCCGCCTCCCGCCCCGCCTTCCCCCCACTGTTCCTGTTCCGAATCTGATGTTCACCGGATTGCCACGGCCGGGGAACGTTGCAGGTTTAGGGGGTGGCCTCGCGCTCCGTCCGGCAGGTCCGGCGGGGCCGACCGCCGCGCTGGACCTTCGACATTGGGGGTGGTCATGAGCTTGCAATCGGATCGAGACAGCGGCGGCGATAGGAAGAACCCTCGGCTCTGGACGGTGCTGAGCCGCGGCCTGATCAAGGCGTCGTTCACCAAGATCAACCTGCTGCTGCTCGGTGCCGCCGCCACCGGCGCCGCGCTGGCCGAATCCTGGTCGGTGTTGCTGTTCGCGACCGCCGGCTTCGTGATGCTGACGGCGATCAAGCTCTGCAACGGCCGCTTCTGGAACGGGATCCTGGCCGACGTGCGCAATCAGCCAATCGCGCTGCCCGAGACGTCGGGCCTGCTCGAGGCGCAGGCGCGTAGCTGCGTCGAGCGGATCGCGAACGCGCGCCAGGTCATGCGCCAGGTCGTCGAGGACGTGCCGGCGTCGATCCGCGAGAACTTCGGCGCGGCGATCGGGCACATCCCGCACCTCGAATCGCGCGCCGTGGCGCTGGCGACGCGGATCGAGGAGCTGTCGCGCTATCTGTCGAACATCAGCTACGAGGCGATCCGCCTGCAGATGCAAACGCTGGAATCACGGCGGCGCAACACCTCCGACAACGACAGCCTGGAGCAGTACTCCAGCGCCCATGCGGTGCGCGCGCAACACCTGGCGGCGCTCGACGAGATCGGCGCCGCGCGCGAGCGCAGCTGCGCCGCGCTCGACCACGTCGTCGGCGTGCTGGAGCGGCTGCCCAGCCACATGATGATGATCCGCGCACTGGAAGCCGAGGCCACCGACCGCGCGGGAGGCGACAGCCTGGGCAGCGTGGCCTGGTTCGAGGACGAGCTGACGCGGATCGAGGAGGAGTGGCGCGACGTCGTCGACGGCAGCCGTGTCGTCAGCCTCATCGACTCCGAGCCGGAGATCGAGCTGGAGATCCGCCCGCAGTGACGGCCCACGCCGCAGGGAGGGGGCAACAGCCCCCGCTCAGCGCGGCGATGGCTCGAGGCGGCGGCGGTATTCTGCCTCGTCGATGATCTCGACGGCGAGCGCCTCCGCGCGTGCGAGCTTGGTGCCCGGGTTCACGCCGGCGACCACGAAGTCGGTGCGGCGCGAGACGCTGCCCGCGACGCGCGCGCCCGCTGCCTGTGCGGCCGCGATCGCCTGCTCGCGCGTCATCGACTCGAAGCCGCCGGTGAGCACGATGGTCTTGCCCTGCAGCGGGCCGGGCGCGCCGCCGGTGTCGGCGACCGGATCGGCCATCCGAACGCCGGCACGGCGCAACCGCTCGATGAGATCCCGGTGGGCCGCGTCGGCGAACCAGGCGTGCACGGAGCCGGCCTTCTCCGGGCCGATGCCTTCGATCTTTTGCAGTTCCTCGACGCTGGCAGCGGCGAGCGCATCGATCGACGGAAACGCGCGCGTGAGCAGTTGCGCAACGTGCGTGCCGACGCGGCGGATGTTGAGCCCGACCAGCAACCGCCAGATCGGGCGGTCCTTCGAGGCCTCGATTGCGTTCAGCAGATTGACGATCGACTTTTCCTTGAACCCCGGCAGCTGCGCCAGGCGCTCGGCGGTGAGCGCGTAGATGTCGGCGGGGTCGCGCGCCCACCCGCGCTGCGCCAGCGTCACGCCGGTCATGTAGCCGAGGTGCACGATGTCCATCGCGTCGGGCGACGCGAAGTGAAATAGCCACTCGATGGTCTGCGACGGACAAGCCCCGCGGTTCGGGCAATACCAGTTGGCTTCGCCGGGCGCGCGCACGAGCGCGGTGCCGCACGAGGGGCAGGTGGTCGGAAACACGAACGGGACGGCTTCGGGCGGGCGCTTCTCCAGAACCGGTGCCACCACTTCGGGGATCACCTCGCCCGCGCGCCGCACGATCACCGTATCCCCCTCGCGCACGTCCTTGCGGTGCAGCTCGTCCTCGTTGTGCAGCGTTGCGAACGTGATCGTCGCGCCGCCGACAAAGACCGGATCCAGCACCGCGAACGGCGTCACCTTGCCGGTGCGGCCGGTGTTGACCGCGATGCGCTCGACGCGCGTCGTGCGCTCTTCGGCGGGGAACTTGTACGCGATCGCCCAGCGCGGCGCGCGGCTGGTCGCGCCGAGCTCGTCGCGCAGCGCCAGCTCGTCGATCTTCACCACCGCACCGTCGATCTGGTAGGGCAGATCGTGGCGCCGCTGCTGCCAGCGCTCGCAACACGCGAATGCGTCGCTCAGCGTCGCGACGATCGAGATCTCGTCGTTGACCGGCAGGCCCGCCGCACGCAGGTAGTCGAGCGCCTCGCTGTGGCGCACGGGGCGGAAACCCTCGCCATCGCGATCGTGCTCGATCGTCCCGATGCCGTAGCACCAGACGCGCAGCGGGCGCACGGCGGTCGCCGCCGGATCTTTCTGGCGCAAGCTGCCGGCGGCGGCGTTGCGCGGGTTGGCGAACGGGCGCTGTCCCGCGTCCCCGAGCTCGCGGTTGATGCGCTCGAACGCCTCGATCGGCAGGTAGACTTCACCGCGAACCTCGATCACCGCCGGATGTGACGAGCCCGCGAGGCGCATCGGCAGCGAGCGGATCGTGCGCAGGTTCGGGGTGATGTCCTCGCCGACGGCGCCGTCGCCGCGTGTCGCGCCGCGCGTGAAGGACCCGTTCTCGTAGGTCAGCGAGACGGCGAGCCCATCGATCTTCGGCTCGCACACGAAGTGCGCGTGATCGCCCACGCCGCGCTCGACGCGCGCGCCCCAGGCCGCAAGCTCGTCGCGTGAGAACGCATTGTCGAGAGACAGCATCGGGGTGCGGTGCTGCGCGGGCGCGAACAGCACGCTCGGCCGCCCGCCGACCCGCTGGGTCGGGCTGTCGGGTGTGATGACCTCTGGAAAGCGCTGTTCGATGCCGCGTAGCTCGCCGACCAACCCGTCGTAGTCGGCGTCGGGGAGCTCGGGGCGATCGAGGACGTAATAGAGATAGTCGTGGTGCGCGATCGCCGCGCGGAGCTCCTCGACCCGGCGAGGCGCATCACCGCGCTCGGCTCTCGAGCCGTCCGAGGGCAGCACATCGAGAGCGGCGGAAAAATCGTCGGTCGCCATCGCGTATGGCTGAAGATTAGCGCGGGCCGCGGTGCATTGACGCCCCCGGGCTGTATGTGTGATGAATGGAAATAGGGGCTTCCTCGCTCCCGCTACCAATCGATGAGTACGTCCCCTCCCGCCGCTAAGCCGCTACCGCTTCCACCCGGACGCATGGGGTGGCCGTTGTTCGGTGAAACGCACCTCCTTCTGCGAAACGGCTTTGGCTTCGTCGACGAGCGCGCGCGGCGCTACGGTCCAGTCTTTCGCACGCGCATCCTCGGCCGCAGGACCGCGGTGATCACCGGCCCCGACGCGACCGCGCTGTTCATCGACAGCCGCAAGGTGCAGCGCGAGGGCGCGATGCCCAGCCACATCCAGACGCTCTTCGGCGGGCACGCGCTGCCGGTGCTCGACGGCGACACCCACCGCGAGCGAAAGCACTTCATCATGGCGGGCTTCACGCGCGAGGCGATCGCCTGGTACGTGCCGACTCTGCACCGCCTGACCGCCGACTATTTCCTGCGCTGGTCGCGCGCCGAGGAGGTGCGCTGGGCCGACCAGATGGAGAAGCTCGCGCTCGAATCCATCGGCGAGACGCTGATGGGGATCCCGCCCGGGCCGCTCATGGACGAGCTGCGCGGCCTCTACGCTGTCTTCTTCCGCGGCTTCGCGGCGCTGCCGATCCGGCTGCCGGGCACGGCGTTCTCACGCGCCAAGCGCGCCTTGCGCCGCATCCTGGCCATTCACCGCAAGAACGTCGACGCCCACCTGGCCGAGCCGCGCGGCGACGGTCTGTCGCGCATCCTGGCCGCGAAATCGCCGCTGTCGGGCGGGCCGCCCGCGCCCGAAGACATCGCGCGCGAGCTGCACCACCTGGTGATCGCGGGCCTCATCGTGCGTGGCTGGTTCGCGACGCTGGTGCTGGAGCTACAGAACAATCCCGCAATCCGGCAGCGCCTCACCGACGAGATCTTGACCATCGCGCCCGACGGCCCGCTGTCGCTCGAGCGCCTCGAGGCGATGCCCTACCTCGAACAGGTCACCAGCGAGGTGCGCCGCCTGTCGCCGGTGGTGCACGTGTTCTTCGGCAAGGCGCGCGAGACGATCGAGTTCGCGGGGCACACCATCCCCGAGGGCTGGGCGGTCTTCTGGGGCATCCGCACGTCGCACCTGACAGCCGACGTCTATCCCGATCCGCTGCGCTTCGATCCCGAGCGGTTCTCGGCGGCGCGCGTCGAGCACCAGCGCCACCCGTACGCGTTCGCGCCCAACGGCGCCGGCGGACCGATGGGCCACAAGTGCGCCGGCTACGAGCTGGCGCCTCAAATGCTCAAGGTGTTCGCGGTCGAGCTGCTGCGCGGCTACAACTGGCAGCTCGTCGAGGAGCAAGACCTGACGCCGGCCTGGAATCAGGTGCCGCCGCTGCCCAAGGATGGGCTGCGCGTCCAGGTGACACCGCTTCCCGCAGAGCGGGCCAGAGCCGCCCGCAGTCCGTAACACTCCGCAAGGAAACCCCGCATCGGGCCTGGGCCCTGCGTGGCTCCCCCTTTGCACAATCCCCCTGCGGCAGCTCTGCAGGTGCGGGAATGCGGAACCCATCAAAGCCAAGTCACCCTCTCCCGCGGTCCGCCGGGGGAGAGGGCCGGGGTGAGGGCAGGCCTTGCGAGAGCAAACGCCCGCGCAGGCCTTGCGAGAACCAACGCCCGCGCAGGCCTTGCGAGAGCCAACGCCCGCGCAGGCCTTGCGAGAGCAAACGCCCGCGCAGGCCTTGCGAGGGCCAACCTTCGCGACGTTGGCTCGCACTCGCCTTGACGGTGGCGAGCCTGTTGTTGGCGCTGGCGCGTCCCGCACGCGCCGACATTATCGCCGGCTTCGTGCAAGGACAGGGTGGCCTGTCGAGCAACGACACGACAACCCCCACGCGCACGTCGTCGTTGTCATCGGGCTCGGGGCTGACGCCAGGCCTGGGATTCCAGGTCGGCGCGCGCTTGCTCTTCGTCGAGGGCTACTACGATCGCACCGCGTTCGGCTCGGGCGCGTCGGTCCAGCGCGGCATCGTCGGCGTGCGCGGCAAGGTGGGCCTGGGCGACTTCCGCCTGGTGCTGCGCGCGGGCGCCGGCATCCTGACCGAGCACGGCGGCGCGATCAGCGGCACCGCGCAGGGCGGCGATCGGCGCGGCGCCGTGGGCCGCGTCGGCGTGGCGCTGGAGAAGCGCCTCACGCGCGGCGAGCTCATCGCGGGCATCGGCCTCGACGGCGAAGTCTTCAGCCTGGAGACACCCTCTACGCCCAACGTCGCCGACACCACCTTCGGCGGCGATCTGTTCTTTTCGCTACACCTCAGGTTCGAGCTGGGGATTTGAGCCCTATCGGGCAGCTCACGCCGGTGCCACCGATGCCGCAATAGCCGTCGGGGTTCTTCGCCAGGTATTGCTGGTGATAGTCCTCGGCGTAGTAGAGCTCGGGCGCGGGCGCGATCTCCGTGGTGATGTCGCCGTAGCCCGCCTCGGCCAGCATTGCTTGATACGTGCCGCGCGAGATCTCGGCGGTGTGCGCCTGAGCTGGCGTCGTCGTGTAGATCGCCGAGCGGTACTGCGTGCCGGCGTCATTTCCCTGACGCATCCCCTGCGTCGGATCGTGATTCTCCCAGAAGACCTTGAGCAAGTTGTCGTAGGTGATCTTCTTGGGATCGTAGACCACGCGCACCACCTCGGTGTGGCCGGTCAGCCCCGAGCAGACCTCGCGATAGGTTGGGTTCGGTGTGAATCCCCCGGCGTAGCCAACCGACGTCGAGTACACGCCCTCGAGCTTCCAGAACATCTTCTCCGCGCCCCAGAAGCACCCCATCCCGAACAGCGCCATCTCCATCCCCGACGGAAACGGCGGCTCGAGCGGCGTGCCGAGCACGAAGTGCCGGGACGGCACCGCCATGCGGTCGGCGCGGCCCGGCAAAGCTTCCTTTTGGGTGGGCATCTTCAGCTTCAGGCTGTTCATCCACATGAAGCGATCTTGACCCGCATCGGGCGCCCTGACCAGTGCAACGGCGCAGACCACGCGGCCAAATGACCCACGACCGGCGGGCGAGGACGCGAGACCTATGGGGCCCTGGAGTGCTATGGTTGACGCGGGTGCTTCTTCCGCGCCTCCGCACCGACCTCGATTTCATGGCCTCGCCGTTCCTGGAGCGGCCGGGCGTACTCATACGCGATCCGCATCGCTACACCGACGCGACGCTGATCGTGCCGCCGATCCTGGTCGGTTGCCTCAGCTGCTTCGACGGGACCAAGGACGACAGCGAGCTGTACCAGGTGCTGATGCGCGCGACCGGCCTCGCCGCCGTCGCTGACATCGCCGCCGATCTCGTGCGGAACCTGCACGAGGCCGGAATGCTCGACGACGCAGTCTACGCGCGCCTGAAGTCGGAACGGCACCGGGCGTTCGCCGAGGCACATCACCGCGTCGCAGTGCACGCGGGCGGCGGCTACCCCGATGATCCGCAGACGCTGCGCGAGATGCTCGGTGACTACCTGGCGGGCGGCGGGGCACCGTCGCGCGACCCGCTGATCGGGATCGCCGCGCCGCACGTCAGCCCCGAGGGGGGGATCGGCTGCTACGGCACCGCCTACGCGGCGCTCGGTGCGGGGCTGCGCGATCGGACCTTCGTGATCCTCGGCACCTCGCACTACGGCGAGCCCAATCGCTTCGGGCTCACGCGCAAGCCGTTCTCGACACCGCTCGGCGAGGCGCAGACCGACGGCGCGCTCGTCGATGCGCTCGTGCAGCGCGGCGGCGACGGCATCAAGGTCGAGGATTACTGCCACGCCGTCGAGCACTCGATCGAGTTCCAGGTGCTGTTCCTCCAGCGGCTCTACGGCCCGCGCGTGCGCATCCTGCCGATCCTGTGCGGGCCGCTGGGCAACGGCTCGCGCGACGCGCGCCCCGAACGCCACGCGCCGGTCGCGCGGTTCCTGGGCGCGCTCGGAGAGATGGCGGCGCGCGAGCGCCCGCGCCTGTTCTGGGTGCTGGGCGTCGACATGGCACACGTCGGCCGCCGCTACGGCGATCGCTACCCGGCAACCGCGCACGAGGGACCGCTCGAGATCGTGACCGAACGCGACCACCGTCGCATCGATCGCATCGGCTCAGGCGACGCCGACGGCTTCTGGGACCTGGTGCACGAGAACCAGCGCGACGATCTCAAGTGGTGCGGTTCGTCGCCGATCTACACCTTCCTGCGCGCCGTGCCCGAGGCGCGCGGCAAGATGCTGCGCTACGACCAGTGGAACATCGACGAAGAGAGCGTGGTCAGCTTCGCGGCGCTGTCGTTCCGCTAAGCGGGCGGACCCCTCTCCCTAACCCTCCCCCCGCAGACGGGGGGAGGGGATCGGATCGGATCGGTGCCATTTCCGATCCCCTCCCCCGTCCGCGGGGAGGGTTAGGGAGAGGGCAAACCTTGCGAGCGGCGCCGCCCGCTAATGCCGCTTCTCCAGATCCGCCCCGACCGCCTCCGGCGCGCCCACGGTCGACGGCAATCCCGGCGTCCCCGCGTCGCCGAACAGCAGCGGCCCTTCGCCCACCGACCGCTTGTGGGCGATCTCCGCGAGCGCGGTGCGCGCGCTGTCGGCGAGCGGCTTGCGCGGGTCGGTGCTCCAGCGCGTGAGCAGCGCCTCGGCGGCGTCGCGAATCTCGGGCGTGACGTCGTAGACCGCCACGTGGCGCAGCACCCAGGCCGACTCGGGCTCGCCGATCTTCTCGAGCGCGGCGATCAGGTGCAGGCGGCCGAACGGCGCCGCGGTGTGCATCGCCGTCTCGATTTGCGCGACCGCCTTGCGCCCATAGCCCGCCAGGCGCTCGGTCGCCGGCGGCACCAGCGCGTCGTTGCGACGCGTGAGGATGTTGATCTCGTCACCGATGTCGGTGTGCGAGTGGTCGTCGCAGGACGTGGCGCCGACCATCGGCATCAAAGCCATCACGACGGCCGCGATCCGGATCCGTCTCAAACCGCGCCGTCCTCCAGCGCGAGGGGCCCGCCGCGGCGGCCGTTGCGCGCGATCGACTTGGTGATCGGATCATCGGGCGGCGTCTCGATCACCGCATCGGGCCGCGCCGCCGACGCGTCGAGGCCGGCGAAAAACGCCTCGCCGATGTCGAGAAGCGCCGCCGGATCGGCGGTCGTGAACGTGCGCTGGCGCAGGTGCGAGCCGCCGTAGAGCCCGCGCGAGTACCACGCCAGCGTCTTGCGCAGCTCGTGCAGGCGCATCTTCTCCGGGCTGTGCTCGCCAACGAGCTCGGCGTGCCGCCGCCAGACGCGGCGCCGCTCGGCCAGCGAAGGCGGGCCGGGATCCGGCTCGCCCTTCTCCAGCGCGATCAGTGTCTGGAACAGCCACGGGTTGCCCATGGCCCCGCGGCCGATCATCACGCCGTCGCAGCCGGTCTCGGCCTTCATCCGCTTGTAGGCGGCGACGTCTTTCACGTCGCCGTTGCCGATCACCGGTACCGACGACGGCAGCGCCGCGCGCACCTCCGCGATCGGCTCCATGCGCGCCGAGCCGGAGAAGCCCTGCGAGCGCGTGCGCCCATGCACGGTGATCATCGCCGCGCCCTCGCCGACCAGCGCGCGCGCGAACTCGGCGGCGTTGAGCGAGCACTCGTCCCAGCCGGCGCGATGCTTGACGGTGACCGGGATCTGCGCCGGAACCGCGGCGCGCACCGCCCGCACCAGCGACGCGGCCAGCGCCGGCTCGCGCATCAGCGCCGAGCCGCACGCACCCGCAGTCACCTTCTTCGCGGGACAACCCATGTTGATGTCGACGATCGACGCGCCCACGTCGACCGCCATGCGCGCCGCGCGCGCCAGCGCCTCCGGCTCGCGCCCGAAGATCTGCACCGCGAAACGGCGGCCGCCCAGGCTGGGCCACATGCGCCCGATCGCCTTGGCCGCGCCGCGAGTCAGCGCCTCCGCCGACAGGAACTCGGTGAACGACAGCGCGGCGCCCAGCTCCTCGCACACCGTGCGGAAGGGCAGATCGGTTACCGCCTCCATCGGGGCGAGGAGGACGGCGGGCCAGAATTCCAGGGCGCCGACGCGCATGCGGCCCGGAGGATACCAGAGCGCCGCCACTCGTGGCGTCGGCGGTGGCGTGCATTAGAATGCCGCGGCGTGAAAAACCAGAGGCTTCGCGGCCGAACCGCGCTGATTCTGATCCTGCTGGCGGGCTGCGCTACCAGTGCGGCCCCGCCGGTTGTGCCCAGAACGCCGCCGCCGCCGCCCAGGCCCACGCCCACGACAGCGGCGCCGGCGGCGCCACCTCTCCGGGCGCTGGTGACCATCGTCGTGGATCAGCTTGCGGCCTGGATCGCCGCCGAGCGCTGGCCCCTGCTGCCCGCCGACGGCGGCTTCGCGCGGCTGCGGCGCGAGGGGCTCTACGTCCGAGAGCTGCGCTACGACTACGCGTCGACCGACACCGCACCGGGCCACAGCGCGCTCTACACTGGCGAGGTCCCACGTGAAAGCGGGATCGTCGGCAACGACGTCATCGTGACCGACGCAGGCGCCAAGATATCGATCCTCAGTGACGAGCAGAGCGACTTGCTGGTCGCCGGTGGTGCAAACAAACTGAAGCACGGCGCGTCGCTGGCGCGCCTTCAGGGCGACACGCTTGCGGACGTGCTGCGCGCGCGTGACCCCGACGCCGCGATCTACGCTCTCTCGCTCAAAGATCGCGGCGCGCTGTTCGGCGCGGGGCGAGCACCGACGCTGGCGCTGTGGTTCGACCCCGGCGAGGAGGCGTTCGTCAGCTCGACCGCGTTCGCGAAGGCGCTACCCGACTGGGTGATTCCCGTCGGCGGGCGCAACGCCGTGCGCGCCGCGTGCGCGACCGCCTGGGACAAGCCCCTTGATCGCGGCTGGATCGAGGCGCACGCGCTGACGCCGGATCCACAACCCGGTGAAGGCGACCTGGGAAAGGCCGGCGATCAGCCGGGGCTCCGTATCGCCTTCCCACACGCCGTGCCCGACGCCAGGACGATGCGCGCGACACCGGCCGGCGATCGGCTGCTGCTGCAAGTGGCACGCGCCGCGATCGCCCACCCCGCACCCGCGCCGCACCCAACACTGCTGGCGATCTCGTTCTCGTCGAACGACTACGTCGGTCATACCTTCGGCCCCGACTCCTGGGAAGCATGGGATGAGCTACGCCAGCTCGACCAGCGGCTGGCCGAGCTGCTGTCTGCGCTCGATGCCGCGTTCGGCAAGGACAACTACGCGGTGATGCTCACCGGCGACCACGGCATCGGCGCGATTCCGGAGCTCGAAGGTCGGGCGCGAGCGGCCGCGTGCAAACGCACCGCGGTGCCCGGTCTCGATCGCGGCGGCTCCGGCGGCGAGTGCACGCTCGGCCCGCGCGTAGCTCCCCCCGCGGTGATCGCTGCGCTCGAGGCGGCATGGCAGCACGAGCTGGGGCCGGCCCATCACGGCCCGTTCATCGCGGGCATCGCCGACGCGCTCGTGTTCCTGAGCACGGAGGGGCGCGCCCTCGGTCCGGCCGAGCGTGCTCGAATGGCGCGCTCCGGGACCGCGGCGTTGCATGACCTCTTCGACATAGACGAGGTTGTCGACGTCCGCACCGCCGCCGCGCCCTGCCCGCCCGCTTCCGACGAATCACGGGACGCGCTCGTCTGCCGGTCGGTGCGCCGCAATGGGCCGGGCGATTTCGACCTGGTGGTCGCGCCGCGCGCCTTCTTCGAGGTCTACGTGCCGGGCGCCGGTGCGAACCACGGTTCGCCGTATCTCTACGATCGCGCGGTGCCGCTGCTGGTGCGCGCGCCCGGGCGCGTGGCGGCGGGCGCGGTGCGCGAACCACCCGTGCATTTCACGACGTTCGTGCGAACGGCGGCGTCGCTGCTAGGCATCCCGGCGCCCATCACCGCGGGCGCGGGCGAAAATCTCGCGCCGAGCACCGTTGAGCGCAGCGGCTCGCAAGGTCTGCCCTCTTTCTAACCCTTCCCTCGCAGACGGGGGGAGGGGACCGGATCCGGGTCCGATCCCCTCCCCCCGTCCGCGGTGGGAGGGTTAGGGAGAGGGGTCCGCGATGTCAGTCGAGCGGGTGGCGCGCGACGATCTCGGGATCGCACGCGGCGAGCTCGATCTGACGCGGGCCCAGCTTGACGTGGATCAAGCTGCCGAGCGTCTCGTCGAACGCGACGTACAGCCAGGCGCGGATCGCGTCGCCGACGCTGACCTTCAACCGCGCCGCGTAGCTCGTGAATCCGCGGATGTCCTTGAACTGATCCATTGCCAGCATCATCTGCGCGTCCTCGACGAGCCCGGTCGGAATCGGGCGCGCGGCGATGAATGGGTCGGCGCGGATCGCGGCGATCTCGCGCGGCAGGCGCGCGTGATACGAGCCGTCCTCGATCAAGGACGCCAGCGCGCGCTGGTGCGGGTGCGTCCCGGCAACGATCGCGTCGGCCTGGCGCGCCATCTCTTCCATGCCCTGTTCGTGCGCGCGCAGCAGCACCAGGTCGTAGACCGGGTGGCGGTGAAACGTCTGCAGCACGTGCTCGACGATCGCGTCGCGTGGCAAGAACAGCCCGACCGGATCGAGCATGGTCGCCGGTGCGGCGATGAAGCGTCGCAGGTTGTGAAAGATCCAGGGGATGCCCTGGCCGCGATAGAAGATCTTGGTCTCCTCGCTGGCGCTGACCATGATCTGATCGCGCCCCGCCACCAGCAGCTGCGACCAGCTCGGGATCACTTCGATGTGGCCAAGCCCGCGCAGCCGCTCGAGCCGCCGCCGCACCAGCCCCGGCCGCAAGAACGCCACCACCAGCCCAGCCAGCTGCGCCAGCTTGGTCAGGTTCTCGCGGACACCCCCGACGGCATCGGCGAGCAGACGCCACCACGACCGTCCGAGCCAGGCGGGCGGCGTGGCCCCCTGCATCTTGGCCATGGACGGCCGCCCCGAAGGAACGGCCGTCGCATTCAGCGACTGCACCCGCCAAGCTTACCGCCAGCGCGGCCCGCCGTCATGGCGACTCAATCAGGGCGCGTCGATCAGATGGTGCGCTTCGACCCGCGCGAACCCGCCCGGGTAATGCGCCAGGTAGTCGGTCGCCGCGCGCCGCGCCGCGACCGTGTCGATCAACGCGAGCAACTTCATGCGCTGCGCGGCCGCGCTCTCGGTGAGCGGGCTGTTCGGATACTGGCGCGAGAAGCGCTCGAAGATCCGGATCGCCTGCGAACCCTGGCCTCGGCGCTTCGCCCGTACCGCCGACGCGAACATGTCGTTCTGCGCCGCCAGCTCGGACTTCGTCAGCGGAGGCGACGGCGGAGCCGCCTCGCGCGGCGCCTCGGCCGGAGCCGGCGCTTCAGCCGGAGCCTCGGCGACGGACGGCGCGGTGGCGCGCATCGCATTGGCGCGAGCCCCACCGCCGCGCACGTGGATCCGAGCGCTGGGGCTCGGAGCCGCGGCCGGAGCCTCGACCTGCGTCGCTTCGCACTTCTCCGGCCACACGTGCCCCGGCGTGACGCGCACCTCGGTGCCGTCGCGCCGCACACTGACCACGCCCTCGGTGACCGCGACGCGCGTGATGGTACCGCCACCGCACGCAGGATCGACCGGAACCACCGCGACCCGGAACGCCGTGCCGTGGACCTCGATCTCGGCGTCAGCCGTGGCGATGATGAAGCGCTCGCCGGTGACCAGCTTGGTAACCTTCGCGCGGATCGCGCCTTCCTTCAGCTCGTAGCGCTGAATGCTGCTCGCGTCCTTGACCGCGACCTCGCCGCCACCCTCGAGCGTCAGCGTGGTGCCATTCACGGCGGCGAAGCGCACCTCGCCCACGGGCGGGGCAACCAGGCGGAAGCCTTGCGGAAGCGCCATCCCCTCGACCACTGGAACCGGCGCCGCGTCGGTGCCGACCATCATGCCCGATGGGTGCTGCGGGGTGCTGATGATCCGCAGGCGCGGCCCCTGAGCCACAGCCGTGATCGGCACCGGCTTGTACGGATTCAGCAGAGTCTTGCCACCGATGACCAGCACCAGGACGGCGGCGGCAGCGGCGGCGGTCATCGTCCAGCGCACCATCTGCTGGCGATGACGACGCATGCGCAGACCACGTTCGACCGCATGCACCAGACGCTCGCGGTCGGCGGGAAAGCGGGGCGACGGCTGCGATTCGTTTCGCAGCGCGGTCGTGATCATGTCGGCATAGGACCGGGACATTTTACCCACCCCCTTCATTAAGCTTGAGAAGGTCCGCCAGCTCCGGATCGCAGGCGACACGTTCGTGCAGATCGCGTCGCCCCCGCGCCAATCGGCTTTGCGCGGCCGCCAGACTCACGTTGGTCATTTCAGCAATCTCTTTAAGTTCGTAGCCCATGAGCTCATGCATGACGAACGTCCAGGCTCTTCCCTCGTTCATCTTTTCCAGGTGAGTGGCCACGCGCGCGAGGATGTCGCGCGTGAGCGACCGGCCCTCGCCCCCCATCGGAGCCGCGGGCATGTCGTCGTCGGCGAGCGCATCGGCGAAGATCCGCCGCTCGGTCCGCCGCCGCCGGATGTACTTGAACACCACATGCGCCGTGACCGTCTGTGACCAGGTGTCGAGCGAGCAATCGCCGCGATAGCGGTCGATCGTGCGCACGATCTCGAACAGCGCGAGTTGCGAGAGATCTTCGTGATCGGTGTCGCGCCGGCCGAGCAGCTTGCGGATGGTGCGGTCGACCTGCGGCCACAACCGGTTGCACAGCGCCGAGGCGATGGCTGAGTCCCCTGACCGAGCCCCCGCGATCAGGGCATGGTCGTCCAGCGCGCGCGACGCCGCCGTGGCCGGTCCGGGCGCCCGATCGGGCGGTGGGGGCACCAATCGGAGCGCCCCAGCTGACTTATTTTCAGGTCCGAAAGCCACGGTACATGGGAAGAGTACCTCGACCTCCCCAATAGCAGGCGGCCTGTGGAAAATCAGTCACACAAAGTTTGTGGCCCACCGCGGCAGAGGCCACCGCGGCGAGGCATAAGTATTTAAAAAGATAGGCGAATGCCGACCTCAGCCGCGGTACGAATACGAGCGATCGTCTCAACGTGTTGTGGCGTCGGATCGTTCGGGCCCGTCGCGATCTCGAGGTCGGTATCCCCGAGCGCCCCCTCGATTCCCAGGCTTGTTACGATGTCCAGCGCCGAGCTGACGCTGAACGCGAAGTCCGCCATGGCGTCGACCCCGGGCATTGGCTTTGATTGCGGGGAGCCCTGGTCAGGGGTAACCGAGTGATTGAGAAGCAGGGCATCCACCCGGATGCCGAAGGCGATCCGGTGGTCGGGTGACGGGCGCCGCGGCCAGAAGGAAATGCCGAGCGCCGCGAATGACACCAGATCCTGGGCATTGATCGCGGGCATCGACGGCGCCTGCAACGTCAACGACCCCTGCCACGCGCCGAGGCCGAGCCGCAACGCCACCACCGGGGTCACGAAAAATTCGCCCGAGATAGAGCCACCCAAGCCCGTCGCGTTCCCTTTGCTCACCGCGGTGTGCCCGACCGCGACCAGGCGAATCGCGGTGCGCAGCTCCGGCGTGTCGGCAGTCCGCTTGGCGCGGTGCGGGTTGGCCGCCAGCGTCTCCTCGGGCAGCATCGACGTCACCGCGAAACCCAGCGCCCGCCCGCGTTCGGTCGGGGTATCGACGACCGCGAACTCGATGGTGCGCTCGGTCCAACGGTCGCCCTCGGCCACGTGGACCCGGACCCGCGCGCGGGTGTGTGTACCGTCGAGCCAGAGGATCTGCGCCGCCGTCTGCGCATGCACCAGGTGTTCGATGCGCAGCGTCTCGGCGTCGCCGGTCTCGTCGACCTCGCGAACCACGACCGCATCCTCGCTGCCCAGCGCCTCGACCGCGGTGGCGCGCATCGAGTCGGTGGCCTGATCGTCGACGTTCTGCGTGGCGATGACGATCGCCAGCACGACCGCGGGCGACATTAAGCGACCTGCCCAAAATGCCTTGGCCGCGCTGCCATGCGACCACCTGATTACCACGGGACGTTCGTGACCGTCAGAGCAGATTCGGCGCGCCCCGCGCCGACGGCGATTTTCGGTAACATCGGTCCGTGACGCCCCGAAGAGTGCCCGCATGCTTCGCGTAACCGCGGCGGGCCTGTGCTCGCTCGTGGGGCTGGCGCTGGCCGGCCTAGCGGTGGCCGGCTGCCACCGGCGGGATGCAGCGGCGCCGGATGCGAGCTCGACCGCAGCGATGGAGCGCGCGAGCCAGCGCGCCAGCGCCCGATTGCTGGAGTGCGTGGTCGATCCCTGGCAGTGGCCGCGCGCCGCCGGAGCGAGCGCGCGCGAGCGGGCCGTGGAAGACATCGGCCCGTACGAGATCCCGCGCGGCGGCCACGGCGCCGGCGATGCGATCAACACCAACGCCGATTACTGGACCCGCCTGGCCGGCATCGCCTGGGCTCGCGACGTCGACATGGATTTCCGAGACGAGCCGGTCGACCTCGACGGCGACGGCGTGCCCGACGCACGCATCACGCGGCGGGTGCACGCGCCGGGCGGCATTCTCGCCAACCCGAAGCTCTTTGGCCTCACACCCACGCCCGACGACCCGCGCGGCCATGTCGGTCGCATCTCGGTTTCGACGGGCGTGCTCGGCCTGCGCGAGGCGCTGCGCCCCGACGGCCGGCCGAGCGGCCAAATCGGCATGACCTGCTTCGTCTGTCACGGCGGCACCGACCCGGCCGACGGTCGCGTCGTGCTCGGCCTGCCCGGCACCCGCTTCGACTACGGCCTCTTGCTGGCGACGTCGGCGCTGCTGTCCGACGACGAGCGCGCGGTGGTGGCCCGGCGCGCGCGCGGTTTTCCCACCGGCCGCGCCGTGCGCGCCCGCCTGCTGTTCGCAGGCCCGGGGCGACAGGACCTGACCGGTGAGTTCGGGTTGGACGTCACGGTGCCGAGTTATCATTCGGCGCGCTACCCGGGCACCAAGCGTGTGCGGCAGGGGACGCGCGGCCTGGTCAATCCCATCAGCGTCCCCGCCGCATTCGGCAGCGCCGGGTTGCTGCTGCAGAACTGGTCGGGATCGGAGGACGCCGCCGGCCCCTGGCTCGATCGGCTGCTCGCGCTCGCGGGAGACGCGCCGGCGCCGGAGGGCCAGCCCATCGCCGGTGCGACGCTGGCCGCGTTCGGCCTGCCCGCGACCGATCCCGCCGCGACCCGGCGCGCGTTGCTGCTCGACCTGCGCAACCTGGGAACGCTCGGTTTGCAGCAGGATTCATTCCCCGGCCTGCTGTGGGCCGACGCGCTCTACGGACACATCGACCTCGATCCGCACGCGCTCGCGGCTGTCCCGCCCATGTACGCGGCGAGCGCCGTACGCCAGGTGCTGGAGGACGCGGCGTCGACCGAGGCGCTGCCGCGGCCGCCCGTGACCGACGCGGCGGCGGTCGCGCGCGGGCGCGCTCTGTTCAGCGATCGGGTCGTCGGCATGATCGCCAACCGGCAGATCCTGAAGTCGGGCCCGCGCGCCTACGCGGCCGCGCGTCTCGGCGGACCGATCCTGGCACCGATCGATGCGAGCCAGCCGCTCGACGCCAAGCTGCCGGTCCGCTGCGCGGACTGCCACAGCGGGGTGCCGCTCGAGCAGGTGCTGCCGCTGGCGGCGAATCCGCCACCGCTCGGGCGCTGCACGCACTGCCACCTCACGCACCCCGAGCCGCCGGGCTACGCCAGCTGGGGATCGATCCGAACCCTCGCGGCGCCGCCCGACGCCCCCGCCGAGGTCGCTTTCTGCGCGCGCTGCCACGGCGAGCATCGCGCCTTCGGCCCCTTCGTGGCGTCGTCGAGCCGCCTGTTCCCATTCGACGCCGACGGCGACGGCAACGCGCAGGGCGACGAGGCCGATGACGCACGCGCCGGAGGCATCGGCACCGAGCCCCTGCTGGCCTTCGACGTACCTCGGACCGATCGCCCGAACGGACACTTCGGGATCGACGTGCCGGTCATCGGCGACCCCGTGCACGCCGGCCCGGTTCGACACACCCAGATCGGGGTCGCCTGGGTGCGCACCGCACCGCTGCTGGCGGTGTTCGCGACCGCGCCCTATCTGCACAATGGGTCGGTGCCGACCTTGCGGGCGCTGCTGGAGCCGGCGCGCCGCCGGCCGGTGACGTTCCCGCTGGGCGAGACTGGGTTCGTCTTCGACACCCGGCTGCCCGGCAACCGCAACATCGGCCACGAGTTCGGTACCGCGCTCAGCGACGGCGACAAGAGCGACCTGATCGCATTTCTGAAAACGCTTTGACGAACGCGGTGTTCCGCCCGCTTTCCGGCGACAAAGTCAAGGGTTTGCGCGCACCTCCGACCCCGGGGGTCTGACGCGCTTGCTAGCAGGGACCCTGGGTGATAGCTACACTCCCAACTCCATCCACTAAAGAGGACAATCCATGCAATCCACCAAGAGAATGACGTTCCTGATCGTCTCGGCACTCGTGACCCTGGGTGCGGTCGCCGGCTGTGACCAGTCGAAGGCAGAGCTCGACGCGACCAAGCAGCAGTTGACGGCGATCACGGCGGAGCGCGACGGCCTGAAGACGCAGCTCGACGCGGCGAAGCAGCAGGTGACGACCTTGACGGCGCAGGTGACCGACCTGCAGACCAAGCTCGCGGCCGCGCAGACGCCGCCGCCGCCCCCGCCGCCCGTGGTCGAGGAGAAGGGCGCAAAGAAGAAGAAGGCCGCCAAGGCCGAGCCCGCCGCGGCCGCGACGCCGGCGCCGGCCGCCCCGGGTGCCGTAACGGCGCCGACGACCGAGACGCGCAAGGGCCGGGGTCACTTCTAGGTCGAGGCGGAGGGCTAGAAATGAAATCTCTAATGAACAGGGCACTCACCATGACGCTGCTGAGCGGCATCTTCGCGTTCGGATGCTCGAGCAGCAGCAGCAGCGACGACGCCAGCACTGCTCAGGACGCCGGAAGCGACGGCCCAGCATTGTTCGGAATCACGGCCGGCAACAGCTGCTTCGACGTCGTGTCGATCCAACCGGGATCGAATGACGGGTGCATGCTCGGCGTCGCCGATACCGTCGCCAACGGAGGCCCCGTCGGCGGCGGACTGCTGGTGAACTACGATAACAATGCGGGTATCCTGACCGTCGGGGCCGACGGGCACGAAGGTGGCGGCCCGATCGCGTTCAATATGGGAACGCTCACGCGCGATAACACTGCGACCGATCCGATGATGGCCACGTGCACCTGGCACCAAACCGATACGTCGGACGTGACGATCACGGCGACGAACGAGTTCGATATCTCCGTGACCGAAGTCGAGAACATGTTCGCGACCGCCTGCTCGTTCAAGCCGGCCGGCGGCACGTGCACGTCGACCTGGACCTGGCACATGAAAATCGGGACCGAGGTTGCGCCGGGCTGCAACTGAGATCATTGAACGATGAGAGCTCTGACTTCGTTTCGAGCTCGGTCGCTGATCGCCGCGCTGGTGCTGGTGGGCGGTTGCGCCGCCGGCACCACGCGCGCGCTGGAGACCAACGTGGCCGGCGTGCTGGTGTCGCCCGATCAGGAAAACCAGATCGGGCTCCAGCTCAAGACCGACCTCGACACGAAGCAGGGTGTCGTCTATCTGACCGATCCTGGCACCGTGCAGTACGTGCGGGCGGTCGCGAACAACGTGATCCAGTTCGGGCGAAAGGAACGGCCCGACGTGACCTGGCAGGTCTTCGTGATCGACGACAGCCAGACAGTCAACGCGTTCGCGACCCCCGGCGGTTATCTCTACGTCTATCGTGGTTTGCTCGAGACCGCGCAGAACGAGGCCGAGCTGGCCGCGGTGATGGCGCACGAGACCGGACACGTCGTCGCGCGCCACGCGGCGCGATCGATGGTCGTGGCCTACGGGCTCGACGCGGTGACGTCGCTGGCGGCGGGCAAGAACCCGGGGTTGGCGGCGCAGCTGACCTCGAGCATCGCCGGCAAGGGCGTGCTGCTGGCGCACTCGCGTGCCGACGAGACCGAGGCCGACGAATACGGCGCGCGCTACGCGTCGTCGGCGGGTTACGACCCGCATGCGTTTCCGACGTTCTTTCAGAGGTTGCAGCAGGTCGAGGGGTCGCAGCCGGGCGTACTGACCTATCTCTCGGATCACCCCGCGACGGGCGATCGCATCGTGCACATCAATGGTTTCATCCAGTCGCAGCACCTCGCGGGCGCGAACCTCAACGCCGCGCCGTACGCGCAGATGCGTGCGCGTCTGAAGATGCTGCCGCCGAGCCCGGCCAAGGGCTCGCGTCCGGCAGGACCGCCCCCCGGTGCGCCGCCGGCGCCGCCCGCGGGCGCCCCACCGGCAGCCTGAGTTGGCGAGACGGCGATCTTCGACGAAGATGATCGCGCCATGAGCCCCCGTTCCGCCATCAAACACCGTCGCTGGTCGTGGATCTTGCCGTCGATCGGCGTGCTCGCGGCAGCCGCGCTTCCGTGCGCGACCTCGTGCGCAGATCTGAATCTCGCGAACGTGAACTTGGGGCTGCCTCCGGCGGTCGAACAGTTGAGCCCGCCACAGGTCACGTTCGTCGGCGCCACAATGGTGGGCGCACCAGCGGCGCGCACGCTCGCGGCATATTACTGCCCCGACGTTATCTCCGCCCCGCTCGGCACCGGCCCGATGATCTGCCAGGGTCTGTTCGGCGCGCGTCCGAGCCCGGCGGCGATGGCGGTGACGTTCGACATCCAGCTGCGCATCGCCAACCCCAATCGCGTCCCGATCCCGCTCGCGAGCGTGCTGGCGGCGGCGACGGTGTTCCCGGCGGCGACCAACGAGAAGCTGGGCGCGATCTGCTTGAGCCTGTGCCCCGCGGGAACGCCGGGCTGCACCGGGATCCCCGGGCCTGGCGCGTGCGAGGCGTCGTCCCGCGACGTGCGTTCGCTGAACGACTTCGTGAACCGCTCCCTGCCGCAGCTGCTGATCGCGGGCGGCATCGCGATGGCGGCCGGCCAGCCGCCGAGCTTCGTGGCGCCGCCGCTCAACAGCTCGAGCCAGATCGACGTGGTGGCGCGCTATTCGTTCCGCCCCGAGCAGCTGCTGGGCGTGATGCGCCAGCTCGCGGTGCAATCGATGGGCGAGCTGCGCACCGGCCGCGCCCCCACGTTCACGATCCCGTACCGCCTCGAGGGCACCATCTGGTTCGACGCCGGCAGCATCGGCCGCATCGCCGTCGGCTGGGGCCCAACGGCGGGCACGTGGGTATTGCCGGTCGAGGGGCTGATTCCGCGCTACTGACAGCTTCTTCAGCGAGTCACCCTCTCCCGCGGTCCGCCGGGGGGAGGGCCGGGGTGAGGGCAGGCCTTGCGAGAGGCAACGGCTAGCGCAGGATCATGGCGCTGCGGTGGGCGCCGACCGAGACGAAGCGCGCGGGGCGGCCGATCGACGTCTCGAGCAGCTGGACGTAGTCGCGCGCCGCCTTGGGCAGATCGTCGAACTTGCGCACGCCGGTGATGTCCTCGGTCCAGCCGGGCACCTCGCGGTAGATCGGGCGGCAGTGCTCGAGCACGGCGTTGATGGGGAAGTCCGTGCGTTTCTTGCCCTTGTACTCGTAGTGCGTGCAGACCAGCAGCGTCGGGCGGCCCGACAGGCAGTCGAGCTTGGTAATCGCGATCTCGTTCGCGCCCTGCACCTCGGCGCCATAGCGCGACGCGACCGCGTCGAAGTGACCCACGCGCCGCGGCCGGCCGGTCGCCGCGCCGAACTCGTTGGCCTGCTCGCGCAGCTCCTTCGCTTCTTTCTCGTCCATCTCGGTGGTGAACGGACCGTCGCCCACGCAGGTCGAGAACGCCTTCACCACGCCGATGATCCGATCCGCGTTGACGCCGAACAGACCCGAGCCGATCGGCGCGAACGCACCCAAGCAGCACGACGACGACGTGAACGGGTAGATGCCGAAGCAGACGTCGCGCAGCGCGCCCAGCTGCGCCTCGAAGAGGATGTGCCGCCCCTCTTTCGCCGCGGTTCCCAGGAGCGCGGTCGTGTCGCAGATCATGGGCAGCACGCGCTTGCCGTGCGCCTCGAGCCAGCTCATCACGCTGTCGACCGTCGCGGTCGGGGTCTTGCCGTAAACGCCCTTCGCGACCAGCGCCTTCCACTCGACCAGGGCCTTGATGCGCGCCGGCAAGTGCTCCGGATGCAAGAGCTCGCCGATCTGAATCGCCTTTTTCAACGCGCGATCGCCATACGCGGGCGCGATCCCCCGCCGCGTCGAGCCGTACGGCTTGCCCGTGCTGGCGGTGAGGCGCTCCTCTTCCCAGCCGTCTTCGTCGGCGTGAAACGGAAAGCAGATCGTCGCGCGATCCGAGATCTTCATGTTGATCGGACCGACGCCGCGCGCCTCGAGCCCCGTGAGCTCCTTGTTCAGATGCTCGATGTCGATCACCATGCCCGGCCCGAGCACGTTGGTCACTTGCGGGCTGAGGACTCCGGACGGAACCAGGTTCAGCTTGAACACACCACGATCGGTCACGACCGTATGGCCGGCGTTGCTCCCGCCCTGGTAGCGAACGACGAAGTCGGCGTCACCCGCGAGATAGTCGACGATCCGCCCCTTGCCCTCGTCGCCCCAGTTGACACCGACGATAACAGTGGAACTCATTGTGGGTTCTCTATGCCTTGCGCGGTCTCAAAAAGCAACCCTGGATCCCGCGCGATCCCGGGCCAGATTGTCCCCGGAAAACAGCTGAAAATGACGCATCACCGACCGCCCGCCGGTGCTATTTCGCGTAGTCGGTCGCGCGCGTCTCGCGGATCACCGCGACCTTGATCTGCCCCGGGTAGGACAGCTCCGACTCGACCCGGCGCGCGATGTCCTTTGACAGGAGACGCGCCTCCTGATCGCTCACGCGCGAGTTCTCGACGAGCACACGCACCTCGCGCCCGGCCTGGATCGCGAACGCGCGCTCGACGCCGGGGAAGCTGGTCGCGATCTTCTCGAGGTCGACGAGCCGCTGCACGTACGACTCGAGCATCTCGCGGCGCGCGCCCGGCCGCTGCGCCGACAGCACGTTGGCGGCATCGACGATGTGGTCCATGACGTCGGTCGCCGGCAAGTCGCCGTGGTGCGCCTCGATCGCGTGGCAGACGCGCGGCGGCTCACCCAGCTTTTTCGCGACGCCCGCGCCGATCACCGCGTGCGAGCCCTCGATCTCCTGGTCGATCGCCTTGCCGATGTCGTGCAACAGGCCGGCGCGGCGCGCCGTCTTCACCGGCAGCCCGAGCTCGGCGGCCATCGCGCCCGCCAGGAACCCGACCTCGATCGAGTGCTGCAGCAGATTCTGCGCGTTGCTCGACCGGAACTTGAGCTTTCCCAGAAGCTGTACCAACTCCGGGTGGATACGCCCGAGCCCGAGATCGAACGCCGCCTGCTCGCCGGCGTCCTTGCACTGCTGATCGATCTCGCGCGTCGCCTTCTCGACCATCTCCTCGATGCGCGTCGGGTGAATGCGCCCGTCGGCGATGAGGCGCGTGAGCGCGATGCGCGCGATCTCGCGCCGCACCGGATTGAAGCAGGAGATCACCACCGCCTCGGGCGTGTCGTCGATGATGAGGTCGATGCCTGTCGCGGCCTCGAGCGCGCGGATGTTGCGCCCCTCGCGTCCGATGATGCGCCCCTTCATGTCGTCCGAGGGCAGCGGCACCGTGGCGACGGTCCGCTCGGTCACGTACTCGCCGGCATAGCGCTGCAACGCCGCCGAGATGATCATCTTCGACTTGTCCTCGGCCTCGGCGCGCGCCTGGTCCTCGATCTTCTTCACGTCGCCCGCCGCCTCGCGCCGGGCTTCGTCGCGCACCTCGTCCAGCATCTGCTGGCGCGCCTCGGCCTGCGTGAGCGAGGCGATCTTCTCGAGCCGCGTCTTCGCCGCCACCACCTGGTTCGCGGCGTTGCGCGCCGCCGCCTCGGCCGCTGACTCGCGCGACGCCAGCTGCTTCTCGCCGCGCGCCATCTCATCGGACTTCTGGCGCAGCTCGCGCTCCTGCTTGTCGATCGCCCGCTCGCGCGTCGCGATCTCCGCTGCCTGCTTTTCCAGCTCGGCCTGACGCCCGCGCAGCTCGGCGTCGACGCCCGCGCGCGCCTTCAGCGCCAGCTCCTTGGCGTCGAGCGCGGCCTGGCGCTTCATCGACTCGGCTTCGCTCCTGGCCGCCTCGATCAGGCGCTGCTTCTCCTCGTCACTCTGCGGGAGCGCCGGCGAGCGGAGCGAACGCCCGACCAGCAACGCCACGACGAACAGGACCAGCAGCGCCGGAACGGCAACAGCGATCGGAATCAAGCGGGCCCCCCGTCTGACGGTTGCAGCGGCGCGCAGCGCACGACCTGGCGATCGGTCACCACGCAGTCGACGCCGACGTCGGTCTCGCCCGCGGGACAGCGGTCGACGAGCTGAAAATCGTAGGCGAGACCGACCAAGAAACCGCGGCCCGCGGCGCGCAGCTTGCCAGCCGCCTCGTCGTAGTAGCCACCGCCGTAGCCCAGTCGGCGCCCCGCGCGATCGAAGGCTAGCCCGGGCAGCAGCAGCACCTCGATGCTCTCGACGGCGATCTCGGCGGCCGATGGCGCCGGCTCGCGCAGGCCGTACGGTCCGGGCGCCAGCGCGGCCTCGTCGGCGGGATCGACCTCGTGAAAACGGAGGCGCGGCGGCACAGGGCTCACGCGCGGCAGCGCTACCTTTGCGCCGCGCGCGTGCGACGCCACCAGTACCGCGGCGGGGTCGACCTCGCCCTTTGCCGGCAACGCCACGAACCCGGCAACGGTACCGCCCGCCGCCTGGACCGCCACGAGCTCGGGCAGTGCCTCGAGCCGAGCCGTCATCGCCCCCGACAGCTGGGCACGCTCCTCGGGCGAGACCTCTAGCCGTCGCGCCATCATCGAGTGGCGAAGCGCGCGCTTTTCCTCCAGCAGCAAACGGGTACCCGAACCTAGGCGCTCATACTCGCGCCTCGCGTTCGAGGTAGTCAAGCAGGGACTGACTCTTTTCGCGAATCCTTTTCCGCAGTTCTAGTGAATCCCGCCGTTCGGCGAACAGCTCCTCCGCGATCTGCAGCGCGGTGAGCACCGCCACGGCCTGGGTATCCGGGACCTTGGCCTGTCTCTGGATGTCGCGGATCTTGCCGTCGACGTAGGCGGCCAGCGCCTTGACGGTCCGGTCGTCGTCATCGGTTTTCAGCGAGTAGCGAAGGCCCGCGATCTGAACCGTCACCGATCGCTTCACGGCGGAGACTCTAACACGGGTCCGTCCCCGGGCATGCCGGCCGGCGGGAGCGGCCGGCCTTCGCGGTACTCCTGGTCCTCTACGAGGCGGCCGTTCGGGTCCCAGCGGCGCCAGTGGCTGTCCTTGCGACCCCCGAGATAGGAACCGTCGGTGCGCGCGTGCCCGTCCTCGTACCACTCGCGGTAGCCGTGGGTGCGCACGCCGGATTCGTACTCGACCTCGCGCGCAAGCTGGCCGTTTGGATACCAGAACCACCAGACACCCCAGCGAGCCCCGTCGCCGTCATAGCGGCCGAGCGCCCGCGGCTTGCCGCTCGGGTAACGGTCGCTGAACGACCGCGCCTCTTGCTCCTGTTGGTGCCGGCGCAACCCGGGATCGAGGCTCGCGATGCGGACGATGCCCGAGCTGGTGAAGCCGAGCTCGCTGCGGTCCGCGGCGCTGAGCTTGGCGGCGCGCGTGACGATCTTCTGCGTGAGCAACTCGCCGTCGTTCCAGGTTTCCTCGCGCCACATCTCGCCGGTGTTCCAGTAGTAACGCCAGAGCCCGTGCTGGACACCGTCGACGTAGATGCCCTCGAGCAGGCGGACGCCGCTCTCGTAGTAGCGAACCTCGGCGCCCTGGCGCACGCGATCGGCGTCGCGGCACCACTCGCTCTCGACACCGCCGGTGTAAACCCGCCGCGCCAGCGTCGCGCCGCGCGGGCAGGTGGTCTGCACGTGCGAGCAAGCGCTGACCAGCGCAGCCAAGGCGGTCACGCGCGCAGCCAAAGCGCACAAGCGCGAGATAACAGAGCTCAGGCCCGCCATACCGCCTGGAGCCAGCCCTCCCCGCGCGCGTGCCACGCTCGGACATTACCTCGGGGAGATCCCCGATTAGAAGCACAAGCTCATCGCTGGCATCGAATCGCTGGCGTCGATTCCAAATTCACATCACCCGGCGGAGCGGATGAGCGACCTGGTGCGCCTCCACGGCAGCGATCGCCAGGTGCGCGACGCCGAGCGCGAATGTCCACCAGGTCAACCACAGCGTCGCGCGCGACGCGACCGCGAGGATCCAGAGTGCGAACAGCGCGAAACCGACCAGCGCAGGAGGCTTGGCCCCCTCGCGACCGTGTTCGGCCGGCAGCATCGCCGCCACGACAATCGCCGTGAGACCGGCAAGACCGAGCAACCAGGTGAGCCACATCGTCGCTCCCTGGTTGAGGCCGATGATCCAGAGCACGACCAATGCAGCGCCCAGTACGACTGAACCGAAGCGAGCCATGAAGACCTCCCTCGTCGTCGCCCGGCTGCGGGCGAGTCCCTAGAGACAAAGTAGGCCACGCCGATCACATGTCATCGGGTTGACGGCCGAATCGACCACTACTGACTACTGGACAAGCGCGGCCATGCGTCGATACTCGTCCGCAGATGGCAGTGACTACGTCAGGCGAGCGCGCGGCCCCGCGGCTGACGCCCTGCCTGCAACTGCGCATGGAGGCGCTGCTGGTCAATAGCGGCGAGGTGCTGGCGCCGCGCTACCAGGAGGAAGAGGTCGCCGTGGCCGAGCTGTCGTTTCACTACGACGGCGCCCCTGGCGAGGCGGGCCGCGACGCGGGCGGCGAGCGCCGCGCGCGCTACCTGCTCGAGAGCCTGGGTGTGGTCGAGATCGCCTGCCTCGACGAGATCGAGACCTGCCCCGGTTCGTCGGCCGAGTACCTGGTGCGCGTCGACCGCAACGTTCACGCGCTGTGCTCGTTCACCGCCTATGCGCTGCCGCAGCTGCGCGCGCTCGGCTGGCGCGTCGAGCTGCCGGCCGACTATCCGTTTCAGGTCGTCGGCGACGACGTCCCCTGGTACGCCCATCTCAGCGATGCGGACGGCGACGGCGAGAAGGTCAACTGGTTCAGCCTGGAGCTGGGCATCGAGGTCGGCGGCCGGCGCGTCAATTTGCTGCCGGCGCTCATCGATCTCCTCGAACAGGTCTCGCCGTCGGCACGCCTGGATCGTCTGATTCCGCCCGGCGCGCGCGCCTTCGCGCTGCCGATCGGCGACGGCCGCTACGTCACCGTCCCGCCGGAGCGGCTGCGGATTTTGATGAAGGTGATGGGAGAGCTCTATCAGGGCTCGGGCCCGGGGCGCGGCGCGCGCGCCGACGCTTTCCGCTTTCCCGCGACCAAGGCAGGCTCGCTGGGCAGCATCGACGCCGCGTTCGCCGAGCCCGGGCGGCCCGCGCTGTCCTGGAGCGGAGAGACCACCGTGCACGAGCGCGGGCGCGCGTTCCACGCCGGTCCCACGGCAGCGGAGAGGACGGCGCGCCCACCGATCGGCCTGCGCGCGACGCTGCGCCCGTACCAGCAGGAAGGTTTGCGCTGGCTGCAGCACCTGCGCGCACACGGCGCGGGCGGGATCCTGGCCGACGACATGGGCCTTGGAAAGACGCTGCAGACCATCGCGCATCTGGTCGCCGAGAAAGAAGCCGGCCGCCTCGACCTGCCGGCGCTGATCATCGCGCCGACCAGCGTCGTCGGAAACTGGCGGCGCGAGCTCGGGCGGTTCGCGCCGGCGCTGCGCGTGCGGCTCGTGCGCGGCGCCGAGCGGCGCTTCCAGTGGGCCGACGTCGCGCCCGGCCGCTGCGACGTCGCGCTCACGACATATCCGGTGCTGGTACGCGACGACTCCCTGCTGGCATCCCGCCAGTTCTCGTCGCTGATCCTCGACGAGGCACAGGCAATCAAGAACCGCCGCAGCCAGGCCCACCAAGCGGTGGCGCGCGTGCAGGCCCGCCACCGCCTGTGCCTGTCGGGCACGCCGATCGAGAACAACCTGGGCGAGCTGTGGGCGCTGTTCGAGTTCCTGAACCCGGGGCTGCTCGGCGATGCCGACTGGTTCCGCCACCGCTTCGCCAACCCGATCGAGCGCGATCACGATCGCGAGCGGCTGCGCGCGCTGCGCGACCAGGTGGCGCCGTATATCCTGCGGCGCACGAAAGAGGAGGTCGCGCGCGATCTGCCGCCCAAGACCGAGATCGTGCGCCCCGTCGAACTGCGCGGCGCCCAGCGCGATCTCTACGAGAGCCTGCGCGTGGCCGCGCACGCCCAGGTCCGGCAGCTGATCGCCAGCAAGGGCATCGGCCCGTCGACGATTCCGATCCTCGACGCGCTGATGCGGTTGCGCCAGGCGTGCTGCGACCCGCGGCTGCTGCGCGGGGAGACCGCGGGCGAGGTGCGCGAGTCGGCGAAGTACGACGTGCTGATGCAGCTCCTCGAGCAGCAGCTGGGACAGGGCCGGCGCGTGCTGGTCTTCTCCCAGTTCGCGAGCATGCTGGCGCTGATCGGCGCCGGCCTCGACGAGCGCGGCATGCGCTGGGTTAGCCTGACCGGCGCGACCGCCGATCGCCAGCAGCCGGTCGACGCATTCCAGAAGGGCCAGGCCGAGGTCTTTCTGATCACGCTCAAGGCCGGCGGCACCGGCCTGAACCTCACCGCGGCCGACACCGTGATCCACTACGATCCGTGGTGGAATCCGGCCGCGCAGGCGCAGGCGACCGACCGCGCCCACCGCATCGGGCAGACCCAGCCGGTGTTCGTCTACAGCCTGATCGTTGCCGGCAGCGTCGAGGAGCGCATGCTGGCGCTCCAGCAGAAAAAGCGCCGCCTGGCCGACGGGATTCTCGGGCGCGACGAAGGCGGCGGCACGGCGGCGCTGACCACGCGCGAGGTCGAGGGGCTGTTCGCCCCCCTCGACGATCCCGGAACCGCGGCCGACGGCTAGTCCGCTCGCCGATCACCCCGCTGCAACGAGCAGCAAGACAGGAGGTGGCGATCGTGTCTAGGATGTGGGGACGCGGACTGTAGAGCGGGGGCGGCAACGGGTATGAAGATGGTGTTCGCACATGGCTTTCCGGCAGAGATGGCGCTCGATGGCGCCGCGCCGAGCAATGACCCGCTTCACCAGGGCTTCGCCGCCACGTGCACGATGGTGCGCGCCCTCCTCGAACAGCCGTCGGTCCCCTTCGCGTCGGTGTGCGAGGCGATCGGCGGCATCTCACTGCCGATCTTCATCTTGGACGGCCCGGCCCACGCGCTCCGCTACGGCAACGACGCCTGGCGCCGCGTGAGTGGATACGCCGGCCCCCCCGGCATCACGCTGCTCGAGCTGTTCCCGAGGTTGGTGGGCCATACCCTGCTCGCGGGCGTCGAGCGCGCCTACCGAGCGGGAGAGTCCGTCGAAGCCGAGGAGAGCCCCTTCGACACCCTCGGCTCCGGCGTGCCGCGGTTCTACAGCGTGGCCATGCAGCCCTACCGCGATCCCACGCGCGGCACCGTGACCGGTGTCGTGCTCGTGGGCGTCGACCTGACCGCGCAGGTGCTGGCGCGGCAGCTGTTCTCCGACGTGCTGCAGACCATCGTCTGGTCCGGCATCACCGGCAGCGGCGGGCGCGGCCGTTACAACGGCCGCTGGATCGAATACACCGGACTCTCGGTCGACCGGAGCAACGAAGACGGCTGGCAGCAGATCGTCCACGCCGACGATCTGCTCGCCTGCCGGCAGGCGTTCGACGAGGCGGTCGCGTGGCGGCGCGCGACGCAGTTCGAGGGGCGGCTGCGCCGGCGCGACGGTGTCTATCGCTGGCACCGCATCCGCTTCGCGCTGCCGGACAACAGGCGCGACGTCGTGCGCTGGTTCGGGATCGCCTCCGACATCGACGACGTGCGCCGCACGCAGGAGGAGCGCATAGAGCTGCTCGCGCGCGAGCGCGCGGCGCGCGCCGAGGCCGAGGAGGCGAACCGCCAGAAAGACCGCTTCCTCGCGGTGGTATCGCACGAGCTGCGCACGCCGCTGGGCGCGCTGCTCCTCTGGACCAAAGTGCTGCAAGATGATCCGAGCGATCCCGGCCTGCGCCGGCGCGCGCTCGCATCCATTCGCGAGTGCACGCTGAGCCAGTCGCGCCTGGTCGAGGATCTGCTCGACATCTCGCGCGTGATCAGCGGCAAGCTGTACCTGGACCCGAAGCTCATCGATCCATCCTCGGTCGTGCAGGCCGGCGTCGAGGGCGCGCGCGCCGCCGCCGCGGCGAAGGGGCTGACGCTGGACGCGACGTTCAAAGCCGGCGTGGGGAGCGTGCTCGGCGACGCCGGGCGGCTTCGGCAGGTGCTGGACAACCTGCTTTCGAACGCCATCAAGTTCACCGACAGCGGCGGTCGCGTGAGCGTGGTGGCGCGCCGGACCGGTGACGACGTCGAGATCGAGGTGACCGACACCGGGCGCGGAATCCGGCCCGAGATCCTGCCGCGACTCTTCAGCCCATTCAATCAGGGCGAGGAGACGGCGATGACGCGCGCTCACGGTGGCCTGGGGCTGGGCCTCGCGATCGCACGCCAGCTGGTCGACCTGCAGGGCGGATCGCTGCGCGGCGAGAGCGCCGGCGTCGGCCGCGGCGCGACGTTCACGGTCCGGCTGCCGCTCGCGCAGGAGATCGAATCCGTGAAGCCACCCGCGCCCGGCGAGCCGGTGCTCGAGCGCCTGCGCAACGTGCGGCTCTTGCTGGTCGACGACGACCCGCGCGTGCGCGAGCCGCTGGGCCTGCTGCTGCAACAGGAGGGCGCCGTCGTCGAGTGCGCCGACTCAGCCGACGCAGCGTGGGCGGCGCTGCTGCGGCGGCCTCCGCAAGTCCTGGTCAGCGACGTCGCGATGCCGGGCCGCGGCGGCGACGGGTACAGTCTGCTCCGGCGCGTGCGCGAGCAAGCGCCCGAGGCGGTGCGCGATCTGCCTGCGGTGGCGCTGACCGCGCACGCGCGCGACGTGGATCGCGCGCGTGCACTGGACGCCGGATTCGACATGCACGTCGCGAAGCCGGTCGACGTCGACCAGCTGGTGGTCGGGATCGGCACGCTCATCGCGGGGCGGCGCCACCCCGGCGGAGCGCCCGCCGGCAATCGGTCGGCGCGCCGGACGCGGGCGCGCGCGCAAAACTCACGGCGCTGATGGGCGCGCGCGATGGCGTCTGGCTACTTCCCGAAGCGGTACCAGAGACCGACGCCGACGCGGAAGCGGTCGACCGGTGACAGCTCGGCGCTCGGGTGATCCGGCGTCGCCGCCTGCAGCGGACCGACGACGTAGGGATTGCGGTTGGCCAGAGCGGCGTCGACCGTCGCGCGGTAGGACAGGCCGGCGACCCCGGGGACGTCTCCGGAGAGCGTGAGCCTCGCTTCGACCTGGGCTGGCGCCTTGGGCGTCGGCACGAACATGCCGTCGTTGGCGCGATCGGCGAGGCGCTCGCCGAAGAACAACGCGGCGAGCCCGATCACCGGCAGGCCTTCCGGAAGCGCATACGAGACCCGCGCGTTGCCGAACACCTTGGGTGAGACGGTGAGGTCGACGTTGTTGCCGTCGGGCCCGTTGCGATCGCCGTCGGCGACCGTGATGTTGACGCCGTAGCGCAGGCGACCACCCAGCCGCGAACCGTCGTACGCCGCGTCGAGGCCGATGTCGCGGATCTCGGCGACGTTCTGATACTGCGTCGCGGCCGTCGTTCCCGGTGCCAGCTTGCCGGCCGCGACGGCCGCGGCGACCTGGTCAGGCGTCAACTGAGCCGTCGACACCATGCCCAGCCACCAGGAGCTGAAACCACCGATGAGAAAGCGATCGGCGCCCCAGCGCTGGGTCAGCAGCACCTCGACGGAGCGGACCACCTCCGGGCTGAGCTCGGGCGCCGCGACCTGGCCGCGCGGATCCTGGTAGGCGACCTCGTACAGAGTGGGCGCGCGAAACGCTTCGGAGTAGATCGCCTTGATCGTGCCGTCGCTCCACGGACGGACGGCGACCGCGAACCGTGGCGACAGGTGCGTGCCGAAGCGCTGGTCGGCGTCGAAGCGCAGTCCCAGGTTGAGGTCGAGGCGGCTCATCGGACGCGCCGTCTGTTGTGCGTAGACGCCCAGGGCACCCTCGGTGCGGCGCGCATAACCGATCGGGCCCGGACTGTCGTTGGTGACCGCGTCGTAGATATCCAGCTCGGAGCCGACGTGGCGGATGCGGCCGTCGACGCCGATCATCGTTACCGTCGAGCCGTCGTGCCGCCAGTCGAACGTGGCCTGCTCTTCCAGACCTGCCCAGCGCGACAGGCCCAGCGCCTCGCGGCGGCAGCCGTTCAGCTGGCCGTCGAGACAGTCCTCGGGCGCCGAGTCGTGCAGGTGCTGGCGGTAGTCGTAGATGTCGCCGTAAAGGCGGCTCTTGAGGTCGGCGATGGACGAGAGCGCCAGATGATATTTGAAGTCGGCCGACAGCCAGCGATCTCGTTCCCAGGAGTCGGGATCGTTGAAGTCACCCAGCGCTTGATTGAATTCGTTGGTGTACGGCGTACCGCGCGTGTACGTGGCGGCGCGCACGTCCAGCTCGGCGTGACCGAGCGTGAACCGCGCGTAGCCGGCGGGGATGCGCGTCCAGTACGACTGATCGGCGGCGCCGCCCCAGATGCCGGCGTTGGTACCGGCCGGGTTGAACTTCTTTGGCTGCATGGTGACCGCGTCGTCGCCGTAGTTTTGTGGCCCGAAGGTGAACGTCGGTCCCGACTGCCGGTAGTAGTCAAGCGCGACGGTCACCGACGCGGGCAGCCCGCCCAGCGTCCCCTCGTGTCCGTAGCCGAGCGCCAGGCGGCCCGAGATCGGCAACTCCGACTCGACGGCGACCCGAACGCCGCTCCACTCGCTGGCGCGCTTGGTGATGATGTTGATCACCCCGAGCATCGCGTTCGAGCCGTAGAGCACCGAGCCGGGACCGAGGATGATCTCGATGTGGTCGATGAGATCGAAGGGAATCGCCGCGCCACGCTCGAAGTACGCGGTGCCGTCGAAAGGCTCGTTCATGGCGTGCCCGTTGACCAGCAGCAAGACGTGGTTGCCGAAGTCGGCGGTCATGAGCACGCCGCGCGCGCCGATGTCGACGGAGTGCAGCGGGTTCTGAGTGAGCATGCCGAGCGAGAGGTAATTGATCGCCTCGTCGAGCGAACGGATGCCGAAGCGGCGCAGGTCGTCGGCGGAGATCGAAGTCGAGGTCGCGGGCGCGGCGCTCGCCGCCTCGAGCGACTGCGACGCGGTCGAGAGGATCGGCTCCTCGACGAGGCCGCGGAGCTCGGCGAAGTCTTCCTCGGGCGCGGGGGCAGGCGCGGCGACGGGAGCCGGTGCGGGAACAGGGATCGGCGCAGGAGCGGCTGGCGGCGCAGCGGCGGGCGGCGCGGCGATCGGAGCGACGGAGGGCGCGGCGGCGTCAGCCGGAACACCGCCATCGAGATCCGGCTCGGCGAACGCGGGCGCGCTCGCGAGCACCATCGCCACGACGGCCGGGCCGGCAATGCGAAGGCGCCCCGTCACTCGACGATCCTCATCAGTTGAAACAGGGTGGGTGGGAACTGCACGTTCAGCGCTCTCATCTGCGTGCGGTTGAGCAGCATCTCGGCGCGGCCCGAAACCAGATCGAAGCCCAGCACCACGCCGCGTGGAACGAAGCCGGCGACGGCGCCCGCGGTCAGGACGGCGGTGCCGCGCAATGCCTGTGCAACCTCGGGAATCGCGCCGCCCAGTCCGGGGGACAGGTAGACGACCGAGATGCGTCGTTCGCGACAGGTCGCGGCCAGCTTCGCGGCGTCGTGATACGGCTCGACCAGCTCGTGGTGGGCGCGGCGCGCGATCTTCTTCATTTCGCCGAGCGCACCAACCAACTGGCGCGCCATGCGCTCGGAGCTGGCGTCGTCGTCCTTGGTCAGCACCAGGATCTGCACCGAGCCGTCAGGCGCCAGGTTCATGTTGCTCTGGAACGAGGCGACGGCGACCAGCAGTTGCGCCTGCACGCGCGCCGGCACGGTCACGTCCTCGCCGGCTCGCGCGGTTGCCGCTGCCGCGACAGCCATCGCCGCGACCGAGAGCAGCACGTGCCTTGGCCTCCGATTCGACACCGAGACGCACCATCGGCAGCGACGCGGCGTTTCTCAAATCGAGGGGAGCGTCGGGGGCCTTCGGGCTTCGGGTCTCAGGAGGGAAATCCGGCGTCGGTGTGCGATAACCGCCGCATGCGCCCGGCCCCGCTCCGCACCGACCGCAGCAACGCCTTCGCCCACTACAGCATGAGCGTGCGCGTGCCCAAGATTCTCGACGATGTTCTCGCGCGCAACCCCGTGCTGCCGGCGGCCGCGCGCCAGGCGGTCGAGCGGCTGCGCGACGACATCGCCGGCGATGCCGAGCTACCGCCGCTCCGGTTCCCGGCGCCGGACGCCGGCGAATGGGAAGCGGCGCTAGCGGCGTACCATGGGCAGACCTGGCTGGCGACCGACTGGTTCTTCGCCGAATGCTACGTCTACCGGTGCCTGATGATCGCTGTGCGCTACTGGGAGAGCGGCCTCGATCCATTCACCGCTGCGAAACGCGAGGAGCTGGCGAGTGAAGCGCTGTGGCGTGGGGTCGATGCGGCGCAGGACGGCGTGTCGGACGTCGTCGAGGTACACCTCGCCGAGCTGATGCTGCGCGCGCTGTGGGGCAATCGGGTCGATCTCAGCTATGCGGTCGGCGTCGCATTCGGCGCTGCCGGACACAGTGACGATCTGCTGTGCGACGATCGCGGGCGCGCAATCCCGGCGCTCCTGCGGCCCGACGGTGACGTGCACATCGTGGCTGACAACACCGGCAGCGAGCTGTCGACCGACCTGGCGCTGGCCGACACACTGATCGCGCGCGGCGGCGCGCGCGTGAGCCTGCACGTCAAGATTCACCCCACCTTCGTCAGCGACGCGATCGCCGGCGACGTCTGGGCGCTGCTGGCCGCGATGGACGCGCGCGGCGGCGCCCCCGCGGATCTCGCCGGGCGCTTGCGGCGCGCCTGGGACGACGATCGCTTGTGCATCCTGCCCGACCCCTTCTGGAACGGGCCGCGTTTCCTCTGGGAGCGCCCGCAGCGTCTTGCGCGCGTGCTCGACCGCGCGACCGCCGTCGTGCTCAAGGGCGACGCCAACTACCGGCGCGCCGTCGGCGACGCGATCTACCCCGACGGCGTCACCTTCGCGGCCGCAACCGACTATTTCCCGGCGCCGCTCATCTGCCTGCGGACGATGAAGAGCGACGCGCTCGCAGGCCTGGCGCCCGGCCGTTCCGCGCAGCTCGACGCCATCGACCGCGACTGGCGCATCAACGGCCGGAGAGGGGTGATCCAGCTCGGGGGAAAAGGCGCGGCGGGGTGAGGGTGGTCGCAGCCCCCTCTCCCTAACCCTTGTATCTTCCAGGGGCGTGGCTCGCTACCTGTCGCAGGCCCCGAGTCCTCCCTCGCTCCAGCCAGCAAGGCCGGG
>Ga0265342_10000120_pt1 | contig 87596 bp, 69 predicted proteins | sample 4CB327metaG_FD_203125 | JGI IMG/M metagenome (GOLD analysis project Ga0265342, IMG submission 203125) | Rhizosphere microbial communities from Carex aquatilis grown in University of Washington, Seatle, WA, United States - 4-CB3-27 metaG | ecosystem: Host-associated > Plants > Roots >...
CTGGCGAGGCTTCGAAAAGCTCCTCCTCGCAGACGCTGCTTGGTCTGCTGCCCTCCTGACGCGATGAGATCAATCATGAGACTTCCAGTATTCGGCGCTTCGCCGCTCCTTGCATCCGCCCCGCCGCGCCCCGCCTGACTCGGTCCGGACTTCTCAGACACGCTCTGAGCAGGAATAGCGGACCTGAGTAGTCGTCTTTATGGTGGCGCGATACATTTTGGCGCCAACTGGCGTGGATTGCGGTAAAACATCGGGCCATGAGCACAGTTTCTTCTCCCAAGCCGGCGATTCCCGCGGGCGGACAGCCCATTACCCTGAACAGCCAGGGGGCTTTGCAGGTACCCGATCAGCCCATCATCCCCTTCATCGAGGGCGACGGAACCGGCCCCGACATCTGGCGCGCCTCGGTGCGCGTGCTCGACGCAGCGGTCGAGAAGGAGTTCGCCGGCAAGAAGAAGATCGCCTGGGCCGAGGTGTACGCCGGCGAGAAGTCGAAGAACCTCTTCGGCACCTGGCTGCCCGACGAGACCCTTGCCGCATTCAAGACCTACCTGGTCGGCATTAAGGGGCCCCTCACCACCCCGATCGGTGGCGGCATCACCTCGCTCAACGTGGCGATCCGGCAGGTGCTCGACCTTTACGTCTGCTTGCGGCCGGTTCGCTACTTCCGTGGCGTGCCTTCGCCGGTCAAGCGCCCGGAGAAGGTCGACATGGTGATCTTCCGCGAGAACACCGAGGACATCTACGCCGGCATCGAATGGCCGGCGGAATCCGAGCAGGCCAAGAAGGTGATCGCGTTCCTGCAAAACGAAATGGGGGTCAAGAAGATCCGCTTTCCGGCCAACTCGGGCATTGGCATCAAGCCGGTCTCGCGCGAGGGCTCGGAACGGCTTTTACGCGCGGCCTTCGACTATGCGATTCGCCACCAGCGCAAGAGCGTGACCATGGTGCACAAGGGGAACATCATGAAGTTCACCGAGGGCGCCTTTCGCGACTGGGGCTACGCATTGGCGAAGCGTGAATACGCCGGCCGCGTGATCGGCTGGGACGACTGCGGCGGCAAGCCGCCGGCCGGTCAGGTCCTGCTCAAGGACTCCATCGCCGACATCACCCTGCAGCAGGTGCTGACCCGGCCCGAGGAATTCGAGGTGATCGCGACCTTGAACCTCAACGGTGACTACCTGTCCGACGCGCTGGCCGCGCAGGTGGGCGGCATCGGCATCGCGCCCGGTGGAAACATCAATTACCTCACCGGCCACGCCGTGTTCGAGGCGACCCACGGCACCGCACCCAAGTACGCCAACCTCGACAAGGTGAATCCCGGTTCGGTGATCCTGTCGGGCATCATGATGCTCGAATACCTGGGCTGGACTAGCGCTGCCCAGCGCATCGTGGCCGCGCTGGAAAAGACGATCATGCAAAAGACGGTGACCTACGACTTCGCCCGCATGACCGAGGGTGCGACCGAGGTCTCCTGCTCCGGTTTCGGGGATCGAATCATCGCGAATCTGTAGGCCGGACGGGATAACCACAGAGGACACAGAGGACACAGAGACTGAGGGAGAAGAAGCAGGGCTCCGGATCTCGAGAGCTGAGCCCTGCTTCTTTTCCGGTCTCTGTGTCCTCTGTGTCCTCTGTGGTTGACCATATGGACCATTGGCACCGCCGACGCCGCTTCGCTAGAGTGCGCTCCGTGCCCTCTCCTCTCGATAAGGTCCTCGCTTCGCTCCGCCGGGCTTGCAAGTCTGGCGTGTGGTCGTCGGGCGTGAACCTGGTGCGAGCGGGCGCGGTCACGGTCGAATCGCGCAACGACGAGGAGGTCGTGCTGCGGGTACGGGCGCAGGGCAGGGCGGTGCCGGCCCAGGTGGTGCTCTACCCGACCGAGGATGAATGGGATTGCGATTGCCCGGGCCGCATGCGGCCGTGCGAGCACTTGGCGGCGTCGGCCATCGCGCTGGCGCAGGCCGAGGGCGAAGGCGGCGGCGAGGCCAAGCCTTTGCCTACCGCCGAGATCTGGTCGCGGGTCGGCTACCGATTCTCGCAGGTCGAAGGCGGGCTGACCTTGCGCCGGACCATCGTGCGCGGCGACGGCAGCGAGACCCCGCTCGATGGAACCTTGTCCGGGCTGCTATCCCGGCCGGCCGAGGCGCGCAGCCTGCAAGTGGAGCAATTTGATTTGCAGGCCGACCGGCTGCTGGAAACCGGCGCACGCGCCGTACTGCCACCATCCAAGCTCGACGCTCTGATTCGTGTGCTGCTCGGCTGCCGGCTGGTGTTCCTCGACGGTCGCCAGGTGGCCATGTCCGAGGAAGAGGTGCTGCCCCATGCGCTGGTTACGGACTGGGAGGACGGCGTGGCCATCACGGTTCGCCGCGACCCGCGCATCACGGCCGTGCCCAGCGCCGGGGTCGTCCTCATCGCCGACGAGATCGCCCGCCACAGCGAGCTCGATCTGTGCGGCGGTTTCCTGCAGAACCTGCCCAGCGTCAGGCGCTTCCGGGCGTCCCAGCTTGGCGAAGTCTCGACCCGCGTGCTACCTGACCTGGTTCGCCGCATGGAGGTCGAGGTTCGTACGCGTCGCCTGCCGCGCATCGTCCGTGGCATCGCTCCGCGCCTGGCTATCGAGCTAAGCCAAGTCGCCTCATCGCTGGCGGTGCTACCCAAGCTCGTGTACGGCCAGCCGCCCTGCGCGCGCATCGACGACGGGAAGCTGGTGCATCTTGCCGGTCCGGTGCCGGTGCGCGACGAGGCCGCCGAACGGCGTTTGCTGGAACAACTGCGCGTCGATCTGGGCCTCATTTCGGGCCGGCGCACCACCTTCACCGGTCCCGATACCGCTCGCTTCGTCGACAAGTTGAAGCGCTTCCGGGCCGAGCTCTTCGGCGATGGCGCCAAGCTGGTCGGTGCGCGCGTGTCGCTTCTGCCCAATCTCCAGGTCAAAGGCGACGGCCCTGCCACCGGGCTGCCGAAGGTACGCTTCGATCTGACGTTTGACGTCAGGGCCGACGACAAGGGCGAGATTATTGGCAACGTCGGCGCAGCGGCGGTGCTGTCGGCTTGGCAAGAGGGACTTGGGTTGGTTCCCATCGACGGCGGCGGTTTCGCGCCGCTGCCCGAGGCGTGGCTGGCCAAGCACGGCCACGATCTCGCGTCTCTACTCGCGGCGCGTGGCAACGACGGGCGCCTGGCGACCCACGCGCTGCCCACGCTGGGTCGGCTGTGCGAAGATTTGGACCAGCCGCCCCCGCCCGGCCTCGACCGGCTGGCGCCGCTGGCAGAAACCTTCGAGCGACTTCCCGAGGCGAGCTTGCCGTCGGATCTGACGGCCACTCTGCGCCACTACCAGCGCATCGGCGTGAACTGGCTGGCGTTCCTGCGCAGCGCAGGCCTGGGCGGCATTCTGGCCGACGACATGGGTCTTGGGAAAACCGTCGAGGCCATGTGTGTATTCGGCAAGAAGGTTCTGGTGGTTTGCCCCACCAGCGTGTTGCCTAACTGGCGCGCCGAGCTTGGGCGCTTTCGGCCTGGCCTGCGGGTCAGCGTGTATCACGGCCCGGCCCGCAAGCTGGACGACGGCGCCGACGTGACCTTGACCACCTACGCGATTCTGCGCCTGGACAGCGAGGAGCTCGGCCGCCGGCACTTCGAGACCGCGGTGCTCGACGAGGCGCAGGCGATCAAGAATCCGGACAGCCAGGCTGCCCGCGCCGCCTTCGCGCTCAATGCGGATTTTCGCCTGGTGATGACCGGCACGCCGGTGGAAAATCGCCTCGACGAGCTGTGGAGCCTCATGCACTTCGCGAATCGCGGCTTGCTCGGCGGCCGGCGCGAGTTCGACGCTGACCTGGCCCGCCCCATCGCCGACGGAATGGCGGGCGCGGCCGAGAATCTGCGTCAGCGCATCCGCCCCTTCGTGCTCCGGCGCCGCAAGGCCGAGGTCGCGCCCGAGCTTCCGCCCCGCAGCGAGGCCTTGTTGTCGGTCGCCCTCGACGAGCGCGAACGCGGGCTTTACGATGCGGTCCGTGCCGCCACCCAACGCGATTTGGTGGCGGCCTTAGGCAGCGAAGGCGGGGGCAAGCTCGACGTGATGAAGGCCCTGGAGGCGCTCCTGCGCCTGCGCCAGGCCGCCTGCCATTCTGGGCTTTTGCCCGGGCAGAAGGCCGCCACCTCGTCCAAGGTCCAGGCCCTGGTGGAAGCCCTCTTGACCGCCGCCGAGGACGGGCACAAGGCGCTGGTGTTTTCCCAGTGGACCTCCATGCTCGACCTCATCGAGCCGGTGCTGGACCAGACCGGCATCCCGTTCGTTCGCCTGGACGGGTCCACGCGCGACCGGGCGGGGGTGGTGGAGGCCTTCCAGAACCAAGCCGGACCGCCGGTGATGTTGATTTCGCTCAAAGCCGGCGGGACTGGGCTGAATCTGACCGCCGCCGACCACGTGTTCCTCTGCGATCCGTGGTGGAATCCCGCGGTGGAGGACCAAGCCGCCGACCGCGCCCATCGCATCGGCCAGGAGCGACCCGTGATGATCTATCGCCTTGTGGCCGCAGATACGGTAGAAGAGCGAATCCTAGAATTGCAGCAGCGAAAGCGCGCGATTGGGGACGCCGCATTGGGCGATGCGGCAGCGGCGGCCTCGCTGACTCGTGAAGACCTGCTTGCGCTCCTGGCCTGATTGGCGCTAGTTAAGTGCTTGGACCGAAAGGCGACCCGTGACATCATGGCCGCTGCCTGGGAGGAACCCTGATGCGAAAACTGACCGGACTCTGCTTCCTGACCGCAACCCTGCTTGCCGGCGCCGTACATGCGCAGGGCGTTTTCATCGAGCAGGGGGATCCTAGTGCCATCAGTGCCGCAGCCGTTTACGACTATCGAAGCAATGCCACCCTCGGCGGGTCAGCAGCCTTCGGCTACACCTACCGGGGCGTTCTCGATATGGGCTTAAGCTTTAGTGCCTTCAAGTATTCGGGGGGCGACAACAGCCCGCTCGTGGCCTGGTGGTTCAAGCCGTACATCGCCTGGCACGCAATCCGCAGTGACGTGATGGAAGGAATGCCAGTATCCATCGCGTTCGGGTTTGGCTTCGAGAAGCGCTTCTATACCGGGAACGATCCTTACGCGAACCCCGACGGGTACGCGGCCGAGCCGGGAATGTCGATCTACCGTCGCATGGAGATGGGCAGCTTGGTTTTCGCGCCAGAAGTGTATCTCGCCGATGACATCTCCTACACCCGCTACTACTCGAAGGCGCAAGACCAGCCCTCGGGCAATAAGCGCAGCGACAACGGCTACGGATTTTCGACCACCACCGACTACATGGGCGGGATCGCTCTGTTGAGGGCGAACCTCATGTTCAAGTCGGCGAAGGGAGATACCGGCCTTATCGTGCTTCCCTACGCCGGGTACAAGGCCGGCCTTACCGCTGGCATTGGCGTCGGGGCGTTGTTCTAGTCGCATAGCACCCACAACCCGTTCGCCAGCATCCAAAGCCCATGGCACAGCGGAAGAAGATTGCCCTGGTTGGGGCGGGGAACATCGGCGGCGAATTGGCCGCGCTCGCGGCCCGGCAAGAATTGGGGGACGTGTGGCTGTTCGACATTCCCGAGAAGCTCGGCGTTGCACAAGGCAAGGCCCTCGATCTGGAGCAGAACGGCGCCGTGCTCGGCTACGATGCCGCCATTCGCGGCACGTCGAGCTGGGACGATCTGGCCGGCGCCGACGTGGTCATCGTGACCGCCGGGGTTCCGCGCAAGCCGGGCATGTCGCGCGACGATCTGCTTAGCGTGAATTTGAAGATCATCCGAAGCGTGGCCGACAATCTACGCACGCGCTGCCCGAACGCCTTTGTCATCGTCGTATCGAATCCACTCGACGCGATGGTGTACGCGATGAAAGAAGGCACCGGCTTTTCGCCCGAGCGCGTGGTGGGCATGGCCGGGATCCTTGACTCGGCTCGCCTGCAGCTCTTCCTGGCCCAGGCGGCGGGCGTGGCCGTGAAAGACGTGCGCGCCATGGTGCTGGGCGGGCACGGCGACACCATGGTGCCGGTGCCGAGCTACTGCACCATCAATGGGATTCCGGTTCGCCAATTGATCGCGCCCGACAAAATCGCCGCCATCATCGAACGTACGCGCAACGGCGGCGCGGAGGTGGTCAAGCTGATGGGCACCAGCGCTTACTACGCGCCGGCGGCGTCGGCCGTCCAGATGGCCAAGGCGTACCTGAACGACGAAAAGCGCCTGGTTCCCTGCGCGGCCTACCTGCGCGGCGAATATGGGTACCAGGACTTGTATATTGGCGTACCCGCCATCATCGGTGGCCGTGGCGTGGAAAAGGTGGTCGAGATCGCGCTCGAGCCGTCCGAAAAGCAGATGCTCGACAACTCGGCCAAGGCCGTGCGTGAGCTCATCGAAGCGTCGAAGCGTCTGTAGTCGCTCGGTTCAGGTCACCCTGCGCGGGCGCCCACATGAACGCGTAGGCAAAGGCGGGGCTGCGCCCCGCCGAAGCCAGAGCGCGGGAGGGTTTGGGAACCCTGCCAGGGTTCCCATTACAATCAACGCGTCGCGGTTGCTGATCTACCGGCATCCGCGCGTTCTAACGCTATAATCCGCAGGCTTGGATCTCCGATCGTTCACCCTTGCAGAACTTCGCGAGCGCGTCGCGCGCGCGGGCGAGCCGCCCTTCCGTGCCGAGCAGCTGTTTCGCTGGCTGCACGGGCCCGGCGCTGGCGGCATGGGCAGCGTGCGTATTCCGCTGGCGCCGTCGACGGTGCCGCGGGCACTGCGGGATGCATTCCTGGCCGATGCGCCCCTTTTGCCGTTGACACCCGACGGGGTCGTCGAGGCCGCCGATGGCACCCGCAAGTTTCGCTTTCGCACCCACGACGGCCGCGCCATCGAGAGCGTCCTCATTCCGGATGACAAGCAGGAACGCAGCAAGCTGACCCTGTGTGTATCGTCCCAAGTGGGCTGCGCCTGGGGCTGCGCCTTTTGCGCGACGGCCACCCTTGGTTTCGGCCGCAACCTCTCGGCCGGAGAAATCGTGGAACAGCTCTATTGGGCGATGGAGAGCGCTGGACAAAAGCCGACCAATATTGTCTTTATGGGCATGGGCGAGCCCATGCACAATTTGGAACAGGTCACGCGCGCACTTTCCATCCTTCAGCATCCGTGGGGCGCAGGACTTTCGCCGCGGCGCCTGACCGTGTCCACCTCGGGCGTGGTGACCGGCATCGATGCCCTGGCCAAGCTGCACCCGGCCCCCAACCTCGCCATTTCGCTCAATGCCACCACCGACGAAGTGCGCGACCAGATCATGCCGGTAAACCGGCGCTGGAATATCGCTGCACTGCTTGCCGCCGCGCGCCGGTTTCCGCTGGCCCACCACCGTCGAATCACCTTCGAGTACGTTCTCTTCGCGGGCGTCAACGATTCGGACGTGGATGCCGCGCGGCTGCCGCGTCTGCTCGGCAACATTCCCAGCAAGGTGAACCTCATTCCGTGGAATCCGGTGCCGGGCCTGCCTTACCAGCGCCCGAGCGAGGCGCACGTGTTGGCCTTCCAGAATCTCGTGCGACGGGCGGACCTGCCGGTGTATATCCGGACGCCCCGCGGCGACGACGCGGCGGCCGCATGCGGGCAGCTTGCAGCGCGATCCGGTGAGCCGGCCACGGGCATCTTCAATCTTCGATTCACGAGACAAGTTTCATGAGCCAAGCGGCCGTTGACATAGGCCACACGCCGCCTCCTGCCTCGCACGGCCGGGCAAGCGACCTGGTTTCCCTGGTGGAAGCCGAGATGCAACTGGTGGAAACCCGGCTGGCCGAGCAGATGGACAGCCCGGTGGGGCGCATTCCCGAAGTGGGTGGGCATCTTCTAGGAGCCGGCGGCAAGCGCCTGCGACCGCTGCTCTCGGTGCTGGTCGCGCGTGCCACCGAGATCGATCTGGATCAGGCGGTGGCGGCCGGCTGCGCTGCCGAGCTCATCCACACTGCGACCCTGTTTCACGATGATGTGGTCGACGGCGGCAGCGTCCGTCGCGGTCGCCCCGCCGCGCGCATGATCTACGGCAACGGCGTCGCGGTGCTGGTGGGCGACTTCTGCTTGGCGCGCGGGCTTGACCTGGTGGCATCGACCGGGTCGATTGCGATGGTGCGATCGTTGGCCGCGACGGTCACGGAAATGGCGGAAGGTGAGATCGCGCAGCTTGAGGGCGCCGGCGATCCCGACCTGACGATCCCGGCCTACTTGCGCGTGGTCGACCGCAAGACGGCGTCGCTTCTGGCCTGGTGCGCGCGTGTGGGCGGTGTGTTGCCGCCTGCGTTCGATCAGGTGCTTGGCCGATTTGGGCGCGCGCTCGGCCGCGCCTTCCAGATCATCGACGACGTGCTCGATTGCACCAGCGACGAACGGGTGAGCGGGAAGTCTGCGGGTCGGGATTTGCAAGAGGGGAAACTTACCTTGCCGGTGATGCTTGCCTGCGAAACCGATCCCGATCTGCGCTTGCGCGTTCGGGTTGCCTTGGGCGACGCAGGCATCCCGGCCGACAAGGTACACGACATCTTGGCCGCGGTGCGGGCGGCCGGCGGCATCGAACGCGCCCGCAAGCGAGCGCTGGCTCTCGCCGACGAGGCCATTGCCGAGCTTTCGGCGCTGCCAAGCTCGCGCTATCGCGCTGGTCTCGCCGAGCTCTGCCGGCTTTCGGTCGACCGAGTGGCATGATGTCCGCCGCGGCACCGGAAACCGATGTCCGGCAAATGTTCGATCGGATCGCCGGACGCTATGACCGCGCCAATCGTGTGATGTCGGCTGGCATCGATCGCTGGTGGCGGCGCAAGGCCATCCGCATATTGCTTGATGGCCTCGGCGATACGCCGTGCGTGCTCGACCTAGGGGCCGGGACTCTGGACGGGGCCATCGCGATTGCGCGCTTGCGACCGCGCGCGCGTGTGCTGGGCGCGGACTTCGCCCGCAACATGCTGATACAGGGCAAGCGCAAGCCGGGCGCCGATCGGGTGGGCGTCCAAGTGGCGGACGGCGGCTGCTTGCCGTATCGAAGCGCAGTCTTCGACGCCGCGTGGTCGTCCTTTTGCGTGCGCAACTTGCGCGACCTGCGCCAGGCCATGATCGAGCTGCGCCGGGTGGTGCGGCCCGGCGGCCGCATTGCGATTCTGGAATTCTTCCGGCCGCGCAAGAAGCGGACCTTCTGGGACGGGTTTTACAACGCGCGGGTGTTGCCGTTGCTTGGCCGCGCGGTCACCGGCGATGCGGCGGCCTACCGCTACCTGCCTGAATCCATCGCGCGTTTCTCGAATCGCACGGAGTACGAAACCCTTCTGCGCGAGGTCGGATTTCGAGCGGTGTGTGGCCGCGATCTGTTCCCGGCGGGCGTGGCATCGCTGGTGGTGGCGGAATGAGATTGCTGGTCGCTATCACTGGTGCGTCGGGCGCGCTTTACGCCAAGCGGCTCCTCGACGCCTTGGCCGGGGCGCAGAAGGCCGGCGCGGACCTGCAAGTCGCGGTCTGCTTCTCCGACAACGGCAGGCGCGTGTGGCAGCACGAGCTGGGCGCGGAAGATCTGCACGGCTTTCGCGAGTACGCCAACGACGACTTCACCTGTTCGTTCGCGTCGGGCTCCGCACTTTGGCACGCGGTGGTGGCGGTGCCGTGCTCGGTCGGTCGGGTCGGGCGCATCGCCAGCGGGATGGCCGACGACCTCATCAGCCGGGCCGCCGACGTGGCGCTGAAAGAGCGGCGCAAGCTGATCCTGGTGGTGCGTGAGACGCCGCTTTCCCTGATTCATCTCGAGAATCTGCTGACCGTCGCGCGCGCCGGCGCCATCGTGCTGCCGGCGACACCGTCGTTCTACACCAAGCCTGACAGCGTAACCGCGGTGGTGGACACGGTGGTCGCCCGCGTGCTCGACCAGCTTGGCATCGACAGCAGGCTTGCTCCGCGCTGGGGAAAACCGGAATGAGCATCCAACCCGACTTCGACATCTTCTCGCTCGGTCGCGCGGCGCAGGCGAAGGCGCGCACGCTCTTCGATGGTCGCGCCTGCCTCACTTCCACTCGGCGACTCAACGTCGACGGGACTTGGTTCGGCCCGCCCCGGGCAACCTGCTCGCTCGCCGACGAAGATGCGATATCGGCGCGCGGCGGTCTGGCATCTGTGCGCGAAGCCGGCGCCAACGCGATTCTGTGTAATCTCGAAAGCACCGTCGCGCTTCAGGCCGTCGCGGCGGGATTGCGCTGCCTCGTGCGCGTTCCTTTCGCAGCCGGCGAAGCGGCAGACGAGCGTCGCGGTCGCGTGGCCGAGCTGGCAGACTTCCTTGGTCACTTTCCCGGCGTGGACGGAATCGTTCCGGTGCCGCTTGGCGAGGTGCAGGGGCTCGATACGCTGGCCTTCTTCGCCTTGTGCCGGCAGGAAGCCGAGAAGAAGCATGTGATCGCCGACTTTGAGCGCTTCGGTCACAAGCTCGGGCAGCTCTGCCTGTCCTTCGGCGCGGATGAGATCCTTGGCTCCATCGTGGGCCAACGCGCTTTGCGCCTGGGCGAGCGCGCCTCCAGCAACGAGATCACCCGCGACGAGGCGGTCTTGCTAGTGCGCGCCGCGGGCTTCGTGCCGTGCGAACGGCTGCCCGACGGGGGGATTTCCGAGCTGTGAGCTTCTCCGAAGTCGCCCGCAAGGTGCGTGCTGGCGAGGCGCTCTCCGCCGCCGAAGGCGTGCTTCTCTATCGACACCCGAACCTCGTCGAGCTCGGGGCGCTGGCCAACGAGATGCGCGAGCGACTGCACCAAGACCGGGTGTACTTCAACCGCAACCTGCACATCAACCCCACCAACGTGTGCGTGGCCCAGTGCAAGCTGTGCTCGTTCTCGCGGCGCGCGCCCGACGCCGAGGGCGCGTTCGTCCTTCGCGTCGACGAAGCCGTTGCCCGCTTGCAGGCGAGCCTTTTGGCGGGCGATGCGCCCACCGAGGTGCATCTGGTGGGAGGACTCCACGAGGGCCTGCCGTTCTCGTATTTTGTCGAGCTGCTTTCGGCGCTGAAGGCCGCCGCGCCCGGGATTTGCCTCAAGGCATTCTCGGCAGTGGAGATCTTCTTCTTCCATCGCCTTTACAAGCTGAGTATCGAGGAGATCTTGCGGCGCTTGCAGGGGGCCGGTCTCGCTTCCTTACCCGGTGGCGGGGCGGAAATTCTTTCCTCGCGCGTGCGCAAGGCGATCTGTCCCAACAAGTGCGGCGCGGAGGAGTGGATTGAGGTGCACCGCACGGCCCACAGGCTCGGCGTCAAATCGAATTGCACGATGATGTTCGGCACCGTGGAAACCGTCGAGGAACGCGTGCAGCACCTCCTCCGTTTGCGCGACTTGCAGGCGGAGACCGGCGGATTTCTCGCCTTCATTCCGCTGCCGTTTCATCCCGAAAACAACGCTCTCTTCGATCGGCCGGCGCCCACCGCCGCCGAAGTTTTGCGCACCTTCGCGGTGGCCAGGCTCGTGCTGTCCAACGTTGCCAACATCAAAGCGTATTGGGTGAGCCTAGGGCTCGATACCGCCCAGATGGCGCTGTGGTTCGGCGCCGACGATCTCGACGGCACTGTGAGCGAAGAGAAGATCTACCACCTGGCCGGCGCGCGTTCGCCGCAGTCGCTGACTCCGGCTGAGATGGCGCGCATCATCCGCACCGCCGGGCGCGTTCCGGTGGAGCGGGACACCCTCTACCGCGCGCTTGCCCCGCGCCCGCAGCAGGAGGCGGTGTGAAAAGGTCGCGCCTTCGCCTGGCCGCGGTGTCGTTTCTCAACACGCGTCCCATCACCTACGGCTTCGAGCGGGGCCTCGTGGGCAAGGACCGCGTTGAGCTGAGCTTCGATTTGCCCTCGCGCTGCGCGGCCGCCGTGGCGAGCGGCCAGGCGGATCTTGCCCTGATGCCCATCGCCAGCTACGCATCGTCGGACGAAGAGCTGCGCATCGTGCCCGGCGTGGCCATCGCGTCGCGGGGGCCAGTGCGGACGGTGCTTCTGATGGGCGACGTTCCGTGGGAGGCGATGGAGACGATCTTTCTCGACGAGGCGTCGCGCACCTCGCAGATGTTGGTTCGCCTGCTTACCCATGAGCGCGGCCTTACCCCGCGCTTCGAAAGCGTCGCGCACGATCGCATCGTCGACCAAATCGGCGGCAAGCGAGGCGCGCTGGCAATTGGCGATCTTTGCTTTGCGGCCAGCAGCCGATTCGAGCATGTCTACGATCTAGGCGCCGACTGGACCGATCGGGCTGGACTGCCGTTCCTCAACGCGGCTTGGATCGGCCGTCCGGGCGCGGTCGACGCCGACGACGTGGTTCTGCTGAACCAAAGCCTCGCCTTGGGCTTGGCCAACCGTGACGAGATCGCGCGCAGCTTTGCCGAGCGCGATGGCGTGAACGTAGAGCTTTACCGGCACTACTTTGGCCAGAACATCCGTTACGACCTTGGCGCCGCCGAGCTGTGCGGGGCGGCGGCCTTCTTCGAGCGCGCCCATCGCGCCGGCATCTTGAAGACCAGGCCGACGCTTAGGCTTTACCCCGGCAAGGTTCAGCGCAAACCGGTCGCTGCCGGCAAGTCGCTCGACACCCTGCTTTCCGACGCCACCTCGGGACAGCGGCTTTCCCTCGACGACGGAATTCGCCTCTACCAATCAGCGTCGCTCTTCGACTTGGGCCAGGCCGCCGATGCGCGCCGCCGCCAGCTTCACCCGGCCGGCGTGGTCACATACATCGTCGATCGAAACGTCAACTACACCGACGCATGCACGACCGCGTGTCAGTTCTGCAATTTCTACCGGCCGCCGGGCGATGGCCGCGCCACCCTGCTTGGCCGCGACGAGCTCGCGCAGAAGCTGCAGGAAACCGTGGCCCTCGGCGGTATTCAGATCCTGCTTCAAGGCGGCGTCAATCCTGAGCTTGGCCTCGACTACTATGAGGACCTGTTTCGCTGGATGAAGGCGAATTTTCCCCTAGCCATCCACGGTCTTTCGCCCGAGGAAATCCGCTTCCTGGCCGAGCGGGAGAAGCTGCCTATCCCTGCGGTGCTGGAACGCCTGGTTGCAGCCGGGCTGGATTCGCTTCCCGGCGGCGGCGCCGAGATCCTCGACGACGAGGTTCGCCGCCGGATCTCGCCGCGCAAGTGCGATGTTGCCACCTGGCTCGAAGTCATGCGCCAGGCTCATCGCCTGGGTCTGCGCACCACCGCGACCATGGTCTTCGGCTTCGGCGAAAGTCCACGGCAACTTGCCCTACACCTCGATCGGATTCGCGATTTGGAAGACGAGACCGCGGGGTTCACGGCCTTCATCTGTTGGAGCTTCCAGGCCGAGGGCACCAAGCTGCCCCTGCGCGACGACACCAGCGCGACCAGGTACCTGCGTGTTCTCGCGCTCGCGCGCCTTTACCTCGACAATTTCCCCAACCTGCAGGTCTCCTGGGTGACCATGGGCCCGGCCATCGGGCAGGCCGGACTGCGCTTCGGCGGTAACGACTTCGGGTCGGCGATGATCGAGGAAAACGTGGTTGCTCAGGCGGGCGCCGTATTCAAGCTGTCGGCCGAGGACATCGAACGGGCCATCCGCGGCGCCGGCTTCGTCCCGCGCCGCCGGAATATGCGGTACGAGTGGCTCTAATGGGACTGGAAGCGAGCACAGAGGGGACGGCGGGCGCACAGAAGGGGCCGAGCGTGGGTTCGCCATCCCGACCAACGACGCCCTCTGTGCCCCCTGCACCCTCTGTGCTCTCTGTGGTTGCAAGGTTTGGCCGCATGGTGAAGCTCAGCCACACGGTGTTTGCCTTGCCCTTCGCCCTGGCGTCGGCCGCCATCGCGGCACGCGGGCACAGCATCACCACCGGGCAGATTGTTGCGATCCTCGTCGCCATGGCGGGCGCCCGCACCGCGGCCATGGGCTTCAACCGCATCGTCGATCGCAACCTCGATGCAAAGAACCCGCGCACCGCCGGTCGCGAAATTCCGACCGGCAAGGTCTCGGTTCTTGCGGCGGCTCTCTTGACCGCAGCCAGCGCCGCTGCGTTCATCGCGGCTGCCGCCAGCCTGGGGCGCCTTTGCCTTCTGCTTTCGCCCGTCGTGCTCGCCTTGGTGCTTGGGTACTCGTTCACCAAGCGCTTCACCTGGCTCTGCCACCTGTTCCTCGGGCTTGCCATCGGCATCGCGCCTTCGGGCGCGTGGATCGCCGTGCGCGGCGGGCTGGGTGCGCCGGCACTTTGGCTGACCTTGGCGGTGGCGACCTGGATCGGCGGGTTTGACATTCTCTACGCCCTTGCTGACCGCGACTTCGACCGAGGTGCCGGCATTCGCTCGATCCCCGCGCGCTTCGGCGTCCCGGCCTCGCTGGCAATTTCAGCGGCGCTTCATCTGATCACGTCCTTCGCGCTGGTCGCCGCGGGTCGAACCGCCGGGCTGGGCATCATGTACGGCGTCGGCGTCGCCGCCGTGCTGGCGATCCTGGTCTACGAGCATGCCATCGTGAAGCCGTCGGATCTCTCGCGCGTGGGCGTGGCCTTCTTCAACCTCAACGGCTACGTGTCGCTGATCTACTTCGCCGCCACGCTGGCCGACGTGCTGGCGGGGTAGGGGCCGCCGCAAGGTTTGGGCTTAGTGGGCACAGTAGGAATCGAACCTACAACAAACGGATTAAGAGTCCGCTGCTCTGCCAATTGAGCTATGCGCCCGTTTTCAGTCTTTTGGGAAGCGAATGTATGCCTAGGCTTTGCGGAGAAGTCAAGATGCGCGTCCGGAGGGAATCGAACCCCCAACCCTCGGCTTCGAAGGCCGATGCTCTATCCAATTGAGCTACGAACGCAGAACCGGGGACGCAAGTGATACCACCGTCCGTTCCGGCGGGGAAGATACCGCGATCTGCTTGGGACGGTTGGCCATAGCCTGCGCGTTACATACGCCGCATGATGTGCCTAATGCGAAAGGTCGAGTGGTATGTATTCCGCTGGTGCAAACCTGGCATTCCGGGGCTGGGAATCAGCCAGGGCCGGCGCCGGTTGTCCATAGGTGTGCCTTGCGATAATGATTCACACGTGTTAGACGAGCGACCTTCGCCCAGGTAGCTCAACTGGTAGAGCAACGGACTGAAAATCCGTGTGTAGACAGTTCGACTCTGTCCCTGGGCACCGAGCGAAAGCGCCTGTTCCAGGGTCGAACGATAATTCCGGAGAGCGTCGAAGGAGATATCCAATGGTTCGTAAAGTCATCATCTTCATTCTCGCGGTTGGGGCCGTCACCGGCGGGTACTTCCTCGGTCGTGGGCACTGGAACGTGGGCGGCGCAGCTCCCTCGAAGTTCACCTGCGCAACCCCGGGGGCTGCGGTTGCCGGCGACGATGTCGAGCGAAAGTGCGTGCCCTTCGACGGCAAGCCCAAGGGCTCAGCCTCGGCGCCCATCACCATCGTCGAGTTCTCCGACTTCCAGTGCCCGTTCTGCAGCCGGGTGCTCGCCACGCTCGACAAGCTGGAAAAGGACTACCCCAACAAGATCCGGATATTCTTCAGGCATAATCCGCTGCCCTTCCACTCGGACGCGCCCCTGGCGGCGCAGGCTGGGGTGGCCGCGGAGCTGCAAGGCAAGTTCTGGCCGATGCACGACATCATGTTCAAGAACCAGCAGAACCTGAAGCGCCCCGACCTGGAAAAGTACGCCAAGGAAATCGGGCTGGACGTCGAAAAGTTCAAGAAGGACATCGATTCGCCGGCGGTCAAGAAGAGGGTCGACGACGACCTCGAGCTCGGTAAGAAGATGGGCGTTCAGGGAACCCCGAACTTCTTCATCGACGGCCGCCCGATTCGTGGCGCTGTGCCCTACGAACAGTTCAAGTCCGCCATTGACGACGAATTGGCGCGCGGCAAGAAGCTGGCAGACAAGGGCACGCCGGCGAGCGGTGTGTTCGCCGCGCTGATGAAGGGTCAAGGCAAAGGCCTTGGCACGCCCGCCGCGCCCGCAGCGGCGCCGCGCATCCCAATTGGCTCCGAGGTCTACAAGATCATGCCGGGCGATGCGCCGCACATCGGCGTCGACGAGCCGAAGATCACCCTCATCGAGTTCTCGGATTTTCAGTGCCCGTACTGCTCCCGCGCCAAGGGCACCGTCGACGAGCTCTTGAAGACCTACAAGGACAGCCTACAGGTCACGTTCCGGCACTTCCCCTTGCCGTTCCACAACAACGCGACGCCCGCCGCCATCGCCGCCGCCGCTGCCGCCGAGCAGGGCAAGTTCTGGCCGATGTACGACAAGCTTTTTGCCAATCAGCAGGCCCTGGGCGCCGCTGACCTGGAGAAGTACGCGCAGGAGATCGGTCTCGACATGGCCAAGTTCAAGGCCGCCATCGACAGCCCGAAGACCAAAGCGGTGGTCGAGGCCGACAAGAAGATGGGCGAGACCTTCGGCGTGGGCGGAACCCCGTCGTTCTTCATCAATGGCCACTCTTTCAGCGGCGCCTATCCGCTGGACAGCTTCAAGACCGCCATCGACGAAGAGCTGAAGAAGGTTGACGCGAAGATCGCCGCCGGCACGCCGCGCGCTGGCGTTTACGCTGCGCTGGTCAAGGACGGTCTGGAAAAGGCCGCGCCTCGCAAGGAAGAAGCGCACCCGGGCGAGCCTAAGCCCGACGAGGTGTACAAGGCCGACGTGGCTGGCGCGCCAATCAAGGGCGCCAAGGACGCCCTGGTCACCATCGTTCAGTTCTCGGACTTCCAGTGCCCATTCTGCTCGCGCGTCGAGCCGACTGTCGACCAAGTCATGAAGGAGTACGCGGGCAAGGTCCGCGTCGCGTGGCGCAATCTGCCATTGCCGTTCCACAACAATGCGAAGCCTGCCGCCATCGCTGCCATGGCAGCCAACGCGCAGGGCAAATTCTGGCCCATGCACGACATCCTGTTCAAGAACCAGCAGGCGCTCAGCGCCGCCGACTTTGAAAAGTACGCCAAGGAAATTGGCCTCAATATGGACAAGTTCAAGACCGCGCTCGAAGACAAGAAGCTGGTCGAGCGCATAGAGGCGGACGCTGCCATGGGTGGCAAGATCGGCGCGCGCGGCACCCCGGCCTTCTTCATCAACGGTCACTTCCTGTCCGGCGCCCAGCCGTTCGAGCGCTTCAAGAGCGTCATCGACGAGGAGCTGAAGAAGGCCGACGAGCTGGTGAAGAAGGGCACGCCGAAGGCCAAGGTATACGACGCGCTGATGAAGACTGCGAAGGCCGAGGTCGGTGGTGGCAGCGCTCCGTCGGCGGAGGGCGAGCCGTCGGGGCCGCCCAAGAAGGTGGACGTGGGCAGCGCCCCGGTTCGTGGCCCCAAGAACGCCCCCATCACCGTGGTGTTGTTCTCGGACTTCCAGTGCCCGTTCTGCGGCCGGGTCGAGCCGTCCATCACCGAGCTGGAGAAGGCCTACCCAAGCAAGGTGCGTGTGGCGTGGAAGAACTTCCCGCTCTCGTTCCACAACAACGCCAAGCCCGCCGCCGAGGCCGCTCTGGCCGCCAACGCGCAGGGCAAGTTCTGGGAGATGCACGACATCCTGTTCAAGAACCAACAGGCACTTACGGCTGCCGACCTAGAGAAGTACGCCAAGGAGATCGGCCTCAACGTAGACAAGTTCAAGGCCGACGTTGAAAGTCACAAGTTCGCCGCGCAGATCGAGGCCGACATCAAGCAGGGTTCGGCCTTGGGTGTGTCCGGTACGCCCGCCGCATTCGTCAACGGTCAGCTCGTCTCTGGCGCGCAGCCGGTCGATGCTTTCAAGAAGATCGTCGAGGCGGAGCTTAAGGGTGGCGGCAAGGTCAAGGCCAAGGCCAACTGACACGCCGGCTTCCGAAACGCAGCCTGGGATGAACCGCCGGGGAACGGCTCTGGCGGCGGTGCTTGCCGTCGCCGCTACCGCCGTCGCCGCCGCCTTGCTTATCCACGGTGCGGCCTCCACGGTGAGGTCGGCGGCGGACGCCGCATGCCTTGCGCTGCGGCCGGATCCCCTATCACCGATGGTTCGTGCGCTCAACGCCGACTTCGAGCTGCCTGACCTCCGTGGCAAGAAGGTTCCCTTGCGCGGTCTTCGGGGCAAGCCCGTGCTGGTCAGCTTCTTTGCGACCTGGTGCCCGCCGTGCGTGGAAGAAGCCCCGTCGCTGGAGGTGCTGGCTCGGCGGATCGGCGACAAAGCCAGCGTGATGATCGTCAGCGTGGACGAGGACATGGAGGCGCTGAAGAAGTTCTACGCCAAAGGCTCTTCGGCCGTCGTGGTTCGGGACGAAACCCGGAAGGTCCCCGGCAGCTTCGGCACATCCAAGTTCCCCGAGTCGTTCCTCATCGACCCGGCCGGCAAGGTTCGCTACGCATTCATCAACAAGCGCGACTGGTCGGTGCCCGAGGCGGCGGCCTGTATGCTGGGCTTGCGCTGAAGGGCCGCGTATGAATGCCGTTACCAGCCACGCGTGGTGATGGCGCGCAAGCGGATAGCTGCGACTACAGTTGACGGACGCCCGCTGTCGAACGTAGCTTTCGAAAGCAATGCCCGTCGTCCCCAACGTGTCTTCCGTCACACCGGCCGCCCAACGCAAGAGCGTCCGGCAATCCATCACCCTGGCCGTAGTGGCCCTGCTTACCCTGGCCAGCGTGCCAGCGGCGTTTGCTGAGCCCCAGAGTCTGCTGGCTGGCAAGCGCCCGGCGGGGCTCCGAGGCGTCACCAGCCCCGCGCGCCTCACCGACGGACTGCTGAGCAACGAGGGCGACGAGTGGCTGACCGACGTGACGGCGCGCTTTACCTCGACGACATCGTACGTGGAGTACGACCTCGGGGCCGAAAAGCCGCTGCGCTGCCTGCTGGTCCAGGCGGACAACAACGACGTGTACTTCATGTCCACCTCGCTCGACGGCAAAGTCTGGAAGCCGCTGTGGCGGGTTGGCGCCGAAGCCGGGGCCGGGATGCGGGTTCGCACCACCAAGACGGAAGCGAGTGCCCGCTACCTTCGTCTGTCCGCGACCGGCGGCGATGCGCTTTACAGCGTGGCCGAAATCGCCGTCTATTCCGAGTGTCCGTCGGTGCCGTGGCCAACCGACCTGCCTCACGCGCACGGCATTCCGGTAAGCGATGCCTTGGGCATCAAGGTTCTTCTGTTCGGGATCTTGGCGGGGCTCTTCGTGCTGCTGCACCGGCGCAACGGCCCGAACCTACAGTACGTGTTGCTGCTGCCGGTGCTGGGGTCGCTCTGGATGCTGGTCGGGGATCTGGTCGAGCTTTATCCCTTCTTCGAGCAGGAGCCGCCCTTGCGCGCGCTGGCGGCGACCTTGGCCGCACTGGTGGTCATCAAGGAAGCCTTCTTGTGGAAGCGTTGGGCGCCACATCGGGCGGTTTCGCTGGCGACGCTCGCATTCTGCGCGGTGACCGCCTTTGGTACCTACTACCACTTCGGCATGCCGCAGTTCTTCGACCAGGCCAAGGGCCGGCGCACCCTGGTGCACACCTGGGACATGCGACACTACTACCCGGTGGCCAAGTATTTTCGCGAGCTGCGCTTCGACGGCCTTTATCTGGCCAGCTTGGCCGCCTACATCGACAACACGCCCGGCTTCAATCCAGCGCAACTCAGTCGCGTGCACCTGCGCGACCTGCGCGACGCCGAAATGCGCACCGGCACCGAGGTGGCGGACCAATTGCCCGGAATCCGCGCGCGCTTCACGCCCGAGCGCTGGGAAGAATTCAAGCGCGACATGAAGTACTTCTCGGACACCATGGGTGGGCAGGACTACTTGGGAAGCATGCAAGACCACGGCGGCAACGCGACGCCGGTTTGGATCCTGCCCGCGTATTTCATTTTCAAGAATTGGCCAGCCAGCGAGCTGTCGATTTCGCTGGCCGGGCTCATCGACCCGTTGCTCGTGCTGCTGCTCTTTCTCGCGCTTTGGCGGACCTACGGTGTGCGCGTCATGCTGTACGTGGTGGTGATCTGGGGCGCGACGGACTTCTACAACTTCGGGTCCAACCTGATGGGCTCGACCCTGCGCCAGGACTGGCTGGTCGCTCTCGGCTTCGGGGCATGTGCTATCCGGAAGAAGCGCTACCTTTTGGGCGGGGTGCTCATGGCGTACGGCGGACTGATTCGCGCGTTCCCCGCGATGGCGACCTTCTTCTTCGTGGTGCCGATGGCGTGGTTCGTCTTCGACTATTGGTACGCGAAGAAGAAGCTGCCCAGCTTCGCTCAATTGCGAGGCGCGGAACGTCCGGCCATTCACGCCTTTATCGGCGCCACGATTTGCGTGATTGCATTGGTCGCCGCCACCTCGGCCATGTTCGGGTTCAGCGATTCTTGGATCGCGTGGAAACAGAAGATAGAGATCCACGCCACCGGACCCAGCACCAACAACGTCGGGCTTCGCAACGTGCTCGCGTTCAGTCCCAGCCTGTCGGCCAAGGCGTTGACTGAACATCGGCGGACCGGCCCGTGGGGCGACTGGGGGACCGCGCAGAAGATGACCTTCGCCTCGCGCCGACCGCTCTATTACGGCATCTTGCTGATTGCGACCGCGCTTGGGCTGATGGCGTGTCGCGGCCGAAAGTTGGAAGAGGTGGCACTGATTGGGCTTCTCCTGATTCCGTTCTATTTCTACCCGTCCAATTACTATTGCCACTTCGTGTTCCTGTTACCGCTGGTGGTGGTGCGCCCGGAAGAAGATCGCGACAAGGCCTTCGCGACGGTGTTCCTGGTACTGGCCGGCATGTGCGTCGGGCAGTTCTTCAGCCTGGCCGAGGGCTGGACCGATCTGCGCTACACCTATCAGAGCTTCGTTCTGCTGATCGGGTTCGCTATCATCCTCGGCTACCTGGCATGGGAATCCCTGAAGCTGGCGCCTTTCAGGAAGACGTTGCCCCAGGACGACGACGCCGAACCGGCTGCGGTCAAATAGGCCTCCCGACTTCGTTCTTCTACTGCTGACGCGGGAGAAATCCCCGCCTTGCAGCAGCCGAGACGTACTACGGCACCACTTGGATGGCGCCGGCCATCGCGTCACCTTGGGGATTGCCGTGGTCCAGGCAGTAGTAGCCGTACAGTCCCGCATCAGTGAGGCTAAACGACACACTGGCACCGGCATCGCGGTATTCGAGCACCAGCTCGGGTCCGCACGACGGCGTCAGAGGATGGTGGATGAAGTCGCCCACGAACGTGACGGTCTGTACGCCGCGCACCAGCAGGCACTTGGGATCGTAACTGTAATCCTGGAAGACAATGGTTCGATCCGCGTCCGGGCCGGTAACATCGGTGAACGAGGTGCATCCGGCAAACCTGGCCGTGCAGACCGGGCCCGCCTCGGCGCGAGCGGTATCCAGTGCCGCGCCGAAGGCGTCCTTCGACGACGCCGAACCGCCTTCTGCCGGGAATCTTATGGCACTTCCAGATCGCGCAGGATCTGCTTGATGGTCTGCGCGGCCGGTTTGTCGCGCGGGGTGTAGCTGGTAGTGCCGGGGCCGCCGTAGCCGTACCAGTTCCAGATATAGACGCCGTCGAGGCGCGCATGGGTTGAATCGGGAGCGGTCCAGGCCAGGCGAAAGGCCTCGAAGCCGCGGCGCTGCTCGTCGAGGTCGGGCGTCCCGCCCGAGGTTTCGTCCCAGGGCTCGGCGGTAGCGCCAGCGCGCGAACGGTAACCAAGCTCGGTGAGCACGAAGGGCTTGTCGAATCGTGACAGGTTGAATTCGATCTGGCGCTCGATCTGTCGCCAGCGTGCGGCCAGGGCGCTGACGTCAGACGGACCTTTGGCGTCGCGCAGACCGAAATAGCCGACCACGCCGATCTCGTCCACCAATTCGAAGAGCGCGGCGTCCTGATAGTGGTCCCAATTGCTCGAATAGACGAGCGTGCCGGAATAGACCGCGCGAATCAGTGAGATGAGATTCTTCCACCGTGGCAGATCGCTGTCGAGGGTGGACAGCTCGCTGCCGACTACGAGACGTGTGGCGCCAGTGAGGGTTGCAAGCGACGCCAGGTCGCCCACGATCTGCCCGTAGCTCGCAAACCAGGCCTCGCGGTCGCTGGGCGCCAGGGTGCCGCGCCATTCAGTGGGCGTGCGGGGACTCAAAAGTCGCACGATGGGAAACAGGGTCACCTCAAGGCCGAGGCGCTGCGCGGCCCGGACCGTGTCCGCAACGGTCTCCAGGGTAGGCGATAGTCGCGTGTGCAGGCGGAGCTCGGTCGAGGCCCCGTTGGTTTGGTAGAGCGGAATCACCAGCGCCACGTGGCTGGCCCCGAGCGCCACTATCTCTTGCAAGAGTGGGGCGTACGAAAAACTGACGTCCTCAGCGAAGAGCCCCAGCGCCACCCCGCGCTGGCGTGGCTCGTGACTGGTTTGCAGCGGCTTTGCGATGGGGTCGGGCGACGCTGCTTGCCCGGGAGCCTCGTGCCTCGGCAGAGAAAGGGCGCGCGTGACGACGAGCCCGGTGGGCAACAGCACTGCCAGCCCGATAACCAGACGTCGAGGCATTGTGCGAACCTAGCACAGCAACGTTCGGGCGGTGAGCCGCGAAGTCAACGCGTCTTCGCGAAAGATCTCACGGAAGCATGATTTGTCCGGCTGCCCCGCCGCCGATGCTTCCGCCGGCACTGCTGCCGCCCGCAGAGGCTCCGCTGCCGCCGTTTGCCCCGCCCGTGCCTTCGGCGCCGCCCGTTGCAGACGGGCTGGCGGGAACCAGCGTTCCGGCCGCGTGCCCGTCGATGGCAGCGCCCCACAGCTTGCCCGAAATGAAATAGCGAACCACCAAGGCATCGCCCTGGCGTGTTCCATCCAAGCCCTCGGTGTAGTCGTTTAGCTTGCTGTCCGATTGAGCGTGGTAACGAATCACGAAGTGTGCTGCCGTTGCGGGCACCACATCGTCGAAGGTGACGACGCCCTCGTCGGCAATGGAGACGGCGCCCGGCTCCATTTCCTGCGTGTTGCCCGTGAAGCTCACCTGGCGCACGAAGTTTTGGAATGCGAACCAACGAAGCTGGCCGTTGCCGTCGACTGAGACTGTCAGGTGATCCACGGGTGGGCCAAAGAAGCCGGGAGCGCTCAGCTCAACCGGCGCCGACCACAGGCTGGTCTGGCCATCGGCCTGAGCACTGGCTGCGATGGCCGCGCCATAAAGCTTGCCCTGGTCGCTGTACGTCACCGACCAGCCGGTGCCGGTCTGGTTGCCTTCGGTCGCCTCGACGTAGTCGCACTGACCTTCCACGCTAACCACGTGCTCGGCGAGGACGAAGTGGTCCGCGGTTGGCGCCACGGGATTGGCAACCGTTGCGGTGTAGTCGTACGTGATGTCCGGGCTCAAATCCACAGACCGTGAACCGGATAGTGGAAAATCACTGGTGGCGTCGCCGAAGGTCTTTGGCAACATCGGCAACGTCTTCCAGGACAGGTAGCGCAGGCCGTTGTCCGGACCTAGCCCAATCGTCATCTCGTCGCGAGGCGGGCCGACGAATCCTGGCGCGGTCACATCGATAGTGCCCCAAAAGAAGGTTCGCGTTGCCGCCGGTGCCTCTGCGAGCGACAGCATGGCCAGCGCCTGGCCGGTCTGTGAGCTGGCGCCGCCGGAGGCTGAGCCGGCGGTGCCTCCGCTGACGCCGCCAGAGCCAGGGCCCACGCTTCCTCCGCTGCCGATGCCTGCGTCGGTGGACGTGCTTGAGCCGCAGGCCGAGGCCACGACGAGACCCATCATCATTGCAACATATAGATTTGGCTTCGTCACATTGCACCCCCGGGTGGTCTGAAATCGGACCGACCACAATCAAACTTAGTTCCCATTGCGCTGCCGCGCCAGGGACCGTTGCGGGAGCTGCGCGCATCAAGGTGACGTTGCGCACGTGACGCAGCGGCGCCGCGCTACTCGCTGTCCCGGAGTCGGAAGCGGATCTTGAAGGACCGCACCCGCACCGGGACCGCCTTGCCGTCGCGCTCGCCGGGCGAAAAGACGCAACTTTGCAGCGCGTGCTTGGCCGCGTCGGTAAGGCCCGCGCCGAGACCCTGAACCACGGAAATGTCGCGCGCTCGCCCGTGCTCGTCGACCACCAGATCGAAGATCACCACGCCTTCCAGTCCGGCCTCACGTGCTTCGTCTGTGTACTTGCCCTCGCATTCGCCTTTGGGCAGCGGCATCTTGGTGACTTCGAACGCCGGCACCGGTGCCATGACCGGCTTGATCGCACCCGCCTCGGTTTCGCCCGCCCGCCCGCGCGGGTGCACCTGCAGCGTGTTTCCCACCGGCATCGCCGGGCCGCTGCCGGCGGAGGATGTGGATTCCATGGAGATTCCAAACACCGGGGTCGCACCGGTGTCGGTGGACGCCGGTCGCTCGGTGGGCGTCGCCTCCTTCGGAGCCTTCACCTGGACCGGAGGCTCGCTGGTTGCCTTGCGTGCTCGTCGGGTCGGCGCTTCGTGAACCGGTTGCTTGCTGGCCGCCGTCTGCTCGGGCTCGGGGGCCGGCGACTCAGGCTCGGGTTCCGGAATGGGCGGTTCGCGCAGCTCCACGCGCAAGACCACGGCCGGCGCCGCTTCCACGCGCGGGGGCAGGTGCGCGGACCCGCGCGCCAGCAAGAGGTGCCCAGCGACCGAAGCCGCGGCACAAATCGCGAGACGGCGCGCGTAGGTCATCCTCTACTCCGCCGGCGGCGTCAGGCCCGCCGGATCGATCTGGATCGCGAACGAGGTGACGCCGAGAGACTTCACCAAGTCCAGCACCCAAACCACGCGGCCGTGGGAAACGCTCTTGTCGCCGGCGATGATGACCTGGGTTTTGGGATCCCGGGCCACGGCGGTCTTCACAGCCTCGCGCAGGACCGCGGGTTTGACTTCGGTGCCGTTTAGGTACATCCGCCCCTCGCGGGTCAGCGTGACCGCGAGCGGCGTCGGCGCGACGCTTGCTGACTGCGACGCCTTGGGCAGTTGTACTTCGATGGCCTGCCGGGCAATGAGGTGCGCGGTGAGCATGAAGATGATGAGCAACACCAGCATGATGTCCACCAGCGGGGTCACGTTGATGTCGGTGATGAGGCCGCGCTGCCGGGTGGCGGCCATTTACTTGCCTCCGTCGGCAGTCTTGCCGGGCGGCTGCGCCTTTACGTAGGCGAGAATCTGATGGCTCACGGCGTTCGCGGCCACCACGGCCGTTTCCACGTGGCGCATGAGAGCGTTGTAGGTCGCCACCGCGGGAAGCGCGACCAGAAGCCCGATGGCGGTGGCCACCAGGGCCTCGGCGATGCCCGCCATCACCGCCTGAGAGCCCATGGCGGCGCTGGTGGAGAGATCGTGGAAAGCGCGCACGATGCCAAGCACCGTGCCGAAGAGCCCGATAAACGGCGCATTGCTGCCCAGGGTGCCAAGAAACGCCAGGCCTCGTTCATATTGCAGTCGATCCGTCTCAACCGTTGCCGTCACGTGCTCCTGCATCGCCTCGGCGCCTTCGCTGATGTGCTCCAGACACACGCGGGCAACTGCGCTCTCCAGCGAGCGCGCTTCGCCCAGCGCTTTGCGTGCCGCCTCGGGGCCCGATTTGCGCAATGCCGCCAGCGCATCCGTGATGTGCTGCCGCTGCCGCCGGGCACGCGCAAAGAACCACAGGCGCTCTAGCACCACCGCCAGCGCCGCTATGCTAAGCGCGATCAGCAGCCAGAGCACCCAGCGCGACCCCGCTCGCAACATCAGGTCGAGGGCTTGCGAATCAATGGAATGGTTCATTGTGTCTCCTTACAGTCTGGCACGCAGACCGGCCGTGGGCAGGACGTAGCGAATGTAAGTGCCGGGCGTGACCTCTTCCGGCAAGAGCGCAGCGTTGAGCAGGTCGACGTAGAAATCGAGCATCCAACTGCGCCAGACCGCGCGCTTGTCGACCCGCAGGTCGACGCGGTAATAGCCGCTGGCCCGCGCGGTGTTGTAGCCGTAGGTTGTCGTGGCGGGCAGCCCGCTCTGGTATTGAAAGCGAACCCCAAAATCCCAATTGCGCGGCAAGCGCCAGCCGGCGACCAGGCTGACCAAGTGGGTGCGGTCGAAGTCGTAGGGAACCCATGAACCGTCGCGATAGCGTTCCGACCGCGAGAGCGAATACGACAGCCAGCCAAAAAGGCCGCTCTTCGACTCGCGCCGGATCATGGTCTCGATGCCGTAGGCGCGGCCGGTGTTGGGCTTGGCCAGGCGGTCCAGAATCTGTTGCGCCGTGGTCTCTTGCGCCGCGACCGTCAGGGGAACCAGCGTGAGGTTGCCCTGGGTATTGAGGTTCTGGGAATTGACCGACAAGTCGAACAGGGTTGGATCCATGTAGTCGAAATAACCCTCGAGGCTCAGGCTGAAGTGCTCCTGCAAGGGCGCTTCGATACCGAGGCTCGATTGAATCGACTTTTGCAGGCCATATTTGAGGGGCAAATTGTCGAACCCTGGCAGCGGCAGCACGAAACGCGGCGGCTGGTGGTAGATGCCCACCGAGCCTTTGAGCCAGATGGCGCTATCGTCGCTGTCCGTCGCCAGCCCGGCCAAGTGGCGTTGACCCACCTTGTATCGCAAGGTGAGGCGTGGGTCGAAGCCCGACCGGGTCATCTGACGATCGTAGTACACGTCCTCGCGTACGCCGGGCCGGATAAGCCAGCGCGGGGTGGGACGCCACAAGGCTTCGGCGAACACTGTGCCCTGGTAAAGGGCGGTGAGCCCCTCGGAAAAGCTCGCAAGGGTGACCGCGCCGGTCGACACGGTGGAGGCCTGGCCCTGTACGAAATCGTGGAAGCTGCCTTCGAGCCCGGAGGCCAGGGTCAGCCGATCGCCGGTCTGCCAGCGCCAATGTGCCGAGGGCTCCACCACCCAGGTGGCCACATTGCTGCCGGCGCTGTCGGTATGATCGTAGCCCAGCACCACGCGGTAGAGCCCGTCGAAGCCGCCGCTGCCGTGGTAGGCGCGCAGATCGGCGCGATGGAAATTGAGGATCAGCGCAGGCGTGAGCGGCGGATTGCCGCTGCCGGTGGTGGTGGTCGAGGCTGTGTCCAGCTCGTCCTTGGCGCCGAAGAAGAGCGCGGTCCATCCGGTGCGTGCATTGCCGCCGTCGACCCGGAACTGATAGTCCCAATAGGACAAGGAGAGACGATTGGTGGCGAGGCTGAGAATGGTCGCCGGATAGCCAAGGCGCGCTGCCGCCGACACGGTGATGCCTAGCTTGTGGATCGGCTCGCGCACGAAGCCGCCGGCTTGCAAGAAGTTGGCATCGAGGTCCACCAAGTGCTCGTCGGGCCCGGCGCGATGGGTGCGGCCGTCGACGATGCCGCCGGTGTAGCCGCCATAGGTGACCGGCGCGCCGCCGGGATAGAATTGAACTTCCTCGATGAATTCGGGATGCACCACGCTGGTTCCGAGCAGCAGGTGGTAGAGCAGCGGGATCCGCGTGCCGTCGAGTAGGTAGCCGGTCGCGCTGGGGCTGGCGCCGCGGACCACCGGATACGGCAAGAGCGAAATCACCGAGGCGGTGCCGGGCAAGGTCTGGATCACGCGAAATGGGTCGCCGAAGGTGCCCGGGACTTGCTGTAGCTCGGGGCCGCGCAAGGTGATGCGCGAGACTTCCTCGCGCCGCTTGTCGCCGACGATCACGATCTCGTACGGGTCGTAGCGGTCGCGTTCGATGTAATAAGTTACCGCCAGCTCCTGCCGCGCGGTCAGATGTTCCTGTTGCAGGAACGCATTGCAGTTGGGCGCGTTGACCATCACCCGCGCGTCGCCCGCGGGCAGCGGCAGGCGAAAGCGGCCCTTCTGATCGGCGCCGACGGAATAGTGGCGCTCGCCGATTTGCGCGGTCACCGTGGCGCCGGCCACCGGCAGCCGGGTTCCCATTTCCACCAGCCGGCCGCACAAGGCCGACACCAGCGGCGGGCCCTCGTCCTTGGCGGGGGGAGGCGGGGGAGGCGGGGGCTGGAAGGTGTGGGTGAAGTTGATCTCCACCGGGACCGGTTGGCCGCCGTAGCGCGCGGGCTTGAACTTGAAGGCCTTCGCCGCCGCCACCACCGCGTCGTCGAACACCGGCAGCGAATGGGTGAGCAGCTCGACGTTCTTGACCTCGCCGTCAGCCCCGACCGAGATCTTGAGTCGCACCACAACTGGCTGGTCCTGCGTCGGGGCTTTGGCGGGATAGGGCACCGTGGCGGGCGTGATGGGCTGGGGCGGTTCCAAGGTGGGCTCGGCGACCGCCTCCGACGAAGCATCGGACGCAATCTGCGGCAAAGAGTCAGCCATGCCGGCTGCGGGCGTTCTCGCGTCGTCGGGTGCGCCACCGTCGGGCATGGGGCCATCCGCAGCGAAGCCGGGCCGCGGAAGAACCGCAGCCAACGCTGCCAAGACAAGGCCGCGCGCTACCGCCACAGGATCTCCCATGCGAGCGAGCCGCCGAGGTGCGCCCACCATTGTCGTCGCACGATGGAGGTCGCGGTGTCCGGCTCGACCCGACCGCTGTCATCCACGCAATCGGTCCACTGCCCGTCCATCTGCAAGAAGAGGCCGGTGGACGAGCGCGGTCCCATTGCCACGGTCCATTCGGTGCGCAGAAGGCCGGCCACGCCCACGCCGTTGCAGCTCGACAGCGGGGTCTTCGCGTTCGGGAAGGTATACGACGTGTCGACGGTCGTTGGGGCCGGATTGGGACGCGAGCTGCCGGTCTCGGCGATGCCGCCGAATCCGATGCCGATGGCGAGCGACCAATGCTCGGTGGCGTGCCAAGTCGGCTCCACCGTGCCGGCGAAACGCAACCCCTGCATGGCAGTCCCCGAGCCGCGCGCATACAAATACGACAGCGAGCCCATGAGCGACCACGCCTCGTCCAGGCGTACGCCACCGCGGATCGTCGGCCCGATCAAGCTTCCGTTGGGCGGCCCGTCGATCCCGTAGAGGCGGCCGTACACCAAGCCCAGACCGAAACGAAAGCCGGGCTTTTTCCAGAGGGCGCGGTCAGTCTCGGTGGGCAGCGAAAAGCGCGGCGGCGCGTCCTCGTCGAAAACCGGTGTTGGCGCGAACACCGGGGCGGTCGTGCCAAGCACCGCCGCGGCGGTGCCCGTCGCGGCGGTGGCCTGTCCGGCCTGCCCGGCCGCAAGCAGCAGCATGATCGAAAGCCTTCGCTGTCGTGACATCATTGCGGGCGCTCGCACGGCCACCAATTCAAAACCGTCGGGTCGGCGGTGTTGTCCCACTCGGTCGTGGTGCAGGCTGGGTCACGGCGACAGCCGCGCAGGGTGTAGTGGAGGGTCGTGCGACAGGTTCGATTCCGGTACGCCAAGACCAGCTGTTGTCCCGATGGCCGACTGGCGGTGTCTCCAGGAAGCGATGGGAAGCTGGCGCAGGCCGAGAACAGGTTGGGATCGCTCAAGTCCGGCAGCACCGCCTGTTTTCCGCCTGGTCCGAACGGTCCTCGACCACCTGACCCCAGCGGTCCTCGGTAACTGGTGAATCCACTGGTGTCACCGGTGGTGCAGGCCAGTTGCGACAGATCCGGCCCAGCTACTGGGCCGGCGTCGAGCGGGCTCCCAGGCGTGGCGTCCACAGTTTCCGACGACGAGGCATCCAGCGTATCCAGCGCATCCAACGGCGAGGCATCGAGTGGAATCGGTGGTGGGCTCGCCTGGGCGTTGCCCAACCCGACGGTTACCACCGTGTCGTCGAGTGATCCGACTCCGCAGCTTGGCTCGCTCGGCAGCGCTTGGAAGCCGGACAGCAGGCTTGCGACGAGACTTGCCTCCGACAGCCCGCCAGCGGAAAACACCCAAAACTCGTGGAGGGACGCCGCCAGCTCCGGACAGCCGGGGCGCGGATAGAAGGCGATGTTCGCCAGCTTCGAGGAGTCTCCCTCGATGTATGCGATCCTCTGGTCAGGCCGGGTTATCGAGCTGAAGCTCGCGCCCAAGACCACGTCACCGGTGTCGACATATGCGTCGGCATTGTCTCCCCCTCCGGCCTGGCGCTGCGGCTGTCCCAGGTCCAGGGCACCGTTGCCGTTCTTGTCGTCGTAGACGACCAGGCTCGCGTAAGCGATACGTGCGGTGACATCGCCCACCATAACGTCGGCGGCCGGTAAGTTGATCAGTGGAATCGTGGTTGGTGTGCCCGGCTCAATAGGCACGTCAGCGCCCACCACATTGGGCACGAAGCCGAAGTTGTCGCGGCAGCCTGCCTGAATGACCGCCGCCACCGCGTCCGATTCGGGCGGCAGGAAGCAGAACGGCTCAGGCATCCACTGCAACCCCCAAACCAGGGCGACCCGCGGATTCGGCGTGCGTGACTCCCCCGTCGCCTGCGGCAGGTCGCCGGTGGTTTGAACATGAATCTCTGCCAGCGGGGTAACTGGCCCACCAAAGCCAACTGGCTTGCCGCAGCCAAGGGCCACCGCGGCGAGCGCCCAACAGAATCGGCCTACGGCTGCCATAGGACTCCCAGTGCGCTGCTCCAGCCCGCGTGCGCGGAGCCGTCAATCAAATGAACCGTTGGGCCACCGGACAAGGACATGCCCCAGCCACTCCAAATCCGAAGCAACACAACGGCGTCCAAGTCGGCGGCAGGAAAAAGATACCAATTTGTGGTTTCGAGATCGCTGCCAGTAAGCCCCAGACGACTGCCCTGCGCCCGGGTTCGCGCCTCGTACATCGCGGTGGCGCCCAGGCCGAGGCGCAGGCCGAATGAGCCGCGTCCGGCCACATGCTGGGCGAGCGCGCAGACCCGCATTCGAATCTCGTCATTTCGGACCGATTCGGTCTGCGAATACTCCGTCGCCGTCGACCAGGAGGCGCGCGCCCCCAGCGCGAAGCTGCCGCTTGCGCTGAGATGGCGCAGGTAGCCTGCACCGACGCCGCTGGAAAGGCCGGTGCCGAGGGACGCAGGCAGGGCGAGCACCAATTCGCCGTCGACGGTATTGGTGGGCGGCGCATACTGCGCCGAGGTCGACATCTGCGCGCTTGTCGATGGAGCAAACGCGACGACGCAGGTGAAGACGATCGCCAGAAGACTCCCTTTTCCGAGTTGCCTCGACCGAGAGTTAGAAGAACCGCGTGAAATGGGCATGAGCGGGTTTGTCGATCGGACGCTGGCTTGGAAGCTAGCAAATCACCTCAACCGGCGCTGCCGCAACCGCGCCTAGCTGCGAATTTCGCAATGTGAACGGACAAATCGGCGCAGTGAGCTCGGTGGCTGCCTGCTGGGCAGGCGGCCGCGGTACCAATCTACTTGTGCGGCCAGGTCCAATCCGATTCGCTCGGCTGGTCGATGCCCTCGGCGTGGGCGTGGGTGCGGCAGTCGAGTTGGCGGTTGCGGAACCGCTCGCGCGCGTGAGCCCCGATGGCGCGTAGACGGGGCACGCGATCGATCACGTCGATGGCCAGACTGAAGCGGTCGAGCTCGTTCTGAATCGCCAGCTCGAGCGGCGTGTTGATGTTGCCCTTCTCCTTGTAGCCGCGCACGTGCAGGTTGCGATGGTTGGCACGGCGGTAAGCCAGCCGGTGGATGAGCCACGGATAACCGTGAAACGCGAAGATGACGGGCTTGTCGGTGGTGAACAGGCTGTCGAAGTCGCGGTCGGAAAGACCGTGCGGGTGCTCGGTATCAGGCTGCAAGCGGAAGAGATCGACGACGTTCACGAAGCGCAACTTGATGTCGGGAAACTCTTGGCGCAGGAGAGCCGTCGCGGCCAGGGCTTCCTTGGTTGGCACATCGCCGGCCGACGCCATCACCACGTCGGGTTCTTGGCCGGCGTCGGTGCTGGCCCATTCCCAAATGCCCACGCCCTTGGTGCAGTGGCGAATCGCTGCGTCCATGTCCAGGTACTGCAGGTGCTTCTGTTTGTCCGAGACGATCACGTTCACGTAATTGCGGCTGCGCAGGCAGTGGTCGGCCACTGACAACAGACAATTGGCATCCGGTGGCATGTAAATGCGGGTGACCGCGGCGCTCTTGTTGACGACCACGTCGAGAAAACCGGGATCCTGGTGTGTGAATCCATTGTGGTCCTGCCGCCAGACCGTCGACGTGATCAGCAGATTGAGCGACGCGAGATCGGCCCGCCAAGGCAAGTGGCTGCAGATCTCCAGCCACTTCGCGTGTTGATTGAACATGGAATCAATCACGTGCACGAACGCCTCGTAGGTGGAGAAGAAACCGTGGCGACCGGTAAGCAAGTACCCTTCCAGCCAGCCTTCCAAGGTGTGCTCGGACAGCATCTCCATCACGCGGCCGTCGGGGGCAAGCTCGGTGCCGTCGCTATCGTCGGGCAGGGACTCGCCCATCCAGCACTTCTTGGTCACAGCGTAGACCGCGTCGAGCTTGTTCGACGTGTTCTCGTCGGGGCCGAACAGGCGGAAGTTGTCGGGATTGGCAGCCAGGATGTCGCGCAAGAACGCGCCCAGGGGTCGCGTGTTCTCCGCCCAGGTCTGGCCGGGCGCGATCTTCGCAACGGCGTAGCTGCGGAAATCGGGCAAGCGCAGATCTTTGCGCAGAAGTCCGCCGTTGGCGTGCGGATTGACGCCCATGCGCCGCGAGCCCTTGGGCGGCAGGTCGCGCAGCTCGGGCGCCAGCCGCCCATCGGGGTCGAACAGCTCGTCTGGCTTGTAACTCTTAAGCCAGCTTACCAGCTGTTTCAAATTCTCGGGCTTGCTCGCTACGTCGGTGAGCGGCACTTGGTGCGCGCGCCAGGTGCCTTCCACTTTGTGGCCGCCGACCACCGCGGGTCCGGTCCAGCCCTTGGGGGAGCGCAGAACAATCATGGGCCAGCGCGGGCGATTGTTCGCAGAGCCAGTGCGAGCCGCCGATTGAATGCGCTGAATCTCCTCCACCGCGTGATTCAAGGTCGCCGCCATCGCCTGGTGCATGCTGGGAGGCTCGGAGCCCTCGACCAAGAGCGGCTCCCACCCATATCCCCGCATGAGACTTATGAGCTCAACCTCGGGAATGCGACTTAGCACGGTCGGATTGTTGATCTTGTAGCCATTCAAATTGAGGATCGGCAGCACGGCGCCGTCGCGGCGGGGATTCAGGAACTTGTTGCCGTGCCACGACGTCGCAAGCGGGCCGGTTTCCGCTTCGCCGTCACCCACCACCACTGCGACCAGCAGACCGGGATTGTCGAAGGCTGCGCCGAACGCGTGCGACACGCTGTAACCGAGCTCGCCGCCCTCGTGGATGGAGCCTGGCGTTTCCGGCGTGCAGTGACTGCCGACGCCGCCCGGGAAGGAGAATTGCCGGAAGAACTTTTGCAGGCCGTGCAGGTCTTGGCTGCGGTCGGGATACACCTCGCTGTACGAGCCTTCCAGGTACACCGGGGCCAGCACGCCGGGCGCGCCGTGGCCCGGCCCGGCCATGAAGATGACGTCGAGATCGTACTCGCAAATCACGCGATTGAGGTGCGTGTAGATGAAGCTGAGCCCGGGGCTCGAACCCCAGTGGCCGAGCAATCGCTTCTTGATGTGCTCGGGCGCGAGCGGCTCGACGAGAAGCGGGTTGTCGCGCAGGTAGATCATGCCTGCCGCGAGGTAGTTGCATGCTCGCCAGAAGCGGTCGATTCGGGCAAGTAGATCAGGGGAAAGCGGCGCGCCGCCGATGGTGGATTTCGCGGGTCCGAAGGCGCGGGATTGGGCGGGCTCGTTGGTCGTCATGATTGCCTCGCAGGGTGAAGTCGCGCCGGAGGATAGCAGCGATCGGCCGACCTGGCATCGTGAGTCTTCGCCGCGTAGACTAGCCGGCGTCATGAAACACAAGCTGCCTTCCGTCGGCTTCCTGGTCACCGTCGGGCTCTTTCCGCTCGGTTGCAAGCGCGACGAGTCCAAGCCCCCCATGCCGGTGTCCTCACCGTCGGAGGAAGCCCGGCAACAAATGCTCAACCCATCCTTGCCCCCAGGTCATCCGTCCCTCGATCCTGGCGCGGGCGCGATGCCCAGCCTGCCACCGCCGTCCATGCCCGCTGCGGGCGATGCGATCGCCTGGGATTTGCCCAAAGGCTGGGAAGAGGCGCGTGCCAGCGGCATGCGCTTTGCGACCCTGAAGCCGCCCGTCGCCGGCAAGGTCGACGTCAGCGTAATCGTCCTGCCGGGCACGGCCGGGGGCGAGCTTAGCAACGTCAACCGTTGGCGCGGACAAGTGGGACTTGCGCCGGTAGACGAAGCGGGTCGCGCACAAATGCGCAAAGGGATCAAGTCCAAGGCCGGCGCAGTTTCTCTTTACGACTTCGTCGGCGAGGGCGCGCAGAAGGAGCGCATGCTTGCGGGCTTCCTTTTCCTGGATGGCCGCTCTTGGTTCCTCAAGATGACCGGTGATCCCGCCGCGGTCGGTGCCGCGCAGGCGGATTTTGTCAAGCTGCTGGAATCCCTCCGCTTGCCCGCGGGAAAGTAGTCAGTGGGTTCGGACAGTCACGAGCCCCTGCGTGTGGTTGCCGAGGGCGTTGGCATACCCTCGGCCCGCCGCCACATTTTCCTGTGTTGTGACCAGACCACGCCCAAGTGTTGCGACAAAGAACGCGGCATCAAGGCTTGGGACTATTTGAAACGACGCCTGCGCGAGCTGCAACTGTCCGAAGGCGGCGGCATTCTGCGCAGCAAGGCCAATTGTCTGCGCATCTGCCAGGGTGGTCCCATTGCCGTGATTTACCCGGAAGGGGCCTGGTACCACTCGTGCGATCCACCGGTCCTCGAACGCATCATCCAGGAACACCTGGTCGCCGGTAAGGTCGTCGAGGATTTCTTGATCGTCAAGCGGCCGTTGTAGCTACGACGCCACACCCAGCGCCGCCTCGATGCGCTTCCGCACGCGCTTGCTCTCCGGTGCCGTCACGGACACGAAGTAGTCGATGACCTGCCCGTCGCGGCCGACGAGATACTTGTAGAAGTTCCAGCGTGGCTTAGGGTGCTTGGCGGTCAGGAAGGCAAACACGGGCGACTGTCCCTCGCCCTTGGTCTTGACCTTGTCGAACATGGGAAACGTCACGTGGAACTTGGTGTCGCAGAATTCGCGGATCTCCTCGGCGCTGCCCGGCTCTTGCCGGCCGAAATCGTTGGACGGAAAGCCGAGCACGACGAGGCCGCGGTCGCCATAGTCGCGCCAGATCTGTTCCAGGCCTGCGTATTGCGGGGTGAAGCCACATTGCGAAGCGGTGTTGGCAACCAGTAGGACTTTGCCACGGTACTCGGCTAGCGGTTGAACGTTGCCGTCGAGGCTTGCCGCCTGCAGGTCGAAGAAGGTTTCGCTCACCTCATTTCGATGCCCGAGCCTCCCCTGAGGATTTGCCGCTTGCGGTTTCGCGTCACTCGCCGGTACCACTTGGGGGACAATCGTCGGCGCGAAGGAGGCTCTCCATGCTGCAAAGCCCTGTGGTGTCGTATGTCGTCTTCGGTCTCGGACTGTTTGCCTTGCTTCTCGTGGTCATACGTATCACCGGCATGCTGCGCTATATTCCGAACACGCGAGTGGCCATCGTGGAAAAGCTATGGAGCTTGCACGGCTCCATCGACCACGGCCTGATCGCGCTCAACTGCGAGGCGGGCTTTCAGGCCAGCCTGCTGCGTGGTGGCTTCCATGTCTTCTTTCCGCTGCAGTACCGCCTGCACACGGTGCCGCTGGTGACGATTTCTCAGGGCGAAATCGGGTACGTCTTTGCCCGCGATGGCCGGCCGCTGGCGCCGTCGCAAACCTTGGCCAGCAACGCAAAGGCGGACAATTTCGAGGACGTGCGGTCGTTCCTGGAAAGCGGCGGACAGAAGGGACCGCAGCGCAAGATCCTGCGCGAGGGAACCTACGCCATCAACCTGGCGCAGTTCGTGGTGCTGACTGCGCAGGGGACCTTGTCGCTCAACCTCGACAAGAGCGAGATCTCGCTGTTCGGCAAGATGTCGGAAGTCATCCGCACCCGCAACGGGTTCTTGCCCGTGGTGATCAAGGACGACCTCGACCGACTGGGCATCGTTACCACCCACGACGGGCCGGCATTGCCGCCGGGTGAGATCATCGCACCGTCGGTGGGCGACGACCCGGCCGATGCCGTCCTTTTCCACAACAACTTCCAGGACTGCGAACGCTTCCTCTCGGCGGGCGGCTTCCGCGGCCGACAGTACCAAGTGCTGGTCGAGGGCTCGTACTACATCAATCGTCTGTTCGCAACCGTCGAGCTGATCAGCAAGACGGTGATTCCGGTTGGCTCGGTGGGCGTGGTGGTTTCCTACACCGGCAAGCAAGGCCTGGACATCTCCGGCGAAGAATACCGGCACGGTGAGCTGGTCGCCAAAGGCACGCGCGGCGTGTGGATGGAGCCGCTCTTGCCGGGCAAGTATGCGTTCAACACCTACGCCGGCCAGGTCATGCTCGTTCCCACCACGAACTTCATCCTGAAGTGGAGCGTCGAGGTCACGCGCGAGCACAAGTTCGACGAGAACCTCACCGAAGTATCGCTAATTACCAAGGACGCCTTCGAGCCGACCTTGCCGCTCTCGGTGGTCGTGCACATCGACTACCAGAAGGCGCCGCTGGTGGTGCAGCGTTTCGGCGACATCAAGCGGCTGGTCGAACAGACCCTGGATCCGATGGTGTCCGCGTACTTCAAGAACATCGCGCAGACCAAAACCCTGATCGAGCTCCTGCAACAGCGGAGCGAGATTCAGAATACCAGCTCGGTCGACATGAAGTCGAAGTTCGCGGCCTATTCACTGGAATTGCAGGAAGTCCTGATTGGTACGCCTCATTCGTCGGGCGGTGTGAACGAGCAAATTGAACAGATTCTGATTCAATTGCGGGAGCGCCAGGTGGCCAAAGAAAAGGTCGAGACCTATCAATTGAAAGAAAGGGCCGCAACGCAAGAACGCACCCTGCGCGAGGCCGAGGCCAAGGCCGAGCAACAGAAGGGGATCACGGCTTCGCAGATCTCAATCGAAGGCAAGACCAACGAAGGTCGCGCTGCGCTCGCTTTCGCCCAACAGGCGGCCGAGCGCGTGAAGGTGGAAGCCGGGGCCAACGCGACCCGGGTCAAGGTCGAAGCGGAAGCCACCGCCGAACGCCTGCGCCTGGAGGGCGAGGGCGAGGCACGCAAGGTCGAGCAGGTCGGTCTGGCCCAGGCGCGCGCCACCCAGGCTCAGGTGAACGCCTTCGGCGGCCCGCAGTTCCAGCTCACCCAGCAGGTGATGGCTCGCTTCGCCGAGGCGGTCGAACGTGGCAAAGTCGACATCGTGCCTAAGGTCATGGTGGCCGGAGCGGGCGCCGACGGCAAGGAAGGTATGTCGGGCAACATCTTTAGTGCGCTGATGGCGATGATGTTGGCCGCGCGTTCGGGGATGGGCGACGTTGTGTCCGTCGCGCCAGCCCCACCGGAACATTTGGCAGGTTAGGCTAGGCCGTCATCAACTGACCTTGACCGCGATCTGGCGCGGCTTGGCTCGTTCGGCTTTCGGCAGTGCCAGGCGAAGCACACCGTCGGTAAGCTTGGCGTCGATCTTGGACTGGTCGACCATCTCCGACAGTGTGAACTGACGGAAGTAGGTCCCCGACTCGTACTCGCAAAGGACATTCGACTCCTTGCCGGGCGGGCTGGCGTCCACTCGACCGCTCAGGGTCAGCACGTTGTCGCGCAGATCGACCTTGAGATCCTCCGCCTTCACACCCGGCATGTCCGCCAGGAGCGAAATGCGGTCGTCGGTCTCGAAAATGTCCACGGCCGGTGAATAAACGGGGCCGTTGAAGGTCTGTTCGGGAGATCGTGCTGCGCTTTTCTCCAGGCTCTTGTTTTCATCGTTCCAGAACATGGCTCTATTCTCCTTTCTGCAAAGAGCTCAATTAAGACGCCGTGACCGCGATCTGTCGCGGCTTGGTTTCTTCCGCCTTGGGCAGGGTCAGTTGCAGAACCCCGTCCGTGTAGCGGGCTTCCACCTTGTCGGCGGCGACCTCGCCCGGCAGGGTGACAGTTCGGCTGAACTCGCCCTCGGCGCGTTCCTTGCGGTGGTAGCTGACTTTCTCGCCTTCCTTCGAGATCACGCGCTTGCCCGCGATGGACATGCGATTGCGCAGCGCCGTGACCGACAGTTCGGCGGCTTTGATGCCTGGCAACTCTGCGCGAACGTAATAGTTGTCGTCGTCTTGAGTGACGTTCATGGGCGGGAAGACGCCCGGGGACACATCGTTGCCCACCGCGGAATCGAATAGGCGTAGCATTTCCCGGCGCAGTTGGTCGAAGTCCGAAAATGGGTTCTCGTACAGTGGCCGCGAAGGCCAAACTCTCCTTAGAAGCATGGCGTTCCTCCTTGGTTGGCGCGCTCCGAAACCCTTTGTTCACCGCGGGTTCCTGGATTTTCGCGCTGACAGAGGTTTCTTAATCACTCGATCCGAAGGGTCAAGGGATGGCGAGCGCACAAAGCTCTTCGCGCCACAGAGACCCTCGGTGCCTCTGTGGTGAAGACCTGTAAACCCTACGCGCCCATCTGCAAGACTTTGGTCAGCTTCGCGATCAGCGTTGGATCGCCGACGATCTTCAGCTTGCCGGCCATGAGGATCTGCATTGCGACCTGCATGCCGCCGTCGACCATGGCGCAGAAATCGCGGTCCGCGACCTCGATGGTGCACTGGGGCTGGCCCACCACGCCGGGCCTGCACCACGGCGGCGAATCCAGCAGGTTCGCGGTCCAGGTGCCGCCCGCATCGCCGGTGATCTTGAACTGGTAGATCGCGGCCACGTCTTTGGCTCGCTCGGGATGGGTCGCGAGCGCCTCGGGCACGCGCTTGTCGAAGAACTCTCTCACCGATGTCGCCATCCGATTTCTCCCTTGCCTAGCCCGACGTCTTCTTGGGGTAGCGCTCGGCCAGTCGGTCGGCGTATCCATCCACTTGTTTGCAGGGCACGCGAGCAATCGCCAGCGCACCGTCGCGCACGTCCTCGGTGATGGTCGCGCCCGCGGCCACCACCGCGCGCTTGCCCACGCGCACCGGGGCCACGAGCTGGGTGTCGGATCCGATGAAGGCCCCATCCTCTATGATGGTCTGTCGCTTTTCGTAGCCGTTGTAGTTGCAAGTGATGGTGCCCGCGCCGACGTTGACTTTCTCGCCGATGATGGTGTCGCCCAGGTAGGTTAGGTGGTTGGCCTTGCTGCCGCGGCCTATGCGCGTCTTCTTGGTCTCGACGAAGTTGCCCACGTGGACCTCGGGGCCAAGCTCGGTGCCGGGTCGCAGGTGAGCGAACGGCCCGATCTTGGCGCCCTCGCCGATGGTCGCTTGCGTGGCGACGCAGTAGGGAAGCAGGTGGACGCCATGGCCTACCACGGTGTCGGTCAGGATCACGCCGTCGTCGATGCGCGTCCCGGCGCCGATGGAGGTTAGCCCGCGCAGAACCACGTTGCGGCCAATCTCCACGTCGGGCTCGATGGTGACCGAAGCTTCCAGATAGACTTGCGCCGGGGCGCGAAAGGTTGCCACCTTGCTGTGCTCGCGCAGAAGGCGTCCAAGCAGGGATCTCTCGGCGGCAACCAGCTGCGTGCGGTCGTTGACCCCGGCCATCTCCTCGGCCGAAACCTCCACTGACGTCACACCGATGCTGTCAGCGGCCCGGGCGACGATGTCGGTCAGGTAGTATTCACCCTGGGCATTGTGGCTGGACAGCTTCGCGGTTGCTTGGCGTAGGAAATCAGCGGGCGCGGCATAGATGCCCGCGTTGACCTCGGCGATTCGGCGCTGGGCGTGGCTGGTGTCCCTGTCTTCGACCACCTCGCGGATCTTGCCGCCATCGTCGCGTACGATTCGCCCGTAGCCGGCGGGGTCGCGCACCACCGAGGTGAGCATGGCCATCCCGTCGGTCTTATTGGCTTCGGCCAGCAGATCGGCCAGGGTTTCGGCGCGCAGCAAAGGCACGTCGCCGTAGAGGATCACCACCATGCCCTCGAACTCGGCCAGCGGCTTCATGCCCAGGCGCACTGCGTGTCCGGTTCCTTTCTGTTCCTTTTGCTCTACCACCCGGATGCCCTCGTCGCCGAAACGGTCGTGCAGGGCCTTGGCGACCTCATCCTTCTGATGCCCGAGCACCGCCACGATGGGAGACGCGTCCAGCTCGCGCGCGCGTTCGACCGCGTAAGCCACCATGGGTTGGCCGAGCAGGGTATGCAGCACCTTGCTGGTGGTCGAATTCATCCGGGTTCCCTTCCCGGCGGCCAGAATCAGACATGCGGTATTGCTCTTGCGGCGGCGACTCGTCACGGTGACCCTCCTTGGGCGTGGCGCACATTGTACGTCAATCTTCCCGCCGAGCCTCTTTTCCGCGTCGAATTAGGGTATAGAATCCTCCGCCCATGTCGCCCTACGTGCTCGTAGTCGAAAGCGACCCTGAATTGCAGCGCCGCATCGGGGACACCCTTTCCGAGGCGCGCTACGCCCTCGCGGCCGAGGCCGAGGTGGGTTGGGCCAAGCGCAGTATGCTGATCCAGCCCCCCGACGCTTTCGTGATCGACACCACCCTTCCCGACGGCAGCGGGTTCGCGCTGGCCGAAGAGATCCGGCGATCGCCGGAAACTGAGCACGCACCCATCTTCTTCGTGGCCACTACCCACCGCGGCGCCAGCCACGCGTCGGAGGCCAAACGGCGCTTCGCACCGGCGGAATATTTGGTCACGCCCCTCGACACCTCGCGCCTTCTGGCCTTGTTGCTGGAAATCGTTCCACCCCGAGAAACCTCGGAGGAGATCGTGGTGCCGAACTACCCGGGCTCGGTCATCCTCGACCAGGACGAGCGGCGCGAGCGGCGCTCGGTGGAGACCGCCGCCAAGCAGCTTGGCGCGGGATCCGATCTGCGCGGCTCCCTCGCCCGCCAGCCCTTCGCACGCGTGCTGCAGCGGATCTACGCCGGCCGCCTGTCCGGTGCATTGCTGCTTACCACCGGCGACACCAAGAAGATCGTCTACACCGAAGATGGCTACCCGATCGCGGTCCGCTCGAACGTGCCCACCGAATGCCTGGGACAGATCCTGCTCGAACAGCACATGATTTCGGGCGACACCCTGGCCGAATCCCTGCGCCAGATGAAGATCAGCAAGAAGCGCCAAGGCGAGCTTCTGGTCGAGATGGGCGCCCTGTCGCCCTACAACCTCTCGCGCGCCTTGGTCCTGCAGATGGAAGCCAAGCTGCTGGAGCTGTTTTCGTGGCGCGAGGGGCGCTTTTCTTTCAAAAAGGGCGAGGCCGCGCACGACCAACCGGTGCGGCTGGAGCGCACGCCCGCGGCGCTGATCTTGGAGGGCATTCGGCGCTTCTACGACGCTGAACGCATGCACAGCGTGCTGGCCCAATATGTCGGCAAGTACGTCATGCCGTCGCCGGACCGGCGCCAGCGCCTGCAGGACATCACAGCCGACCCGAACGAACAGCGCTTCATCGACAACCTCGACGGAAGCTTGAAGTTCGAGGCCGCGCTCGCCTCGACCATGGTACCCACCGATCGTGCGCGGCTGCTGTTGGTGGCGATGTCCGAGGCAGGCATGGTCACGCCGTCGGAAAGGCCCGGAGAGCACACGCTTGAGGGGCCAGCCCCTGCGGAGGATTCGCAGCCCCACATGGCAGCGGGCGAGCGCAGTCGCGCCGACTTGGAAGCCATTGTGGAGGTCATGCGGCACCAGACCCATTTCGAGGTGCTGGCGCTGGATCGCGAAGCGACCCAATCCGAGGTGGACACCGCGTACCAGGTGCGGGCTCGGGATTTCCACCCCGACCGGTTCCGCATGCGCCCGGAAGACGTTCGCGTGGTGGCGGGGCGGATCTTCGAGCGGCTCGAAGAAGCGCACGCGGTGCTGTCCGATGCGACGGCGCGCAGGCGTTACTTGACCCAGCTCGATCGCAACCGCCAGCAGAAGTCCGCCGCCAGCGAGGAGACCGCCCCGACGGGCGAGTCGCCGCACGTGGTGGCCGAACGGGTGTACTTCCAGGGCGTGGCGCACTTGCGAGCGCGGCGCTATCGCGAGGCCGCCGAGGCCTTTCGCAAGGCCACGGCCTTGGCGCCCGGCCAGGCCAGCTATCGTAGCGCACTTGGTTGGGCGTTGTACCGGCAGGCGCCCGCCGACCCGCGCGCGGTTGCCTCCGGACTGTCCGAGCTGCTCGCCGCCGTCGAGGCCGACCCCAAGAATCCTTGGTCACGGGTTTCGCTCGGCCGGTTCTACGCCGAGACCGGCATGCCCGACGAGGCGGTGCGCGTGTTCGAGGAAGTTCTGCGCGCCAGCCCCGGCCTGTCCGACATCGAAGAAGAAATCCGTCGTCTCAAAGGAGTGTCATGATCGATTCCCAATTCGCCTGGATGAACGGCAAGATCATCCCGTTCGCCCAGGCGACGACCCACGTCTCGGCTTTCACCCTCCACTACGGCGTGGCTGCGTTTGAGGGCATTCGCTGCTACAAGCGCGCCGACGGCAAGAGCGCCGTGTTCCGCCTGCGCGAGCACATCGATCGGTTGTTCGGATCGATGAAGGTGTGCGGAAATCAGGTGCCGTACTCGGTCGCCGAGGTGGAGAACGCGTGTCTCGAAGTCCTGCGTGCGAATCAACTCCACGAAGCGTATCTTCGCCCGCTGGTGTACGCTGGGCCGGGCTCGCTCGGCCTGGGCTCTAGCGATGCGCCCATCGAAACCGTGGTCATCGCGTTTCCGTGGGGCGCCTACCTGGGCGACGAGGGACAGACCAAGGGGATTCGCACCCACGTGTCGAGCTACGTGCGCGGCCACGTGAACAACATCATGAGCAAGGCCAAGCTGTCCGGCCAGTACATCAACTCGGTGCTGGCCAAGCGCGAGGCGCAGCGACAAAAGCTCGACGAGGCCATCATGCTCGACGCCGACGGTCGGGTGGCCGAGGGCACGGGCGAAAACATTTTCGCGGTCCACAAGGGTCGCATCTACACGCCGCCGCTCGACATGCCGATCCTGGAAGGCATCACCCGCGACGCGGTCATCACCCTGGCCAAGGCCGAGGGCATCGAGGTCGTGGAACAGTCCTTCACGCGCGACTTCCTTTACCAGGTGGCCGAGGTCTTCTTCACCGGCACCGCCTGCGAGGTCACGCCGGTGCGCGAGATCGACTACCGCGTGGTCGGCACCGGCGAGCCCGGCCCGGTCACGCGCAAGCTGCAAGCCGCCTTTGCCAGAGTCGTCAAAGGCCCCGGCGAGCCACGCCCCGAGTGGCTGACCTTCGTGAACCCGTGATTCACGCTTGACTAGGCGCGCGTCAACGTTGAAAAAGAAAGGCTGCCAAGAGGAACCAGACCCATGGAGTTGCTCGTCCGAACCTGTTGCGTGCTCTCGTTGTCGCTGCTCGCGCTGTGCATCGCCACGCCGAGCTTGCGAGCGGACACCAGCGCCGATGCCACCCAGCGGGCGCGCAAGTTCGCAGCCAAGCGCTACCTCGGCGGCACCGTGGCGCTGCCGGATTCGGCGTTTTCTCAGGGTCTTCACGTATGCGCGAAGAACGCCCCGTCGGACATCGTGGGCTACTGGCACGTGCCGCCCAAGGCGGCGGATGCCCTCGACGGCGAGTTGCGCGCGTACCTGCGCAAGAGTGGCCTCGACAAGGCTCTCCAGTTCTCGTTCTCGCTTTATGTCCGGCAGTACGCAGGTTTTGTTCGCGACGGACAACGGTTCGTCTACGTAAACGCGATCCTGGTCGAGAAGGGAAGCCCCTTGGTCGCCCAATCGAAGAAGAGCTTCCCAAGCTCCTGCGCCTCGATCAGCGGTTCGTGGGGCATCCAGTACGACACGGCCGCCAAGAAGTTCATCGGCTTTAGCAAGAATTGACTAAGACGTCGCGGACGCCGCTCCGCAACCTTTGCTTGACGGTTGCACGGGTTTCGCTTTGGATAGGCCCGCCATGAGACCCACACGCTCTCGTTCGACTCTCTGGTTTGCAGCGCTGGTGTTGGTTACGCCGTGCTTGTTTCTAATCGCCTCGCCCGCTGTGGCCAAGCCCGCGGCGAAGGCCGCCAAGAAGCACAAGCCCGCGGCCGCTTCTGCAAAGTCAGGCGACCGCGAGGACGCTGCCAAGAAGGAAGAGTCGACCGCGTCCTATGAGACCCCATCGCCTGCGGCGGCCGAGTCTCCGTCGGGCACGGCAGGGGATTCCACTGCTACCGCCACGTCGACAGATACGTCGACCTCCACCTCGACCGATACATCCACGTCCACGTCGACCGGGACGTCGACCGACACCGACAAGGAAAAGGAAGCCGAAAAAGCGGAAGGGCCGCGACCTTTGGCTGAAGCCCCGGCGCCCCCGCCGCCCAAGGAAGAGCCCATTCCCGCCACGGTGGCCACCGGGGGAACCACCCCGGTTGCGGAGACCCCCGCGCCCTACGTTGAGCACCTGGGGCCAAAGTCGTTCCCGGGCCGTTTGCGCGGCCTCTACGGCGGATCGCTGTGGCTGGAGCCGTCGTTCAACGGGCTGCAGTGGCCCTTCATGGCCAGGACCGGCGTGGGCGCGTCGGGCGTCTTCTGGACCGACAGCGGCTATATGACGATCATCCGCGACGACAAGACGATGGCGAACACCCGCACCTGGTTCCAGCAGGGCCGCGGCGTGCTCCGTCTGACCCCGACCTATGTTCGCGACCGCTTCTTCATTCAAGGGCAGGCCGAGCTGGTCGGCAACCAATGCCAGGCGGTGAGCAACGTGTGCACGTCGAGCGGCACCTTCTCCACCGACGATCTGTGGATCCGCGTCGGGAAGTGGAATAGCTGGGACATCAAGGTCGGCCGGTTCGAGGCGTGGGAGATCTATCACCTCGGTATGGGGATGGACATGTACACCCTCGAACGGGCGGGAGCCTTGCAGTACGGCGTCCCGAACAAACCCAATCTGGAAGCGCCGTCGTTCTACGGCGTGAACTACATGCACGACCGTCCCACCCAAGGGCTCGGGGTCGGCTATGCAGCACTTCACGCCTACTTCACCGAGGCCCTGCGTATGGAGCTGCTTGGCGAGCTCGGCACCGACAGCATCCGCTACGACAGCAGCAACACCGATCCCACCACGACCGGCCACAGCTACACGGGCGTTCGTCCAGCCATCATCTACGACGCCGGCTGGATGAAATTCAAAGCCGGCGCCGAGTACGAGCTGCGCACGGCGGCCATGCAGGTGTACGACAGCAGCGGAAACAAGCAGGATTCCTCGTACTATCGCAGTCGCTACGGCGTCGGGGCGGCGCTGCAATTCGTCGTCGACCCGATCATCGAGCTCGGCGTCAACTTCGCCTATGGCAAGCAGCACGAGGTGGACTCTGACGGCAACGATATTCCCGCCAATTGCTACAGCACGTACACGGTCGGGGGGTTCGCCAATCTGCGTTTGGCCGACCTGTGGCTGGCCGGCATCGGCGCGAATCTGACCGGGCAGACCGATTCGTACGGGAGCTCCGCGGGCAACGGCGCTACCAATGACTTCACCCAGCACGTGCAGACCTTCCTTGCGCTTCAGTATCTTTTGGCAGGCCAGCTTTTCATCAGGGGTGTGGTGGCTTGGGAACGCGCGGACTTCAAGCCCAGCAACGACTTCGACGTGTCCATCTGGAGCAATTACATGTACAGCGCGCGCATCCGGCTGATGTACTTGTATTGAAAGAGCGCAATTCCGCGTAAGGCGCCATCCGGCGACGTCGATCTCAGGACGTGGTATGGATCAGGGCGCCGGCCCTATGATGATCAAGCACGTCGTCGCCCCTGGCCAGACCGCGGAGGGCATCATCTGGAGCTACACCCTGGATGACTACAAGGCCGTCTGGATGAACGGCGACAATGCCAAGCTTCGCGACGCGCGGCCCGATCCGAATCTCTTGATGCCCGGGGATACCATTGTCATCCCCGAGCCCAAGCCCAAGACCTACTCGCTGGCCACTGGGAAAAATCATCGGATCGTTCTCAAGGTCCCGAAAAAGGAGCTGCGCCTGCGCATTCTCCTACACAAGGACGAGCCGCTGGCCGGCGCCGGCTATCGGCTTAGCGTGGACGGCGAGAAGAACCCCCGCCAGGGCACGACCGACGGCGATGGCCTGCTCAAGGAGGTGGTTCGCTGCGATCGCGCCGGGGCTTTGCTCGAAATCGACGGACGAAAGTTTCGGCTGCGCTTCAGCTACCTGTGTCCCTTCCCCGCCGCGCCGGAGGAATCCGTCGCCGGAGTGTCCAGCCGCCTGGCCTGCCTGGGCTACGAAGCAGGCGGTGCCAGCCGCCCGAGCCCGGCTCTGCAAGGCGCGCTCAGCCTCTATCAAAGAGATGCGGAAATCGACCAGACCGGTGAGCTGGACTCGGCCACCAGGGACCAGTTAGCCGAGGACTTCGGCTGCTAGCGCGCGGGAGACCATGTCTGACAAGGAACCAGAAACCATCGACGTGATGTTGGGCGACGTGGGCGGCCAGCCCATCAACACCCTGATGCTGGAGCGTACAGACGTGATCGTTCCGTTGGAACGCGATCTTGACGCAGATCCCTTCCAAGACGACGAGGTTTGCATGTGCACCTTGGAAGGTACCGTGGTGCAGCGTTGCTACTTCACCGACGACGAAGTCGAGGAAGACGCGGACAATCGAGTGGTCCTCTATCGCTTCAGCAACCTCCGCTACGGCGTCTATTCCATTCGGACCAAGATCGGCGGGCAGGTCGCCGAGGTCTATCGCGGCCTGGTGGTTTGTCGCGACGGCGTGTTCATGGGCGATCAGGAACTGGCTACCGCACGCGAGGGTGCTGCATTGGCCCCCGAGCCAGACCACGCCGCCCATGACGGCGATGATGACGCTGATGAGGACGACAATGACCTCGCGGCCGGCGCCGATGACGATGACGCCGACGAAAGTGGCGACGAGGCCGACAACGACGATGACGAGGTTCATCCCAGCGATCGCCAGGTGGACCAAGACGACGAGGATGGCGAAGGGCAGGGGGCATGAGCCAGGAAGCGGCAAAGCCAGCCTCGGGCGGCGGCAAGTCGAAGAATCGCGTGGCCGTTGCCAAGGACAACCTCGGCGCGCGCATCATGCTCGACGGACAGCCGGCCGTCGGACTTTTCGTGCTGTTCGCGCCCGTGCCTGCCAAGGTTGGCGATGCGCCCGCCGGTGCCGCGGGCAACGCGCAGACCGCCAAGGGCGATGCCCAGGGTGCGCTTGTCTACACCCTATGCTTCGTCGACGGTCAGGGCTATCCCCAGACGGTTGCGGCGGGCAGCAATCCGTGGCGGGAGATCTCCGATCAACTGGACGCCTTGGCGAAGCTGCGAAGCAGCGCCGTGAAGAAGGGCGCCAGCAAGCCGATCTTCGCGCCCAAGGGCTGCAAGAACCCCCACGGCTTCAAGCTGACCGAGGGCGCATCCTACCGGCTGTGTCTGGTCAGCCACCCCAATCCCGAGCTGGGGCAGGCCATGCTGAGCTACCTGAATGGCGGCAAGGCCGCCCCGCGCTTCGTCTTCCCCAAGAGGGAAGAGGTGACTTTCGAGGCCAAGGTCCAGACCGACGATGACGACGGCGGCAAGGTCGCCCACATCGATCTCCCAAGCGATCCCAAGAATTTTTGGCCTGCCGGCCACGACCGCTACGGCGGCTGGGTTTTGTACCAGGACATGCCGTACTGGCACCTCTCCGACGTACAAACCGCCGTGTCGACCCTGGCGGGCGACCTGGCAGAGCTGCGCTATCCCACGGGAGAAGACGGTAGAGTTCCCTATCCATCGGCTTCGAGCAAGGAGCACTCGGGGCGCTTCGGTACCACCCTCATGGCCTGCGTGCACGGCTTCCAACGGGACGCCGCCGCGGGAAACGCTCTGGCTCGCGCCAAGGTTGGCGCCGTGCCCGCCGGCAGCAAGGTGACGGACTCCTGGGCCTACCTGCTGGCCTCGGCTGCGAAACCAGACCCCCCCAAACCCGCGGCTCCCGTCGCCAGTGCGGACAGCGTTCTGACCAGCGCCGTCACGCCGCCCGTCGGCGACGAGGACGACGGCCCCGACCCCGAGCTGAAGGTGGAGAGCAACGTCGCCAAGCTTCCCTCCGAAGAGACCATCGGCGTCGGTGTGGTCACGAAAGTGGTGGGCGAGGCCATCGCCACCTGGCGCAAGTCGAGCTACCGGAAGAACGGCGCCATCTTGGTTCAGACGCCCATCGACCCGGGCTTCTGGGCGCGCCCCGAGCTGGCCACGTCCTTGCTCTTGTGGGACATCATGGCCAAGGCGCTCGGCTGCGCCTACGGAATCAAGCTGACCCACACCTTTCGCGAGCTGACCGTGCCCGCCGGGGTGGGCCGGGTGGAGTGCTCCAACCACAAGCTGGGGCTGTCCGTCGATCTATTGAGCAAGAAGTTCCGCGAGACCAGCTCAAGCTGGCCCGTGCACTACGAAGCCAACTGGACGCCGTCCGAATCCGGCGTGGCCAAGGCCGAGAGCGAGCGCATTCGCAAGGCTGAGGCCAAGGTCAAACAAGCCGAGCAGAAGCGCGACAAGGCCAAGGCCTATTTGGACGGCCTCGATGCGAAGCAGGCGGCGGGCAAGCCCCCGCCAACCGGCGCCCGTTCGGCTGGCGAAAGCGTGCTGAAACAGACCGAAGCCGACGTGGAGGCTGCCAAGGCCGAGCTCGCGGCGGAGAAAGCGGCCGACAAGACGCTGGACGCCGCCGTAGACAAGGCCAAGAGCAACTACCTCTTGCGCTGGCGCATCTACGGACACTCGTCGATGAAGGTGTGGAACGCGCCAACCGTGCCCACGGGCGACTGGACGGCCATCGCGCCCGGCGAGCTGCAAGCTCTTCTGGCGGGCGAGAAGTCCCTGGGCGTGTCGGCGAGCGGGCCGTGGGGCGTCGAGGCGGCCATGGGCAAGGCGCTGCGACACTGCTTCCCCGCGCCCGCGGAGGCCGCCGGAAAGGATGCCGTCGAAGCAATCGTATCGGCGGGCGAGAAGCAGGCCCGCCAGGTGGCCGAGACCATCTACAGCCTAGCCGGCAAGGAAGGCAACGCGGGCCTTATCGCGACGTTTTTCCGGCGCGAGATTCGCCCCTTCGACTACAACCCATTCGAGGCCGACGGCGGCACCTCGCTTGCGCCCATCTCGGTGGAGAGCGACGGCAAGATTGACCAGGCGGCGGTGTATTTCGGAAAGGCCAGCGAGATCCACTCGTACCTGAACCTGACCCGGCTTGGCTTCGAGTGCGGAATGAACCGTATATCCGCCCAGCGCGCGGTGCAGACCGGCACTTTCAAGCGACCTGATGAGGATCCGGAATACAAGCCCAAGCTGGCGCCGTCGAACCTCGTGTTCGATCTCGTCTCCGACGGAAAGAGCCGCAAGGCCTCCGCCCTCGCGGAGATGCTGACGGCCCTGGCCCGTGCCATCGGCGATCTGGGCAAGCTGACCGACGCGGAGAAGCCGCGGGTGAAGCTGGCGGACGGCCAGGAGGTCACCTACGAGCTTGCGGACTTCGACCGCGACTTCATCGACGCGTGGGCAACGATCATGGGCGAACGGAAGTCGCCGTTTGCCTTCGAGGATTTGGCGCTGGTGCTCGGGTTCTCCGCGGATCAGACCGCGTTTGAGGCCAGAGGCAAGAGTCTCGCAGCCGTCGCAAACAAGAAGTTCATGCTGGTGTCGGCTGGGAAGCAGTTGTCAATGGATGACGATGTGGGAAAGGCTTTGAGTTTTCAGGACTGGTCGGAAGAGCTCCCGAGGCGCCAAAAGCGCATGGGCAGAAACGACGTGGCCATCAGGATGTCATCCAAGAAGACATCTCTTGAGTTCAGTCTCATCTTGACTCCGATGTTCGGCACCGGGTCGCTGGATTCCAAACAGCTCAGCCAGATCATCTTTCCCCCTTGCGGCCAACCGGCTCCGCTCGAGTGGTGGCACCACGACAACAAGGCGATGGCTGGATCCTGGGCCGCCATGGCAGAGGCCATCGGCTATTCAGGGATCGTCGTTCGCGCGGACGATGTTCCGCCGGAGAGGGTACAGAATGGTCAGGCCCAAGGCGGACTCGGATTCGATCCCAAGAAAGTCGAGCGAAATAGCACCCCCACCACTGTGCCTCCAGAGAACGGAGCGCGCACGATCCCGGACGGAGGTTAAGCCATGCTGTATTCGGCCCTGACATCATTACCCTTTCTCTTGCTAGCGGGCCCAGCGATGGCCACTGATCTTTCAACCATCGATGAACACATCCTCGTCAGGTGCGAGGATATTTTGCCCGCTGATCTGCGACAGAAGCACTTCGGTGGCAAGGATGCCCGGGTGGCGTCCAAGGATCATGCCGACTGCGTCTTCGATAGTAGACCGATTCGGGAAGTCGCCACATTCTGCGGCAAGGAAGACGAGAAGGATCGCCTACTCAAGCCACCCGGCAAGACGACGCCTATCCCCGATCTGGAGGACAATGGACACTTCCAGAGTTTCAACGGTGAGCTTATTGTCGCCTTCACCGACAAGGACACCCCCTGCACAGTGGTCATCCACGCCGATCCCAAAGATCCCACCGACGAGGCCAAGTCGGTGGCTCTTGCTCGCGACATCGCGAAGGTGCTCACGCCCGAGGTGGTGGCCAAGCGACGCACGGTCGAGGCGCTGCTGTGGGCGCAGGATTCGTCGGGCGATAAAGCCAAGGCGGCCTTGCAGGAATGGCCCAAGGACGCCGAGGTGCTTAAGACCGTTGTCAGCTTCGCCCCGGGATTTCCGAAGGCGGTGGACCACGGCCAGAAGCCAGGGTGGCCGGCGGGCAAGCAGTCCCTCGTTCTCGGCTACTGCGCCAACTTCAAAGGCGCCGACCAGGTGAAGGCACTCAAGGCGGCTCTGCCAGGAATCGAGGCGGTGCGGATCCCGGCGGAAGGGACCGTGCCATCGTGCCCGACACCGGTGGGGGCATACGGCAAGGCCGATGTGGTCGGCAAGACGGTGCGCGTGGGCAAGGACGAGCTTTCGGTCGCCGCGTTCACCATCCCGCGTAACGATGTCGTCCACGACCAGGAGCATCTCACAGTGCACGCGTACCTGCGCGACCGGGCGGGCCGACTGATCGACAGCCACGAGGTGACTGAGATAGCGAGCAGCGTCTTCGACGTGGTTCGGCTCAGGAAGAGCGGGACTGGCATCTCGGTCAACACGTTCGACGATCTGTCGGGCCTTTTCTTTTGCAAGAACGGCGTCAAGGTGAAGAGGACGGTTCAAGTCTCCGTCCAAGACGGCAAGGTGACCGCGGAAACCACGCGCGAGGGGATGCCCGACTGCGTGGGTGCCCAGTAACGCGCGTGCAGGTCGCCGGGCTCAGCTCCCAACTGTCCGGGTCTTGCGGATCGGTGCGTGGCATGACTTTGAGCGCCACTTTCGAATGTCCGACCGGACGTCCGGCGCGCTTCATAGGTCGCCGCTGGGACGATCTTGCGTGGCTGAGATCACGGGCTGGACGTAGCCGGGCTCGGATTTGTCCGAAAAGACTGATCGGCAGGACGGTCGGTGCGCCCCGAACCCTACGCTCGTCGCGCCCATAGGACATTCGAGCTGCCCATGCCCGGAGCTGTCGGCGCGCCGCGGCGCAGATCTTTTCACTTCTCTTTTCGAGCCAGATCGCTGTTATCCTGCCGAGGCTTTTTAGACGAAACCCAGCGGCCCAGGGGCTTTGGTCCCGGGGTGTCTTCGCGCGACTCCGGACCACTCCCGGAAGGAGAAATTGGAATGCATCGCACACCACGCTCGCTATTTTTGCCCCTAACCCTCGGACTGGTACTTTCATTCCCGTTTGCGGGCTGCACGCCAAGCAGCAGCGGCGGTGGCTCCGGCGGTAAGTCCGGCACCGGCGGCTCCTCCAACGGCGGCTCTGCCAACGGGGGCTCGGCCAGCGGCGGCTCGGCCAAGGGGGGGACGACCAGCAACAACGGCGGCGCTGCCAGTGGCGGCACGACCAGCAACAACGGCGGCGCTGCCAGCGGCGGCTCGGCCAAGGGTGGCACGACCAGCAACAACGGCGGCGCTGCCAGCGGCGGCTCGACCAGCAACAACGGCGGTTCGGCCAGCGGCGGTTCGGCCAAGGGCGGCTCCTCTGCCGGCGGCTCGAGCAGCGGCGGTTCGGGCTCTGGCGGGAGCACGGGCGGCGCGGCTGGCGGCGGCACCGCGGGAAGCGCGGGCTCGACCAACGTGGGCGGCACGTCCGCCGGCGGCGCGGCCGGAAGCGCCGGCTCCACGGGAGCGGGTGGCGCGGCTGGCGCGGGTGGCACGAGCAGCGGTACCAGTACGGCTCCCGCCGACATGATCTCCGACTTCGAGGACACACCCGGCAAGGCCACGATGGACAAGAACGGCGGCCGGACAGGCTACTGGTACGTCTACTTTCCGGGGTCGGACAGCGCGGCTACGCCCGCAAGCGGTATGTCCATCAGTCCGGCGCTCAGCAACGGTTCGGCGGTCGCGACCGAGGCATCAGACAGCGGCAATGCGCTGCACGTCAAAGGCTCTGGATTTAATGGTTCCTCTACCAACTACGCTGGGTTTGGGGCGGCCTTCACTCCGGACAATCCGTATGACAAGAAGAGCGCAGCCTACGACGTTAGCGCCTACACGGGCATTACCTTCAAGATCAAGTCGGGTACTGGAACTCCGCCAGCGACGTTCTTCGAGGTCCTGACCAAGGACAATCAACCGACAACCTCCGGCGGAAGCCTCAACCCCGATGGCACTGCGGGACCTGACAGGTCCATTGGCCTTTACAACACCCGTGGCTGGATGCTGAACACGCCCTGGCAGACGAGCGCCATTTCCACGTCCTGGCAGCAGGTCACGATTCCGTTTGGCTACCTGATCCCGCGCCACCTGACGGATTCCGCAACGTGCACCTCGACGGCCTCAGCCACCGCGCTTTGCCAGCCCCCGAATCTTGTCCCGGCCAATGTGCTTGGCCTCCAGATCTCGTTCTACGCTGCGGACAAGGGTTGGCCGAGTATTTCGGGGGCGACCCCGGGGACCTTCGATCTCTGGATCGACGACGTTGCTTTCACCAAGGACGATAGTGGCATCGAAACCCAAACCGGCTTCCCGCTTTCGAAGACCCTGGCTGGTGATATGGGTGGCTGCAAGCTACCGACGGGGCCAGCTGCCTACGCCAAGTATCTCGTGCCTGCCTACAATCAGTGGAAGGCGACCTTCGTGAAGGGCGGCAAGGTCATTCGTCCCGAGAACCAGAACGATACCGTATCCGAGGGTATCGCCTACGGCATGCTCATCGCGCTCAACTTCAACGACAAGACGCTGTTCGACAGCCTTTATGGAACCTGGAAAGCGAATGCTACTGCGGGCTCGCTGATGACTTGGTGTCTTGGCAGCGGCGGGGGCAGCACGGGAACCGCTTGCAGTACCTCGGGTGGCTCGGCCACGGACGCGGATGAGGACGCGGCCTTTGCGCTGTTGCAAGCCGACAAGGTATTCGGCGGCGGGTACAAGTCCGCCGCAATGACGATGATAGGGGACATCTGGAAGAGCGATATCGATGGTGGCGGCACTCTGTTGCCGAAGGGCGGGAGCAACTATGGCTCCCCCAGTAGCGCCGTGACCAATCCGTCCTACTTTGCGCCAGCCTACTATGCCGCCTTCAAGGCTGCCGGCGATACCAACAATTGGGACGGCGTCATCAGCGCAGTCTACAAGGCGCTCAACACCTCGCTCGTGGGGAGCAACTCCAACGGGCTCTATGCAGCGTGGTGCAGCGGCAGCTGCTCGGCGATCTCCAAGAACAACGACAACACGGACGTCCTCTATCAGTACGACTCGCACCGCATCCCAATGCGTATCGGCCTCGACTATTGCTTCAATGCCAAGTCCGACGCCAAGACCTACGTTGCCAAGACAACCAATTTCTTTGCCACCAACGCCAATGCGGGCAAGAACGGCATCGGTCGCATCTTCGATGTCTACGACCCGACCACCAACAACATCCCAGCCTCATCCGTCATGGCGAGCGCGAACAATGCGGCGTCCATCATCGGCACTGCCGCGGTCGGCGCCATGGCAGACGGGACGAACACTGCATTCATCAACGAGGCCTACCAGGCGGTATTCGACATTGTCACCCGCGGCAGCCTGGACACGACCGACCCAACCGGAAAGACGCCCTACTCGTACTTCAACGCCACCGTGGGGCTCATGACTCTACTCATGATGACCGGTAACTTCGCCCACTAACAACGGATCGCGACACTGGTGCGCGCAAGGACCCCAATGAAACTCCTTCAGCTTCCAACAATATTGTTCCTAGCCTCGGCGGCATCGGCGGCCTGTGGCTCCAATACCCCAACCGGAGGTGGCGGGGGCAACGTGGGAAGCGGAGGTGGCGGGGGCAATGCAGGAAGCGGAGGTGGCGGGGGCAATGCGGGAAGCGGAGGTGGTGGGGGTAGTGCGGGAAGCGGCGACAAGGATGCGGTACCCGATACCGCTCCTGTCGCCGCGTGCATCACTGTCGCGGACGACTTGATCGCGGACTTCACCACCGACAACGGCCTCAGCCCAGTCGACGGTCGCCAGGGTGGCTTCTACGTCTATGGCGACAGCTCGGGGACATTCGATCCACCCAACGTGGACGGCCAGTCTTATCCGATCGACTCGGACAACGGCAATCCGACCTGCTCAGGCCCGGGCTCCTTCCACACCAAGGCGACGGGCTTCAGTCAGTGGGGTGCAGCACTGGGTGCGGATTTCGTTCCCAAGGTGGTTTCCGACGCTGGTTCGTTCAAAGGGACCTACGATGCGTCGAAATACAAAGGTGTCTCCTTTTGGGCTAAGGCAGCGGCGCCGATTTCCGGAACAGTCCAGGTTAGCTTTCCCGATGTGTGGACCGATGCCTCGGCCAACCCGCGGGTTATCGACCCGACCATTCCTCCTTGTCTCTATTCGACCCCCGGGGCGACCAACAACTGCAGTCCATTCCTTGTGAAATTCGCCGATCCCAAGTTCCCCTCATACCAGAATTACAAGATCGACACGACGTGGCGGCAATACCAGATCCTATTCGCCGACACGCAACAGGACCAATACAACGCAGGCTTCTTTCGTGACGGTGCCGACTATCTCGACGTCAACCACCTAACAGCGATGGCCATTCAGGTGAACGCCATCTACACGAACGGCGTCGCAGGGGCCAACGACTTCGAGCTTTGGATCGACGACGTGAATTTCATCGAGTAGGCGTCCCAGCAACGTGTGGGAACGCTTCGGTGCGACGACGTGGCCAGGTTATGCGCGGCGTCCGGCGGCTTGGGTCCGTCAACCGGATCATGCTGATGACAAGCGGTCTATGACCGCCGAGAACCTCGAAGACGCGCACTCGGCGTCTAACCCTTTTTCGACGGCACTCTGCTCTACGGCTCTCGCCAGTTCCCTCGGACCGGCCGCTGCGCCGGTGACCGCTACCGGCAGACATAGATCGAAAACGGAGTTGGAGTCTGGAACGGAGTTGACATGACACAGGACGTGCCGGTAGGGCATGCTGGCTGATTGGGATCACACACCAGGTAGCGGGTCCCCCCAATGTCACTGCCCGGGCAGTCTCCGGCACCGTCGCACTGCGTGCGAATTGTGCCGCCTGTAGGCTCGTATAAGCAACAAACCTGCGTAGAAGCGCAGTCGTTGGGGCCATCACAACTCTCACTTGCAGCGCTCGGGTCAGTTCCGCACTGCGGTTGGTCGCCGCCGAAGCCTGGAGCGCTGAACGAGCAACCCTGGTTTGCTGGACACTGAAGGGCACCGCAAGTAACCGTTCCTGCTACGCTGACAGTCGCAAAGCTCCTGCACTGTCCTCCCGCGCAACCATTTGCGCAGCTGCTTGTTGTTTCTGTGCCACTGCTCTGGCATGTGAAGAGGACGTTGTAATCAGAGGAGCAGGTGCCGACGCCAGGGTAGTAGAGGGAACTACTATCATTGCAATCGCAACATTTCCGCACGTACCCCGTCGGGGAAGTGTCAGAGCATGCCGTGATCGAGACGGAAGGATTCCCGTAGCCGTCACCATCCACATCCTGGTAGTACGCTACTAGGGTCTTGCTACATGACCCAAGTTGCATGTTCGTGCACGTCGCGGTGCCCATGCAGCTTCCGTTTCCGCAGGACACAGTAGCTCCATCGTTGTTCGACCAGCCGGACGTAGATACCGCCGGGCTGCAGATCTGACAATTGTTTGCCGCGTTTGTCGTGCCACTAGCGACAAATTGGCTGCCGCTGCTGAACCAACATCCGGTTTGACAGCTTCCGCCGCTGCACACCCTGCCAGAGCCACAGGCCGTCCCGTTGGTCACGTTTGTCAAGGATGTGTCGGAGGAGGTCGGCTGGCAGGTCTGGCACGGCTCGCCCGACTTGGCGGCATCGGTTGCATAGAACGTCCCGCCGACGAGGCAGCCGCTCTTGCAGGTTCCGGCATTGCAGTACTTTCCGCTGCCTGGGCAGCCGGTGCCGTCGTCCAAGGTCGACCAGGCGCTCGGTGATGACAGCTTGCAGGTCTGGCAGGCGTTGGAAGGATTGAGGTCGCCGGCGGAGTAGGTCTTTCCATCGATCGTGCAGACGGTCGGTGTGGTGTCGGGTTGCGCCTCGGGGCCGAATGACAGGTCGGCGGGCACATCAGGTACGAGCACAATGTCGGGGCCGACGTCGTGGCCAACTTCGGGACCCGCAAGCACGCCCACGTCCACGGGCAGGTCAAGCGTCGAGTCCAAACTGCCGCCAGGCGCGGAGTCGTGAGCAGCGTCGGCAGGCACCACGTCGCCCGAAGTCTGCGGGACGTCGGAAGGCAGCGGCAGATCCGCGGGCGGAGCATCGGCGCCTGGACCCGAGTCCGGCCCCGAAATGTTGCTTCCTCCCGCGCCGACGTCCACGGGGTTTCCGCCGCTTCCACCTGAGCCGGTCACGACCGGCCCGTCAAAGCTCGGTCCCGGCTTGTCTGAGGGTGTGTCGGTTGGGCTGGTGGCCGAGTCGGTGGTCCGGCCAGACTGGTCGATGGAGCTTGATCCATCGAGGATAACCGCAGCGTCGATCGACACGTTCTTCCGATCAAGGCAACTCGAAGCCAAGCAAGACGCCACGGCGAACACCCCCAGCACGTTCTTCGCGCGAATCTGCATAATTTGCGAATGCTGCCCCGAACCAAAGCGGTTGGCAAGACGCGAGATGCTATCGCGCCATCTCTGCCAGGGTGGCGATGATGTGGGCCTGTGCCCGGCCGAGCGAAGCGGAAATGGGGCCATGGAGGGAGGACAGCTCGATGGCGCGCCGACGAACCAGATCCGGATCCAGGTCGAACACGTAGGCATTACGGAAAAAGTGCCGGAACTTCCGAAGCTCGTCGAGCTTGGGGCGGCTGTCGCCCGGGAGCGCGGCCGGTCTGACCCCGGCGACGTCGAGCTGCATCTGCTCGACCAAGTCCACATGCCAGGTGCTGCCGCCAGGAACGGACTGATCCAGCAGCCGAGCGATCCTCTCCAACGCCGTTTCGAGCGCCGTGTACCAACCGTGGAGATTTACCGCCATCACGATGATCTCGGCGCGGCCAAGGTTTCCATCGGCACTCCAGCGGCGAAGCAAGTCGTCGACCTCACTTGCGCGCGCCTCCATGGCAGAAACGTCGCGCTCCAATTCGGCGCGCAAGCGTGTGAGGCGTACGACAGCGTTGGGCTCACTGACCATGGATGGCAAGTCCCTCGCGCTCCACGCGCTCCCGGAAAGAAGGCGACAGCCACTCGAAAGTGAGCAAGTCCACCTCGGCCTGGGCAGCCCTGCACACCGCGACCTCAATCGATGTCGCCAGGGTCGAATCGACGCCGGCCATAACCAGGTCGACATCGCTGCGTTCGCCGAAATCGCCCCAAGCCAGCGAGCCGATGAGCCAAGCGCGAGCGCCGGGAGGAAGCCGGGCCTTGACCGCTTGGATGACCTGCTCGCGCGTCGCACGGGCGCGGGCCTCTGCCTGGGCGCGCGCCTCGGCGCTGCGCTGACGCAGAATCTCGGCGGTCTGCTTCGGTGTCAGGTCCACGAAAGACAGGGTGACACGAATCGGCGAAAGGCGCCATTGCCTCACCGTCGTCTCACTGCCACGCGTATAGCCCGGCCGGAGCGGCCTTTCTCCTCCCCCGAAAGTGGTGTAGCTTCGCATCGACGTAGAGGGTCCGCCATGCAGGTACGTCTCACACTTGCGGTTCTTGTTGTCACCTTCGCTGCTGGTCAGCAAGCCAGGGCGGCGAAGCCGCACTACGCGGCAAAAGAGCAGGCCAGGGAGCGGCAGGCAAAGACGGCGTGTCTCTCCGGCGACTATGTCAAAGGGGTCTCCATTCTGGCCGAGCTCTTCGTTGAGACCGAGGATCCGACTTTTCTCTACAACCAGGGCCGTTGCTACGAGCAGAACGTGCGCTACGTGGAGGCAGCCGAGCGCTTCAAGGAATACCTGCGCAAGGCCGGGAAACTCAGCGCATCGGTCAGAGACGACGTGAACAAGCACATCGCCGATTGCGAAGCCGCCGCCGCCAAGAACCAGCCGCGCGTGGCTGCTGAACCTCCGCCCGCGCCCGTGCAATCGCCGGCCCCGGTGGCGCCCGGGCCGGCGCTCGCGTACCCACCACAGGGGTACGCGATGCAGCCGGCGGCCACCGCAACCAATCCCACCCCAGCCGCCGCCCTTCCCGACGAGCATCCCTGGCAGCACACGGCCAAGTGGATTGCCACCGGCGCCGCGGCCGCGTTTCTTGGGCTCGGCATCGTCGAGCACGCGCGCTACTACTCGAAGAATCAGGACTACAACAACGACCCGACGTGCGGCGCCCCGGGACAATGCAAGGACTTGGCTGACGCTGCCGACACCGCGCACACGGTTGCCATTGTCGGATACAGCGCCGCCGCGCTGGCCGCCGGTCTGGCGATCACCTTCTGGCTGACCGATTCGCCGCGCACGCCGTCGGCACAGCACGCTGGCATTTCGGTGACCTGCGCGCCGACCCTGGCTGGGGCTGCCTGCGGCGGCCGGTTCTAGCGATCGCTACACGAGCGGCCCAAGAATTGGGCAGCGGCCATCGCGTGCACCGGCGTGCCCGCGGTCGCCTACTTCGTCGCCACCGGCTCGACGTCGGCCCACAAAAGGCCGAGCTCAAGCTCGATGGCGTCGAAGGGCTCGGCGCGCACGCGTTCGTCGTCGGCGAAGGTCGCGAGCAACGACCAGTGGGCATCGGCCGGTGGCGCGGACAGGACGTCGTCGTACGTGGCGACCTTTCTCGCGGCGTCTGCCATGGGGCAACTATACTCGTCGCGGTCGGCCGGGCCCAGCGCGGACCTCATGCCGATGATTCGCCGCCCTGCCGGGCAGTCTCGCCCGAAACCCGCTTAGTTCTTTACTCGCCCAGCCTTGTCGTCGGGCTTGGCGCTGTCACCGAATTTTCCGCCCAGGTAGGCCTTGGCCATGTCGTCGAGGGAGACCGCCGGGACTTTGCTTGCCTGGCCGGCCTGACCGAACTGGCGCATACGCTCTTCGCAGACCTTCTGCATGGCGGCTCGGGCCGGCGTGAGGTAGTAGCGCGGGTCGAACTCGGCCGGCTTGTCGACGAACGCCTTGCGAATCGCGCCGGTGATGGCGAGCCGGTTGTCGGTGTCGACGTTGATCTTGCGCACGCCGGCGCGGATACCACGCTGAATTTCTTCGACCGGGACGCCATAAGTCTCTTTCATCGCGCCGCCGTACTTGTTGATGATGCCGCATAGCTCGGCTGGCACCGAGCTGGACCCGTGCATGACCAGGTGGCAGTTCGGGAGCTTGGTGTGGATTTCCTCGATGCGTTTCATGGCCAGAACGTCGCCGGTCGGCTTGCGCGAGAACTTGTAGGCACCGTGGCTGGTGCCGACGGCGACCGCCAGCGCGTCGAGCCCGGTGCGTTGGACGAAGTCGACCGCCTGGGCCGGGTCGGTAAGAAGCTGGTCCAGCGAGAGCTTCCCCTCGGCGCCGTGGCCGTCTTCCTTTTCACCGGTTCCGTGCTCAAGTGAGCCCAAGCAGCCGAGCTCACCTTCCACGGAAACGCCAAACCGGTGCGCAATGTTCACCACCTCGCGCGTGACCGCGACATTGTACTCATAGCTCGACGGGGTCTTGCCGTCGGCCTCGAGCGAGCCGTCCATCATCACGCTGGTAAAGCCGTAACGAATTGCGCTTACGCACGTTTCCACGGAGTTTCCGTGATCCTGGTGCATGACGATGGGGATCTCGGGATACAGCTCGGCCGCGGCCAGCATCAGGTGGCGCAGGAAGTTGTCGTTGGTGTACTTGCGCGCACCGCGCGACGCCTGGACGATGACCGGACTCTGCGTGGCGCGTGCAGCCTCCATGATGGCCTGGATCTGTTCCATGTTGTTGACGTTCAGGGCGGCGACGCCATAACCGTTTTGTGCGGCGTGATCAAGCAGCGGGCGAAGCGGGATAAGCGGCATGAGAAGAGCTCCAATCGAGGAATTGAGTTGAGTGTGTCAAAAGAGGATTGCCTAAGTCCTACACCACGGATCCGGCCTTCGGTAGGACGAAGTGCGCCGTGGGGCCGCCGATTCTTGCGGCCAGACGGACGCGCCCGAGCCGGGCAGTGCCGCACTTTAGACGTCGATTTTCGCATCCATTTGCCGCAATGCCCTTTCGCGGGGGATCCCGGCTGGGGTAGATTGCGCGCGTGAAACGACGGCCAATCTGTCCGACGTGGCTTCTTCTGTGCGGCCAGATGCTGGCGGCCATCTCGCTGCTGCCGACCTCCGCGTCTGCCCAATCCCAAGCTGTCGCGCCGTCGACCATCGCAGAAGGAGGCGTCAATCTTGTGGAGGACGCGAGGGTCCTGATGCGGCTGGCCGCCTGCTTGGGCGACGCCCCGCTGTCGGACGCGTGGCCCAAGGCGGCTCTCCAGAGCTACTGCCGGTCGCTACAGGATCTGATCGACAGGTACCGCGCCAACTGGCTCGATCGCACGCGAGCCCACCTGGCCCAGGTGGTGCCTGCAGATCTGCCGAAACGCGTGGTGTATCCATTTGGCGGCGGTGACCTGTTCACTGCCTTGAACACTTTTCCTGATGCAGAGGAATACACCACCATTTCGCTTGAGCGCGCGGGCGACATCCGCAATCTGGCGTCGATCAGCGCAGCCCAGATCCTGATCAGCCTGCAATCTACACGCGAGCGACTGCGCTGCCTGTTCGCGGTCAGTCACTCGAAGACCACCAACCTGCGCGCCGGCGCGCGGGACGTGCTGAATGGTGAGATTACCTTCTCGCTCGTCGCGCTGTCCGTGTTCGGCTACGAGCCGGTTTCGCTGCGATACTTCCGGCTGGATCCGGAGGGCAACATCGTCTATCTGGACACCAAGGATCTCGACGACAAGACAGCCGAGCGAAGTCCGTTCTGCAATGTCGAAATCGCCTTCCGTGCAAGGCAGGATCCTCAGGCAAAGATGCGCGTGTATCGTCACTTCGCCCAGAATCTCGACGACAGGCATTTTGCCGCCAACAACCCGCTCGCGCTTCACCTGGTCGCCAAGGGGCGCGTGACGGCACTCGTCAAAGCGGCCAGCTATCTCTTGTGGTTCGGCACCTTCTCTCACATCCGATCGTACCTGCTCGATCATGCTGAATGGATGCTTTCAGATTCCACTGGCGTTCCGCCGTCGCTGGCGCGCGCTGCCGGGTTCGAGCAGGAAACCTGGGGGCTGTTTCACGGCCCGATGCTCGCCGCGTACTCGCAGGTGAAATACGAGTTCATGTCGCTCTGGCAGGCCAGCCCCAAGCGCTTTCTCCCCTTCTACTATGGCTACCCCGACAACGACGGACACGGACACATGATGGTCACCCGGCGCACCGCCAGAGCTCCATCAACCGGAACCAGCGAGCCCGCCACCGACCAAGTCTCCGGTGGGGCGCACTGGCGCCTTCTTACCCCCAAGGGGCCGATTCATGTCTGGCAGCCGCGCGGTTACGACGCCGCAACGGCCGGTACGGTGGTTTACGTGCACGGCTACTACGCCAGCGTCGACGCTGCATGGGTCGACCACGCGTTGGCCGAGCAGTTCGCCGGCAGCAAGGTGAATGCGATCTTCATCGTGCCCGAGGCGCCCACCAGCAGCACTGAAGAGGTGGTCTGGCCCGTGCTTTCCGATCTTCTGGCCGAGGTCGAACGGCAGCTTCCCGGCATCACCGCCCGCGGGTCCATCGTCGCGGTCGGACACAGCGGCGCGTGGCGCACGCTCGGCCCGTGGACCGATGAAGAGAAGCCCGAGCGAAGGGTCGACAACTTCATCCTGCTCGACGCGCTCTACGGCATGGAAGACAAGTTCCGGGCCTGGCTTGCCCAACACCGGAAGGCCGACGAGCCGCGCATGACCCTCGTGACCAAGGACACCGTCAAGCACGCGGTGCCATTCCTGGCGGAGATCCCGTCGGCCAGGCGGCGCGCGAGGCTGCCCGAGGCCTACCACGACCTCTGCCGGGCGGAACAAGGCGCCGAGGTTCTAGAAATCGCGTCGGGTCTCGGCCACATGGAGATCATCACCAGCGGCAAGGTATTGCCGGTGCTCTTGCATCGTTCGGCGTTGCGATCGGTGAAGGCACCGCCCAAATTCACCACCGCCCTGAAGAGCAAGGAGCCAGCGCAGTGAGCTTCGCCCACTGGCTGAGGTCGCCCAGCGTGATCATCGTGGCGACCCAGCTGCTGTTTTCTGCCGGCGACCTGATGGCGCGCGGGAACATGCGCAAATACGGATTTACGGCGACGGCCTTCCTCAAGCTGTGGTTCGTTGTGTACATCGTCAGCCGGCAGGTCGCGACCGTGGGGCAGCTTTACATCCTGGCCACGGTGCCGATTGGTCGCACCATGGCTCTGTTCGGCGCCGCCTCCATCGTGCTCGCCAACCTGCTCGGCGTGCTGCTCTTGGGGGACTTCCTGTCGCTGCGCTCGTACGCCGGAGTTGTGCTCGCTGTCCTGGCCTTCACCGTGATGAGCGTGGCGCAATAACGCCCGGCCTTTGACGTCGGCGCCTAACCTGATAGCTCTATAGCCGAATGTCCATTCCGCGCTTGCCCGCCGTGGTATTTCGCTCTGCCGTCCTGGCGGGGTTATTGGTCGGCCTGGTGGACGGTGTGCGCGCCGCCTGGCTTTCGCACTTGCCGGTTGGCGGATTCGTTGGCTGCACAGTGTTGACCCTCGGGTTCGATCTGGTCGTGGCTGCGGCGGGAGGCGCGGGACTGGCGTTGCTGATGGCGCTGGCGGCTTGGGGCCGCGGTCGCAGGGGCGGGCGCATCGCCTCGGCACTGGGCTGGCTTGTGGCGGGCGGCGCCGCGGCCGGCGGGGCCGTCGCGTCCGTCACCGGCACCGCAGCTCGCAACAACCGTTTTCTGGCCGCGGGCGTGGTGACGTTGGCGTCGCTGGCCGCGGCGGTGGGCGCGACCTTCGTCGGTCCGGCGGTCGGACGCGTGCTTGGATACATCCCCGGCCTGCACTCGGACCGGTCCCGGCGGGCGAGACCCATCAGCTCGGCGGGCGTGCTCGTGTTGGCGCCCACCCTGGCGTTGCTGGTGGAGACCGCGATCTTCTTCGTGGTCTGGCGTACGCGAGCACCCTTGCGCAAGGACGTGCTCGCTTCGCGCGCGACCTGGGCCGCCGGCTTTGCGGCGGCCATTCCGTTCTTGATCGCGCTGGCAAGTGGGCTGCTGCCGCGCATTCGACTTTGGCAAAGCGTGCTTTCGGCGCTGGCGCTGTTCGGCGTGCCGGTCGGGCTTCTCATCCGCATGCGCTGGGTGAAGGATTTTCAGTTCATGCCGTGGACGGAAGTGCTGGTTGCGGTCGGGCTGGTGCTTGCGACGACCGTGCTTTCCTTCCTGCTGCGAAGGAAGCTCGTCGCGAGCTCTTTCAACCTGGCTTTGACGGTCGCGCTGCCGTTCTTGGCGCTGGTCGCGGTCTTCACGATTTCCGAGTCCGAGGCCGCGCGCAAGTCTGCGTCGGCGCACGCGGGGTTGGCTGGCGAGCTTTTAGCGCAGGGCCAAAAGTTGTTCGATTTCGACCACGACGGCTACGCGCGCTTCTTCGGCGGCGGCGACTGCGACGACAGCGACCCGGAACGCAATCCCGGCGCGCGCGACTGGCCCGACGACGGCATCGATCAGGACTGCGACGGCAAGGACGCGACCGCCGCGGCACTGCGCTCGCCGCCGTTCCAGACGGTGCCCGACGCGGTCCCGCACGACCTCAAGATCCTCCTCGTCACCATCGACACCTTGCGTGCCGATCACGTAGGCACCTACGGGTATGGCCGGCCCACGACCCAGAACATCGATCGCCTGGCCGCCGAGAGCACGGTCTTCGTCAACGGCTGGGCGCACGCGCCGTCCACGCGCTACTCGATGCCTGCCATCGCCACCGGACGCTGGCCGTCGGCCATCGACTGGGACGAATCGATTTGGTGGCCGCGTATCGCGCCCACCCAGCGCATGATCGCCCAGTCGCTCAAGAACCTGGGCTACACAACCGGCGCACTCTACGCGTACCTCTACTTCAATCGCGCCGATCAGCGCGGCTACGAGCGCGGGGTCGACTACTACGACGACACCTGCGCCGCCCTGCACGTCAACGTCAACGGCCCCGCCGAGTCTGTGGGCAGCTCCGCGCGCCAGATGGCGGACAAGGGCATCGCTTTTCTGCGTGCGCACGGACAAGAGAAGTTCTTCCTTTGGATGCACTTCTACGATCCGCACCTCAACTACGAGCGCCACCCGGAGGCGCCCGACTTCGGCTCTTCGCAAGTCGACCTGTACGACGGCGAGATCTGGTTCGCGGACATGCACTTCGGCCGCGTGCTCGACGAGCTGCGCGCAGAGGGCCTGTGGGACAAAACCATGATCATCGTGGTCGGCGATCACGGCGAATCGCTGGGCGAGCACGGCATCGTCGCGCACGGCTATCACCTGTACACGCCCCACACCAAGGTGCCGTTCATCGTGCGTGTGCCAGGGCTGCCCGCGCAGCGTTTAACCACACCGGTGGGACACGTGGATCTGGCGCCCACCATGGTGAACCTGGCGCGCGGGCGGCACGAACCGTCCTACCTCGGGCGCACACTGGTCAACCTGCTCGCGGGCAAGCCCGACGACCCGCCCCGCGATCCCGTGTTTCAGGAAGTCAGCTACGAAGGCAACGTCAAGCGCCGAGCGCTGGTGACCGCTACCCATCATCTGATTTGGAACTGGACGCCCGACAACACCACCGAGTGCTACGACATCGCCCGTGACCCCGGGGAATTGAAGGATGTGTGGGGCCAGCCCGCCGGCGAGCCGCAATGTTCACAATTGAAAGCCGAGCTGCGAGCCAAGGTGGCCCTGTTGTCACTACCGGCCGGCTATGCCGACAAGATGGCCTTCGGGCTCGCTCAGGGCAATCCGCCCGCGCATCCCATCAACGCTCAGATCGGCCCAAGCTTGCGCGTCGCCGGCTATGATCTGGCATCGCCCACTGTTCGCCGCGGCGATAGCGCCGAGCTGGTGACGCACTTCGAGCTCGCCGGCAAGCTCGATCCCGCCTGGCACCTGTTCTTCCACCTGGACGGCCCAGCCGGCTTTCGCAATCTCGACCACGTTCCCGTGGAGGGCGTGTATCCGATGGAGCGCTGGCGCCCGGGCCAGCACATTCGCGATCGCATGAACATCGCCTTCACCCCCAACATGCCAGCCGGCACGTACACGGTCTACGTGGGCCTCTTCAAAGGCAGCCAGCGCCAGCCCGTCACACCCGCCAGCGCCAGCGACGGCCGCGACCGGCTGCGCGTGGCCAGCATCGTGGTCCAGTAGCGGTGGCTTCCCCGCCGTTCCCGATGCTACGATCGCGTTGGTATGTGGCTCGGACTGGTCGTGGTCGCGACTGCCGTCGTCGCCGGTTCGCCGGCTGGGGCCACCGGCGAGACACAGGCGGCGGTCGACGAGAATCCGTGCGACGGCCTGAGCACGTCCATCGTCATCTACACCGACAACCATCGCCTTTGAAGAATCGGCCGTACTTCGTGCACATCTACTAAATCGGGTGGTTGAGGGACCGCTTCCGCGCTAAAGCATCCTCTTCCCCCATCGCCATGATTTACGCAGACCACAATGCAACCACGCCCGTCGATCCCGAGGTGCGGGCGGCGATGGCCGTGGCGCTGGAGGACAGCTTCGGCAATGCGTCCAGCTTGCATCAGGCAGGTCAGGAGGCGCGTCGGCTGGTGGAACGTGCGCGTGCGCAAGTGGCGAACCTGATTGGCGCGCAGCCGGACGAAATCATCTTCACCAGTGGAGGCACGGAGGCGGACAACCTGGCCGTGCTGGGCGCGGCTCGGGCGGCCGGGCGGGAACGAACCGGCGTGGTCACGTCGGCAATCGAGCATCAGGCCGTGCTGGCTCCGTGCAAGTGCTTGCAGGAGGACGGCCACCCGGTCACGTTCTTGCCCGTCGATCGCGAGGGCAGGGTGGAATTGGGCGCGCTCGCGGATGCAGCCAAGCCCGACGTGGCGCTCTTCTCCGTGATGCTGGCCAACAATGAAACCGGCACGATTCAGCCCGTCGCAGAGGTGGTCAAGGCCGCCGCGGCTTGCGGCGCGCTTGTGCACACCGATGCGGTTCAGGCGGCGGGCAAGTTGCCCATCGACGCAAAGTCGCTGCCCGTGGCGTTGCTCTCGCTCTCGTCGCACAAGATTCACGGACCCAAGGGTGCGGGCGCGCTCTTCGTCCGGCGAGGGACATGCCTGTCGCCGCTGGTGCTGGGCGGCCGCCAGGAACGCACTTTGCGGCCGGGAACCGAAAACGTCCCGGCCATCGTTGGATTCGGCAAGGCGTGCGAGTTGGCAGGCGCCAGGCTTGTCGCCGACGCCCGGCGCTTGGCCCTTCTGCGCGACCGCTTTGAAGCACAGATCCTGGCCCGGGTCGTCGGCGCTCGCGTCAACGGCGGCCAAGCACGGCTGGCCAATACCTCGAACATCGATTTCCACGGCCTCGACGGCGAGGCCATCGCCATCAACCTGGATATGCTGGGCATGGCCGTGTCGAACGGGGCCGCATGCAGCGCCGCTGACCACGCGCCGTCGCACGTGTTGCTGGCAATGGGACAAAGCGAGACTGAGGCACGATCCGCGGTACGGTTTTCCTTCGGCCGCGACAACAGCGACGAAGACATCGAACGCGCGGCGGAGCTGGTGGTCCGGGCGACGACGCTTCTGCGCAAGGTGCGGTCATGAGCGAGCGCATTGCGATCGCCATGAGTGGCGGCGTGGACAGCAGCGTGGCGGCGGCTCTGCTCAAACAAGAAGGGCACTCGCTTATCGGCGTGACTTTGAAGCTGCAAGAATGCCACGACGCCCACGGCAGCCGTTCCTGCTGCGGCGTCGACGGCATCACCCGTGCGCGCGAGGTGGCGGGCCTTCTCGGTTTTCCCCACTACGTGCTCGACTGCGTGAAGGACTTTGCCGACCTGGTGCTGGCGCCGGCCTGGCGCGAATACGCCGGCGGACGCACGCCCAGCCCGTGCCTCCTATGCAACGAACGGGTGAAGTTCGGGATCCTGCTTGCGTGGGCTGAAGGGCTCGGGATTCCGCGCGTCGCCACCGGGCACTACGCGCGTTTGGAAAGAAGCGACGCCGGTCGGCCTGCGCTCTTGCGCGGTCGCGACGGCGCGAAGGATCAGTCGTATTTCCTTGCCGGTCTTTCACCGGCACAGCTGGAACGCGCCCTGTTTCCCGTCGGGCATCTGTGCAAGCCCGAGGTGCGCGCGTTGGCGAGGCAACACAGCCTGCCCAGCGCCGAAACGCCGGAAAGCCAGGACGCTTGTCTTGTAGAACCCGGCCAATCGTTTGCAGAGATGCTGCGCAAGCGCTTCGATGCGCCAGCGCGCTCCGGCCAGATCGTCGACGAAGACGGTCACTTGGTTGGGCAGCACGACGGCATTCACGTGTTCACCATCGGACAGCGCAAGGGCCTGCCCGCGGGCGCGACCGCGCGGCGTTGGGTCCGATCGATCTCGAAGGAGTCCGGGCAGGTCACGATCACCAGCCGCGCGGACGAATTGGTGGGCAGCGAATTCTTTGCTAAGCAAGTGAACTGGCTCGACGGCGAGCTGCCCGTGCAAGCCAGGCCATGCTCGGTCCAGATTCGCTACCGCCATCCCAGCGCGCCCGCCACGATTGTCGCCGAGCCCGACGGCAGTCTGCGGGTAACCCTGCAAACGCCAGTGAAGGCGATTACACCCGGCCAAGCGGCGGTGTTCTACGACGGTGACCGGACCCTGGGTCGTGGATGGATCACGCTCGGGCAACACGTCTGAAGATTTGGAAGAAGTCCCGGGCGTTCTGGTTGACAACTGTCGGCACCGCGGGCGGTCGGTGTGCTCGTCAGCACGGCGCCCGGCCGCGACGGTCATTGCAATCACGAAGAGTCTGGGCTAGGAGACGTGCAGATGCTGGAAAAGGCGGAGAAATGGCTGTTTCGGTTTGTCGGGGACATCGAGGCATGGCGTGGGCATCTCGTCGTAGTCATGCTGCTTGCATTTCTCTTGACCGGGATTGCCGTCGGAACCGCCCTGCCGCCCTTCCAGATCGCCGACGAGTCCAATCATTGGAGGATGCTGCTCGGTCGCTGGCTAGGTTTGGCGGGCGGGAAGTCTTCTTGTCTTTCCATGCCGCCGGTCTGGGAGGAATTCGTCGCCAGTCTGGGCCACCACATGCCAGTCGGCATCTTCGCCAATGTCGCCCACCAGAAGCTGAGCTGCACGCCCAAGATTCACATGTATGGCACCCTGCTGACCTATCCGGGCGCGCTGTTGTCGCTGATGCTGTTCACTGGCCAAACCAGCACGCCCACGGATTTTCTGCGCGCATTCTACGCAGGCAGAATTCTCCAGGGCATGGTGGTGGCGCTGGCGCTTTGGCGCTTCGCCCGCCTGACAAGCAAAAGGCAGAGCCCAGGTGCGTTGAGTGTCATCGCATTCCTCTTGTGTGGGCTCGCCTTGCAGGAGTCGTTTGGGGTCACCGCCGACGGCGTCATGTTCGGGTTCGCGGTGTCGCTTTGTGGTGTCATGGTTGCGTGGGACCGGCTGGAGGTGATCGACGCGGTTTTGTTTGGGTTGCTCGGCGTCGCCGCCAGCACGACCAAGCCCTTCCTGACCCCGGCCATTGTTCCGGCGCTGTTCGCAGGTTTTGTCAACGCACAGCCGGCCGACTCTCGGTTGGGGGTTTTGGGAAGTCTGCGCGCCTTCGCAAAGCTTGCGCTTCCGCGCCTGCCGCGGGTGAAGTTGGCAAACGCGATGATGTGGATCGGACTCGGCCTTTGCGTGGCTTCCGTGTTGAGCGCCCGACGCGACTTCGATACGGTGGCGAAACGATTCGACGTCACCGACCAGCCGAGCTTCCTGCTGCACAATCCAAAAGTGCTCTTGCTTGACCTGCCACGCTCGGTTCTCGAGCAGATTCACGGACCGTCTGATTTCATGGGTCCGCTCGGGTACCTTGATGCGGCGATTTCGCCGGATGCCGGCTCCGCGTGGTTCGGCTTGCTCCTGCTGGCCACCGGGCTTGAGCTGGCGTTCCTGCTTCCCAGGGTTAGGGCCAAGATACTTCGACGAATGGGGGCGGTTCGGGACTCTGATGCTGCCGGCAAACCGCGCCGAGGCATGGGGGTGGCGAGAGGGGTCGCGCTCGCGGGCGTCTTGCTGTCGGGGGCCCTCTGCCTCTACGCAACCATCCTGTCGCTGTACCTCACCTGGACGCGCCCGGGCAGTCGCCGCGTCGATGGGTTCCAAGTCAGATACGTAATTCCCACGGTTCTCATTTGCATGGGCGGCTTGTTCGCCTACCTGTCGACAGTCTGCGCGCCCCGCCCAACCTATCTCGTGGCGCCGAGGGCGGCACATGCGCGTACCCTCGACCGCTTGGTGGTTCGGTCGGTGGTGCTCGCCATCGCAGTCGCGATAGCGTTACTGTCATTCTCAATCCTAAGTCACCTCTATTACGACATCTCTGCGAGATATCACTGATCGCCGTCACCCGTCGCGCACCTACCAGCCGCCGCAACCTGACACAATGATGTCCTGGGTGACGCTGCCGTAGAGATCGTTGAAATTCGCCACATCCGGGGCGAACGCGCAGTCTCCCGTCGGGCGAATCGCATAGGATCCCGGCGGCAGGCCCGCAAAGACGAAGCCGCCGCTCCCGTCGGTCACGATGCGCCCCTCCTGCGACCCGGCCAAGGTGACCATGATGCCGGGCACCGGCGCGCCTTGCATGCTCATCACACGGCCGCTGATGGTGACGCCACCGCCGTAGGCCGGGCCCGGCGCTTCCGGCGCGACGTAGATCGGGCCGTGGTGATGGCGCCAATAGCCTGGGGCGTATTCCCAGCGACGGCCGTGCCGACGCCAGCGAGGGGCTTCCCAGACGTAGCCCGGCTGCGGCGGCGTGGCCCACTCGCCCTCAATCCAAATGTGGGCGCCGTTCTGCCAGCCCCAGTAGCCATCGATCCACACGTGCCCCGGCGACGGCCTGGGCGGAGGAACCTCGTGGCGCATGCGCGGCGGCGCGACCTCCACGTAGATCGGGCGGCTGGGCGCAAGCGGACGGCCGAAATGCATGGGCGCAGGTGCCGGGCGGGCCGGCTCAAAGCGTGGCGCGGGTGCCGGCATCGGCCGCCCGCGCTCGACGTGCATCGGCGGCCCGGGAGGGCGCGCGGGCTCATGGCGCGGCCCTGGTGCCGGGCGCTCTGGGCCGCGCGGCGGCGGCATCGGACGCCCTGGGTGCATCGGCTCGGGCTGGGGCCGCGCGTGGTCTTGCGGCTCCGGTTGGCGGCCGTGGTGATCGCCGGGTGCCGCGCCCCAGCCGTGCTGCTGGCCCTGCGGCGGTTGCGGCGGCTGCGCCTGCTGAGGCTGCTGGTTGCGGTGATCGCCGGGCGCTGCGCCCCAACCGTGCGGTTGCGCAGGTTGTGCCTGCGGCTGTTGTCGCTGCGCCGGCTGTTGCGCAGGCTGCGGGTGCCCTTGCGGCTGCGCTGGCGACGGTCCTTGCGAGGGTCCTTGTCGCTGGCCTGCGCGCGGATCCCGACGCTCGTGGTCGTGGTCATGCTCGTCCGCGAGCGCGCTGCCGGTAGCCAGCCCGGCCACGACGATAAGTGAGGGCAGCCAGGGCGACAGCGCATGCACGACACGAAAGCGGTTGAAGTTCTTCATCGAGGCCTCCGCCCCCATGGTAAGCGATGCCGCCTCCACGGCGCAATCGGAGCGCGCAACCTTGTCGCCGGCGTGGTCTCTCGCCGAGGGGTATAGTTGGCGCTCATGGTCTCGACCACCTTGACGGTCTGGTGCAACATGCCGCTTCCCGAGCGCGCGCTTGCCGCGCTTGGCTCGGGGCTAGCTCCGCATCGTCTGATTCGCGCCTCGTTTTCGCCCCAGTACAACCAGCCGCTGGGCCGGCCGGATCCCCTTTTACCCGAGGCCGACGTGGCCTTCGGGCAGCCGGAAGTGGACCAGTGCGTGGCTTCCAGTCGACTCCTGTGGGTACAGTTGGCCAGCGCCGGCTACACGACCTTCGCCAGCGCCGACGCGCGGACCGCGCTGGTGGCGCGAAGCGTGCCGGTGACTACCAGCTCGTCGGTGTACGCCGAGCCGTGCGCCCAGCACGTGCTGGCGTTCATGCTTGCCGAAGCAAGACAATTGCCGCGATCACTTTACGACCAGCATCGCGACCGCGGCTGGAACACCGTCCCGACGCGTGCGGATTCCTTCCTCTTGCAGGACAAGACGGTCTTGTTGGTGGGTTACGGTGCCATTGCGGCGCGCCTTGCCGAGCTGCTGGCGCCGTTCGGCCTGAAGCTGGTCGGTCTCCGGCGTCGTCCTCGCGGCGACGAACCCATCGAGGTGCACCCGATCGAGGATCTTCCGGCCTGGCTTGCGCGCGCGGACTTCGTGATCGACATCTTGCCCGCGCACTCGGACACCGTGGACTTCTTCGACCAGGGCAAGTTTGCGGTCATGAAACCGGGCTCTACCTTCATCAACATCGGCCGTGGCGCCACCGTCGATCAGGCGGCCCTGCTGGCAGGTCTACGCAGCCATCTTCGCGCGGCGTACTTGGACGTGATGACGCCCGAACCATTGCCGCGCGAGCACCCGCTGTGGACGCAAGCGAACTGCCACATCACGCCCCACGTGGCTGGTGGACACGGCGACGAATACGATCGCCTGGTCGCCTGCTTCCTTGCCAATTTCGAGCGCTTCCTGCACGGCAAGCCACTCGCGGGCCGAGTGTACTGAAGCTCCCTCGCAACCCGCTTTCCTAGTAAGCTCCCCGCCGGAGGCGCCCTTTGAAGGTCAACAAGGCAGTCATTCCCATGGCCGGTCCCGTGCACCGGGATCTTCCGCTCCAGCACATCACCACCGGCGAAGGTGTCACGCGCCACGTGGCCGCCCTGCAGATCGATGAGCTGCTCGGGGCAGGCATCCGCAGCGTGGCCCTGGTGATGGCTCCCGGCACCGAGCCCTTCTTCGATGTGCTGCGCGCGCAATTCGGCGAGGCATTGGCGCGCATCGAGCAGCCCCAGCCCAAAGGCTTTGGCGACGCCATCCTGTGTGCCGAGTCGTGGGTGGCCGCCGAGCCCTTCATCCTGCAGGTCTGCGACCACGTCTTCGTGACCCAGACGGCCGAGTCATGCACCAAGCAGCTCGCCGCCGTCGCGGCCACCGAAGAGTGCTCGGTCTCGGCCGTGCTGGCGACGCCCGAAAGCCAGCTTCCCTATTTCGGCGTCGTGGGCGGGCTGCGCGTGCAGGGGACCACGGATCTCTACTCGGTCTCCACCGTCATCGAGAAGCCAACCCCGACGGTGGCGGAAGAGCTGTGCATGGTTCCCGGTCTGCGGCAAGGGACGTACCTGGGGCTGTTCGGCACGCACGTGCTCACGCCGCGTATCTTCGCGGTTCTGCGCGAACAGACTAAGGCCGTCAAGCCCGGCGGTCGACTGGGGCTGACCGAGGCGCTTGCGGTGCTCGCCAATCGCGAGAAGTACCTCGCACGTGAAGTGAAGGGCTTGCGGCTCGATCTAGAAGGTCCGTTCGGGCTTCTGCGGGCCCAGGTGGCCCTGGCACTGCACGGACCCAGGCGGGAAGAGGTGCTCGAAATCCTGCTGGAAGAAGTCGCGCATGCGCAGAGTGGCCGGAGCTAGCGTCGCGATGAATGCCAAGGATCTGCTTGCGGCCGGGGCGAAACCCGAAGCCAACGTCGGCCGGTTAGACCGCTTTGCCAGCCAGGCTTCGTACCAAGAGCTATGTCAGGGCGCCCTAACCCTGCACGAATTCTCCAGCCACGGCGACGGCAACATGTACCAGCGCGTACGGGCGATCTTCCAGGCGCACGCCATCTATCGCTATCTTCTGCCCTTGCGTCCCGAGCTTCCGCGCATCGGCACCATCCCTCGCCGTGGGCAAGAGCTGCTCTTGCGGCGGCATTTCTCCGCGGCGGCGGACGTCTTCCTAGAAGCCGCACGCGAGGGTGGCCTGACCGATCCGCTCGCCAGCGCGCTCTCGGCCGCCTACTACGGGCTCGGCTTCCAGCTCCTCGCCGCCCAGGTCCAGCATTCGGTTCGTTCGTTGCGCGGCAACCGCTGGATGTTCCGCGTGGGGCACGCGCTCGACCATCCGCTGCGCGTGCGGCCCGAGCTTCTGCAATGCTCCCCGTCGGGTTTCTTTCCCGTGCTGGTGGAAAAGACCCCGGTGCGCATGGATCTGTCGCACTCGGGCTGGAGCGACATCTTCTTCCTGGGCATGGACTACCCGGAAGGCGCGCGGGTCTTGAACGTGTCGGTGGACCTGGCGGTCATGGGTCGGGATCCCGCGTGCGAGCCGCCCATCACTTGTTATTTGCGCATCATCGACGAGCCGGTCCTCCGTCTGGTCAGCGTGGATCTCGACACCAGCGCAACCTTGACCGAAGTGGCAGAGGTCTTCGACTACGGCCGCGATTATCTCGGTCTGCTGAAAGCGGCGGTCATCGCCGCCGGCATCGTGCCCGCCGCGCTCGAAGGCTCGCAGCAACCCATCGCGCTGCTCATGCGCCAACTGGCCGGGCCCGGACGCGGCATCGAGCTGGTCAGCGAGGTCAACGGCATTCCCAAGGGTAGCCGTCTGGCGGTCTCCACCAATCTGCTCGCCGGCTTGATCGCGATTTGCATGCGCGCCACCGGCCAGACCCAATCGCTGACCGGTCCGCTCGCCGAATCCGAACGACGCGTGGTCGCGGGCCGCGCGATCCTTGGCGAATGGCTGGCGGGCTCGGGCGGCGGCTGGCAGGACAGCGGCGGGGTCTGGCCCGGCATCAAGTTGATAGAGGGCGTGGCCGCCGCCGAGGGCGACGTGGAGTGGGGCACGAGCCGCGGCCGCCTGTTGCCGAGCCACAGCTTGCTTGGCAGCGACATCATCGGCGAGGCGGCCGAGCGCAGCCTGGAGGAGTCGTTGGTCGTCGTGCACGGGGGCATGTCCGCCAACGTCGGGCCCATTCTGGAAATGGTCACTGAAAAGTATCTGCTCGGCGGCCAGACCGAATGGCAGGCGCGCCAGAGGCTGGTGACTGCCTTCGACGAGGTCGTGACCGCGCTTCGTGCCGGCGACATGCGACGACTCGGCCGACTGACCACCGAGATGTTCGAAGGCCCCTTGGCCGCCATCATCCCGTGGGTGTCGAACTATTACACCGAACAATTGATCGCTGACGCCCGCAGCACCTTCGGCGCAAATTTCTGGGGCTTCTGGATGCTGGGCGGAATGTCGGGTGGCGGGATGGGCTTCATCTTCGACCCGGCGGTCAAAACGCAGGCCGAAGAGCAGCTCCTCGCCATCATGAGGCGCCGCAAAGACGAGCTCGGGGCCAGCATCCCCTTCGCGATGGATCCGGTCGTGTATCGATTCTCGGTGAACAAGGTCGGCACGCGGGCCGACTTGCGCACCGGTGACGACGCCATTCTGTCGCCCGGCTATTACCTGCTGCTCATGCCCCACTGGCTGCGGGAGGGCTCGCGCACCTTCTCCGAAGCTCGTCGGCGCGAGATCGACGGCTTTGCCCGCCGGCACCTGGCGGGCGGTTCGTCGGCCAATCTCGGGCAAAGACTGATAACTCGCCTGCTGCCGGCAACCCAGGACGCCATGCCGACCGAATCGCTGGACGTCTTGCTTGAACGCTGCGGTTTCGATCCGGAGGCGCACGAACAGATCCGCGCCGATTTGAAAACCGGTCGTATCGGCCTGGCGAAAAATCGCTTGCCCGCCGACACCGTGATCGAAGACGTGAGGCCGGGCGACGTGACCCGCGCCGAGGCCGTCGACGAAAAGGCCAAGTCGCGCGGCCTGGCCGCGATAGCGGAGGGACAAGCGCTGGTGGTTACGCTGGCCGCGGGCAGCGGCAGCCGCTGGACCTCGGGCGCGGGCACGACCAAGGCGCTTTACCCGTTCGCGAAGATGCAGGGCCGGTTCCGATCGTTCTTGGAGGTGCACCTGGCGAAATCGCGATACACCGGCAAGACCGCGGGGAAGCTCCCGCCCCACGTGATCACCACCAGCTACCTTACCCACGCGCCGATTGACCGGGCGCTGGCGAGAGCGAAGAATCACGGCTACCAAGGGCCCATTTGTCTGTCGCACGGCCGGTCCATCGGGCTGCGCATGGTGCCCATGGCGCGCGACCTGCGTTTTTTGTGGGAAGAGGTGACCGAGCAGCGGCTCGAAGAGCGCAAACAGAAAGTGCGCGACAGCGTGCGCGCGGCCCTGCTCGGTTGGGTCGGTGCGGTTGGCGAGGGCAGCGACTATCGCGACAACCTGCCCATGCAATGCCTGCATCCGGTCGGGCACTGGTACGAAGTCGCCAATCTTCTGCTCAACGGGACCCTGCGCGCGCTGCTCGGCCAGCACCCGCAGCTCGCCTACATTCTGCTTCACAACATCGACACCCTGGGCGCGAATCTCGATCCCGCGCTGTTAGGCCAGCACATCGGTTCGGGCGCGACCCTAAGCATCGAGGTCATCGAGCGCCGCATCGAGGACCGCGGCGGCGGGCTCGCGCGCGTGAACGGAGCCGCCCGGCTGGTGGAAGGGCTGGCGCTGCCGCGCGAAGAAGACGAGTCCAAGCTCGGCTACTACAACAGCATGACCAGTTGGATCAGCATCGATCCGCTGCTTGCTTTGTTTGGCCTAAGCCGTGCGACCCTGGGCGACGAAGCACGCGTGAAGAGCGGCGTGCGCGCCCTGGCCGCCCGCTTGCCCACGTATCTGACCCTGAAAGAAGTGAAGCGTCGCTGGGGCAACGCCCAAGAAGACGTCTTCCCAGTCGCGCAGTTCGAGAAGCTTTGGGGCGACATGACCGCGCTTGCTGACGTGCGCACCTGCTTTGTGGCAGTCCCGCGCGAACGCGGCCAGCAACTGAAAGACGTCGCCCAGCTCGACGGCTGGGTCCGCGACGGTTCCGTGGCATACGTAGAGAAGCTAGCGGACTTCGGCGAAAAGTGGGGACCGGGCTCGACTTTGCCGAGCGCGAGCTAATCGAGGCGACCTCGGCGGGGACGCGATGGGGTGAGCTGGGTCCCGCGGTCAAGCCACACCTTGCGAAACGCGTTATGCCTGCGAAGCTCGGTCGGACGCGATGAAGGCGGTCGTGTCGGAATGCGAATGCGACACCTGCAACGGGCGATTCGAGGTCACCCACTGCCATCGCCCTGCCCTCTGCTTCGATCTGATGAGAAGAGTACGTCAACTTGATTGAGCTGACCGGCGGCAGGAAGGTGCCACGGCGCAAGCTGCCGCTTTCATTACAGACCGATGCCTGGCCCGAAACCTGCTGTAGGTCCAATGGGCATCTTGAGAAAAGCTGGAAAAATGACAACCCAAACACGGTCGAAGGCCTCTCTGCTACCGCGGAGACCGCTTTTGGGCAGGAGGCCTCCATGCTGCGGACCATCGCCGTTGTCCACAACCCAACCGAAGGAATTCTCATGACAGACTTGAAATTGGCTATCCCGTTGTTCATCGCCGCAGCAGCAATTGCGGGCTGCAAGTCGACCACCGACAAACCAACCAATGAAACAGCGCAAGACTCAGCGGCGGCTCTTCAGCTCGGCAAGGCAAAGGCGGCAACGGCAGAAGCTGCACAAGCGATGGAAGACTACACTTACGCGCGCAAGGCCGAATTCGTCGCCAGGATGAACAAAGACCTGGGCGTGCTCCAGGATGACCTGAACCTCCTTGCCGCCAGGGCAGAAAGTGCCGGCGGCGCGGCGAAAGCCGATGCCAAGGCCCAGCTCGCGGCAGCGCGCGAGAAATGGGCCAAGACCAAGCAACAGCTTGACCAAACAGAGAACGCCACCGAGTCAACCTGGAATGATGTGAAGCGCGGCTTCAATGAGTCCTACGCCGGGTTGAAGGACTCTGTCGACACCACACGACGGTGGTTGAGCGAGAAGATCGCTCCCTGACCCGACGGCAGCTTCCAATGGACCGCCGCGAGAACATCCGGGTGGAATCGAGGAAGACCACGCCACCCCCGCTGACAATTTGCGAGCGCGAGGTGGGGGACAATGAGCTCCGTGCCTCCGAGAGCCGCTATCGAAGGCTGTTCGAGTCGGCCAAGGATGGCATTTTGATTCTAGACGCCGAGACCGGACAGGTGCTTGATGCCAATCCATTTCTGATTTCCTTGCTCGGCTACTCCCACGCGGATCTTCTTGGGAAGAACCTGTGGGACTTGGGGCCGTTCAAAAACATAGCCGCCACGAAAGACGCCTTCAAGCAACTGCAAGACAAAGACTATATCCGCTACGAAGACCTGCCACTCCAGAATCAAGACGGTCGGATCGTCAACGTCGAATTCGTCAGCAACGTGTATTGGGTCGGCCAGACCAAGGTCATTCAATGCAACATTCGCGACATCACTGAGCGCAAGCGCACCGAGGAAGAGCGCAAGAAGCTCGAAGCGCAGCTCCAGGCTTCTCAGAAGATGGAAGCCATCGGCAGCCTCGCTGCCGGGGTAGCGCACGACTTCAACAATCTCCTCGCGGTGATCCTGTGCCATACCGAGTTGGCGCTTCAGGATCTGCGAGAGGCTGACCCTCTCAAGGACAATCTTCTTCAGGTGAAGAAAGCCGCCGAACGGGCGGCGGGTCTAACTAAGCAGCTCCTGGCGTTCGGCCGCAAGCAGTTGCTGCAGCCCATAGCGCTAAACCTGAATCAGGTCGCCGAAGGGGTCGAGAGGATGCTTCGCCGGATCCTTGGCGAGGACATCGAATTTGTCCAAGTTCTCGCCCCCGACCTTGGCGTGACGCGAGCCGATCCTGGCCAGATAGAACAAGTGCTCATGAACCTGGTAGTCAACGCTCGCGACGCCATGTCGGAGGGAGGCAAGCTGACCATCGAGACATCCAACGTCGAGATCAACGATGCAGATGCGGCACTCTACGTGGCGGTGAAGCCGGGTAGCTATGTCCGAGTGGTGGTCACAGACACTGGCTGCGGCATGGACGAGCAGACCAAGACGCAGATCTTCGAACCCTTCTTTACCACCAAGGAAAAGGGCAAGGGGACCGGGCTCGGTCTGTCCACGGTGTATGGAATCGTCAAGCAAAGCGGCGGCACCATCTGTGTCACCAGCGAGCTGGGTCGGGGTACCTCATTCAAGATCCATTTTCCCCGCGAACTTTCAGTCAAGGCGACGTCTCCCCGACTTAGAGCATTCCGTACGCCAGACGCAGGAACTGAAACCATCCTCGTCGTCGAGGATGAGGAGGCGATCCAAGAGGTCGTCACGAAATCCCTTGAGGCGGCTGGCTATCGAGTGCTACCTGCGGCCGCTGCAAGTGAGGCGCTGCAAATCGCTGCGCGGTACGCAGGTCCGATCCATCTCCTACTTACTGACGTGGTCATGCCGCGCATGGGCGGCAAAGCGCTTGCGGAAGAGCTTGCGAGAATGCGTCCAACAGTCAAGATCCTCTATATGTCCGGCTACGCCGACAACGCGTTCGTCCACAACGGTGTAATCGATGAAGGAACCCATTTCATCGGCAAGCCATTTTGCGCAACCGACCTGGCGCACAAGGTTCGAGAGGTCCTCGACACACCCAGCGAGCTCTTCGCAAGTCCCGACGGTTCGATGGTGCAACAAGACGACCGCAAGTCCTGAGGTTGCCAACCAACGTCAACGCATCGCCCGAGAAGGAATTGATTCGCTCAATTTGGTTGGAAGGAAGTCTCGTAATGATGGAATGGTCGATTGACGACAGATCCCTTAAGAGGAATCGGTAGCATCGGGGCCAGCCTGTCCGGTGGCCTGAGATCTGCTTACAGGAAAGAAGCGCAGCTCAGAAAGACTGAAGGGAGCAAGAAACACATGAGTAAGCTGAAGCAAGAACGTTCCGATGGAGGCGACGCATTCATTCCGGAGTCCGCGCAGGTCTCCGGTACTTCGGATGGTGTGGCGGAGCTCATGGCCGAACAGTACCTCCGAGGAGCAAGCGGCGACGAATGCGAAGGGGATACCCGTGATGAGGAAGTGTCCGAAGAGCTGGGCGGTCCCTTTGTCGAAAGTAGGCCACAAGAAGAGTTCGGATCCCCTCAGGGGGCTGAAGACCTGGACATCGAGGGCAAAGGAGCGCGGCAACCGACCACACAGCCGCTGCGCAGTCCCTTGCCCCAAGCAGTGGGGCCCTTGGCCGTCGCTGGTCCTGACGAAGACATCGACGAGGAAGGGTCGGTATCCGATCGAATTGGGGTTCCAATGGCTGCTTCGGAAGTGCGGGCTGAGAGATTGGCTTCGGAGACGGGATCGATCATGGAACCCGACATCAAGATCGAATCTCCAGCTTCAGAAGTGCTGAAGACATAGGCGGCGGCTCAAAGGGGAATTTGAGTCTATGCCAAGCTTTGAAAGACTGGAAGCCGCGGCAAACATCGCGTGGGGACTACCGTTGCTTTTGGGGCTCGAAACTTGCTCGGGTCATCGGCAAGTCGGGAAGCTGGACGGCGAGACCTCGGCCTTGACGGTCAGGATGCGGCGACACACGCGCATCGCTGCCCAACGAGGGGGGCAGTCTGCATGCGCACATTGCGGGTAGCGACCATCAACATTCACAAAGGCCTTTCCTGGGGCAACCGACGCTTCATCTTGCACGATCTTCGCCAAGCACTCCGCTCAGTTGACGCTGATGTCGTGTTCTTGCAAGAGGTGGTCGGTGAGAGTTTTGCTCGGGCCCGGAAGCACAGCGATTGGCCGACGCAAGCACAACACGAGTTTCTTGCCGATTCAGTCTGGAAGCACTCTTGCTACGGTAAGAATGCCTTCTACCCGGACGGTCACCACGGAAACGCCATCCTGTCCAAATTCCCAATCCTTCATTCCGAGCAAATCGACACTTCGACCAACAGGCTTGAGCAACGCGGCTTCCTTTACTGTGCCGTGAGCGTCGCTGGCTGCGCAGATCCACTCCATTGTCTTTGCATACATCTCGGCCTATTTGCAGCTTCGCGCCGCAAGCAGCTTCGTATGCAGGCCAATTACATCAACTTGCGGATTCCCCACACGGCCTCTCTCATCATGGCCGGTGATTTCAATGACTGGCGTGGTCGGGGTATCGACGACTTCGCGTTGCTCTTCGGCATGAAGGACTCATCGATTGAGGTAAGCGGCAAACTTGCGCGCACATTTCCGGCACGTGTTCCCATCCTGCCCCTTGACCGCATTTACGTCAGGGGATTCACGACGAAGCTCTCGACGACCTACCACAAGGGCATCTGGAGAAGGCTTTCCGATCATGCCGCATTGTGCGTGGAAGGCGAACTGAACTAAGGCGTTCCATTTCGGCCTACGGCACGAACACGATTTGTCGCAAGAACACCGACTAGGGTTGTGGAAGACGTTTGACCATCCGCAATCGATTTGGCGGGCCGGCGGTGTACAGCAATTCGTCCACGAACCTTCGGATAATGAAGAGCCCCATCCCCGACTCTTGCGGTTCATCGCCCGCAAACTCGGGAACTGCCGCCGGGTCAAACGGCTCGCCAGTCTCTACCAACTCAACCACGATCCGAGACAAGTCAAAGGACAAGGTCAGGCATACGTTGCCACGAGTAAGTGCGTAGGCATGAAGTGCCGCGTTATTGAACGCCTCACCTACTGCGGATACGAGTTCCTGGCGAAAAATGTCGTATGCCGAGTGAGGACAAGCCATCCTGCAAACGGCTGCAACCGTCCGCGAGACCAATCTGCGAAACCCAACCTCACCTGGGACGTTGATTGACACGACCTTTGCACCCATGCTTCCGGCTTCGGCCGATGCGGCATCGCGCGGATCCACATGCAGGGGGACGGGGGCCTCAAGAATGTCCAAGGCAGTCTCAACTCCGAAGCGCCACGCTTCCCCGCCCTTGCTGCCCTTTCGAAGCTACAACGGGCACGTGTCCGGGACAATGCACATGCATTGTCCGTCTCCGCACTGCTTGTCCAACGAGCATTCACTACCACACCAACCGCAATTGGTATTTTCATTCATCAAATCGTGGCAAACGCCGTCCTCGCAAAGAGTCAGTCCGACCCCACAAGCAGTTTGGCAAATACCGTCGCTACACACCTGCCCTTCAGCGCAGATGGTGCCGGGCATGCCGCCGTCTGCCGGGGTGCAAACGAACGCGTCGACGGGTGCGCCCACAAGTGTATCGACCGGTGCGTCCACGGACGTATTCACGGATGCGTCCACAAATGCACCGACCGATGCGTCCACGGATGCTGCATCCACAGATGCATTCACGGGCGCGTCCCCGGATACACTTACGGGTGCGTCAACGAGAGCATCGACGGGTGCGTCTACCGATGCATTCATGGATGTGTCCACGGACGCGTCCGGCCCGACGGGCGTGCTGACGTCTGGGATTTGTTGCGTATCCGCCGGTGTGTCGGCGCGGTTTGCGTCCTCGTTGGAGGAGGAGGAAGAGCTGCCACAAGCGACGCTATTGAGCAGTCCGAGGAGCCCTGCCAGTGCCAATGCGGTGATACCGCGCGGACGGCCCCCAGAGAATTCTTCCCTCTTAGAGTCGGAATGATTTGGTTGTGCGGATACCGCACCGATCAGACGTGTTGGGTTTCTCATCTGGCCTTCCGTTCTTCAGTCAATTCCATTGGCGGCGGGCGCCGCTGACATCCGGCTGCCCAATCGCCGCTCTTGCCTAAAGCAGGTCTCGTGCCAGCCCTAGCAAGCCGTGGATTTCAAGTACTTGAGTCGCTTGCGAGGCATTTGCCGCGTAGTCCGTTCAATCATTATGAGGTACGACACTGCTCAATTTGAACTTCCGCGCGTCAGCAGGCGAGGCGGAAGGTGACTAACTGAGCCTCACGGTGGCGGCATCGTCATTCTGCAAGACGCACCCAAGGCCAAGCACACGGCGAATGCCCTGCCGACGCCTGTAGGTGCCGCGGGTAGGTGCCCGCGGGTAGGTGCCAGAGGCATTTTATCCGCCGGGCAGGTGCGCCGGGCAGGTGCCAGAGGCATTTTGTCCCCGGATTCCGCGAATTGATGGGCAGTCCATTGACGTAACCGCGCCTCTCGCGGAAACTGCTGGGATGCCGAACGGCCGGGTACTGACCGTCTGTGGAGTTGGGCTAGCGACGCTCGCGGCCATGACCTGCAGCGCCAGTCCAAAGACCGACGGCGGAGCCGCCGGCAGCGGCGTCTCCGGCAGCGGCGGCGCAGCGGGCGTGGGGGGCAGCGGCAATGCGGATGCTGGGGCCGACGTGGAGACCTCGACATGTGACTACCTTTTCCAAACCTACCCGACGGGTGCGACCTTTCCCGAGTCGGACGGCTGCAACACCTGTCGTTGCGACTATCAGGGCTCCGGCACGGGACTCGTCACCTGCTCGGAGATGAACTGCTGGGCCGGTACCGGCCAGCTGCCTTGCACCTTTGGGATCGATCAGACCTGCAACGAAGATGCGCAGCAGCCGGTGCCCATTGGGTTTTGCCGTTTGAACGGGACCTGCGACTGCGGAAACTACAACGCCACCAGTCCATTCACCGGCAGGTGCCTGCGCTCCTACGATGATACGCCGGGCGCCCACTGCGAGTACGCCGGAGCAAACTATGACGTGGGTACCGATTTTCAGTGCGTGGGGAGCTGCGACGTTTGCCACTGCGATGCCCCGGGACGGATCAGCCGGAGGGCGGTCGCCTGCGATCCCGCGACGGGTGTTCTTCCCTGCCGGCTCGATGGGACGTATGTCTATGGGACCTTAGGGGGCTCGGCGACCACCGCTGAGGTCTCTGTTCTGGGAGGAGAAAACTTCTGGTATTCGCACGTGAGCACGCGCCTTTCCGACGGCGCCACCAATGACTGCAACCCGTCGTACACGCCAGCCTGCGGAGCGACGAACGCCATCGATCAGGGTGACATCATGTTTGACCTCATGGATCCGACCGTCGCCGCGGCGCTGGGGGTGCGACCGGGACCGGTGTTGTTCGGCGTCGACACCCGCCCTGCCGGCACGCCCCTCACCTTCCTCCACCGCTCCGACGGCGGAGAGCTGCTGGTGGGCGCTCCCTGTGCTGGCTCCTCGGGCTGCACCGAGATTTCCGACGGTGTCACGCACCTCCTCGCCGACCTGGCGGCGCTTGACAAGCAAGAGCTCGCGATGCTGGGCTGTTCGCCGTGGCCGGAGCCCGGAACGTTCGTATGCGACAACCTGCTCTGTAAGTCCGGGTCCGAGTACTGCGCAAAACGACAGGCCAACGGCGTTCACATCTTCGCCGTCTGTCGTCCCTATCCGGATGGCTGCACCACCTGCGCCTGCGTCACCGCGGACGCCAGCAGCCTGCAAGGGACTCAGAGCTGCCCCGATACCTACTTTTGCACCGACGCCGGCGGTCCTGTCTCGACCATTAATTGCGACACCGGCTGAAGAGACCTCATCGGCGGCCTTTGCGCCAAAAGCTCCTGGTCCTACTGGCGCCGCACGCTCCGCCACGCGCCTGCACCCAGACAACACGACAGCGAGCAACTCCTTACTGCCCGTCCTCGGTCATTTGGGTGAAGTCCACCAGGTTGGCGGTCATCATCAGTAGCGACAGTGCGGTCCACGACTTCTGGTAGTAGATGGTTCCGGCACTGAGCTTCAAAGTGGCCACGGCCGCGTAGGCGTCATTGATGAACGATTGGTATTGGGCGTCGCTCATGGCGCCCACGCCGGCGGGTCCGACGAAGGATGCGGCCTGAAGGCCGTTTTGGGCCTTGTCAGGCTTGGGCGTCCCGTTCAAGTCGTAGCCGTCGACGATATTGGATACGCCGATGCCGGCGTAGAAGGCACTGATCTTGGCCAAGTATTGCTTGGCCAAGGATGCGCCGAAGAAGCAATAGTCCTGGCCCACGCGGAAGGGCGTGCGGGTAGAGTCGTTCTGGAAGTTCGTCGGGGCTCCCGAGAAGGCCACCACTGGCTTGCCGGAAGAATCGCACCAGGCAGGCACCAGTCCGTTGTCAGCATTGCCGCTCGTGGCATTGAGGCTCTTCGCGAGGATGTCGTAGTTGCCGGTGATGACCTTGTTCCAGTCGTCGGCCTTGCCGGTCACTTGGCCGAAAACGCGATAGTAGGCCGGGGCGAAGTACGACGGGTTGGTGACATCGACGTTGCCCCACTGGTCACCGGGCTTGAGCATGTAGCTGCGGGTTTGATCCACTTCAAAGCTCCAGATCAGGCCGATGAGCTTCTTGGCGTGGTTCAGATACGTGTCTTTCAGCGCTCCTTGCCCGCCCCATTGTCGGTCGGCCATGACCAGCGCCCAGGCCATATCCTCGTCCCCGTCGGTGGCGGCGCCCGCGCCCCCCGAGGTGACTTTCCCGTCGGGACCGATCTCCCAATCCATGAGCCCGTTGCTGCCGAGGTGGATCTGCTCGTAGCCCCACAAATTGTCGAACAACTGCTGGTCATCCATGTACACGGCCAGGATCATGCCGTAGCCGATCCCCTCGGACGCGGTCGAGTGGGTAACTGATCCCGAGTCGGGCTTCTGCACCCGCGCGTAGGCACCGGCGCCATCGCTGGTGACGGTCGTGGTCTTCCAGTCTTGGTAGGCGGCCGTCACCGTCGAATTGTCGTAGCCGGCTGGATAGGTGCAGTACTTGCCCTTGAGGTTCTGCGGGAAGGGAAAGGCCGCAGCGCTGGCACTCGTCGTGCCGCCTATTAAACTGGTGCCACCTGTGCTCGTCACGCCGCCGCTGCTCGTTGCACCGCCCATCAAGACTAGACTTCCTCCCGTGCCCGTCGCGCCGCCACTGCTGGTCGCGCCTGCAGTCACGGTGGCGCCGCCGGATCCCGCTTTACCACCGAGCTGCGGGGCACCGCCCGAACCCGGCACGCCGCCGCTGCCCGTGGTGCCGCCTGTCCCGATTGCGCCGCCACTCGTCGCCGCGTCGACCGCGCTCGATCCGCCGTGACCCATCGAACCGCCAGTTGCGATGGTTCCGCCGCTACCCGAGCTCCCGCCCGCGCTGCTTGTTCCGCCGCTACCGGCTGCTCCGCCGATGCGTGCCGAACCACCACTGGCAATCGTACCGCCCGTGCTAATTGCACCGCCCGCTGCCATGCCGCCGGTTCCTGCCGCCCCGCCCGTGGCTGCCGTGCCACCGCTACTTTCGGACGACGGTGCAGGACTGCTCTTGGTGCAGGCCGCAGCCAAGGTCAGCACAAGCGGTAGGCATCGGTAGCTTGCACCGGGCATGCGCGAGCGCTCGCTATCTGCGATCGTGTTCGCCCCTGTTGTCGCTGCCCCTGCCGGGTGCAGGCCCGCGGTTCTGGCCGCCGGGCGGTCCACCGCCGCGAGATCCCTGCGGACCTGGCTGGAAGGCACGGCCGTCTTGTCTCGGCTGGCCGTGAGGTCCCTGGTTGCCCCAGTCGCGCGTCCCGCGCTGCTGCTGGAATCCGGGAGCCGGCTGCGGACCACGCATCCGCCCGGGCGCTTCCGGTCTCCGCTCCATTCGTTGCTCTCCCCTGGGCCCGAAGGATCGCGGCCCCGGGCCCTGAACGCCCCGCTGTTGCCAGTGCTTGTCCCTCTCCCAACCATGCCAGTTGCGCTCCATCTCGCCGTGCGGGACGCGTTCAGGTCTCCATTCACGTCCCTGCCAGCGGTGCTCCCGGTAGTCGTTCCTCCAGCCGGGTGGCACCCTTCGGTAAAAGGGCGGGGGAGCAGCGCGATAGTAGGCCCAGCCGCTGTCATGGTGGCGGGAGCGATACCATCGCCCTTGCCACGGACGCCACCACCAGCCCTGGCTGAAGTAAATGTCGGCTTCGACATCGGGCGCGACGTAGACATTGGTCTCGGGGATGACCACCAGCTCCGGGGCCGCGGGAAAGACGATAGGTGGAGGCAGAGGCACGTTGACGCCCACGCTCACGCCAATCTGCGCCCGCGCGGAAAGTGGAACCAGAACCGCCACCAGCAGAAACAGCATTCGAATCATCGCCGCTTTCATTCTTCGTCCTTTCTCAGGTTGTCCGATCATGAACCTCCCGAGGAAGACTTTCCAGTGCTCGACGCGCGGCCTGTAGCTCCTCCGCCAGCCCTGTAATCCCGTCTCGGGAAGCCTCAAGGCGCGAACGGCAGACGCCAGACCCTACGCTTGCCATGGTGTGGCATGGTTCTCTGCCTCGGAGAACCCGCTTCATTTAGCTAGGCACCCAATTCCGGCTCAAGGACCGTCGAGCGTCTGCCGACCTGCCTTACCAGCGCTCACTGCGAGCGCCACACAGGATCGCCTAAGTCGATCCAATCAGCGACGTGAACGCAAACCAAACTACACTCAGCCGCAGTTTCGCGATCGGCCATTCCACGACCATTCTACTTGTGATAGGCGCAATGGTGGCGTTGGTCTGGTCGTCCCTCGCGCTCGACGAAGGCGACAAAGCGGTCGCTCTGGCCCACAAGCGAGGCTGCTTGACCTCGGACCTGCAGCTGTCCATGGCCGAGACTGGGCGCACCCTGGCCACAAGCTTGTCGGCCACGGACAGGAGGGAAGGAGCCGTGCACATGGCGAGTGAAAACGCCGCTCGATCCCGCAGTCTTCAGCAAGTCCTGGCGATCAAACGTGCTGAACCCACCGAGAGCGAATCGGTGATACTTGCGCGCGTCGAGACAGCGCTCGAAGAATTTTGGACTGCGACCCAGCGGACAACCACGTTCGCACTCGCCGGCCAGTGGGCAGGTGCGGAAAAGTCGCTATCTGCCGAAGTACTACCGGCCATGGCCCGGGCGACGAGGCTCTGTGACGATCTGAAAACGCTGACAAACGCCAACGCAATGGCTGCACAGGACCAAGTCGGGTTGACTATTTCGTCGATTCGTAAGGCATCGATTGTGCTTGGAATGCTGCTCATCGGCACGACCGGCATGCTGGGCAGGCTTTTCAGGAAAAGGCTCTCTCGTCCGCTCGCTGCAGTTACCGCCGCGCTCAATGAGATGGGCAGGGGCAACTTTCTTGTCCAAATTCCACAGACTACGGACCGTCAAGGCACTGAGATAGCGGCCGTCATGCAGGCTGCGCGACAAGTCAGCAAGACCGTGCGCGCTACCATCG
>Ga0265342_10000121_pt1 | contig 87591 bp, 62 predicted proteins | sample 4CB327metaG_FD_203125 | JGI IMG/M metagenome (GOLD analysis project Ga0265342, IMG submission 203125) | Rhizosphere microbial communities from Carex aquatilis grown in University of Washington, Seatle, WA, United States - 4-CB3-27 metaG | ecosystem: Host-associated > Plants > Roots >...
GGGGGAATAGGCCATCTTGAAGCGTAAGGCATAGGGTAGCGACAGGACATATTGCCGGGCAGGCACTTGGGGAAAAAGGGAATCCACACAGAAGGCTGCGGTGTCGGCCATCCGACGACCAAGGCAGCTTGGGCAAAATCCACGTCGCTTGCACGCGAACGCCACGATCCTGCAGTGCCCACAGTCTTTACATCGGACGCGAAGAAGGCCGTGCACGAGGATGCCACAACGAAGGTACGCCTCGAACTCGTCAAGCACGAAGGCGGGAAGTTCGCCGCCTCCTGCTTCCAGGTCGGCCAGAAACGTCGCCCAGTGTTCCTGTATCGTTCGATAAAGCAAAATCGTTTCGGGTCGATGGCGCTCATACGCACCCGCGGGCGCGTGCGTGGGACAGCTTGCTGCTGGTTGTGTGGAAAGCACCAACAGGAGTTGTCGGCAACGGGGCGAAAGCAGTTGCCAGCAAAACGCAACATTCGGCGCGGTCCTGTTGGCTCTCCCAAATCCCATTTGACTCTTTCTCACCAGATCGCGCAGAACGGCTCCGCTTTCTGAGAAGCAAGCGCAGTTGCCGGACCAGAGGAGAGCGGGGTTGCGATGCAGCCTCCACGTTGTTGGCCGCCACCTCGGTTGATATTGGGTCAAAAGGTTTTGCCCAAGTCCGAAGAAGCACCGCCCAAAGCGGGCTAGCCGAACGCGCGAAAGATCGCGCCGGTCTTGCGCACGAGCGCGGGAGTAAAGCTGCCCACGATGGTCGCCACCAGGCGCTCGGGACACAGGATTTCCCTGGCCACGCTTTGCACCTGGGCCGCGCTGACCCTGGCCATGCGCCGGTAGCGCTCGGCGGGGCTGCGCAGCGGACGGCGGAACAGCATGCTGTCCCCGAACCACGCGCACAGCCCCTCGACGTCGTCGAAACCCGCCTCCAGATCGCGAGCATACCGGCGCTTGGCCTTGTCGAGTTCGTCGGCGGACACCGGCTTGCCAAGCAGCTCGGAAAGAATGCTCAGGATTTCCCCGACGAGTTCGGGAAGCTTGCCGGTCCCGCAGGCGGCCGAGATTTCGACCAGCGACGTGTCGCCTAGCGGGTCCAATCCAGCGTTCACCTGGTAGGCCAACCCCTTGCGGTCGCACACGCGGTAGTGCAGTGGCGTCGACATCCCGTCGTCCAGCAAGCGCAGCAAGGTGACCAGTGCCGGATACCGCGGATGGTTGTCGGGCAAGGCACGAAACAGAAATTGAACCTCGACCTGCGCCGAGTCCGTGCGCACGCTGCGAAAGACGAGCCCTGGCAGAGACCTCGGCGCTGGGCGCGGAACCTGGCGCCGGCCAGCAGGCAAGCGACCAAAGGCTCGCGCGGCGGCAGCCATGACCTTGCCGTGAGCGATGGGCCCAGCCACGGCGAGCACGAGATTGCGCGCGCCATGAAAGCGGCGAAAGTGGGCAAACACGTCGCGGCGAGAGAACCGTCGAATGTTCTCCTCAGGGCCGGTGATGGGGAACCCCAGGGGATGGCCGGGCCAAGCGTGGCCACGCCCGACATCGTCGATGTTTACGCGCTGGCCGCTCTCGTCGAAGTCCTCGAGGATCTCTTCGAGGACGATGGCCCGTTCGAGCTCGATGTCCGAAAAGCGCGGTGAGGAGAAAAGATCGCCCAGGATGCGCAGGACGTCGCCCATCTCGCGCGGGTGAAACTGCACCTGGTAGAGAGAATAGTCGCGGCCGGTTTCTCCACACAGCATTCCGCAGCGCTCCTCGATGGCGCGATTGAGCGCGAAGGAGGTGGGAAAACCCGCCGAACCGCGGAAGAGCATGTGCTCGACAAAATGGGAAAGCCCATTTGTCCGCGCGGTTTCGTAGCGCGAACCCGTGCGCACATAGAGCCCCGCCGCCGCCGCGTGCAAATGCGGGGTCTCGACAGTCACCACGCACAGGCCGTTGGAGAGGCGGCCCTTCGCCACCGTAGCTGGAAACGAAATCAGATCCGTCGTCGAGATTTCGCGTCGAGCGCGAGCTTGGGGTTGCATTCTTCAGGGACAGTCTACACGTTGGACAAGAGAGAGCACGGAGAACGAGAAGGGTACAGAGATCAGAAACGATTCGAAGACAGATCGGAAGACCCCTGCTTTCCCGGCCTCTGTGCCCTCTGTCTCCTCTGTGTTCTCTATCCGCCCATGCTAAAAGGCGCCGTGGATTTTCACAGCGAAAGCATCAAACTCGTGGTCAACGCCGATGGCTTCGGCTTTTCCGCCGCGCGTACACACGGGATCCTCGCAGCGCACCGGAAGGGCATCGTGACCAGCACCTCGGTGCTCGGCAACGCGCCCGATCCCGACGCCATCAAGGCCGACCTGGGGCAAGCGCCGGGTCTTGGCGTGGGCGTGCTGCTTTCCCTCGAAGACGGGTCTCCAGTGGCCAAGCCCGAGTCGGTACCGTCGCTGCTCGATGGCAACGGCAAATTCCCGGCGGCGGAACGCGAGATCCTGCTCAACTGGGCCAAGGTCGCCATGCAGCCCGCGCACATCGAAGCAGAGTTCGACGCCCAGGTGGCACGCCTGCGCGACCTCGGCCTCGGCATCGACCACCTGTGTGCCCGCGGCAGCGTTGGATTCCTACCCGTCGTCGCGCGGACCATGGAGAACGTGGCGCGCCGCCATGGCATCGCGGGCCTGCGCACAGCCGGCGAACGGCCAACCCTGGCCTGGGCCGCCGATCCGCGGCGCGGGCTGGCCACCGCCGCCCTCGGCGCCATGGCTTGGTACAGCCGCCGCCAGCTCGGCGCGCGCCGCCACGGACCACAAAGTTGGGGCTATTTCGAGCGCGGCCGTCTCGACGAGATCCGCATTTTGGAGATCCTCGGCCGCCTGGGTCCAGGCAGCCACGAGATCATCTGCCATCCCGAGATGGATCCCGCGTCGCACGAACCGCCCGCGCGCGGCGAAGTCACGGCTCTCACCTCCGCCCGAGTGCGAGAAGCCCTCACCAGCCGCCACATCGAGCTCTGCCGCTGGTCGGATCTGTTTTGAGCACTCTAAAGACTCTCGCGTCTTTGCGGCGCTGACCGCATAATCAGCACCGGATATGGATCAGCAGGACGATCTCCGCTCGACGCAGAGCTACTACGACCGATTCTCGTCTAGCTACGAGCGCGAGCGCCACCACGGCTACCACCGCCTCATCGACGAACTGGAACTAGAACTGGTCAGGCGCTACGGCACTGGGCGCGACATCTTGGAGGCCGGCTGCGGAACAGGACTGCTGCTGAACGAAGCTGCGCGCCTTGGGCGTTCGGCCATCGGCCTCGACCTTTCGCGCGGCATGCTGAAGCAGGCGCACGGCCGTGGCCTCCGCGTCGTCCAGGGATCGCTGACCAAGCTGCCGTTGCCCGATGCCTCGGTGGATCTGGTGTACAGCATGAAAGTGCTGGCCCACGTGCCGCCCATCCGCGAGGCCGTCGCGGAGCTTGCGCGCGTGACCCGCCCCGGAGGACACCTGCTGCTCGAATTCTACAACCCACACTCGCTGCGCTACCTGGCCAAGGTGTTGGGAGGCGCAGCGCCCATCGCGGATGGCACCACGGATCACGATGTCTTCACCCGCTACGACACTCTGGAAACCGCGCGCGACTACCTGCCGTCCAACGTGGAATACGTTGCGATGCGCGGCGTGCGCGTGGTAACGCCCAGCTCGCGCGTGTTCAACCTGCCCGTTCTGGCTGGGCTCTTCGACCGCGCCGAACGCCTCTTTTGCGATCTGCCTTTCGTACGCAATTTGGGCGGCTTCCTCATCCTGGTAGCGCGCAAACGCATGCCATGACCAAACACAACGGGGACATCCTGATCGTTGACGACGAGCGCTCGATGCGCGAGTTCCTCGGGATCTACCTGCGCCGCGAGGGTTACCGCATCGAAGCAGCCTCGGGGGGCAACGAGGCCATCGCATCCATCAAAGCCCGCGCGTTCGACGTGATCATCACCGATCTGCGCATGCCCGACGTGGACGGGCTGACCATCTTGGCCGAGGCCAAGCGCATCCGTCCCGACACCGAGGTCATCGTGGTGACCGCCTTTTCCACTACGGAAACCGCCATCGCCGCGATGAAAGCCGGCGCCCATGACTACTTGACCAAGCCGTTCAAGATCGACGAGGTCGGATTGGTCGTCGATCGCGCCATGGAGAAGCGCCGCCTGGCCCGCGAGAACGTGGCCCTGCGCGACGAGATCAAGGGTCGCTACAAACTAGACCGGCTGCTTGGCAAGTCGCCGCCCATGCAGCGGGTGTTCGAGATCCTGCGCAAGGTCGCATCGACGAGAACGAGCGTGCTGCTCATCGGCGAGTCCGGCACGGGCAAAGAGCTGGCCGCGCGGGCCTTGCACGAGCTGTCGCCGCGAACCGGGCCTTTCGTAGCCGTCAACTGCGGTGCCATTCCGGAAACGCTGCTCGAATCGGAGCTGTTCGGCCACGTGCGAGGCTCCTTCACGGGCGCGAATGTGGACAAGCAAGGCCTGTTCGAGGCCGCCCATACCGGAACCCTGCTGCTCGACGAGGTCGCCGATCTGCCGGTGTCCATGCAGGTCAAGCTGCTGCGCGTCCTGCAAGAGCGCAAGGTGAAACCGGTGGGCGGGGTCAGCGAGCGCGAGATAGACGTCCGCATCGTCGCCGCCACCAATCGCGATCTGGAAGCCGAGGTGGAAAAATCCTCGTTTCGTCAGGATCTCTACTACCGCCTGAACGTCATCCAGTTGCGCCTGCCCCCGCTGCGCGAACGACGCGAAGACTTGCCTTTGCTCGTCGATCACTTCATTCGCAAGTTCTCCGCCGAGCACGGGCGCAATGTCGTCGGCGCGGCGCCGGAGGTGATGTCCGCCCTCATGGTGTATCACTTCCCAGGGAACGTGCGCGAACTCGAGAACATGATCGAACGCGCGGTCACCTTGTCCAGCACGGACTGGCTCGCCCTCGATGCATTTCCGAACCTCGTCGGACTGCAGGGCGCACAGCCCAGCCCAAGCACCGTCGGACATCTTCCCGAGAGCGGTCTCGACCTCGAACGCCACCTCGAGGAGTACGAACGATCCATTCTCATCAAAGCCCTTGAGAGGACGGGCGGCAACCGCACCGAGGCTGCACGTCTTCTCGGTGTCTCGTTTCGCTCCATGCGCTATCGGCTTTCCAAACTCGGGATCGCCGGGGTCGATTCGGACCTCGATTCGGCCGATACCACCCCCTCGCCCGATTCCTAGCTGACCATGGTTTCACCAACACAGAAAGGCGATCGCACACACAGCGCGTGGCTTGTTCTCGGCCTTTCGGCAGGACTTCTGGGGCTTGGCACCCTCGCCTTCTTCTGCCTGGAACACGCGACGAGGCTGCGCAACGCCTGGCCCCCCGAGGCCGACACCTTCTACTTGCCACCTTCCTCCGCCTTGCGCGTCGCCAGTCTCCGCCACACCGAGCTGCTTGCGGACCTCATCCACGCCCGCGCGAACGTGTACTACGGCACGCAACTGCACGCCCGCGTGCCGCCGAAATGGCTGGCCCAGTACCTTGACACCGCCATCGACCTGGATCCGAAGTTCCAGCGTCTCTACCTCGCGGGCGCGGCCATGCTCATCTACAACGGCCAAAGGATCACGCCTGACATGGTACTGGCGGCGATTCATGTGCTGCAGCGGGGACACAAGGCATTTCCTTTCGAGTGGGAATTCCCATTCCAGATCGGATTCAATTTTCTCTTCGAGCTTCCCCAGGATGCCGGCGAGGACGATCCGCGGGTTCCCGGATGGCGCCAACAAGGCGTGGAGATGCTAAGGCAAGCGGCGCTCTACGAGGGCATTCCCTATTTCATCCCCAACCTCGTGGCTCGCATGCTGACCAGGAGCGGCGCCGATGATTTGGCCATCCGCCACCTGGAACAGGCCTACGCCGTGGCCACCAACCCGGAGGCCCGCGACCAAATCAGAAACAAGCTCTTTGCCCTGCGCGGAAAGCAATTCTCCGAGCAGCTAGAGGAGAATCTCCGGGCTTTCACCCGCATGATCGAGGAGCGTTTTCCCGAGGCGCCCGAGGCGTTCTCCCTGGTCGTGGGACCGCGGACGACCGCTCTTGGTATTCTCTCTCCGCCCATCGCCGCGCTACTGCCCCCCGGTGATCGATGAAACTGAACCTTCCGCCCGCTGGCACGCTCAAGCCGAACGACCAGCACGATCCCCTGCCCTACTACTACCGTCCGTTGATTGGCTGGCTCTATCGAAAACGGCTTCGCATGGGGCTCGACCTTCTACCCAGCGGAGGCGCCAGAATTCTCGAGGTCGGCGTGGGCAGCGGCATCCTTGTCCCAACCTTGTCCTCGCATTTTCCCCGCTACACGGGCACCGACCTTGTGCTCGTGGACGGGCTCCAGCGCCTCGTCGCGCCTTCTTGCCAGGCCGAGTTTCTGCAGGCCGATCTCTTGCAGAAATCGAGTCTGCCAGAAGCGAGTTTCGACGTCGTCATCTGCCTATCGGTCCTGGAGCATATCGCGGACGCAGACGGTGCGGCCTCGGCCCTGGCGCAAACCCTAGTCAAGGGCGGCACGCTTGTCGCGGGCTATCCCATGGTGAATCGACTGATGGCCAAGCTTTTCCGCACCATCGGTTTCGGCAACATCGAGGCCCACCATGTCACCGCGCCGGCCACTATCGACAGGGCGCTCCGACGCGTTCTGCGCCGAGGAACATGCAAAGCCCTGCCTGCCTTCGCGCCCGTTTCGCTTGCGCTCTATCAGTGCGCGGCCTGGATCAAAGACTAACCACGGTCCCGCAATGGGCCGGAAGTAAATCCATGGACTCGCCAATGCACAGGTTGCTCCGCTGGTTCGCGTCCAGGCCAAGACTAACACTGATCCTGGCGGTGTTGGCCGCACTGGGTCCGTTTCTCGCCAAATCATTCAACATGGACGATCCGCTGTTTCTGTGGACGGCCCGTCAGATCCAGGCCCACCCGGCCAACCCCTACGGGTTTGGGTTGAACTGGTATGGTTCCGAGTCGCCGATGTGGGAGGTCACCAAGAACCCGCCGCTGGCTTGCTACTACCTGGCGACGGCCGCGGCCATCCTGGGCTGGAGTGAAATTTCCCTGCACTTCGCGATGTTGCTGCCCGCCGTGGCGGCGATTCTGGGAACCCACAGGTTGGCCCGTCGCTTGTGCCAGAAGCCGGTTCTTGCAGCGTTCGCCACGCTGCTTACACCGGTCTTTCTGGTCTCCAGCACCGCAGTGATGTGTGACACCTTGCTGCTGGCGTTCTGGGTCTGGGCCGTCGCGCTCTGGATCGAGGGCATGGAGAAGAACGATTCCTGGCGTCTGGCGGGCTCGGCCCTGTTGATCGCGCTGGCTGCACTGACGAAGTACTTCGGCATCTGTCTCATCCCACTGTTGTTCGCCTACAGCCTCGTCCTCCGGCGCCGAATCGGGCGCTGGGCGGGAATCCTTCTGATCCCGCTCGCGGTCCTGGCCGACTATCAGTGGGCCACCCACGCTCTGTATGGGAAAGGCCTGCTATCGGATGCGGGTTTCTATGCCGCCATGGTGCGGGGAAACTCGCGAAGTCCTGGAACTGTCGCGGGACTGACGGCCCTGCCGTTCACGGGAGGTTGCCTTGCGGTGGCCACATTGCTTGCGCCCTGGTTGTGGCGGCCCCGGGTACTGGCCGCGTTCCTCGTGTTTGGCATCCTGGCCGCTATTGCGATCTTCAGGGAAAACGCAATGTCGGAACTGTACGGAGGTTTTTCAAGCACCTCGCGGCAGTGGCTCCAAATTCAGGTGTTTTTCTGGGCCGTCGGTGGAGTGAATGTCCTGGCCCTGGCGGCTGGAGCCGCGTGGCGCTGGCGGGACGCCCCGTCCTGCCTATTGGCTTTGTGGATATTGGGAACATTTCTTTTTGCCGGGTTCGTGAACTGGACCGTCAATGCGCGGTCGATACTGCCCATGGCTCCAGCAGTCGGGATTCTGCTGGTGCAACGCCTATCGCAGGTAGCTTCGGCGGATCAAACCGTGCACCGCTGGGCCGTGCGAATCTCCGTGCTCACCGGCGCGATCCTTGCGCTGTGTGTGGCCAGGGCCGATTTCCTGCTAGCCAATGCCGCCCGCGAGGGCGCCCGACAAACCTACGCCCAGTTCGGGCAAGAGGAGGGGACGCTGTGGTTTGAGGGCCATTGGGGGTTTCAGTATTACCTCGAAGGGCTTGGAGCCAACGCCGAAGCTGTCGAATTTCGGCATTCGAAGCCGAAACGCGGCGACTTTCTGGCAATCCCGGTCAACAACTCCAACCTAGCTTCCACGGACAACCCACAGCTCCACTTGCAGAAAGAGTTGTCGATCGACGGACCGCGCTGGCTAACTACGCTCAGCAGAGCGGTCGGTGCCGGTTTCCACGCCTCGACGTGGGGGCCGTTGCCCTTTGCCTTCAACAGTGTCTCTCCTGAAAAGATCCTGATCTATCGCATCGGACAACCCCCTGCCAAAGCCCCAACCGAGCAGCGTCGCTAGCCTAAGTTGTTGGTTTTCGCGAGCGCGCTACCGCTTGGCATTGGCTTGATCTGGGCGGCTGCATGGTCCATCAATTTCTTCGGCGTGGTCTACTGCCCTCCTAGTTGACGCCTGCGGGCATGAGCTGCATAGATAGGTCGTAAGTTCCACCGTGGATGGGGAACGAGAGTAAGGCAGCATGTCCAGCGGGCAGCTCCATAGCAGCAGCAAACATCCGGCCATCGGGGCCGAGGTGGACGCGTCCGATGCCGGACGCAGCCGCGGAGTTCTTCCTCGATAGATGAAGACCTTCGCAGCTATCGCCATGGTCGCAACGGTGATGCCTCTGCCGTCGCTTGCGGCCGCCCTCGTTTCGAGCAATTCCAATTGTCCTTCTTCCGACGCTATCAGCCTGCGGTTGCTGGGCTTGCTGGCGGAGGGCGGGCCAGAGAGCGCGGCGGCCAGGGTGCACGTCGAGGGCGAATCCATGCGCATCGAGCTTTCCACGCCGGGCGAGGAAAGCCGCCAGCGCACGGTCCCGACGACCGGCGATTGCGACTCGCTTGCCGAGATGGCGGCCTTCATCATCGCCGTGTGGCTCGATGCCATGCCGGTTGGAACCTTCAGTACGCCTGGGGTTCCGCCGCGCGAGGTTCGGCACAAAACGAAAGCAGCCGGGGAGGCCGATCCTCCGGACACGGCGTTCAGTACGCGCACACTCTTGAGCGGCGGCATTTTCGGTCTTGCCGATGGCCTGGGTGCCAGCGCGGGGTTGGCCACCATGATCGGCATGCCAAATCTGATCGAGAGCGTTGGCTGGTTGCTGGAGGCGTCCATGAGCATGTCCCGGCAGATCACGGTGGGGCAAGGGACGGCACGCATGTGGCGGCCGAGCTTCGCGCTGCTCGCGACCCTTGAGCTGTATCGCAAGCGTTGGCTGCTGCGCGCTCAGGTAGGACCAGTCCTGGGCGTTTTGCTGGTGAACGGCTCTGGCTACTACGCGAACGCGAGTGACACCTCGGCTGTGTGGGGTGGTGACGTGGGACTTTCGCTGGTGCGTCCGTGGAAACGCCACGAGGTATGGTTGCGGCTCGACACCCTTGGGTGGCCACAGGGGCGCAGCATTCTCAGCCAGCAAGCACCGTCGAGCGCGAACGTGATCGTGCCGCTGCCCGGTTGGGAGGTGCGATCTGTGTTGGGATTCTCCCTGGGAATTCCTTGATTGTCTGTAAGGCATTGCGATCTCGGGGGACAAGTTCAGGCATGCCAAGGCCAGCGATCTGCGTCGTACCTGCACTCCTTCTACTCGCGACATCCTGTGACCGGGGGTTGGAAAACATCCCTTCCGCTGAGTCCTCTCGTGCGGCCCTCGGTACTGTGCCCGCGACCGAGAAGGCGACCTGGACCCGCCTTGGGCCCCCTGCCGTCCCCGTCGCGCGCTACCTACAATCGGCGGCTTTCGACGAAACCCGCAAGGTCCTGGTCGTGTTCGGCGGCATAGCTTGGGCGAGCTTGGGTGGCCAGAGCGATGACCGGGGACTTTGGGAGTGGGATTCCGCGGCGGGCACGTGGACCAATCGCACGCCAGCCGGTGACAACCCGAGCGCGCGCAAGAGCGCAAGCATGGTGTTCGATTCGACCCGCAACAAGTTCGAGATATTTGGCGGGCGTGTCCGTGTGCTCGACCAAGGCACGGACCTCAACCCCGTCTACGCGGACTCCGCTGAGGTCTGGGAATGGGATCCCGCAAGCGGCACCATGTCCGACCGCTCGAGCAAAGGGCCATCTGCCCGCAGCCAGCACAGCATGGTGTTCGAGAAATCCACCGGCAAAGTGCTGCTCTTCGGAGGTGGGACAAACATTAGCATTGATGAATTCTACTATGGCGACGACCTCTCCGTCGGATTGGGCGACACATGGGAATGGGATCCCGCGGCGGGCAAGTGGACCCAACTTCAGCCCAAGGCCGCGCCCAGCGCCCGATACGGCGGTGCGCTGGTCTGGGATAGCAAGCGCAGCCGCGCTGTCTTGTTCGGCGGCATGGAGAAGTCGCAGGTCGGCCTGCAGGGCATTCCCAAGCAAGACACCTGGGAATGGGATCCGGCGACGCAGACCTGGACCGATCGCACGATTGCGGGGGACAAACCAAGCCCGCGTTTCGGCCACGCCATGGCCTACGACCCTGCTTCCGGCATGGTCGTGCTGGTGGGCGGCTGGGACATCGACAGCACCGGCGGCCTGGCCGATGTTTGGCAATGGGATCCAAGCACCGGGGCGTGGACCCTTCGCCTCACCGGCAGTGAAGCCAACCTGCCTACCTCGCGCCTATACGCCTCGCTGGTCACCGACACTGCGCGAAGCCGCCTCGATCTGGTGGGGGGCGAGGCCGAGCTTTCGCGAGACGGGGAGATCTGGGAATTGGAACCGGTCACGGCGACCTTCACCGACCGCACGCCAACACTTGGGAAATGGCCGCCGCCGCGCGCATCGTACGCCATGACCTTCTGCCCTGCCACGGGCAAGACGTATATGTTCGGAGGCACGGCGGACGACTCCAACGCGAACGTCTTTTTCGATGACCTGTGGGAGTGGGACGGCACCTCTTGGTCCCAGGTCCAGACCGACGTGCGTCCTCCGGGCCGCTCGGGTGCGGCGATGGCTTACGATCCCTTGCGCAAGTCTCTCATCCTGTTCGGCGGCGTGAACAACTCACCCGTCGGGATCATGGAACAGCTGGTGCTGGGTGATACCTGGGAATGGAACTCCAGCACGCGCAAGTGGAGCCAGCTTCAACCCACGGCGAGTCCCGAGCCTCGCCAGGACCACGCCATGGTCACCGACTCTGGCCGCGCCAAGGTGCTGCTCTTCGGCGGCTACCTGCTCACCCGTGCCGCAACCTACCCGACCCCAGGAACCCAGCGCAAGCCGGATCCCCTGAACAACGCCGTCTGGGAATGGGACGGCGGCAAGTTGACCTGGACCAACCGTACACCTGTCTCGTTCACCCTCACGCCGCCTGGGTATGCCTCGTTTGAATCGCTGCTGGCCTTCGACGATGCTCGCCAGAAGGTTCTCGTCCTCGACACGGGGACGAGTCCCAGCGACAATCTCGCGCTTTGGGAGTGGGATCCAGTTTCGGCCGGCTGGGCGAAGCGCGACAGTGGCGACGTCCTTCATTTCGACGGCTACACCAGCGACGCTTATGTGGTCTATGACAGCCTCCGGCGACGGGCGGTTGTGCCCGTGGTCGAGGAAACGCCGAATTCGTTCTCGCCCAGCGTCGTCTGGGAGATTAGTACCAAAGGCCCAACCTGGTACTGGCGCAACCTCCCCGCGAGCACAAACCAGTTCCCCATGTGGCCGGCCGCGACGTTCGATAGCCAGCGCGGGGTGGTGGTGGTGTTCGGTGGAACGATTGACGGCATCGTGTCCACCAGCGAGACCTGGGAGTACAAAGTCACCAATCTCGGCAATGGCGAGGGGTGCACATCCGCCACAGCGTCGACTTGCGCTTCTGGTTTCTGCGTGGATGGCGTGTGCTGCGGGACCGCGTCCTGTTCCGGCGCTTGCCAATCCTGCGCGGTGGACAGCCACGAAGGTACCTGCGCGCCCGTGGCCGCGGGCACCGAAGTTCCCGGTAGCTGCGCCAGTGGACAGGCCTGCGATGGCAGCGGCGTATGCAAGAGCAAGAACGGCGCGACTTGCTCCGCTGCGACTGTCTGCGCTTCTGGTTTCTGCGTGGATGGCGTGTGTTGCGAGAACGCGTGCACTGACACCTGCGTGTCTTGCAACCAAGCGGGTCGGGCGGGCAAGTGCTCTGCCTACGCCGCAGGCAGCGACCCAGAGAGCGAATGCGGGACAGGCAGCGATCCCTGCCGCTTGACCTGCAACGGCGCAGGCACCTGCGACGCTCCGCCGGTTGGAACGTCCTGCGGATTCTGTGCAACGTGTGACAGCGCCGGCAAGTGCTCTGTCCCCGATCCTTCTCCTTGCGGCACCGGCGCGGGCGGCGCGGGCAGCGGTGGTACGGGCGGCGGTGGCGGCACCACCGCGGGCGGTGTTGGCGACGCGGGTGGCACTGCAGGACGTAGTGGAATCGATGCTGCCGCAGGCACCGGCGGAACGATCGTCGTCGGTGCAGGTGGAAGCGGCGGGGCCGGCGGCAGCCCCGATGGCGGAAGAGATGCCATGGTGCCCGACGCGAGTAGTCCCGATTTTGGAAGAGATGCGCTGTTGCCCGATGTGGGCATTCCTGGTGTTGGAATAGATGCAATGTCGCCCGACGCGAGCGCCAAGCCCAAACTGGGTCGCTCGGGGTGCAGCTGCGATCTGGGGCAGACCGATCGAAGCACGTCGGGGCTACCCTTCGTCTTGTTGGGTATCGCCTTCCTGTGGCGGCGACGGCGTCGGCATCCAGCGCAAGCGAGTGCCCTGGCTTTCTTGCTCCTGCTCACGACCTGCTCAGCGCCCAATCCGGACAACCGTCCGCGCGTTGAGTCCTCCCATATGGCCCTGGGAACTGTGCCCGCGTCCGAGATCGCCACCTGGACCCGCGTCTCAGCCCCGGTCCCACTGAACCCCGGCTCGCGCTATCTGCAGTCGGCCGCCTTTGACGAGACTCGCAACGTGCTGGTCATGTTTGGCGGTCTGGGTGGCACCTATGCGACGGCGCTTCAGGAGCTGTGGGAGTGGGATCCGGCGGCCGGCGCGTGGACCCAGCGCACGTTGGTCGGCAGCAAGCCGGTCGCGCGCGCCGGCGCCGGCATGGTCTTTGATTCGACTCGCAACAAGTTCGTCATCTTCGGCGGACGCGCGAACTCCGGCTACGACCTCGCGGACACGTGGGAATGGGATCCGGGAACGGGTGCCTTCACCAACCGTACAGCCTCGGTGGGGCCAAGCGCCCGCAGTCAGCACAGCATGGTGTTCGAGAAAGCCACGGGCAAAGTGTTGCTCTTCGGCGGTGGTCTCGCCGATTCGACCTCTGGAGTGACCAGCATCTCGCTCGCATTTGGCGAGACCTGGGAATGGGATGCGGGAACAGGTGCGTGGACCCAGCTCAAACCGACCAGCGCACCCGGTGCGCGCTATGACTCGGCGCTGATCTGGGACAGCAAGCGCAACCGCGCGGTCTTGTTCGGCGGCATGCAGAAGCCGCAGGCTGATGTGGATGGAATCCCTCAAAACGATGTGTGGGAATGGGATCCGGCCAAGGCGAGCTGGACTTTGCGACCTAGCAAAGGGAAGCAACCGACCGCGCGTTGGGGTCACGCCATGGCCTACGACCCCGGCCGCGGCATGGCCGTGCTCGCCGGAGGCGAGGACCTCGACACGAACCTCGAACTGGCCGATCTCTGGGATTGGGATCCGAACAGCGCGACCTGGACGCAGCGACTCGACGGCAGCGAACCCAACCTGCCAGCAGCGCGCATGTACGCCTCGCTGGTAACCGCGCAGAACCGCCTTGATTTGCTGGCGGGCCTCACCCTCGACCAGGAGTCTGGCAAAGAGGTGGCATCCAGGGAGCTATGGGAACTGGATCCGGCCTCGGCAACCTTCACCAACCGCTCCGTGATACAGAGCGGGCCGAGCCCGCGCGCGGGCCACTCCATCGCCTTCTGTCCCGCAACCGGCAAGACCTACATATTCGGCGGTGAGCGACTCGACACCTCTGCGCTTCTCGACGACCTGTGGGAGTGGGACGGAAGTTCCTGGACCGAGGTCCAGGCGGATGTGCGCCCCCCGGCGCGCGCGAGCGCGGCGATCGCCTACGATCCCTATCGCAAGTCACTCGTCATTTTCGCCGGCTGCTCGTCGGCGTTGTCCTTTAGCGACGCAACCGAGTGCTTTCACGACACCTGGGAATGGCAGAGCAGCACACGCAAGTGGACCCAGCTTCTTCCCGCGACGAGCCCGGACTATTTAAACCAGAATGGCCTTTGGCCCCCGCAGATGGTGACCGATTCGGGCCGCGGCAAGCTGCTGCTCTTCGGCATGGCAGCTAGCAACAGCAGCACCGCGGTCTGGGAGTGGGATGGCGCGACCACGACCTGGACCAACCGCACCCCCGCCCCAGGCTCGGTCATACCGAAATTCTACGACCCCAAGACGAACTCCAGCGATGCCACTATCTCTGTGACATTCGACGACGCTCGCCAGAAGTTGTTCGTCTTTGCGGGCCAGAGTCAGTGGCAAGGCACTACCAGCAACAGCGTGTTCTGGGAATGGGATCCGGTTTCGGCCGGATGGGCATTCCGCGACAGCGGGGACATCATCAATATCAGTTACAGTCCTGGCGTGGCCTACGACAGCCTGCGCCGTCGGCAAGTGCTGCTCGCGGCGGATCAGAGCCAAACTGGCAGCACGATGGCCCTGGACGCTTGGGAGCTGGATCCCAAGGGGCCGACCTGGTACCTGCGCACTTTCCCCGGCGACTCAGCCGGCGGGGGCTACTCGCCCATGGCCTTCGACAGCCAGCGCGGCGTTATGGTGCTGTTCTGCACGCCCGCGGACGGCAGTTCGGACGTGACCGAGACCTGGGAATACAAAGTCACAAATCTCGGCAATGGCGAGGGCTGCACCGCCGCCACGGCGTCGACTTGCGCCTCGGGCTTCTGCGTGGACGGCGTCTGCTGCTCAAGCGCGGTCTGTTCTGGGACTTGCCAGTCATGCGCCGTTGTTGGCCACGAAGGCACCTGCACCGTGGCGACTGCGGGCACCGAAGTTCCTGGGAGCTGCCCTGGACAGGCGTGCGACAGCAGCGGCAGCTGCAAGGTCAAGAACGGCACGGCCTGTTCCAGCGCGAGCACTTGCGCCTCCGGCTTCTGCGTGGATGGTGTGTGTTGCGAGAACGCGTGCGACGGCACCTGCGTGTCTTGCAACCAGGCCGGTCGTGCTGGCAAGTGCTCTGCCTACGCCCAGGGCAGCGATCCAGAGACAGAATGTACTTTCGGCCTTGGCGTTTGCCGCGCGACTTGCAACGGCGCCGGCGCCTGTGACTATCCGAGAGCCGGAACACCCTGCGGGACCGGCTGTCAGAGCTGTGATGGCAACGGCATGTGCGTAGCCTCGTGCGGCTCCGGCGGAGCAAGTGGCAGGGGCGGTGTGGGTGGCTTGGGCGCTGCCGGTGGAGCGAGCGGACGCGGCGGCGCGAGTGGGTCTGGCGGGACGACCACGGGAGGCGTTCCCAGTCTCGGCGGCGCAACCGGGTCCGGTGGCGCGATCACAGGCGGCTCGGTCGGACAAGGTGGAGTGGGCGGCACCAGCGGCAGCGCCATCGGCGGCAGCATCACCGGCGGCAGCATCACCGGCGGAGCGACTGGAAGGGCCGGGACAGGTGGAGCCAACGGCAGCCCGGATGGCGGCAGGGACGCTCTCACACCGAGCAGCCCCGATAGTGGAAGGAATCCCTCCGACGCCGCGAGCGCCGACGGCACGGGGCCTACACTACCGCCCGACGGTGGCGGCGGCGGCACCTTGCGATTGATTCACGGAGGTTGTAACTGCAATCTTGGCCCATCGGTTAGCCGTACGACTGGCTGTCCCCTCACCTTGCTTGGTGCCGCGCTGTGGTTGTGGCGGCTGCGCCGGCGTCGCTGGCTGGGTAGAATAAATGAGGACCTTCCCACGATGCACTGCTATTCCCGCCGCTCGACCACGACGAGCACGCGGAAACCCAATCCGCGAAACACGAACTCAGGCAGCAAGTTTTCCAATGCGAACAAACCGCGCCACAGAGGCGCCGGCAGGAACGGGGCATGGGAAAAGCCCCCGCTTGCTGGATAGGCGAGGCCTGCCATGCGCTCGACTCGAACCACGGCGAGCTGCGGGAACATCCGTGAGAATGTGCGCCCCTGGTCGCGACAGAAGATGAGCGTTGGGATGGCCTGGTTGGACGCGAATGGGTCCTTGGCCGCCTCGATATCCTGGACCGCCGCAATCAAGGGGTCGACGGACATGTCCACGGGCTCGGGGTGGAAACGGCGGTAGACCCAGCGGGACACTGGGCTCATGTAGGGCTCGCACAGCACGATGCGACCGCCCGGCTTGAGCACGCGGACTGCCTCGGAAAAGAAGGTCGCGGGCGCGGCCACGTGGTGAAGCACATCGAAGAGCACCAGTGCGCCCACGCTGCTGTCCCGGAGGGCAAGCGCCTCGGCCGACATCTGGCGCGCGTGCCATGGCGCTTGCACCACGTCGGTCAGTTCCAACTCTGGAATGAATTCGCGCGCGAAACCGGGGCCCGAGCCAATCTCGATCCAGGGACCGAGATCGCGTGGCGGTAGGGCTTCGCGCAAGCGGCGGTACCAATGACCGTAGCACGCGCGCAATGCCGGGCTGGCTTGCCAGGCGCGCCGGTGCTCCTCGAAGCGCGCCAAGGTGCGCTCGCGCAAGGCCGCGGGAAGTTCAGCCATCGCAACGTCAGACATAGCGCAGCTTGCGAGCCGCGACGCCGGACATCTTGAGCAGAAGCCACCCGTGCTTCCAGCGCGAGATGTTGGTTTCACCGTAGGTCCGCTCGCGGTAGCGGACTGGGATTTCCACGATCTTGAGATTCAGCCTAGCCGCCCCGAAGATCAGATCGAAATCCCCGAACGGATCGAAATCGCCGAACAAAGCCCGGCCAGCCACGATGCGTTCGTAGTCGCGGCGCCAAAGCACCTTGGTGCCACACAAGGTGTCCTTGATGGGCTGGCCCAGCAGATAGGTGAAGAGCTGGGAAAAGGCGATGTTGCCCATCTTGTTGAAAAGGCGCATGGCGCCGGGATCCATCGGGTACACGAGCCGCGTGCCTTGCACGTAGTCGCCCAGCCCGCGCGCGATGACGTCGTAGAAGACCGGCAGCTCTTCCGGGGGAACGGTCAGGTCAGCGTCGAGGATCATGAGGATGTCGCCCGTGGCTTTGGAGAATCCCAGCCTGACCGCGTCGGCCTTGCCCTTGCCCTGCTGTTGATAGGCACTGAGCTCAAGAGGACCGCGATAGTCCTTGATGGCGGCACGGATGGTTTCCCAGGTTCCATCTGTCGAGCCGCCTTCGACGAAGATCAATTCGGTTCGCGAGCCAAGCAAGGGCGTACGGGCAATCGCGGCCGCGACGTTGCCCGCCTCATTGCGCGAGGGCACGACGATGCTGACCGACACTTTGCGCGGCTCGCGCAAAGACTCGCGCCTGCGCAAGGCATAGATTCGGTACATCGAGAGGCGCTGGCAGCCGGGCAATTTGCCCACATAGCGATTGAGCAGCGGAGAAAGCCCAGGCACGTCGGCGGGCAGGATCATCCGATCCTCGAAGCGCACGCTTTCGAGTCCGGTGATCTCGAACAGGTTCTGGAAGTCGCTGTGGGAAAGCCAATTCGACGTCGGCGAAGGAAGCTTGAATCCCGCGACCTCCGCCAGCCGGGTCGGCAACTCCCACAGGTAGTTGTAGGCGACGAGATAGAGCCGCCCGCGCTCGCTCACGCGTTCGCGTAGGCTCACCAGCAATTCGCGAATGTCGGCAACGCTGTGGGAAAGGCGATTGCAGATGACCGCGTCGAACGTGCGCCCCGCCTGGAGGCTCTCGATGCCACCATCCTCGATGGTGAGATCGGGGTGGCGGCGGCGAGCTTCCGCGGCCACCTCGGGCAACGCGGCGACGCCGACCCGTTCATGGTTGGGCAGCGCGGCCAGAATTTCCCCAGTTCCGCAACCCACGTCCAGAACGGATGCATCCGGCGGGATGATGCGCCGAAGGGTTTCGCGCAGGTCGCGTTCGAGATAGTCGCGCGCTTGCGGATGGGTTGGATTCTCGAAAGCGGCCTTGCGGAAGTACTCCTGCCAGGCCTCCGTCAGCCCATCACCGCCTTGATCCTTCGTTGAATCGGATTTCATGAAAGTCACCCGAACGCTGCGCCAGTTTCCGACGGATGATTCCGCGAGGCTAGAGTTCGTTCTCGACCAGCGAGAATATCTTCTTGAACGGCTGTCCCGCCTTCAACGTCACGCTCTCGTTGCGCTCGATCATCAGGTCGGCATTTCTGAAGGTCACGCGGTGCTTGCCGCAGGGAATGGAGTAGTTCACGAGTGGAGTGATCTTGCCCGTGGGTTTGCCGTCGATGCTGACCTCGGCCCAGGGCTTCGAGCTGATGGTGGCCACGCACGTGCCTCCCGAATCTCCGCTGTCGCTCTTGCCTTGATTTTCGAAAATGTCCTCGTCGCTGCTGCCTGCTTTGGTTTTGGGCTTCTTCTCCCCAGCGCTTGACTTGAGTGTCTCGAAGACGTCATCGCCACCACTGGCGCTGACCTGTGACTTGCCGCCGCGTCGCGATCCGGGCTTTCCTTCCCTGGGCTTTTCCCCGGACAACGTGGGCGTCGGCTGGGTCTGTCCGGGTAGGGGCTGCACCGCCTGAGGCTGTCCAGGCGGCGGCGCCACACGTGTCGGCCTAGCGGCCCCGCCGACGAGCGCCAAGTCTGCGTGCAGACGCACGGTCTTGTTGGGTTCTTGCAAAAACTCCTGACGCCAGGTTTGGTACTGCGCATTGCCCCGGATCTCGATGACGTGCGGCCCGGGGGCGATGCGCGAGGCATGGAAGTTGGTGGTTGCCTGCTTGCCGAACTCGTCGATGGCAAGGGGTTGGCCGTCAAGCCAGACCAAACCGCCTGAAGGCTGACTGGTCAGGTCGAATCCGGTATCTGGCGAGGGTTCGAGGTCGATATCCATATGGCCCGACTGACCTGCGCTGATTTGGACGACCTGATCGCGAGTCACATAGCCGGGGCGCGAAACCGTCAGCCGATAGACGCCGGGGCGCTTTTCCAACTGGAACGGCGGATCGCTGGTGATCACGGCGCCATCCACCGCGAGCCGGGCATCTTGAGGCTTGACCGCCACCTGCAGATTTCCTGGCCGGGTCATGAACATATAGGCCCCACCGCCACCCACGAGCATGAAAAGGACGAAAGCCACGTAGTACTTGAGACGCGAAGGGGCGCGCAGCGAAACCGGCTCGGGAAAATACATCTCGGGCGGTGCTGAAAACTGCGGGGGTGCTTGCAGCGGAACGGGCGCGCCGGGGAATGCCGCCCCTGGGAAATTCGGAGCCGGCAACCCCGCGTTTGGCATGCCCTGAGCCGGCTGGAAGGTTGGGTAGGCGGGCCCTCGGTTCGAACTCGGCAGGGTGGGCGCCTGGATACCGCCGATCAGGGTCTGGCGAAAAACTGGCTTGGGCAACTCGAACGGCGAGCGCGCGGGCTCAGGCGAACCCGCAATGGGAACCGCGGACGACTTACGCGGAACGCCCGCCCCAGGAGATGCAAATGCCGGGAAAGCGCTGGGGGGCGGCAGCGGCGTGGCGTCTGGATCGTCCCCCAGGCCCATCTTGGTTCTGCGCAAGCCGGCGGCACCTTGTGCGCGCGCTGCCTGCGGCACGGCTTGCGCGGTCGGGCGGGTCGGCACCGAAGCCTCGAACGCCTCTCCCATCTCGGCAAGCAGCGCTTCCGACGGAGCCATGGCCACGGTCTTGTCGCCCCCCTCGGTCAGGAAGCTACCGTCGCCAGTTCCCTGGGTGATTTGAGCGGGATCCTTGTCGAAGATCTGGGTTTCTCGCTCTTCCTCATCCCAGCCAAATTCCTCATCGTCCGAGCCGGCCAGCGCGGTACCCGTTCCCGTCGGTTTCTCGCCGGCCGTGTGCAACAACTCCACCTCCTCGATCTCTTCCACCTCCTCGAACTCCGCAGTGTCGGCGCCCTCCTGGGGCATCTCGTCCGAAAACACGCGCTTCATCCAGGCCGACAGATCCTTGCGCGAGGCGAACTGCCCAACCGAATGCATGAACATCTGCAAGTCGTCGTGCAAGTCGATTGCGTTCTGGTAGCGATCCTCGACGTTCTTTTCCAGAGCCTTGAGGACGATGCGTTCGAGCTTTTCGGGGATGTCCGAATTGAACGACGAGGGGGGAACGATCTCGACGTTGCGGACTTTTTCCAAGGTGGAGAAGTCGCTCTCGCCGATGAACAACCGCTCGCTGGTGAGCATCTCGTAAAGGACGATTCCAAGCGCGAAAATATCGCTGCGGCGGTCGATGGGCAGGCCACGAACCTGCTCGGGCGACATGTAGCCGAACTTACCCTTGAGGATACCGGCCTGGGTCTTGGACGCCTTGCCCGCCGCCTTGGCGATGCCGAAGTCGATCAGCTTGACCTCGCCCTCGTATCCAATCAGGACGTTTTGTGGAGAGACATCGCGGTGCACCAGGTTCAGATCGCGCCCCTGGGCATCGCGCTTGTTGTGAGCGTAGTCGAGCCCCTCGCACAGCTGCATGATCAGGTAACAGACCTGGGGCATGGGCATGACCTGCCCCTGCTTGCGTAGATCATCGAAGATGCTGCGCAGATCCCGGCCGTTGACGTATTCAAGGGCGATGAAGTAGCTGTCGTCGACTTTGCCGAGGTCGAAGATTTGGGCGATGTTCGCGTGCTGTAGCTGCACGGCGATCTTCGCCTCGTCGATGAACATCGTGATGAACTCTTCGTCCTCCGCGATGCTGGGCAGGATGCGCTTGAGCGCCACGATACGCTCGAAGCCCTCGACCCCGACGGTCTTGGCCTTGAATACCTCGGCCATGCCTCCAACATTGATACGTTCGAGGAGGTAGTACTTGCCGAAGGGAGTTGGTTTGTTCAAGCGGCTTCCGTACGCAGCGTCGAGTCCACAGCGCTCGCCTTTCCGTTATCGACTACCCTGGCGGTCCAAGTCAAGCAAGTGACGGCCTGGCGCGCAGACCCGACTAGTCTAGCCGTCAATTCTAGCCCTCGATCCACACCCGCGTCATCTTGTCGCCCTTGCGAATCTTGTCGACCACCTCGATGCCCGAGATGACCTGACCGAACACCGTGTGTTTGCGGTCGAGGTGAGATTGCGGGCTGTGGCAGATGAAAAACTGCGACCCACCCGAATCAGGAGCCGCGGTCTTGGCCATGGACAGCGAGCCACGCAGGTGCACTTGACGCTTTCCAGCAAGTTCGTCCTTGATCGTGAATCCGGGCCCGCCCGTGCCATTGCCCAGGGGACAGCCGCCCTGGATCATGAAATCGTCGATCACGCGGTGAAAGGCCAGCCCGTCGTAGTAGGGGCGTTTGACCTTCTGGCCGCTCTTCGGATCGGTCCATTCCTTGGTTCCCTGAGCCAGTTCGACGAAGTTGGCCACCGTGCCTGGCGCATCGTCTTCGAAAAGTTCAACGACGATCTCACCCGCGCTCGTTTCGATATGTGCTTTCTTCATGGTCACACCTTAACTCGGAAGAGGCTCCAGCAATAGGGCCAGAGACTTAGTCGCCACGCTGGCATTGCTCCCCAGGATCACGCAACCAAAATCTGTTGTGTTCCGATAAGAGCGCAAGGAGGTAGCATGCCATCGAGGCTCATTCCTGGACGCCTTCCAAGTGACATCAGCGACCGCGCAAAGCTCAGGTTTCGATACCTTCTGTCATCCGCGACCGCGGCCTGCTGTGCTAGGCTGGAGCGCCTTCCATGAAGATTTCCCGAACGTCATCGCCCCATCAGCCCGGCCCGCTTGGTAAGACGCCGAGCGTTGATGGTACCCGCGGCAAGGGATTTGCGGCGAAGCTCGCAGCGACGAAGACCGAGGGTGCGGCCAAGGGATCCATCGCCACTGGCAAGACCGAGCAGACACGCAAGACCGTTCCTGTCTCGGACATTGGGGCCGATCTCAAGGCAGGCAAGCTGACGCCCCAGGCCGCCATCGACAAGGTGATCGAGCGCGTCCTGGACCGTCAGGTGGGACGCAAGGCAGGAACCGCAGTCAGAGAGAAACTCGGCGCTGCCCTGCGCGAAAGCCTGGCCGACGATCCACTACTGGCCGCCAAGATCCGCGCCCTCGGCCAAGAGTAAACCCCAGCCAAGCTGACCACTAATCGGGCCTGGTCAGGGTGGCGCGTCGTTGGGCAACCATTTCGCGCACCTTGGGTGGCAAGTAGATGCCGTCCGTGTCCATGGTCGCGAGCGCATCGCACAAGATCGAGGCGCGTTCTGACGGGGCGGTTTTCTTGTCGATGATCACGCACCAGTCGCCCTTGATCTTGCACAGGCCACCGCCTCCGGTGGGGCCCGACGCAACCAGGGTTTCGTAGCGAACCTTGACGCCGATCTGCCCGGCTGCGGTTTCGAGAATTTCGGTGAGTTGCTCTGCTTTCATCGTACTTGCTTCTCTGGCTTGTTGGAACCCACGGCGCCAAAGCTGCCAATGCTGCTGGTGCCCAGCGGAAGCGACACCACGAACGTCGTGCCGCCGCCCGGCCTGGAATCGAAGGTGATCTCGCCGCCATGGGCGAGAACGATGTTCCTTACCACGGGCAGACCCAGGCCGGTGCCTCGACCTGCCGGTTTGGTGGTGAAGAAGGGCTCGAACACCCGCCCCCGATCTGCCTCACGAATGCCTTCGCCGTTGTCCGAAACCGCCAGCCCAACGCGCCCGGCGCCGTCGCTGAAAGTGCGAACCTCGATGATTCCGCCCTCGTCGCCGAGTGCCTGCGCGGCGTTGCTCACGAGGTTGGTCACCACCTGCATGATGTGGTCGCGCACCACGCGAACGCGCGGCAGATCGAGCGCCAGATCTCGCGTCAGGGTGGCTTTCGCCTCGAACAGCACGTGCTCGCAGAAGGACAGCGCATGCTCGACGACCTCGTTCAAGCTCACCTCCTCGATGTCGCGTCCGGAAGGCCGCGCGTAGGTGGTGAGATCGCGCGAAAACTTGCGAATGCGTTCGGCACCTTCGCGGATTTTCCTCAATCGATCGACATCGGTCGTCTCGTAGAGATTAGGCACGCGGCCTTCGGTAGCCAGGCTCGCCTTGCGCAGGACGGCCTCGACGCACATTTGGACCGACGTCAGGGGGTTGTTGATTTCGTGGGCCACACCCGCGGCGATCTGTCCGACCGTGGCCAGCTTCTCGGCATGAAGCACTTGGCTTTGCAGGGCACGCAGGGTGGTCAAGTCGTGCCCAGCCGCCATCACGGCCACGGGCACGCCGTGGCGGTCGCGCACCGGCAGCACGCTGAACGCGGCCGCGGCCATCGAGCCCGAGACGCCGGGCAGCCGCACCTCGCAGCGAAGCGACTCGCGTTGGATCGCCACCTGTCCCATGATGTCCGCCAGGTCGCGGACCCCGGACTTGGTGAGCCACTCGGACAGATTCTTGCCAACGCCATCGCTGCCAGCACAACCCGTCAACTCGGCCAGCGCGCGATTCCAGGCCACGACCCGCCCCTCCAGATCGGTCACCGCGACGAGAACGTCGGCCTCGTCCATCATCTGCAGAAGTCCAGCCGCAAGATCTGGCGCCGCGCTCTTCCCCCGCGTCGCCTTCTTTGCTAAGGACTTCGTGCTTCGTGCCGGCATCAAGCCTTTTTTCGGCGTTTTCCAAGCAACGCCAGCGCCGCGGCGCTGGCCTCGGCAACAACCCGTCGCACCGGCACCTTGGCGCGCAGGGCGAGCTTGCGGCAGTCCTCGAATTCCGGGGTCGCGCCCAAAATCTCGCCCGCCCGCGACGCCACCTTCACGCGCACCTCGCCGAAGGAAGTCGCGACCTTGGCAAGCGCGCGTTCGAGCACGGTTCGCTGCATGACCTGACGGCGCAAACCGATGGTCGTGGAGTTGGCGAAGAAAGCCTCCTCGACCGACGCCAGCGCACCGAGCGGACAGAGCGCCGACACCTCAATGGCCGGCCGGCCTTTCTTCATCTGAATGGGTAAAAGCCAAGCATCAAGCGCACCCGCCTCGAACAGCGCCGTCAGAAGAGGATCGGCGAGTTGCGGATTCATGTCGTCGATGTTGGCGGCGACCAGCACGACCTCGCTCTCCGAGGCAGGCAACGCTTGCCCCAGGGTTTCGCCCAGGATCACGCGCAGCACGTTCGGCCGATCGGCATGTTCGCGCGTGCCCGCGCCAAATCCCTGCGTGCACAACCGCATGGGCGGCGGCGGGCCGAACGATTGCACGACGGTGGCCAGAATTGCGGCCCCAGTCGGCGTGGTCAGCTCGCCCGTGCCTTCGGCAAGGACTGGTATCCCGCGCAAGAGTGCGGTGGTTGCAGGAGCTGGGACAGGCATCAGCCCGTGCGCCGTACGAATCGTCCCCGACCCCAGCACCGGCGGCGAAGACGTGATGGCCGCGGGTGCAAGCCAGGCAAGCGCCGCCGCCGCGCCCACGATGTCGGCGATGGAGTCCCATGCCCCGACCTCATGAAACGCCACCTTGTCCACCGTCATCCCGTGCAGCGCCGCCTCGGCCACCGCAATGCGCTCGAAGATGTCCTCGGCCAACTTCTTCGCCTTCGCATCCAGATCCGCCCGACGAAGCAAGCGGCGGATCTCGGCATAATCGCGATGCTCGTGGCCGTGTCCATGCGCATGGTCGTGCGCATGGTCATGCGCATGCCCGTGGTCGTGCGCATGTCCGTGGTCGTCGTGGTCGTCGAGGGCGCGAGCGAAGCGAGCGGGGGTGGCAGGGGTGGTATAGGTCCCGAAGCCCCCGAAGGGGGGGTCGTGGTCGCGCTTCTCCCCCTTCCCCGGAAAATCCACATTGAATCCCAGCCCAACAAAAGCGCCCCTCTTCCTCCGCTCGAAACCAACCTTCAATTCCTTCAATCCGACCGCGTGAATGGCATCGCGTACGATCTTCTCCGGCACCCCGGCGTCGACCAGCGCGGCCACGGTCATGTCGCCCGCCACGCCCGAGCACGGATCGAAGTGCAGGTGCAGCCCCTGGGCAAGTCGCGTCGCCATCACGCACGCACCCGGTTGAGCAGCGAGGCCATGCGGCCGGCGCCGAAGCCATTGTCGATATTCACCACGGCAACGCCCGTGGCGCACGAATTGAGCATGGTGAGCAGCGCCGCGATGCCGCCCATCGATGCGCCGTACCCGACGCTGGTGGGCACCGCGATCACCGGGCGCGAGAACAGTCCGGCCACGACGGTCGGCAAAACCCCGTCCATGCCCGCAACCACCACCAGCACCTCCGCCTTCTCGACCGGCTCGCGGTGGGCAAGCAAGCGGTGCAGCCCGGCCACGCCCACGTCGAAGATCCGCGCCACGCGATTGCCGTCGAGTTCGGCCGTCACCGCGGCTTCCTCGGCGATGGGAATATCGGCCGTGCCCGCCGAGAGCACGGCGATGTTGCCGCGGCCTCGCGTCGGCTCCGGGACCGGTCCCAGTACCACGATGCGCGCGCCTTCGAGGTAGCGGGCCGCGGGCACCGCCGCCATCACTTCGTGCGCGACCTCGGCCGAGATGCGGGTCGCCATGACCGTGGCGCCGTCCTTGCCGAGTTCGCCGAGCAGGCTCGCAATCTGCGCCGGGGTCTTGCCGGTGCCGAAAATCACCTCGGGAAATCCGGTGCGCAAGTGGCGATGGGTATCGGCGTGGGCGAAACCGAGAGAGCGAAAGGGCAGATCGCGCAGCTCGGTCAGGGCTTGGTCCACACCGGTTTGGCCGCTCTGCACGGCTTCGAGCAACGTACGCAAGTGTTCTGGATTCACGACGTCACCTTAGCAGACTTGGAGTTGCCAGCCATTCCCGAGGAACTCAGGAACCCGCGATTCTACCCTCTTCGTCAAGCGGCCGGGCCTCGTAGATCACCCGCGTCCTGGCCGCGCGGTCGTGCAGGGTTTGCCGGTCCCGATCCACCAGGGCAAAGAGAAATCCCGCCAGCCACGGAATGGCCACAATCGAATTGGGAACCAGCATCGTGCGCAAGAGCACGTCCAGGCCGCGATCCCACAGCGGCATGGGACTTGCCCCGAGCGAGCCCATCACGCGATCCTTCACCGCCACAAGATCGGTCACGGCGCCAATCTGCAAGCTGATGATGGCCAGGGCCGCCAGCGGTCCCCAGAATTCGACGGCAAAGCGCAACAGCAGCCCCGGCACGCGTACCCGCCGGGTTGTCCCCACAACGTGCAGGCCCAGCAAGCGCTTGCCCAGGGTCTTGCCCCACAAGCGATGCGCGACGATGTAGTAGGTGCCGAAGAGCGCGAGCCAGATCTGCGTGGCTGCTTTCTGCGTCCACGACAGCGACGCCGCGACAATCTGCCCAAGCGGCGCGAAGAGCATGAGATCGATGGCCAGGGCCACTCCGCGCGGCAAGAGGCCGCCGGCCACGCGCGGCCTGGGGCGCACCGATTCCAGCTGCGCCAAGAGCGCGTCGTAGCTCTGCGGCCGCTTGCGCGGATCGGGATCCATCATCTCGGCAATGAGCTGGCGCAGGCGCCAGGGCGCCACCTCGTCGGCGATCTGCGGCCGCGGGGCCGTCCGGTGCAGTTCGGCCATGGCCTCCAGGTTGTCGGCCTTGAAGGGCACCTTCCCGGTCAGAAGCTCGTGGAAGGTGACGGCGAGAGTGTAGATGTCGCTGCGCAAATCAGGAGCCGCGCCCGCGATCTGCTCAGGCGCTGCATAGTAAGGCGTTCCCACGAACCTGCCCACGGCCTTCTCGTCGGAAGTGGCCAGCCCGAAGTCTGCGACCTTGACCTCGGCCCGCTGGGCGCCGGTGGGAACGCCGCCGAGCAAGATATTCGATGGCTTGACGTCCCGGTGGATCATTCCGCGCGCATGGGCGGTGGCCAGGGCGCGCGCGGTCTGGATGACGTATTCAAGGGCGTCACCCCACGCCAGTGGTCCATCCTTTTCTAGTAGCTCGGCCAGGGTCTTGCCCCGCACATACTCCATGACGAAGTAGGACGCGCCTTCGAAGTTGCCAATGTAGTAGATGGTGACGACGTTGGGGTGTTGCAAGCGCGCCTGGGCCCGCCCCTCGTCCACCAGGCGCGACATCAGCGCCGGATTGTCGGCCAGCTCGCGACGCAGGAGTTTGAGCGCCACCGGCCGGTTGAGGGACATGTCGTGGGCCAGGTACACGCGCCCCATCCCGCCTTCGCCGAGCAGGCCTCGAATCTCGAAGTGGTCGACGTGCTTGCCGATGAGGGGATCCTGGCCCTCGTCCTTGGTCACCACCGGCGGACGTTCGGCGTCGTACGCCGTCGCGGCGAATGCGCGCCCGGCGCTCGGCGTCTCTTGGACGGTTTCGGCCTCGGACCAAGCCATCGGCCACCGAGCATATCCCAGGTGAGGAGCAAAGGAAGTGAAACACAGAGGACACAAAGTCGCTTCGGAGTTGACTGAATCGACCTTGGTCGGGGTTGTGGCGGAACCGGAGCGGTCCGTGCACCGGGCTCGCGAGGTAGCGGCTCAGCCGCTGCTGCCGCCGTCGACGATAACGGTCCCGCCATCGACGACGGTGCAGGTGGTCGAGGTGTCGAGCTGCCACTTGCCAGCGACGCAGGCGATGGTACGCATCCCGGCCCACCCGTCCGAGAACACACACTGGGTGGCATCCGTGGCTGGATTGCAGGCGCAACCCATCAGCCCTGCCCAGTTGGCGACCTCGAGGTTGTGGGTCGGGCTGTAGCATACCTCGGGGCACACGCCGCGTGAACTCCAGGGCTGCTTGAAGTAGTCGAATCCAATCAGAGTCTTGCCGTCGCAACCGCAAGCGAACGCCAAACCCGCGTCCTGGATGGAACTACCACAGACCGGGCGCGCCTCGGCACCACAACCGGGGTTCTGGTAGCGCCACACATTGGGGGCCTGGCAAGACCCGCCATCGTCGCTGGACGTCCCGTCGCTAGACGTCCCGTCGCTGGACGTCCCGTCGCCGGAAAACCCGTCGATAGCGCCGTCGAGGCGGGCCTGATCCAACCCGCCGTCCAAGGGCGGAGGCAGCGGGCCGCCATCGGTATCGTCGCAGGGGCTCATCGAGTCGATGAGCCATGCGCCTTGTGTGCATGCGATGGGGTGGCTGATACCGCCGACGGACACACACTGGGCCTTGTCGCTGGCCGGATCGCACGTGCAGCCTTTGACGAGACCAGCCCAAGTCGACCACTCGAGATTGCTGGTCGGGCTGTAGCAAGTGCCCGGGCAGACGCCTCTCGACCGCCAGGGCTTGGTGTAGTAGTCGCAACCCGAGAGGATCTCTCCATCACAACCGCAGGCCAGCGCCAGGCACGCATCGCCACCTGAGTCGCCGCAGACGGGATGGGCCTCGGCACCGCAGCCGGGTTCCTGGTAGCGCCAGACCCTCGGCGCCTGGCAAGCATCGCCATCGATCGTGATCAGCCCGTCCGCGGGGGCATCGAGAAGCGGGCTGTCCGGCGGAGCTTGGTTCCTGTCATTGACCAGGTCCGAGGGTGACGGCAAGAGGTCGAAGCCGCCATCTGGGCTGCGCGCGTGCGGGCTGTCACCCGAGCCGCAGCCTGCGGCGAGCCCCATGGCCAGCACGCACGGGCCGGCCAGCCAGACCGCGACATCGAAGTCGTTGAAGCGTCGGGGATGTCTATGGGAATTGGGGTAGTTGCGCATGGTGAGCCGGCGATCTGCAAGCCGGATGCCTGTCCCTGGGTACAGCTGTTGTCTGCTGTGTTCTCTGTGTTTTTCCTACGCTCCTTCAGCCCGGAATCTTTCGGCCGCTTGGGCCAGCGTCAGGAAGGTCGCGCCGGCGGCACGCGCATCGGTCAAAGTGGCGTCGAGCGCGGCGAGTTTGCGGGCAAGCGACACGCGCAGGTCGGGCTGCCGGGCCACGAGAGCGGGCGAGATGCGATCTGCGGCGGCGTCGGCGAGATCGATGCCGTGAAGTTCCAGATTGAAATGCTTGGTGCTCAAAGCCGACGCCACCAAGCGGCGGCGCAGCCACTCGGGCGAGATGACGAGCATCGTGCCGATGACGTGCAACCGAAGTGTAGGTGTCACGGTCACCGGCATCTCGATAATGGGCAGCTTCCCGCGACGGTAGGGCGCACCTGCGGCAGGCCGGTAGGGCGCGCACGGCGCGGCCAGCACCCACGGGCTGCCGAGGATGCTGCCCGACTTGCGCCCGGCCACGCGCAGGCCTGCCATGACCGCGGCCTTAGCCAGATAGTAGGGAATCGCGGGAAAGGCCGACGAGTCGTAGTGGTAGCCACGCTCGCAAAGAATTTCGATCAGCTCGGCCGAGATCTCGTAGCCGGGCGCCCGGAAGCCCACCGGCGAACGGCCACATGCCTCGGCGATGACGGCCCCGGCGCGGTCGATCTCGGCGGCGATCCCGTCCCGGCCGAGGCGAACGAGATCGTAGGGATGCGAATAAGAATGGCTGGCGATCTCGTGACCCGCCTTGGCCAGGTCGGCAACGATGTGCCTGCCCTCCGTATCGTCTTCCAGATCGCGGCCCACCGTAAACAGCGTCGCGGCGATTCCGTGGCGAGCGAGCAGCTCGCCCAACCGGGGCAACGCCCGCCGCAGGATCGCGAAGCGCGCCTCGGTGGGTGGCCCGTCGCCAAGAGCGTGAATGCGGTGGTAGCACTCGACGGCATCGAGGTCGACGGACACGGAAACCAGTGGTGATGTCACGCGCGAATCGTAGTCGGCGGGCTGCCAAAGCTCAAGGCGCGCTAGCCGAATCGTCTCCCCTGGTCGAGAGACGGCGCGCCCGGCGGCGAAGAATCGCCACCAGCCCAATCAACAGCAAGCCCAGCAGCGCCGAGCGATCACCAGACGAGCCCACCGCAAACGAACAGTCCATAGGCTGTTGCTGTCCGTAGGGTGAGCTGCCAGCGTAGCTGCCGCCCGTCCCTGGGTCGGAGTAGCGCATGTTGCTTTCCAGTTTGGCGACGTTGCTGGCCTCGATAGGCAAATCGAGGTCTTCGATCGCAGCGGCTTCGGTGAGCAACATGGTCCGGGTCGTTTCGAGCAAGGTGAGCGCGCTGTCGCGCGTGCCGGTGGCGTTCCAATAGATCTGGCAGGCCTGGCTTTCGGCCAGCGCGGTGTTCACCAGCGCCACCGACTTGCGCACGGCCCGCTGCGAATAGAAGATGGTGTTGTCGGTCAGGGGCGCGGAGTCGGAATAGGCAGCCTCCAGCGACTGCGACACCTGGGCGCTTCCGTCGACAGGCGTGTAGGTGAGCGAAAGCTCGGCCAGTGGGCTTTGTCCCGAGGGCCAAATGCGATTGATGGGATCGAGGCGCACGATGATGGCGCCGTGGTTGCGCGAGAGGAAGACGCTGGGAATGTTAAACTCGACGGTGGTACTGCCAGTGCGCCAGGCTGGGAATCCGTAGACCGCGGTGATGACGAAACCTGCGGCAGGCAACAGTCGAAAGTCGAGGTCGTAGGCAAGAGGAGTCACGAGGTAGTCGAAATCGACGTCGAACACGCTGGCGATCTTGGTGGCGTCTTGAAGGAAGAAGTAGTTGCCGCCTCGCAGGCCGGTGATGGCAAGTACCAGATCCTGGTTGAGATCCGTGCCTACACCAAACAAGGTGATGCCGATGTTCTGGGCGGCATTGCTGGCAGCGATTTGGATGAAGGAGGCCTGGTCAGTGTCGCCAGTGTTGGTAAGAGCGTCGGTAAAGACCATCACCCGATCCGAAATTCCCGGTTGCCCCGCATTGGCCTGCACGAAGGCAGATCCTTGGCGAAGTCCAGCCGCCATGTTCGTGGTACCGCGTGCGGCGATGCTGGCAACGGCGGTCTTCAACTGCGCCTTGTCGGTGACCAGCGCCGGTTCGACCAACACATCTACGCGATCATCGAAAAGGACGATGGACAGGCGATCGCCTTCGCCAAGCTGGTCGATCAGGTGGCCAAGCGCCTGCTTGACCGAATCGAGCTTGCTATCAGCAGCCATCGAGCCCGAACGGTCCACGACCACGGAGAGGTTGAGCGGCAGCCGCTTGAAGGTCGCCGCGTCGATGCCCGACGAGAAGCCGATTTGGACGAACACCGCGGAGCGATTCTCGACCAGAACCGGCGCCACACCATAGGCGGCGTCGATGCACAGGTCTTGAGCGCATTGAAAGGTGTCGAGCGGCAGGTCGTATTCATTAAGCAGCCCCTCGACCGTGAACGCCGAGGGCTGAGGAACCTGCCCGTTGTTCACTTGGGTTTGCGCCAGGCCGTTGTCCTGCGCGCCGCCTGGCGTGGCGCCCATGCTGCCTGAAGAGCACCCGACAGCGCCGGCTGCCAAGAGGCAAAGCGCCAAAGCGGAAGACAACAAGGATCGATTCGTCATGGCAGCACCCTTTCCGATTGTCACACATAACCCTTCTTGCGAAAAGCGAGCCAAAGCACAAGAAGCAGAAAAGGAAGGGCATTCTCTCGGTGTTGCTGGCAACAGGCGCCCGTTGACTCCTGTCTAGCGGCCTCACGAGAGACATCGCCATGGCAGATCTGTCGTGGTTCCGCGACGTCTCGCGCCGGCCGCGCCTGCGGCTGCTATGCCTCGCCGGCCACGAGGTCGGCTGCCTGCGCCTTGGCAACCGGCAGAAAAATCGTGAACCTGGTACCACCTCCGGGTGGGCAGTCGACCTCGATGCGCCCTCCGTGCTCGCTCACGATCTGCTGAACCAGGGCCAGGCCAAGCCCCGTGCCCTTAGCCTTGGTGGAGAAGAACGGCTCGAAGATATTGGCCAGGTTCTCGGGCGGAATACCGGGGCCGCTGTCCGCGAGAACCAGTCGCACTTGCCCTTCCGTCGACTTGCCCACTTCGAGGCGGATGCGACCGCCGCTGGGCATGGCCTCCTTGGCGTTGCGCACGAGGTTGAGCACGGCCTGCCGCAGCTGGCTTTCATCCGCCACGACCTCGGGCAAACCGGGTTCGATGTCGACCGTCCATGCGATCCCGGCCAGCGCAAGTTCGCCGCCCGCAAACTCCAATACCGACGTCGCGATGGCGCCCAGATCCTCGCGTTCCAGCTTGGGCTTGGGCAGGCGCACGAAGCGCAGGTAGGTTTCGGTGATCTCGCTCAGCCGGTCGACTTCCTTGCCGATAGAGTTGACGAGCTTCCGCGCTTCCTGATTGTCGGCGCCCACCTCGTCGCCAAGAAGTTCGACATTCAGCCCAAGCGATGCGAGCGGGTTGCGGATCTCGTGCGTGATGTGCGCGGCCATGCGCCCGACGGTGGCCAGGCGCTCGGAACGAATCAGCTTGTGCTCGCGCTCCTCGATGGCCGACGCCATGGCGTCGAATTCGCGCGCCAGATCTCCGATTTCATCGCGCGAAGCGATGCCGGTGCGCCGGGCATAGTCGCCACCTGCGATCTGCTTGGTGTGTTCGCGCAAGACGTTCAAGGGCCGCAGGGTACGCACCATCACCAGCGCTGCGCCCACGGCCAAGAGCAATCCCAAGCCACTCAAAGCAAAGGCGATCTCCACGGCGCGCCGTTCGTTGTCGGAGAGCTGCTGGGCGATCTGTTTGCCCTGGCCGCGCAAATTGTTCTTGAGACCGTGAAAGCGGCTGAGCAGGTTGGCCAGGCTGCGGTCGGCCTCGTTGCTGTCGCCGGCAGCCAGTTCGCTGCTGCCAAGCGCGGCCGCCGCGCCGACCACGCGCGCGTCGAGATCCGCGATGTCGCGCCGGTAGCCGGTGAACTCGTCCTGCCGGGACGGGTTGGCTTCTTCCTTGAAATAGCGGTCGATGGCGTCGAGCGCGTCCTTGAGAGTCTGCCGCGCGGACGCGATCCCGTTTTGGGCCGCCACCCGGCTGGTGAGCCCGAGCGTGGAGCCCGTGCCCTCCGCGGCTCGCATCTTGGCAAAGTCCTCGAGCGAGCGCAGCGAGGCATCCACCGCGACTTGCACCTCCAGGCGGCGCTGGTTGGCCGCCAGTTCCTGCCGCCCCCTCCGAAGATAAAGCAGCGTAAACAGGCTGCTGGCAGCGAGCATTCCGAGGAGAACGGCATACGCGATGAGGATTTTTGCCGACACGCCGAGCCGCATGGGGGCGATACGCTAACACAGGCACAGCGCGCCAGGTGGACATCGGCGGCGCAAAGTACTTCGCGTCTGCATTGACATTACTCAAGGTGTAGGAAAACATCGCCAGAAGTCATGAGAAACAATGCTCACCGGGTATCTTCCCTGTCCACGCTTGGTGTTTTTGCCGGCTTGCTCTTGCTGAGCCCAGCGGCATCGGCAGGCGACGTGACCCTTTCCGTCCTCGGCCTGGAGCCCGCCGCCGGCGCGCCCGAAGCAGTCGCCAGCGCGGTGACCGAGGCCTTGCGGCAACGGGTGACCTCGTCGTCGGGCTATCGTCTCGTCCCAGGCAGGGATCTTGTCGAGGTGAAGCTCGTATTCAGCTGTCCTGACGAGGCGCCTCCGTGCATGACCCAGGCCGCACAAAGCATTGGCTCGGCCAAGCTCATTTTTGGTAACGTGCAGCCGGTTGGCACCGACGCCTTCATCGTCACGCTCAAGATCCTCGATGCCGAGCGGGGCGTGGTCGAGTCCTGGATCTCGGAGCAGATCACGAAGACCCAGGCCGCACCCGTGGGCCTGCGCGCGCCCGTGCAGAAGTGGTTCGCGACCCTCACTGGGCAGGCGCAACCAGGAACGCTCAAGGTCACGGGGGGCGTTGTCGGCGCGTCGGTTTGGCTCGACGGAGCCCAGGTGGGACTGCTCGGGGTCGATGGCTTAACCTTGGCCGGCATCGCCGGAGGACAGCACCAGATCACCGTGAGCAAGAGCGGCTATGAGAAGTGGGAACGCAACGTGACCCTCGCTTCGGGTGCGACCGAGAAGATCCCCGTCCAACTCAAAGCCATCGATGGGGCTCAAGCTGTCCCGCTCGCGCCCGATACCGGGGTCGAGCCTGCCGCCAGCGTCCCCAGCGAGAATGAACCCGCGCCCGCCCCTGAGCCCTTCAACCAGGGCTCGCGCATCGGTGCGTGGGCGTTCCTGGGTCTCGGCCTGGTCGGCGTGGGTCTGGGCGGCTATTCGAGCTACAAGGTGTCCAGCATCAACAGCAGTCTCGATCGTTATCGCCGCTATCCCTGCCTTGGCGGCGGCGCGGCGACCTGCAGCGCGGACGGCAAGTCCAACCTGGGGGCACTGAACCAGCCGGAGCTTGACTACGTCAAGAATCAACAGAACACCGGCGACAACTACACGAAACTGCAATGGGTTGGCTATGGCGTTGGCGGCGCGCTACTCGTCACATCGAGTGTCTTCTTCTACCGTGGCTACTTCGCCAAGCCGACGGCCATGGCAGCAAGGAAGAATCGCAGCAACCTCATCGTGCTCCCAGCCATCGCGCCCGGCAACCTCGGCGCGCTCGCCTACCTGTCTTTTTGAAAAGGACCCTGGGAGGGTCCTTTATATCCCCCGCGAACAGTGACGCCGGGGAAAGCCCGTCGTCGCTCACGCGTATTTTTCTGAGATCCGTCGGGCTGATCACGCGCATCAGAGCCGCATAAGAATGCGGACGAGCACCGTCGACAGAATGCCCCACGCCGCGGTGGCGATGGGCCAGTAGCGCGCGGCCCGCCGGCGCACGCGCGAAAAAGTGCGCAGGCCAAGCCCCACATTCAACGTCGACAAAACGAGTAGAAACGCCATCCAAATCCGGCTCATGTCGCTGTGCCGTTGCGGTGACAGTGCGTAGGTCAGCGCGCCCACGAGGAAAGCCGAACCCAGCGCCGACTTGCCAATGGCCCAGCGCAGCGCGCGGGCACGAAGTTGGGCGGCGCGCACCTGCCGCAAGGAGCGCGGCCTTCCGACCTCGGGCCGATCTGTTGCCCCGCTATAGCGATCCTGGCTCATGCCGCTCAGCAAACACTAGCCTTTGTTCGCACCCCGTGCACGGACAACCCAGTTTCCGCGCTAGAATACCCAGCGCACATGGCAGCCACGACCCACTTGGTGCTCGACATCGAAACCATTCCTGATGCCGAGCTGTACGCGCCGGCGCAACCGAGTCCAGGAACCGAGCGGACGTTTCCGCCCATCTTCGCCTGCAAACCGGTCGTCATCGGCGTGATGTGGCTGGACGAAAACCTGGTCTGCAAGAAGACCGGCACCATCGGCGAAGGCAAGGACGAGGGCGGGATGCTGGCCGACTTCGCCGAGTTCATGGCCAAGTACGAGCCTACCATCGTGAGCTGGAACGGCCGTGGCTTCGACCTGCCCGTGCTCATGCTCCGCAGCCTGCGTTACGGGGTCTCCGCCCCCTGGTACTACCGCAACCGCGACTATCGCTATCGCTACAGCACCGAAGGCCACCTCGACCTGTGCGACGTGCTGGCCGACCACGGCGCCACCCGCATGACATCGCTGCACGGTGCGGCCCGCTTGATCGGGTTGCCGGGCAAGGATGGCGTGGATGGCAGCCAGGTCGAGGCCCTGTATCGCACGGGCCAGATCGAAGCCCTGCGCGGCTACTGCCTGTCCGACGTCGCGCAAACCGCGTTCCTGTTCCTGCGCTATCGCCTGCTCTCCGGCCTGCTCGATAGGTCCGCGTACACGGTCGCCGCTACCAACTTGCTGTCTGCCATCTCCGCCGATCCGCGTCTGGCCTCGCTGGTCGCGCGCATCGAGCGCGCACGTCTGCTACTTGAGTAGGCGTCCGTCGGAAAGCCGCGCTAGCATGCGCCAGCCAATGCGCGTTCTGCTCATTACGCCGCCCATGGTGCAATTCAACACGGCCTACCCGGCCGTGCCCGTGCTCGCGGCGTTCCTGCGCGACAGGGGCCACGAGGTTGTCCAGGAGGATCTTTCGCTGGCCCTGGCGCTGCGCTTGTTCTCGCCCGGCGGCGTGGCCGCGGTCGAGCGCACCTTGCGCCGGAAATTCCAGGGCAAGCGGCGGCCTGCCTCAGTCCGGCACTTCCTGCAACATGCGGCGGACATCCGTGCCTCTGTTGCGGACGCCGTGCTCTTTCTGCAAGGACGCGCGCCAGATCTCGCTGCACAGCTCGCGTCCCCGGCCAGTCTGCCCGAGGGACCACGTTTTGCGGCCCTGCGCGGTCTCGTCGACGGCGAAGCGGTGGATGTCATCGCCCGCCACCGCGCCAGCCTGTTTCTCGACGAAATCGCGGATGCCGTGCGCGAGGGCCTCGACGACCGCTTCGAGCTGGCCCGCTACGCCGAGCACCTGGCCGCCGACGCCGCGGGTTTCGAGCCGCTGGCCCGCGCGCTGGTGCGCCGGCCAACCCTCCTTGATCGCTGGATCGACGACCTGGCGAACGCCGCGTTCGCCGCGCATCGGCCGCAGCTCGTCGGACTGACCGTGCCCTTCCCTGGCGCGCTCTACGGCGCATTCCGCATCGCCAGGCGCATGAAAGCCCTCGACCCGAGCATCGCCACCGTTCTCGGTGGTGGCTACGTCAACACCGAGCTACGCGAACTCGGCGAACCGCGCGTGTTCGACACCTTCGACTACGTCGCCTACGACGACGGCGAGATCCCGCTTCTGCGCATCGTGGAATCACTATCCGATCCGAAGTCCGCGCCCGCATTGGTGCGCACGCGCATCCGTCAGCAAGGACGCGTGGTCGCGTGCAACGACGCCGCGGCCCCGCAGCTGCGCCATCGCGAGCGCCCGGCTCCAGATTTCGCCTCACTGGCAAAGGCCGGCTATGTCGCCATGGCCGAAAGCCCCAATCCCATGCACCGTCTGTGGACCGAACGCCCGTGGATCAAGCTGACCCTGGCGCACGGCTGCTACTGGCATCGCTGTGCGTTCTGCGACACCTCGCTCGACTACATTTGCGGCTACGATCCGGCCGACGCGACAACCATTGTTGGCTGGATGGAGCGCGCGATGGCGGACACGGGCCTAGCCGGGTTTCACTTCGTCGACGAGGCCGCACCGCCAGCCCTGCTCGGCAATTTGTCGCGCCTGATCCTCGATCGCGGCTTGCGCGTCGAATGGTGGGCGAACATTCGCTTCGAGAAGAAGTTCGACTGCGAACTGGCCCAGCTCATGGCGCGCTCCGGCTGCCTGGCCATGAGCGGCGGGCTCGAGTGCGCGCACGATCGCCTGCTCGCGCTCATGGACAAGGGCATCACCACGGCTCAAGCCGCCCAGGCCATGCGCGCCCTGTCCGACGCTGGAATTCTGGTCCACGCCTATCTGATGTACGGCTACCCCACGCAGACCGCGCAAGAAACCGTCGACGCGCTGGAGTTTGTGCGCGGCCTGTTTGCCAGCGGGAGTCTGCACTCGGCCTACTGGCACCGTTTCGCGTTGACCGTCCACAGCCCCACTTTCCGCGATCAAAGCAAGCTGCGTCTGCGCATTCTCGATGCGCGCGAAGCCGCCTTTTCCCGCAACGAAATCGCGTTCGACGAGCCCGGACACCCAGATCCCGGGGTGTTCGCCGAAGGCCTGCGCCGCGCGGTCTACAACTTCATGCACGGCGTGGGACTGGACAGCGATGTGCGGACATGGTTCGAGTTTCCGGTCCCGCGCCCCAGCTGCCGTCGGCCAAGGCATGCGTCTGTCCGCTAGCCGGATCGCACATTCCAGGTTAACGTTCCTTCCGACAAACCATGCCAAGACCCTTCGCCACGCCAGGCACCCAGACCCATTTCGCTCCTGACTGTCCCGTTTCCGTCGCGCACATGCGGCTCGAACTCGAGCCGGATCTGCAAGCACGCACCCTGCGCGGCAAGGTCACGCTCGCGCTGCAATGCCGGCGGGATGACCTGCGCGCGGTCGAGGTGGACGCGGTGGACATGACCTTCACCGCCGTTACCGTCGAGAACGTGCCGGTCAAGGCCACCCACTACGACGGCAAGCGCCTGCGCATCGACCTTGAAAAGGCGCGCCGGCGTGGCGACACCTTCGACGTCGCCATCGACTACCAGTGCGCGCCCACGCGCGGGCTCTACTTCGTCGGACCGGACGAGGCGCATCCCGATCGGCCGATCGAGAGCTGGACGCAGGGACAGGACGAAGACTCGCGCTTCTATTTTCCGTGCGTCGATGCGCCTCTGCTCAAGTCCACCAGCGAGGTCCTGTGCACGGCGCCCAAGGATCTGTTCGTGCTCTCGAACGGCGATCTGCGGGAGCGCCGCGATCTCGGCAACGGAAAGGCCCAGTGGCACTATGCTTTGGATTTTCCCCATTCCCCATACCTCGTCACCCTGGTGTGCGGGGAGTTCGTCGAAATCAAGGATCGCGCCCCGGAAACCGGGGTCGACGTGTACTACTACGGTCCCAAGGGTCGCGAGGCCGATTTGCGGCGGAGCCTTTCGGCCACGCCCGCGCTTATCGACTTTTTCTCCAAGGTCATTGGCGTGCCCTACCCGTTCAAGCGCTACAGCCAAATCTTCGTCTCGGATTTCATCTTCGGCGGCATGGAGAACACCTCGGCGACCACGCTCACCGTCGAGGCCTTGCTCGACGAGCGCGCCGCCCTGGACCAAGACATCGACTACCTGGTCGCGCACGAGCTAGCCCACCAATGGTGGGGCGACCTCGTGACCTGCCGCGAATGGCCCGAGGCCTGGCTCAACGAGGGCTTCGCCACCTATTTCGAGTACATCTGGCGCACCCACTCGCGCGGTCGCGACGAGGCCGACATCGATCTGCTCAGCGATCTCGACGGCTACATGGATGAAGCGGGCGAGTACCAACGCCCCATCGTGTGCCGCCAATTCGAGGAGCCCATCGACCTTTTCGACCGCCATCTCTATGAGAAGGGCGGGCGCGTTTTGCACATGCTTCGCCACGAAATCGGCGACGCGGATTTCTTCCGCGCCCTGCGCCTGTATGTCGAACGGCATGCACGAGGATCGGTGGAGACGCGCGACCTGGCCCGCGCCGTCGAGGAAGCGACCGGGCGCAACCTGGATCGCTTTTTTCACCAATGGACCGACCAAGCGGGACACCCGGAAATCGAGTGCTCCTGGGAATGGGATGCCGACAAGCACGTGGGCTCGCTGCGGGTCGAACAGAAGCAGGAGGGCGACAAGGTCTACGACCTGCGGACGGCCGTGCGTCTCGATGTCGCCGGCCAGGAGCGCGACGAACCCATCCACATCCAGCAGCGCTCGCACACCTTCGAATTCAAACTCGCAGAAGCGCCCGGCCAAGTCGTCTTCGATCCCGGCGACGTCTTGCTCAAGACAATCAAATTCGACAAGCCCAGGCCGCTGTGGATCCGCCAGCTTGCCTGCGCCAGCCTGGCGGTCGACCGCGTCCTCGCGGCGCGTGCCCTGGCCGACAAACCCGACAGCGCGACGGTGACAGCTCTGCGAGCCGCCCTGGAAACCGACGCCTTCTGGGCCGTGCGCGCGGCAGCGGCCACGGCCCTGGGCAAAACCAGACGCCAGGACGCCCTCGACGCGCTTCTCGCTTCTCGCCAGCAGAAACTTCCGAAAGTAAGGCGCGCCATAGCGGCCGCGCTGGGTGAATTCCGCATCGATTTCGATCCTGGAAATGAGCGGGCCGCCGAGACACTCGAACAGTGGGTGCGCGAAGGCGATGCCAGTCTGTACGCAGAGGGCAATGCGGCGCTCGCCCTAGGTCGGGTGCGCTCGCCACGCGCGGTGGAAATCCTCACGCCCGTGCTCGAGCGACGCGCCTTCATGGACACCATCCGGGCTCGTGCCCTGGAAGGCCTGGGAGCAACCTCCGACGATGCGGCCTATCCGGTGGTCGAATCGGCGATCACGCGTAAAGCCTCGTTCCAATCGCGCCGTGCCGCAGTCACGGCCCTCGGCCGACTGGCCGAAGGCACCGCCAATGCCCGCCGCGCGCGCGAGCGTCTGGAGGCAGTCCTTGCCGACCCGGACTTCCGCGTGCGTATGGACGCCGCCCTTGCTCTCGCCGAGATCGGCGACGTGCGCTCCATCTCGGCCATCGAGCGCGCTCGTGCGGGCGAACTCGACGGCCGGGCCAAGCGCCGGTTCCGCAACGCGATCACGCAATTGCGCGAAAAGGGCGCGCCAAGCGACAAATTGCGCAAGCTCGGCGAAGAGGTCGAACGCCTGCGCGGCGAATCCACGCACCTGCGCGAGCGCGTGGAGAAGCTAGAAGCCCGTCCTGCCGGCCCGGAACCATTCACCCCGCCAGGACACACGCCCGTTCCGGCCAAGCGTCCTCGCCCCGGGGGCCACCGCACTGGACGCAAGACCATCGCGCCACGACGACGGTAGTTGGCAGGCTGGAGGCTGGAGGCCGGAGGCTGGAGACCGGAGGCCGGAGGTTGAAGGCCGGAGACCGAGGCTGGAACCTCCAGCCTCTAGCCTGCAGCCACCAGCCTGCCAGCCCTACGCCGCGGGCGGCGGGGGCACCACGGGCGGCGGAGTGACCGCGCCGACCATGGTGCCCTTGAGCTCGGGCATCTCGGTCAGCACGAGTGGCAGAAGCTCATCCATGCGCTTGACGTAGATGATCTCCAGCTCCTTCTTGGGCTGCTCGGGAATGTCGATCACGTCCTTGCGATTGCGCTCGGGCATGATGACCCGCTTGATGCCAGCGCGGTGGGCGGCGAGGAATTTCTCCTTGATGCCTCCGACGGGAAGAATCAAGCCGCGCAGGGTGATCTCACCGGTCATGGCCACATCGCTGCGCACCGGTTTGCCCGTCAGCATGGAAACCATGGACGCGAACATGGTCACGCCCGCCGACGGACCATCCTTGGGAATGGCGCCTGCGGGAATGTGCAAGTGGATGTCGCTGCGCTCAAGGAAGCTATCGTCAAGGCCGAGCCACCTGGAGTGTGCGCGGATGAAAGACAACGCCGCTTGCGCGGATTCCTTCATCACGTCGCCGAGCTGCCCGGTCAGCACCAGGTTGCCCTTGCCGTTCATGCGCGTTGCCTCGATGAAGAGAATATCCCCGCCCACCGGAGTCCAAGCGAGTCCCGTGGCGACGCCCGCCTCTGCGGTGCGCTCGGCGATTTCTGGCAGGTACTTCTGCGGCCCAAGAAAATCCGGGATGCGTGCCAGGGTGACGGTTTCCTTCTCGGTAACCTTGCCCTCGGCAACCAGCACGGCCACCGCACGGATGACGTTGGCGATCTCGCGCTCGAGGTTGCGCACGCCCGCCTCGCGTGTGTAGCTATCGATGATCTCGCCCACGGCGCTGTCGTCGAACACCAAGCGCTCCTCGGTCAGTCCGTGTTCCTCGACTTGCTTCTTGATGAGGAACTGCTTGGCGATGTTCAGCTTCTCCTCACGCGTGTAGCCCGGGATCTCGAGCACCTCCAAACGGTCGCGCAAGGCCGGCGGTACCGGGTCGAGGATGTTCGCGGTGGCGATGAACATGACCTTCGACAGATCGAAGGGCACCTCGAGGTAGTGATCCGAGAAGGCGTGGTTTTGCTCTGGATCGAGGACCTCGAGCAAGGCCGCTGCTGGGTCGCCGCGGAAATCGTGCCCGAGCTTGTCGATCTCGTCGAGCATGAACACGGGGTTGTTCGACCCGACTTTTTTCATGCCCTGGATGATGCGGCCAGGGAGCGATCCGACGTAGGTGCGGCGGTGGCCACGAATCTCGGCCTCGTCGCGCACGCCGCCCAGGGAGATGCGCATGAACTTGCGCCCCAAGGCGCGGGCGATGGACTTGCCCAGCGAGGTCTTGCCCACGCCGGGCGGGCCCACCAGGCAAAGAATGGGTCCCTTCTTGTCGGTCTTGAGTTTGCGCACGGCCAGGTATTCGAGAATGCGCTTCTTGACCTTTTCGAGGTCGTAGTGATCGGCGTTCAGGATGTCGCGCGCCGCCGGGATGTCGAGCTTATCCTCGGTGATGATCGACCAGGGCAGTTCGACCAGCCACTCGAGGTAGGTCCGCGTGACCGTGTATTCGGCCGAGGACGGCTGCATGACCTTGAGCCGTTCGAGCTGCTTGAGCGCGACCTTCTCGCTGTCGGCCGGCATCTTGGCCGACGCGATCTTCTCGCGAAAATCGTCGAGGTCGCCGCCCGATTCGTCGATCTCGCCCAGCTCCTCCTTGATGGCCTTGAGCTGCTGGCGCAAAACGTACTCGCGCTGGTTGCGCCCCATCTCTTCTTGCACCTGGGTGTTGATCTTCTCGCGCACCTTGAGCACCTCGTGCTGGCGCGACAGGAACTGAAGCACGCGCCGCAGGCGCGCCTTGAGGTCGAAGATCTCCAGGATCTCTTGCTTCTCGTCGACCTGCACGTCGAGGTTCGAGGTGATGAGATCGGCGAGCTGGCCAGGCTCGCTCACGCTGTCGAGCAGCGACGAGGCTTCCTTGGGCAGCTCGGGCATGAGCTTGATCACGCGCTTGGCGACGTCCTTCACATTCACCACCAGGGCGTCGAGTTCGGTCGAGCTGCCGGCCGGATCCGGTAGCACCTGAATCTTGGCCACCATATAGGGATCCTGCATGCCCAGTTCGAGCATGCGCACGCGCGAAACCCCCTGCAAAATGACCGAAAAACTATCCTTGGCCAGCTTGATGACCTTCAAGATGCGCGCGGCGCAGCCCACGGTATAGAGATCGGCCGGTCCCGGCTCCTCGACCCGCGCGTCGCGCTGGGTGACGATGCCGATGATGGGCTTCTCTTTCGCGATAGCTTCCTCGACCAGCTTCACGGATTTCTTGCGCCCGACGTCGATGGGAATGATCGAATTCGGGAACAGGACGGAATTGCGCAGGGGAAGGATCGGCAAGAACTCAGGAATCTCGATCGGCCCCTCGGGGATAGACTTCTTCGGTGACATTGCACAAATCGTAGTACGCACCGAAGCAGGCTGCGACAAGTATTCGCAGCGAAAAAGTGACTATTCCCGGTGGAGGTCCGGTTCCTTTTTGCTACCGCCGCTTCTCGGGATGACCGGGCTTGGGGACGGCGGTGCCGGATTGGTTCGACTGGCCGGGCATGCCTGCTTCGCGTTTCACGCCATGGTGGGCCAGGATCTTGGCCTCGATCTTGTCGGCGATGTCCTTGTGCTCGCGCAGGAACTGCTTGGCGTTCTCGCGCCCCTGCCCGATGCGCTCGCCCTCGAAGGCGAACCAGGCCCCCGACTTTTCCACGGCCTCGCATTCAGAGCCGAGATCGACCAAGTCGCCCTCGTGGCTGACGCCTTCGCCGTACATGATGTCGAACTCGACCTCGCGAAAGGGTGGCGCCATCTTATTCTTGACCACCTTCACACGCGTCCGGTTGCCCACGACTTTTTCGCCGTCCTTGAGCGCGCCCACGCGACGAATATCGAGGCGCACGCTGGCGTAAAATTTGAGCGCGTTGCCGCCCGTGGTGGTTTCGGGATTGCCGAACATCACGCCGATCTTCATGCGAATCTGGTTGATGAAGATGACCAGGGTGTTGGACTTGGAAATGGTGCCGGTCAGCTTGCGCAGCGCCTGGCTCATCAGGCGGGCCTGTAGGCCGACGTGGGAATCGCCCATCTCGCCTTCCAGTTCCGCGCGTGGGGTCAGCGCCGCCACCGAGTCCACCACCACCACGTCGACCGCTCCCGAGCGCACCAGCATCTCGGTGATTTCCAGGGCCTGCTCGCCGCAATCGGGTTGGGATACCAGAAGGTCGTCGGTCTTCACCGTAAGCTTGCGCGCGTAGCCGACGTCGAGCGCGTGCTCGGCGTCGACGAAGGCACAGATACCACCCGAACGCTGCGCCTGCGCCACGACGTGAAGCGCGAGCGTGGTCTTGCCCGAGGATTCCGGACCGTAGATTTCCACGATGCGACCGCGCGGCAGCCCACCCAGGCCGAGAGCGATGTCGAGCCCAAGGGCGCCCGTGGGAACAACGGCCACCTCGGGCGGGGCGATGTCGTCGCCCAAGCGCATGATGCTGCCCTTGCCGAATTGTTTTTCGATGGTGGAAACCGCCAGGTCGATGGCCCGGTCGCGGCCGGCATCGCGTGCTGCCGGCGCCTTGACGGCGTCGGTCTTGGTTTCCTTGTGCTCGTTTCGTTCGGTAGCCAGATTCGTTGCCATTTCTTCTCCCTACATGAAATACCGGCGGGCCATGTCGAGCGCATGGAACGCAGCCGCTCTGCGAATACGTTCGCGGTCGCCGGAGAAAAGCTTGCTGACGGATTTGGTCGGGCGCGGGCCCGCGATGGCGAAGCACACCGAGCCCACTGGTTTCTCGCCCGGTGTACTGGCAGCGGCGGCGCCAGGACGGCCATCCATCTTGCTGCCGGCGACGCCGGTGATCGACACGGCGATAGTGGCGCCAGTCAGATTCCGCGCCGCTTCGGCCATGGCACGCGCGCAGGGCTCGCTGACGGCCCCGTGTTCGGTGAGCACCTCGGCGGGAATGCCGAGGATCTTGGTCTTGACGTCGTTGGCATAGGCCATCACGCCGCCCAAGAAAAAATCGCTCGCCCCGGGCTCCGAGGTGAGCAACTGTCCCGCGTAACCAGCGGTGCATGATTCGGCCAGGGCCAAGCTCGCGCCCGCCTCACGCAGGGTCTTGCCCACCACCATGGGAAAGGTTTCCCCGTCGGTGCCGTAGATGCCTTGGCCGATGCGCTTGCGCAACTCGTGGTCGACCTGTTCGAGCACAGCCTGGCTTTTGGCGAAGTCGCTGGTGCGCACCACGATCTTGACGTGGTTCTCGGGCGAGGCAGTGCGGAAGTGCACGGTCACATCCGGGATGTTCCCGAGCAGGCCGACCAAGCGATGATCGATGTGCGACTCACCCATGCCGTAGATGTGGAAGGTGCGTACCGCGGCTTGCGGCACGCCGTGCTCGCTCATACGCTGAACCAGCCGCGGCATGCACTGAGAAAGGAAAATGCTCTCCATCTCGCGCGGAATTCCGGGAAGGAAATAGGCCTCGGCCTCTCCGATGCGCAGGCAGAAACCCGGCGCGATGCCGGCCGCGTTCGGAAAAGCGGTTGCACCCACGGGAATGCGCACTTGCCGCATGTTGTTGGGGGTGAGCGCGAAACCATGGGCGGAGAATCGCTGTTTCATGGCGTCGAGCGAGGCTGCGTGCTCCGTCGAGCCCACCCCAAGCAATTCGGCGACCACGTCCACTGTCCGGTCGTCGTCGGTCGGCCCGAGTCCGCCCGTGGCCACGATCACGGCCACCTCGCCGGCCAGGCTCTCGAGGGCGGCCCGGATGTCGGCCGGCGTGTCGGAAACCACCCGGTGCGCGCGCACATCGTAGCCAGCATCGAACAGCCGGTCAGACAGAAATGCGGCGTTGGAATTCGCGATCTCCCCGCGCAGCACCTCGTCACCGATGGCTAGAACCGCGGCCGTCCCAGGCGGCGCCTTCGTCTTGACAGAGATCCCTTGCGCGACAGCTGCGAGAGGGTCGCTCTTGGGCTTGCTCACCTTGCGGCTTGCGGCGCCCGCCTTGCGGGTACCGCCGGAAGCTGCCACTCGCTTGACGGCCTGCTTGCTCGGTTTATGCACTTCGCGGGCCATGCTCCGGTGGACCTTAGACATTTGTTCAGTACCTTAGCCATCACCCTTGCGCCAGTCAACAACCACCGACAGAATCTGAGGAATCGTTCAACAAGGTTGACAAGGGGCCACCTCCGACGGTCAACTGTTCCCTGCTCCCCATGCGAATCCGCTACGCAGCCAAGACGGATCAAGGACTCAAGCGCAACCACAACGAGGACTACTTCTGCCTCATCGAGGAGGAGCAGCTTTTTCTCGTCGCGGACGGTATGGGCGGGCACGCCTGTGGCGAGGTCGCGTCCAAGATGGCCGCCGACGTGGTTCGCGAATTTTTCGCACGCACGCGCGACGAGGACGTCACCTGGCCGTACAAGATGGACCACACCCTGTCGGTGCTGGAAAACCGCTTGAACGTCGCCATCCGACTGGCCAACAAGAAGATCCACGAATCGGCGTCGAAAGACGTACGCCTAAGCGGCATGGGCACCACGGTCGTCATCGGCCAGGTCGCCGACGATCGCTTCTACGTGGCCCACGTGGGCGATTCGCGCTGCTATCGCATCCGGGATGGACAGGTCAAGCAGCTGACCCGCGACCACTCGCTGCTGGAAGACTACAAGGAAGCCCGGCCCGGCATGAGCGACGAAGAGCAGCGCAAGTTCCCGCACAAGAACGTGATCACCCGCGCCCTCGGCATGCGCGACACCGTGCAGGTGGACATTGCCTCCGAGGAGATTCACGACGGCGACATCTTCCTGATGTGCTCGGACGGCCTATCGGGCATGGTCCCGGACGTGAACCTGCCCGAGCACCTGAAAGTGGCCGGCGATCTCGACGCCGCCGTGAACAAGCTGGTCGCTGCCGCCAACACCGCCGGTGGCACCGACAACATCACGGTCCTGGTGCTGGAGTGTCGGCAGAGCTAGGCGAAACGCAACCTACGGCGGGCAGGCTCTCAGCGCGACGGCGTCGCTGCCGCGCGGGCCGAAGCGCTTGAGCACGCTCCATCGGGCCTTGCCGCCGAACTTCTCCACAAGCGGCAGGACTCCCGCCGCCAGGGCCTCGGGCTCCGCGCCGCGGATGACGATGTCGGGACGGCCTTCGAACGTCTCCTCGAAACCAACGCGAACGCGCGGCCCATGCTCCTTGGCCAAGTCGCGTAGCGCTGCCACAAGTCCAGCCGTGACCGAATCGGGAATCTGTCCTGCTCTGCCAAGGCATTCACGCAAGACGAGGCCTCGATCGAGATAGGATGGTTCATGCGCATGGGTGCGCTCCCACGACGGGAGCGCCGCCAGTGGCGTGGGATGCCGCTGGAACCACCCTGGCGGGATCGTCAGAAAGATAGCCCCTCGGTCTTCCAGGCCGATGACCAATCGCCCATCCGGCGCCTCGGCCATGGCGACAACCCGTGTGTCCTCCAACATGGGAATAGCCGGGTGAACCTCGTCCGCTTGCTTCTGATCGCGCAACACCCATAGCCCACGGCCACCCAGCCACAGCCGCTTGGTTCCGTCGCGCATGAACAGACTGACTTCATCGCCAAGTCCCTCCGGCTTCAGCTGCTCGCAATTCCCCCACTTGATCTTGAAGGCGCAAAGCCCGTGATCTGTAGCCAGCAGCAATTCCTCCTTCCGGTTGCCCCACACCGTTAGGTCGCGAATGAGCACGCGGCGCCCATCCAGGATCACCGGGACTTCGTCGATGAGCGGCACGCCCCCAGCCTCGTTGCTGTCGAGGCGAACCAGGGCCCAGCTCGACGCCCCGGAGGGCAGACCGTAGAACGGCGATGTGAGCGCTTCGGCGAAGTGAAGAGACTCGCCGATAGGTGAGTCGACGTGCCCCTGCCCCCGAGCGGCGACCGCGCGTCGCCCGCCCGAAGCAGCGCCACCGCCCCCGGCACTTGCCGCCCCCGCCCGCATCACCATGTGCCAGTGCCCACCCGCGAAACTCCACAGTCCCTGATCGTCCACGTTCCAAAGCTGCCTATCTGGTGTTGAAAAAGTGTCGTCGGGCTCGATGGGCAATTCCTCGCGGCCAAGCACGGTCAGGACCTTGCCGTCCCAGCGCGCGGTCAAAAACACATCGCGAAGGCCGTGCATGTGCCCAACGTAGTTGCGAGGCGGTCCAGCCTTCGCAATCACGTAGCTGACTTCTCCCTCGATGGGGATGGTGGTCATGGCCACCCACAGCCGCTCTTTTTCGCCCGGCCTGGGCAGGCCCATGAGCTCGGCCGGAGGCATGATGGGGTCTGGGAGCGGATGCCACGTGCCGCCTTCATAGAACAGCGGCCCGCCGTCGCCATAGAAGGCCATGCCGCTGGTCAGACGAACGATGCCTGAAGGTCGGTAGACAGAATCCTGCCCGTCGAGCAAATGCCGGCGCGTGAATTCGGAGGTGACCTCCATGAATCCGCCGCGCGCCAGAGAAAGAAGCACGCGGCTGCCGGTCGCGTGCGCTTGGCCGAGCGCCACCATCGCGTCACCCTCACGCCGTCCCGCGACCAAGGCATCAAGAGGCTGCCACGCGGTCAGGTTCGCATCGCTGACGGAAACACCGTCATGGGAGACGACGAGAACGCGAGCGGGATCCTGCTCTTCAAGGACGTGCGTAATCGGCGTGGTGGGTGCGGCCGGCGCCGCGTGCTTGCCACCCGCCCCGTGCAGAAGAACCGGCTTTTGCCCAGGCAACAACCGGACCACATAGCTCGCCATCTCGCCCGATCGATCGGTCCCGCCGAAGGCCCAGATTTGTCCGTCGGACAATTCGGCGAAACCGCGCAAACCCGACCAACCGCTTTTCCAGGCAACCTCTTTGCGCGTGCTGGTCGCAAGGTCGACAAACTGCACCTTGCCGCCGCTTGCAAACCAAAGCCGATCCTTGCTGTCGAGGAACAAGATCGGCCGACTGCCCACGTCGTAGGTGCGGCCGATGCCATCGTCCCGAACCAAGACGCTGCTCTCCGTCCCAACCTCGGGCTGGTAGGCGATGACCAGCGCCTCGCCCTGGGCACGTCTGCCGATCCAGCGTGGCCGGCCTGGGACATCGGTAACTTCCTCGATGGCAAGGTCGCTGGCGCCCACGCGAACAATCGAGCCATTCGAGATGCCGGCAAGCACATGGGTCTTGTCGGCCGGCCCCAGGCAGGTGGCCCGGCGGCGCAGGACCTTCTCATTGCGCTCCTTGAACGATTCGGCGTCGAAGGTGACGAGGTTCCCCGATGCCGCCAAGGCAAGGATTTGCGACCCCAGCAAGCGACTGTCCACGATGGCATTGCGATCGAAGTGATACTCGATGCCCAACTTGGGTGGTTCAGGCTTGCGCTTGACGTGAGAAACCAGCCGCTGAGGGTGCCCGCTCTCCGCCGCCTCGTCGTCCAGCTCCGACTCCGGCGAGAATACGAAGCTGACCACGGCGATGGCGACCGCGCCCACCAGGGCGATGACAAGCGAGCGCCTGCTTCGTCGCGGCGGCTTGGCAGGCGGGCCTGGTGGAGCGTCACTCATGCGGAGGTTGGACTACAATACACGACCCGCGGCTATAGGAAACGGGGCACGCGCGCCTGCTGTTTCGGCTTGATGACCCTGAAGAATTCCTCCGACCCCCAGGCCAGGCAGTCCAGGGCATCGTCGTTGATCTCGCCGTCCTCGCGGAGAACGCCGTGCTGGGCGTGGACTTTCACGATTTCCGCGACAAAGAGATCGTGGCTTCCGAGTGGCAGGATGTGGCGGACCTGGCATTCGAGGTTGATCGGGCATTCGGCGATGAGCGGCGCCGCGACCACGGCAGACGGGTACTTGCCCAAACCCAGCACCGCGAACTTGTCGCTATCCCGGCCGGAGGTCGTGCCACACAGTTCAACCACCTCGATCTGCTTGGAGGTTGGGATGTTGACCACGAACTCCTTGGTCGCGCTGATGGTGCCGTGGCTGTGGCGCGATTTGCGCAACGACACCGTGACCATGGGCGGCGTCGTGCAAGCCACGCCAGCCCAGCTGATGGTGATGATGTTGTCTTTGCCTTGACCGTCGCGTGTGGTGACCAGTAGCACCGGTCGAGGAAAGAACCACGGTCGGGGAACTAGTTTCTTTTTCATGTGCGGCCTTAACCAGGGTCAACTAGGCTACCAGCCGAACCGACGGGTTTCCAATCCGCCCGCTATGGTTCTCATGGTGTCGCAGCTGGCGTGGGCGACGAACTCCTGGTTCGCTTCTGCACGAAATACGCGACGGCACCAACGCCCAAGGTGCCGAACCCTATCAGCCCAACGATGGGCCGTTGTACGACCGTGAAAACCGTGGAGCCCACGCCAAACGCGAGAAACAGGCCAGGCACCCACGGCCAGCCCGGCACGTGCAAAGCTGGCCCTTCCTTGAAGCGCAGCCGGCACAGGCCAACGATGGTGGCGACCATGCTGATGCCCAGGGTGAATCCGACGTAAGTCAGGATGTGCTCGAAGGTCGCGGTCCATAGCGCCAGGAGGCCTAGCGCCAGCTGCGCGAGCAGCGCCACACGTGGCGGTCGACCGGCCGACGAGGCGAACAGGCGAGGCAAAAGACCGTCGGCCGCCATGCGCGCGGCCACTTGCGGACCGGTCATGGTCAGCGCGGACACGCACAAGGCCAGGGCCAACGCGACCAGGGCCGACACCGCGGCGGCCAATCGCGGACCACCCACGGCCGCCGCCGCCACGTGCGCCACGTCGATTCGCCCAGCCAGCGCCGATGCCGGCGCGGCGAATACGAAGAAGGCGTTCAGCGCCATGTACAGAATGGTGACAATCGATGTGCCAAGGATCAGCGAGCGGGGCAGATTGCGCTTCGGATCCTTGACCTCGCCACCGATGTACACGGCGGCGTTCCAGCCCAGGTAGCTGAACGACACGACGACCAGCGCGAGACCCAGCTTGCCGAAGTGTCCCGGCTCAGGCGCGGCATGAAAACCATCCGGGTAGAGACGCCCGAGCCCGTAGGACGCGAACAGGGTGATGAGAATGACCTCGGCCACGACAATCGCGGCCTGAATACGCGCACCCAACGTGACCGAGCCGAAGTGAAGAAAGGATGCCCCAAGCATGAGCAAGGTCGCCACGAGACGCGGGCTCACCGAGACGGGCAGCCACGGCCGAAGGTACTCGGCGAAGGCGAAAGCCAGGGCGCCCAGGGGCACGGCGAACCCGACGATGAGCGACAGCCAGCCCGCGACGTAGGCCGCGACTGGATGCAGAGTGCGGGACAGGAAGATGTACTCGCCGCCCGATTCGGGAATGCGCTGGGCCAGGGCGCCGTAGCAGAGCGCGCCCAGGAGCGCGGTGATACCGCCGAGCAGCCAGGTGAGAAGAACCAGCCAGGGCGAGCCGAGGATGTCCATCAGGATCCCGCTGGTGGTGAACACGCCAGTTCCCACCATGTTGGCCACCACCAGGGCGGTGGCGGCCCCTGGACCCAGTCGTCGTTCGCCGTCGCTCATGCGACGTCAGTACAGCACAACGTGGGCTTCGCCCGCAACCCAAGGCTTCAGATGAAGGCTGGAGGCTGGAGGCTGGAGGCTGACGGCCCCAGCCTCCAGGCTCCAGCCTCCCTCTTCCTGTATCGATCCTACCTGCGTTCCCGGCTCTGGAAACGAGCCAAGAAGGCAAACCAACGCTGCCGATCTGCCTCGCTTGGATGCACCAACTCGACGCCCACGCCGAACTGGGCTTGCTCTTTGTCCTCGTTTTCGTGGACGCGTATCACGCGACCGTGGACCACCACGCCCTCACTGCCGTGGCAAACGGCCAGGCGCAAAACATCGCCGACCGCGAGCAACAGGGACGTCCCGAGCAGCATCCCGCTTGAACTCACATTTTCGGTCCAGCCCGGCATATCCTCCTGCCCAAGCGACGACGCCACCGAAGACGTGACCACGCGTACCGACACCGGCATCCTCGCGGCGATCCGGATGGGAACGCGCCGGGGATCGACCCCGAGCGGCGATAGCCGCTTGAAAGTCACCGTGACCGGCGGGCCCGCGGCAACGCGCAGGATTTGGCCCACGGCCGTGAACTGGCCGGCCTGGTTGCGGTAGCGCACGATCGCCTGGGCCTCGGATTCAAGTCCCTTGGGTGGGGCGAGCAATTCGGGAAAAGTGAGCAGCACTTCAGACGGTCGCAGGCTGAGCACGAAGCCACTCAGGAGAACGGGGGTCTGGAGGTCTTCCATCGAAACCTCTACCCACTGTCCTGCGACGAGTTGACTCTCCATATTTCCTTTTCGCTTCGGGTAGCCGCCCGCGCTTGCCTGACCATGCTGGCCGGCTCTTGATTCGCGCCACCTCTGACCATCGGCGCTTCGAGGGAAACCTTGACTGCAACGGCGCTAAATTCCAAGCGTGACGCCGCACCTGGGGGTAACTTCACGCGCCTGGGCAGGATCCGCCAAGATGGCTCGGGTGATCCCAGGCACTTGCTCTATTTCACAAGGCAGTGCAGTTTACCGGCTTCCGATCACTGTAAGAACCCTGAAGGGTTCTTACCAACTCCCGCGAAGAGTGACGTCGGGCAAGCCCACGCGCCGAGCCCGCTGTCACTCACGCGGCTCCCCAGCAAAGGATCTCAGCCCGTGCAAGCACTCATGGACCTCTTCCACCAAGTCTACAACGTCCGAGGGATCATCGAATGGGGCGGCATGGCCGCGCTGGTCGCGGTGGTGTTCTCCGAAACCGGGCTGCTGATCGGTTTCTTCTTGCCGGGCGACTCGCTGCTGGTGACCGCGGGCGTGTTCTGCACGTCGGCCAACCCAACTGGCAAGCCCCTGCTCAACATCCTGTGGTTGAACATCGCGGTCGGCATCGCGGCGGTCGTTGGTGACCAGGTTGGCTTCTACATCGGGCGAAAAACCGGGCCCAAGCTCTTCACGCGAGAAAACTCGCTACTCTTCAACAAGAAGCACCTCCAGCGCACGCACGAGTTCTACGAACGGCACGGCGGCAAGACCATCATCATCGCGCGCTTCATGCCCATCATCCGCACCTTCGCCCCCGTGGTCGCGGGCGTGGGTGCCATGAACTACCGCCGCTTCGTCAGCTACAACGTCTTTGGCGGCATCGGCTGGGTGGTCAGCATGACCGGCATCGGATACGGGCTCGCGTCGGTGTGGCCGGACGTGACCAAACACATCGAGAAGCTTATCATTCTGATCATCTTCCTCTCGCTGCTGCCCGGGATCATCGCATACCTGCGCAGCTATTGGGCCAAACGAAATGAAAAGCCCGCAGCCTGAAAAGAAACGCGCCACCGTCGAGCCCAAGACCAAGTCCAGCGCGAAGACGCTGGCTTCCAGCAAGCCGCCCAAGGTCGCCTTTCCCAAGAAGAACCAGCCGCCCACCGCGGCTGCTTTCGCGGCGCGACTGCCCCTGACCCTGGGCAAGCGTTTCGAGACGGCGCGATCCTATCTGCTGCGGCAGAAGGACGTCCGCGAAGACGTCTATTTCTACGGTCCCAAGACCGGCTGGGCCTTGCGCTATCTGATTGAGGATCGTCCCCTGTGCTCGCTGCTGCTGTGCGAAGATGCACCCGTCGGAATCGTGGCCCTGTCCGCGGACGCCTCCGCGGCGGTGGATTGGAAGTCCCTGTCCCCGGTGGGCCAACTGGCGCGCAAACATGCTCACGGAAGCCCATCGATGCTATGGCTGGATGTACCCCTGGCCGGAAACGGCGCCGCCGATTTCAAGGCCGTACTTCGTGTGAAGCTGGCGACGTTGGCCAAACCCTGAGCGCGGAGTATGCACGTGCATTGTTCCGGGCACGTGCCCGCTGTAGCCTCGGGGCACCGGCAAGCGGCGTTCGTTTCAAATCCGCTCGAAAAGCACGATGAAGTTGTCCGGCACCGCTTGCCAGTGCCATTCCCAAAAGATCTCAACCGGGCGGTAGGCCGCCGAAAACTCCGGCCGCGCGGCGAGCGCGGTTTCGCCCGCCCAATAGCCCGCGTGGTACCAGACGCCCGCGGTGCCAGGCCGGATACGCGTGTTGAGGACCACGAGAGAAGGCTTGCGCGCAAGCACGTAGGCCACGTCGAATTTGTGATGGAGGCTGCCTTCGACCTCGCGAGCGATGTGGCGGTCGGATAGTCCGGTCATGTCGAGGGCTGGATTGGGCAAGGCGTAGGGCAAAGCGCCGGCGTGATTCACGGCCAAAAGCGCATCCGGTGGATACCTCGCGGCGATGAATCGCGCGGCAGCGAACGCCGCGGAAACCATGGTGCCTTCCTGGTACTCTGTCTGCGGCAAGGGCCGGCCGGCAAATGCGTTGGCGAGCAGCGAGGCGCGAGGCAGAAAGCCCGAGCCCGCGAGCGCGCAAATCAGGGCTAGGACCAACCGACGGCGCACGGGAGCGCGAACGATGCTTGCGACCGCAAGCGCCACCAAGGAAGGCAGCACGGGCAGCAGCATCCGCCCGTGCCACATCCAATCCCCGCCGGCTACCACCACCGCGCCAAGCACCACGGTCAGAAAGACCAGCGCACAGCGAATCTTCCGATCTGCAATTCCAGCAAGCTGGCTCGCGAGCACGACGGCCGACAGCAGGCTGAGCGCCCACAACGCATAGATGAGGCCGGATTCCAGTCTGAAGAGGAGGGATCCCGTGGCCTTCGCGTAGTAGGTGTTCGGCAGCCAGTCGCCGTAGAAGGCCCTCCGAAAAACCAACCAAGCCACGGAAGGCGCGAGAGCGAGTCCAAGAAATCCTGGCCGCCAAGCCGTCCGCCCGTGCACCAAGCGCGCGAGGACGATCAGCGCGAAGACCAGAAGCGGCCCCTCCGGTCGCGCCACGCCCAGGAGCGCCGCCGCCAGGGACCATCGCCACGCCGAGGACGCGATCAAGCTCCAAGCCGCGAAGGTTACCAGTGCCGTGAACCATGTCGTCTCGAGACCAGCCGGCGCCCAAAAGTAGAGCGGATACACCAGCGAGGTGGCGGCGCAAGCAGCGGCGGCGACCACGCGGCTTTGCGCCACACCGAGAGCAAACCTGTGTGCGGTCACAAGACACAGCGCCGAACCTGCGACTCCGAGGGTTCCCGCGAAGATGGGCAGCCCGGCCCCAAACATCCTGCCCACGACCAAGATCCCAAGCCACAAAGGCGAGGAATAACCCTCGACGGGCTCACCTCGATTCCACACCGGCCCGAGCCCCGCGGCGATGTTGTTGGCATAGCGAAATGTGATGAAAGCGTCGTCGCAAATCTGCTGCCAGTGATGGCGAGTGAGCACCACGAAACACAGCGCCGCAAACCCGAGCAAGACCTGCTCGGCGATTCGATCCAGGTTTGATCTTCGGGACGTGGCTTCCTGCAAGCGGCTGCGTTCCATAGGGGAAAACACTCCGCGCTCTCCCTGTCCTCCGTGCTCTCTCTGTTTCTACTTGCCCTTGGGCGTGGGCAGCGGGCGGGTGCGCGGGTGGTGCACGTTGAAGGCCGGCTTCTGGTTCGGGTCACAATTGGGACCGAAACCATCTGCTTTGAAGTCATACCCCAGCCGGCCCCGCATGGCCCCCTTGACCGCTTCGATCTCGACATTGTGCTGTCCGGCGCGCGCGGGCGAACAATACGAGAGCAGATAGTAGCGCCGGGAATAGCCCTCGATGCGCGCCCCGATCTCGTCGAAGCCGCGACGGATGTCCGCCGAATTCTTCGAGGTGAAGGTTCCGTTGCGCCCGATGGCGCGGATCTCCTGGTCGTTGACCTCCGCCCCCACGGCGATGGCGTAGACCTCGAAGTCGACCTCGCCGAGCGCCGCGTGCAAAGCGTCGCGCGAGACACGCGCGGCGTGATCGGTGCCGTCGGTGAACACGACCAGAGTTCCGAAGCGCAAAGGGAGCGTCGACTGGCTCATCTGGTGGTCGAGAATCTTGATTGCCTCGACCACGGCGCCATTGAGGTTCGTCGAGGGATCCTTGGATTGGAACCCCGCGAACGCCCGCAAGGTGCCCTGCGGATCCCCGCCGCCGAAGGGAACGATTTGCGTGATGCGTGGACTGCCGTCGAAGGCGTAGATGCCGAGCTTTTGGTAGCGCCCAACCTGCTGGGCAAAGGACGCCGCCCCGGCCACGACCTTGTCCATGTCCGGCGAGCTCACCACGCTCCCGCTCATATCGACGAGCAGCAAGGTGTAGTGCGCGGCAGCCACCTCCGGTTGCAAGATCGTTTGCTTGCTTTCAAAGATCGACACTGGCTGGCTGTCCTCGTAGATGTGGAAGTCGGCCGGCGTCAGATCCGCCACGGGATCGCCCCGCGACGTGTCCACGGTGAAGTAGACGGCTATGTTCGACGGCCGCTGCACCGAGCGGTCGACCATCTGCAGTTTCAAACTGGCGCAACCCGCGAGGGATGCAGTCGCCACCAGCAGCAAAAGATGAGGAAGTTTCGCGCGCATGGCGCCGAGTATAGACCTGGCGCGCGCCGGAAAAACAAGGCATCTTTCGAGACGAAGCCCCTGCCATCCGGCATTCCTCGGAGGAGGGCCCTTCGGAAAATTTCAAGCGTCGGAGCTGCCATGGCTGCATTTGGAAACCTAACGCTTTTAGTCTCTTTTATCGTGGCCACGCTGGCCGGTGTCGCCTCGCTCGTTGGCATTGTTCGCGGCTCGGAGCGGCTCCTGCGCGCGGGGCGCGCCGCGGTCTATCTTTTGGCCACCACCCTCGCCATGGCCATCGCCGCCATGGTACACGCGTTCACGTCAAGCGACTTCTCCATCAAATACGTTCAGCACTACTCCGAGGCGGGGCAACCCTTCGCCTACAAGCTGACCGCGGTGTGGGGCGGCCTCGATGGATCCCTGCTCTTCTGGGTCTTCCTGCTTGCCCTGTGCTCGGCCATCGCGGTCCGGGGCCTGTGGCGGCGCGAACCAGCCGTCACCGCCTACGCCGTCACCGTGCTCATGGCAGTGTGCGACTTCTTCATCTACCTAGTGGTCTACGAGAAGAACCCCTTCGACACCTTCCTGGTTTCCCAGCCGTCGACCGGCCAGGGCATGAACCCGCTCTTGCAAAATCCCTACATGGTCGCCCACCCGCCGTCGCTCTACGCGGGCTTCGTCGGGCTGACCATCCCCTATGCCTTCGCCATGGGCGCGCTCTTAGCGGGAAGGTTCGGCAACGTCTGGTACCCCATGGTCAAGCGCTGGTTGCTCTCTGCCTGGTTCATCCTCTCGCTGGGACTGACCCTCGGAATGATCTGGGCCTACGAGGTGCTGGGCTGGGGCGGTTTCTGGGCCTGGGATCCGGTGGAAAACGCCGGTCTTTTGCCCTGGCTCATGGCCACGGCGCTTATCCACTCGGCCAAGGTGCAAGAACGGCGCGGGCTCTACGTGCGCTGGAATTTCACGCTGGTTATCTTCGCCTTCTTCCTGACCATTGTCGGCACCTTCATGACCCGGTCGGGAATCGTGCAATCGGTCCACGCCTTCGGCAAGGACATCCACCTGGCCTATGTGTTCGGCGCCTTCATGGCCGCCATCATTCTTTTCAGCTTTGGTCTGATGTGGTGGCGGCGCAAGGAATTGCGGCCCACGGAAAGCATCGGTGCCCTCTTGTCGCGCGAATCGATGTTCGGCATCGGCAACTGGTGCTTCGTCATCGCGACCGCCATCGTGCTCGTCGCCACGCTGTTCCCGACCATCTCGGAATCCATCATGCGTGAGCGCGTGAACGTGACGGCCGCCTTCTTCAATCGCACCATGGTCCCGGTCGGTATCGTCCTCCTTCTCTTGACCGGAACCGGCTCGCTCTTTCCCTGGCGTGGGATGGAGAAGACCGTGGCACGCCGCCGAGCCCTCTTGCCCATTGGCGCCGGAGCGGCGATGCTGGTGGTGGCTGGCATCGCGGGGGGCACAAAATCTCCGGCCGCCACCATCTGCTTCGCGGTGTGCGCCTTCGTCGCCACAGTGATTCTGCAAGAGCTGGTGCGCGGCGCGCGCAGCCGACAAAAAGCGAGCGGCGACTCCTTCCCCGTGGCCATGGCCGGCGTGATCTTCAAAGCCCGCCAACCGCACGCCGGCTACATCGTGCACATGGGGCTGGTCTTGATGTTCGTGGGCTTTGCCGGCCAGGCCTTCCAGCACGAGGAATCCGCGGTCATCGCCGCGGGCGAGAGCAAGGACTTCGGCCCCTACAAGCTGCGCTTCGAGGGCATGACCCAGGGACACGACCTCATCAAGGAAACCTTTAGCGCCGACATCGCGGTGTCGGCCGACGGCAAGAGCCTCGGTCGCCTTCGACCCGGGCGCGAATTCTACGACCAGCGGCCGAACGAACCCGTCACCCAGGTCGCCATCCGGCGCGGCATCGCCGAGGATCTCTACATCACCCTCGGCAGCTACGACGAAGCCCGGCGCGCGGTCGCGCTCAAGCTGGTGCGCAATCCGCTGGTGGACTGGATGTGGCTGGGCTTCCTGGTCATGGCCTTCGGCGCGCTCCTCATCCTGGCGCCCGCGCGCGCGCAAGAAGCTGAAGCACGGCAACGCTCGACCTGGCTTCCCATCGGCGCCGGGCTGGGCGTGGCGGGCCTGGCCGCGCTGATCGGCAAGGCCGTCCTGCACATGCCCACCTCGGCGCAGCTCTTGACCCTGGCCTTGTGCGGTTTAACCGTCGGGCTGGCCGGCCTGGCCTGCTACAGCCTGCTGCAGTCGTTGATGGTGCCGGTCGAAGATACCAGCGCCGACCGAGGGTCGTAGGCCTAGGTCGCTGGGCGAACACTCACGACCACGGCCACGACCGCCTGCGGCTGGTGCGGGTTCAGGTGTGCGCTGAGCTTGCTGAGACGCCACTGTCGTGGTACGGCATGCACACATGGAAATTCGTTTGGAGCAGATCGACCCCGATGCCTTGCGGGTCGTGCAACGTTTGCTCCGCTACCAACACAAGGCCTACCTGGTCGGGGGCTGCGTGCGCGACCTGCTGCTCGGCCGCAAACCCAAGGATTTCGATGTCGCCACTTCGGCGACCCCGAACGAGATCCGGCGCTGCTTTCGCAACTGCCGCATCATCGGCCGAAGGTTCCGGCTGGCCCACGTTTTTTTCGGCCGCAAGATCATCGAGACCGCCACCTTCCGCGCCAATCCACGCACCGCCGAGGACGAACCCGGCGAAGCGCCGGCCGAGGAGAAGGCGGAAGAGGGGAACAGCGACAAAAACAACGACAAGCCGAACGACCTGCTCATCCGCCATGACAACGTCTTCGGCACCGAGGAAGAAGATGCCCGGCGCCGCGATTTCACCATCAATGGGCTGTTTTTCGACGTGCAAAGCGCGCAGGTCATCGACCACGTGGCTGGCCTGCCGGATCTCGAGGCGCGCCTCGTGCGCACCATCGGCGATCCCGACATTCGATTTCGCGAAGATCCCGTGCGCATCCTGCGCGCCGTGAAATTCGCAGCCCGTTGCGACCTCACCATCGAAGCCGAAACCTACCGCCGCATGATGGACCACAAGGCCGAACTGGCCAAGTGCGCCCAGGCCCGCGTGACCGAGGAATTCTATCGCCTTTTGCGCGCGGGCGCCGCCCGGCGCTCTTTCGAGCTGCTGGTCGAAACCGGCTTGCTCGAATTTCTGCTGCCCGAGATGGCGCAGGCTTGGAAGAGCAGCGAGGACGATGCAGAGGCCAAGCGGCGCATCGAGCGTTTCTGGGCCTACCTGCGCGCCCTCGACGAATCGATCGTTGCGCGCGACCAACCACCGTCCGATGCCATGATTCTGGCCACCCTGCTCTTGCCACCGCTGCGCGATGCTCTCTCACCGGATGCCGTTCCGGTGCATAACATGGCGAAGGTGGTCGCCGACTCCGCACAACCCGTCCTCGATCGCCTCAAGGCATCTCGCCGCGACTCCGAACTGTGCCGCCAGATCCTGCTTACCCTGCGCTACTTGCTTCCCTCGGACCGCCCCGTGCGCCAGCGCGCGCGGCTCGCCAACCGGCCCTTCTATCAGGACGCCGCGTGGCTCAGCGCCGTCGTGGCCCGCGCGGAAGGGTTCGAGCCGCCCGACGTGGTCGACGCTCAGGCGGCCGAGGCGCCAGCGGATAGTGCCGCCCTGGACGAAGACCTTCCGCCCGAGTTGCTCGTCGATGTCGATGGCGATTCCGGCCGCGGACGTCGTGACCGGCAGCGCGGGCGAGGTGCCCGGCCCGAGTCGCCTGCCGCCACCAGCGCACCGACGCCGGCGCGAGAGCCGCGCGGTGAAACTGGGTCGTCCTGGCAGCCAGGTCCGCTTGTCCGTACGCCCATCCCCAACCTAGAAGATCTCGGCCTCTTACCCCTTCCGGGACCGGTCTTCCTTGGCCGTGGCAGCTTCGGCAGCCGCTGGGCCGCCCGCTCGGATTAGACTAGATAGACGAGCCCCGGTACTTGGTCGGATCTTTCTGGCCCGCTTGCTCGAAACCCAAACGGCGCAGGATGCACGCATCGCATGCCCCACAGGCGGCGCCTTCGTCCGATGGGTCGTAGCACGAAAGCGTCAGGCCGTAGTCCAAGCCAAGCGCGGCTCCGGCACGAATGATGTCGGCTTTGCTCATGGCCACAAGCGGAGCGACCAGCTTCACTGGCTTGCCGGAAACACCGACCTTGGTACCCAGGCGCGCAACCTCTTGCATGGCGGAGAGCCACTCGGGACGGCAATCGGGATACCCCGAATAGTCGAGGGCATTGATGCCAAGAGCGATCTCCTCGGCCCCCATGGATTCGGCCAGGCCGAGCGCGTGAGCGACGAAGAGCGTGTTGCGGGCCGGCACGTAGGTCGCGGGGATCCCTGCGCCGATGACCGCGTGGCTGCGCCCCTTGGGAACTTCTCCCTGCCCGGTCAGCGCGGATCCGGCCAGACACTGGACATCGATAGAGCAAATACGGTGCGAGGTCGCGCCCAGACGCTCAGCGATGGCCGCGGCGGCCTCGAGTTCAACCTTGTGCCGTTGCCCGTAGCGGAAGCTGAGCGCGTGGCATTGCCTGCCCTGGGCCAGGCACATGGCAAGCACCGTCGCCGAATCGAGGCCACCGGAAAGCAAGACGATGGTTTGCATGGCCCAAGGTTATTGCATACTCGCACCCATGACGAAGAACCGTGGCAAATTCTCGCGCGAAGACGCGGAAGCAGGTTGCCGCGAGCCCTTCGTCGATGCCGAGCTTTACGATCGCGAATACCGCCACCGCCGCGCCGATATCACTTTTTACCGGCGGCTGGCGAACAACCGCATGGAGTTTGCTTCCGGCGCAATCCTCGACCTTGCCTGCGGCAGTGGTCGACTTCTCTTGCCCCTGGCGCGCGACGGGCACGTCGTGGTGGGCGTCGATCGCTCGGAGGAAATGCTGGCTGCGGCCGCGCGGAGGATCCGCCGCCTGTCCGCGCGCCGCCAGGGGCAGTGTACGCTGATCCGCGCGGATCTTCGCTCGTACCACCTTCGCGCCAGGGCCAGTCTGGCCATTGCTGCCTTTCACAGCGTGCAACACCTCGTCGAGGACAAGGATCTCTTGCGCTTCTTTCGCACCACGCGCGCCAACCTGATGCAAGGGGGGTGGCTGGCCTTTGACGTGCTTCCACCCGATCCGGTCTGGTTAGCGCGCGATCCGGATCGCCGCTGGGGACGAACCACTCTCCGCCATCCGACGACCAGAGAACGGATGGTTTACACCACGAACCATACCTACGACCCGAGTACTCGCTTGCTGCACATGCGGCTCTACTACCAACCGGTCGACGACAAAGGCCGACCGTCCGCCCCGGAACGTTGGGTCCGGCTTTGTCATCGCCAGCTCTGGCCCGACGAGGTCTGGCGCATGCTCGGGGCCACTGGATTCCGTCTGATCGAGACCTTTGCCGGCTTCGATGGCAGCCCGCTCACGGGCCATGCCCAGGACGCCGACGAGCATGTGTACGTGGCCGTGGCGGTGTAATACCAGCGCCTCCGACGGAAACCGCTTGACAGTGCTTGGCGCGCAGCTACCATGCGGATGATCTCCTTTTCGCCACAAACTCAGACGGAGGGCGGAGTAATGGCCGAGAAAGTCAAGAAGACAGGGATTGTTCGCAACAAGGACTTCATGCTGTACGTGAAGGACGGGGATGTTTGGCAGGTCCGTCGCAAGCAGCCTGGGGTGCCCAAGGGCAAGCCGGAAAAGGTAGCCGATGGCGGCTTCGTGATGGACAACAACTACATCTATTTCGTCGACAAGGACGGAGACGTGTCCCGCGCCAAGCGGGCCGTTGGCGGGCAGAAGCGCAAGAAGGCCGCCAAGAAGGTCGCCAAGAAGCCGGCCAGGAAGAAGGTCGCCAAGAAGCCGGCCAAGAAGAAGGTCGCCAAGAAGCCGGCCAAGAAGAAGCGGCGCTAGTCCGCTTTTTCCGCACGCAGTGGCGCCCGCCTGAACGTGGGCGTCGCTGTTTGTATTTTGCGAGAGAGGATCTTGACAGTCCTTTTTCGTGTTGGGGATTTGCACGGGAACTCGGATCGGAGATCCGCAATCCCCCTCCTTTTTCCGGGCTAGCGGTGTCGCCGTCGCTTCCCGCCGTGCATGCGGCGATCGAGACGCTCACGCCAAACCGGCTGCTCGGATTTCGTGTCCGCGTCTTCGTCTGCAGTTTCTTCGGGCCTGTTCTCGTCCGCAACTTCGGCTGGGGCTTTGGCAAGCGCCACTGCCGCTTGCCTGGAAACCATCATGTCCCAGGCGATCATGACGAAGCCAAACAGGGTGGCCAGGGACATCCAGGTGTACTGCTCGTCAAGGCCCGTGGGCATGCCGAAATTTTTCATCGCGGCCGCGTTTCGGATCGACGACGGCAAGATTTTTCCGAGCCAGTTCGGCATGCCCTGAATGGGCGCCCAGCCAATGAACTGGGTGAACGCCGTCACCCCCATCAGCCATCGCCCCGCCACCTCGTGCCTGGCGTAGAGCAAGGCCACCACGATGATGAAGGAATAGTAGTAGCACGTCAGCTCCGCGCCGAAGGCAATCAAGGTCGCGGACAACGCGGTGGCCACCCACGGATCGACCCCGCGCACGGCCAGGCCGATGAGAACGAGGTAAAGAAGGATGATCCCGACGTAGAGCGGGCGCGCCTCGCGGAAGCTCTTCAAGCGGGCATCCTTCCAGCGACTCCACGGATCCACGAGCTGATCGTTGCGCATGAGGCGCCCGACCTCGGAGGGCCGGTAGTTCACCACGGTTCGCAACCCCATGTAGTTGGTCAGCGGGGTTTCCGCGTGCTTGATGGTGTTGCGCACGAACGCCGGGTAGGCCTGTGGCCCGCCCGCGGTCACCACGCTGACGGGAACCAGAATCGCGACCGCCACCGCGGCGCCCATGAAAAAGCGCAGAAAGCGTCGTTCAAGTTCGCGGTGCTTGACGAAGTGGTAGACCGCCGCGATGAGCGGCGCCACGAACATGAAGCCGGGAAAGATGCGCAGCAGGGTCGAATACGCCAGACACATGCCGGCGTAGAAGAAGCGCTCTTTCTTGAGCAGGCAGACCGACGCCACAATCCAGAACAGCCAATCCCAGCGCAAGAGCGACCCGCCCGTCCAGTACCAACGCGACGGGAAGTTTGTCGAGAACGCGATGAGCGCCACCGTAAGCGTGCGCCAGCCGAAGGCCCACCAGATCATCAGGGACAAAAGAACGATCAGGATGCAATCGATGCTGTCGAGGATCAGCACCTGGGTCCGGCTGGCCGGCCCAAGATTGGTTAGAATCGTGCCCATGATGTTCCACACCGGCGTGCCGTTGTACCCATGGTCGGTCTGGGCATCGTCCCAGCGCCTCGGGTTTTCCAGGGTGCGGAAGTAGCGCAGGTCGTGCTTGAGCGATTCCCAGCGCTCCGGCGTGTAGTGCGACTTGCAGCGCTCGGGGTGGGCCAGGATGTCGGCCGTGGTCTCGACCAGGTTGGTGCGCAGGTTGGTCATCTTGCGCAGCTCGACCCGGCGGCGCAGGTTGGGCTCTTCGCTGTCGGCGACGGCCACGCATTCGTACAAACGCTCGTAGCTGTTCTCTTTGAAGTACTTGGACCCGATGTAGTAGTGGAAGGTGTCCCAGCCGTGGATGAAGTTGGGGAAGTGAAACGAGCCGAAGTTGAAGTAGGTCAGAAAGGCCAGCACGCCCATGACCCCGATGAGTGCATTGCGCACGTTCTTCTTCGCCACCAGCCGGCCCGCGTTGCTGAGCTTGCGTTCCCACCACAGGAATATGATACCCAGGATAGCCAGAATCAGCTCCCAGCGCGCGCTGGTGTCGTTGTCCCAGTAATCGAACAATTTCTTGGGCGGCACTGCGGCGGCGGGAGCATCCACGACCTTCATCACGGGCGGAAATGGCGACGGCACCTGGCAATAGGCCGCGACCTCGGAAATGGAATAGAAGCTGTCGCCCACGCCCTCGCCCACGCGCACGAAACGCGCCGGCATCCCGCCCACGTTGAGCACGCGCACGCGCAAGCCGTGGTTGGGCACGGGATCGATTTGGCCAAGCACCTTGTAGTCCTTGCCGTCAAGCGACCCCCACACGGTATAGGTGTCGTTGGCGTCGGCCTGGATAGCGAAAGAGCGCAGGGTGGTGATCGCGCCCAGATCCCAGGTCACGGTCGCGGCGGGGGTGTCGAGTATGACCGCGGGTGGGGAATCCCACATCGCGCCTTCGGGCGCGAGAGTCTCGTCGGTGAGCAGGCTGAGGTCGCGACGCGCCTCCTGCCAAGTCACGGGCAGTTTGTGGGCCAGCAAGTTGCCTTCGGGGCAAGCCGGAACCGCGGAAAGGTTTTGCGCGCGCGGGGATGAAGACGAAAACAGGATAAAAAACAGGGGCAGAGTGCCCAGTACAGAGCGTCGCATGACTGGTCAGTCTATCCTGCTCGTGGCCTCGGCGTAACCCGCCGCAAATACCTTCGTGTAACCTAGCGCACTGTAGTATCCGGCCGCGATTCCCACGCCAACCGCAAGCCGCCCGAAATGCCCGAGGTAGGGCTCGGCCGCGGGCACGATTGCGCTGATGGACAGATAGGTGGGGAAAAAACCCCACATGATGAGGTTGGTTTTCACCTTGCCGGCCAAGCTGCTCGGAATGTTCATGCGAGCACCGGCCATGAATCGGCGCAGGCACATAACCCAGAACTCGCGAAACAGGTACAGGAAGATGATGTATGGGGGAAAGAACGCCTGCAGGGTCGCGATGATGATGATGAAGGCCTCGAAACAGAGGTCGCAGAACTGATCCAAGATCTCACCCAGACGCGTGACCTGCTTCGTGCGCCGGGCAATGTAGCCGTCGAGATAGTCCGTCACCCCCGCGAGGATCGCGAGGGCGATGCCGACGCCGTGCGAGACGTAGAAGTACACCAACACGCCCAGCCAAAGCAGAACGATCCGCGACAACGTAATAATGTTCGGTACGGTCCGAAGGTCATTCCTGATGGTCGAGCCCATGGCTATTTGATACCACGAACGGGCAGATTGGCCGAACCAGGCCTTCTGCCTGTACTCTTAGGGGTATGTTGAACCCGAGCACGGCTTTGCTCCTAGCTGCCCTGATGGTGTTGGCCAACGCGTTCTTCGTGGCTTCTGAGTTCGCCATCGTGAAGATCCGGCCCACCCGAGTGAAAGAACTGGCGTCTGGCGGCGGACGGCGCGCTCGGATCCTGTCGGGCGTGACCTTGCACCTCGACCGGTATCTCTCGGCCAACCAGCTTGGCATCACCCTGGCCTCGCTTGCCCTGGGCTGGGTCGGCGAACCTGCCTTCGCGCACCTCATTCAGCCCTACATGACCGGGCTCGGCCGCCTGACCGGGGCCGCGACCCATTCGCTGGCCCTGGGCTGCAGTTTCGTCGTCATCACCTTTCTACACGCGGTGTTGGGCGAACTCGTGCCCAAAGCCATCGCCCTGCAAAAAGCCGAGCCCGTTGCGCTGTGGGCGGTGCTCCCGCTGCGCATTTTCGCCCTCCTCACATTTCCGTTCATCTGGGCGCTGACCGCAGCCGCAAATCTCTTTCTGCGCACGCTGCGGCTGCACCCCGCCTCGGGGGCCGAGATGTTGCACTCGTCGGACGAGCTACGCCTGGTGCTCCAGCACGTCGAACTGGATCCTGGCGCGCGGCGCCTGATCGACCGCGTGTTCGACTACACCCACCGGGTTGCACGCCACGTGATGACCCTGCGCCGCGACGTCTCGGTCCTGGAAGAAGGGCGGCCGTGGCGCGAGAACATCGACATCGCGCTGGCCAATCAGTACACGCGCTACCCGCTGGTCGAACCCGGCACCGACAAGGTGCTCGGCTACATCCACATGAAGGACATGATGGCCGCCCTGGCCTCGGGCCAGGAGCCCAAGCGCATGCGCGAGCTGGCGCGCGAGCCGGTCTATTGCTCGGAAGAAACTCCGAGCGAATGGCTGCGGCGCGAGTTCCAGCGCCGGCGCGTGCACATGTCCATCGTGCTCGGCGCGGGCAATACCTTCGTCGGCGTGGTGACGCTGGAGGATCTGCTCGAAGAGTTCGTGGGCGAGATTCAAGACGAACAGGACATCGGCGAAATCCAGCCCATCGTGCGCGGCAGCGAAGGCCGCTTCGAGGTCGACGGGCGCCTCACCCTCGACGTGGCCGAGCGCGAGCTAGGCGTCGTGCTGCCGCCCATGCCGCCCGAGATCGACACCCTGGGCGCCTACGTGCAGTCCCACCTGGCGCCGCCCCTGCGCCCCGGCCGCGGCGTGGAGATCGCGGGCTTTCTCTTCACCACCATCGAAATCCGCGACGGCCGCATCCGCCGCCTGCGCGGCGAGCCGCTACCACGCGAGGTAGGCGAGGATTCCGGGGAGGGATAGCACACGCTAGAGGCGATTCACGAATCGCCCCTACAGCCACCACCATGGAATCGCCGTGATCCGTGCCTCCAGTCGAAGCGGGCGTTCACAGCGACAGACAACCCAGGCGTGCGGTGCGGTTCGCGGTTGCTCGTCGAGGAAGACGCGCAGGTGGCGAGTGTCTTCGATTGTGGGGGAATCGGTCCACTTGACCTCGATGGGCAGCAGGCGGTTGTCGAGCGCGACGACGAAGTCGACCTCGGCTCCCCCCTTGGTGCGCAGGTAGTGGAGCCGCCCGCGGCCAAGATACTGCAATCGCTTCCACAGCTCGATCCCCACCCATTGCTCGAAAAGCGGCCCTGGGTTGGAGAGCACGGTGTCGTGCGAGCAGGTCAGCTCGGCGGTCGCATTGCGCACACCCAAATCGAAGAAGAAGAAGCGCGGCGTGGAAAGCACCTGTTTGCGCGCGCTGCCCGAGAAAGCCTCGACGCGAAAACCAACGAACATGTCTTCGAGAAGCTGGTAGTGGCTCTTGACCGTGGGAGCGGAGGTACCGGCCTGGCGTGCGATCTTGGCGAAGTTGGCCATCTGGCCCGACTCTAGGGCGGCCAGGCGCAGGAAGCGCGCGAACACCGGCCAGTCCTTGATCAAAGCTTCGCGACGCAGTTCCTCTTCGAGGTAGACGTAGCTGTAGGCGTGGAGCAGGTCGTGCCGGTCTTCCGCGGGCGCTAGTACGATGCCGGGCAGCTCGCCAAAGGCGAGCCGATCGAGCAGCGAAGCCGAAGGGAAGGGATCGGCTAGGGGCTGGGCGGGCAATGGCAAAAGCTGGGATTCGGCGGACGCGCCATTACGGGGCAAGGCCGCCGGACGTTCAATCAGCGTGAGGGGAAAGAGCCGGTGCAAGAGCGCCCGTCCGGGCAGAAGATTGGCCCCGCTGGTACGCAGCTTGCGCGCCGAACTTCCCGAAAGCACGAAGCGAAATCTCTTCTTGTCGCGGTCGTAAAGGTGCTGGACGGCATCGAACAACGCTGGCACGGACTGGGCCTCGTCGGCGACCACACGCAGGGGCCGGTTCCTGGCAGGCAATGCCTCGCATGCCTCGATGAAGAGTTCCGGACGGGCGAGATAGCGCGTGCGCTGTGCCGGATCGGACAGGTCCAACCACAGGTCAGGTTCCGGAACCAACCCACGGAGCAAGGTCGACTTTCCCGTCTGCCGGGCACCGAAGAGAATATGGACATAGGGCTTCGCCAGCGCCTTGCCCAGACCCGCGGCGAACCAGCGCGAGTGATCCATAAGGTGACTTTATAAAAGGAATCCTAATGCAAAGTCAAGTTAGATGGGCTGATGCGGCGATCCTACACCGTAGCCAATCTTGGACGCGCCACCCGAGTCAAAATAGCCGCTATTGTCGTTGCAGAGCACGCAATCAGCCACAACACAGGGATCGTTCGTAGAATGCTAGAATCGCGATACTCGTCAGACGCATCACCAGACACCATTCGCGGCGACGCCCGCGAAGCTCGGTCCCACGGAGGGCGAAAGCGCCACGGACGAGCGTCGGGCGTCGTAGTCGAAGCTGATCAAGGTCGCGAGGACACCAACCCCTGCGAGCACTCCGCCAGCGATCAGACACACGTTTGCACCTGTGGCTAGATTCTCGGCTTGGCTGCGGGTGCGGTGCGCCTGCGATGGGGAGATCTTCAACTGGGTTACCGCGTCGTCGTTCGTACTCTTTGCGACTTCCCAGAGAATTGCGCCCGTCGCCAACCCGACAAATCCGGCTCCGATACCCACCAAACCGGCGAGTCGGAGGCCACCTCCCGTCGATGCATTGGCCAAAGCTCCGACATCTCCCTGCGCTGGCGCGAAGCTCGCTCCCGAAGGCGTCTGTTCCGACGTGGCTGGATTGGAAGGCGCAGTCGGTACCGTTGTCGATGCCGCCGCAGGTTCCGCCGGGGCCGGCGCGTGACGAACCGGATGCGCCGCTGCAACATCAACGGCCGGAGCGGTCGCCACTGGTGGTGCGGCCGCCGGGACTGCCAAAGGGGCCGGCGCTGCTGGCAGCGCGGATCGCGGCGTACGCAGACCCGATCCGGACGCGACTGGCACGGCCGACAACGGCTGCCCAACCCGCACCGCCAACTTCAGTTCCACGACCTTACGGTCCTCGCCCGCAACCTCGATCTTCGCCTCGCCCGCTTCGTATCCCACGGCCGTGGCGGCCACCACGTGCTTGCCCACACCCACGCGCACAGGACCAGCCGGCGCTCTTCCGACCTCGTCGCCGTCGATCGTCACCACCGCGCCTTCGGGCAGCCCGCGGATCAGCAGAGTCGCGATACGGGTCTTCTGCCGCGCAATGTCCTGCTCCACCTCGGTGCGCCGGTCCGCCTTGATGGCCTTGCCGCCTTCGTCCAGGTACCGCTGCAAGGCAGCCACGGCCTCGACCGGCTTGGCGAGCGTGATGTACGCTTGGCCCATGTTGTAGAGGACCGTATGATGGGGCGCGATCTCGTAGCAGCGCTTGAGCTCGACGACGGCTTCGGCCGTCTGCCCGTCCTCGTTCAACTCCATCGCCCGGTCGAAGTGCTTCTTCGCCTCGGCCTTGGAATCGGCCGTCTTGTCAGCCTGGGCCGCGATGGGCATCGCCGGGATCGCAAGCATCGTCAACAGGCAAATCGTCTTCATCAGCGCGTGCTCCATTTCACGACCACCCTTCTGTGCGGTCCGCGCCCGATCTTCGCCCCATTCTGTGCCGCCGTCCAGCGCGCGTGTCGGCGCGTGTCCGTATGGGCGCGCCAGATCAGTCACAGCTCAATCCATAGTCGATCCACTGCGGTTGAATGCCGTAGTACCCACCTCCGGAGATCCTCTCGAAGAACAGACTGCACGACCTGCCTCCGGGAACATCATGCTGGGCCGCGTACTCGCCGCCGGCCTTGAAGACGCAAGCCTCGGCGGGAACGTCCTCGAAGGTCCATTGTCGCTCGCACGTGTTGTCGGCAGGGAAGCACTTTTGTTGATCGTAGCCAGGGCATGTGACGTACATGCACCAGCCATCACCGAATGAGCCGCAGCCATTGTAGGAGTTTCTCACCCTGAAAGTAACACTGCTCGGCCGGTCGTCTTTGGCTAGGTCACAGCCGAACATCGTGGTGGCCAGTCCCAGTACCAGTGCGCAAGTCAGCTTCGTGTTCATCGGTGGCTCCTTGTTGGTGTCTTGCAGCAGCTACAGAAAAAATACGTCGAGGTAGATGCCCCAGATCCCCAGGTTTCTCTGAGAGGCGCTCTCGGTTCCACGCGCGTAGTGAAGTTCAGACGTGTTGATGAAGTAGAAGTACTTGGTCTGCAAGCCGAGCCCGAACATGGATCCGAAGAAATGACGATACCCGGCACCTACCTGCAGTGGCACCGCGAGAAGAGTCCCATTCTCCAGGTTCCAGTCCCAAGATCCGGGCGCCACGCCGGTTCCGAGGCTCGCATACAAAGACGAATCGCCGAAAGGCAGCGAGAAACGTGCGTTCATGGTGATAGGGAGCATCCGTTGCCGGATAATCGCGTCGCCCGTGATACCGGGCATGTACTTGAGGCAATTGCCACATTCCCCCAGATAGGTGATGAACCCGAGTTCGCCGAAAATCGACACCCAGTCCTGAACGAATAGCTCGCCAGCAAGGAAAGCCGACCCGGCGAGCTTCTGGCCTTGGCCTCCGTACTGCGCCGTGAAGTCGGCGTAGTCGCCGCCCAGGGGTCCCCCGAGCACGCTCGTACCCAGGGAAACGGTCAATCCGAACACCCGGGACGATTTCGATGGCTGCGAGGCAAGGGCCTCGCCGATAACGGGCACCTGTAGGGCCGTTGGCGGCTCGGGTTCCGCTGGCGCAGGTATCGGCCCAATTGGCTTTCCATCCTGGGCGTCCTTTTCCTCACCTGCGGAGTCGGATCGCGCGCTGATCGGGCTCAGCAGAACCAAGCACACGCCCAGAACACCAATGAACTGCCTCGGTAGGTTGTTTGTCATAGCAACCCGCTCTTGCACAAGACGTGCCCAGTCGCAGAAGGGATGGTTACGGCGGTGTCTTCACTGAAATTGTCGAAAAATGCGCGGATCTTTGTGTTTTCCACGGCTACGAGATCACCGACCGCACGATGTTGATGAGCACCACGGGGCCACTTCAGTCTGTCCAGGTTACGTCCAGGTGGACAGGCCCGCCGTGCTCCGCGACAAGGTTCCGATTCGCTTTCTTGCGAAAGATGGGCCGATCTCCGGGACGCCACCATTTCCTGCCCGAGAGATGTGCCAGAGGCTTCTTGGAGGCTCCCTGCCCGAGAGATGTGCCAGAGGCTTCTTGGAGACTCGGCCTGATCGTGGCTGGCCCCCCCACGACGCTGACTGGCTCGCTGGCCGAGTAGCCAAGGAAGACCTCTGCCCAGCATCCGCCATCGACGAAAAATCCGACGTTCTGCCGTCCCAATCCACGCCCTGGGCTCTCTGCCAACGATGGGTTTCCTACTACAATGCCCGTTCTGGCGGTCGCCTTCACCCTCTACCGCCGCGATTGCTGGCGACCGCGGCGGCCGCTCATCCGCCTTTCAGGAAGACTCGATGGAACCACTCCCCAGGGTGGCCTTTTAGGAAAACTCTGGAACCACTCCCCGCGAGCCGCTTGGGACTGTTGGTGCGAGGCGTGCAGTGTGAGCAAGCTCGCATATACCAGGGCTTGGGTGGCGCGGCCTTCACATCGTGGGCGGGGTGGCTTGGCCATAGGTGTTGTCGCCCCAGCACGCGATGGTGGCGTCGGTCTTCATGCCGCACGTGTGCAATTCCCCGGCCGAGACCGAAGCAAACCTGCCTATTGGCGGCGCGGCTTGGCCGTCGGAGTTGTCTCCCCAGCAGACGATGGTGCTATCTGTCTTGACCCCGCATGTGTGCCAACCACCCGCGCTGACAGATACGAATGTTCCGTTGGGCGGCGTGGCTTGGCCGTAGGTGTTATCGCCCCAGCAGTCAATGGTGCCGTCGGTCTTCACACCGCAAGTGTGTTGCACACCCGCGCTGACAGATGCGAATATTTCGGTGGGCGGCGCGGCTGCGCCGCGGCTGTCGTCCCAGCAGTCGACGGTCCCATCGGTCCTTACGCCGCAGGCGCGCACCGGAGCCATAATGCTGCTCCCGTGACTTGTGGTGACGGAGACGAAGGTACCGGCGGGTGACCCGGCCGGGTAGCCGTCGCTCATGCCCCAGCAGGCGATGGTTCCGTCTGTCTTCACGGCGCAGGTGATATTGGTACCTGCACTGACGGACAAGAAGCTGCCGGAGGGTGGCGTGGCTTCTCCGGCGGCGTTGTTTCCCCAGCAGGCGACACTCCCGTCAACCCTAACACCGCAGGTGTGGATGTAACCCGCGCTGATAGAGACGAAGGTGCCGGCGGGCGGTGTGGCTTGGCCGTACGTGTTGTCGCCCCAACAGGCGGCGGTGCGGTCGTTCTTCACCCCGCATGTGTGCTTGGTGCCCGCGCTGGCGGATACGAATTTGCCCGCCCCGGCCTGACCAGGAGAGGTGTCGAGAGCTACTACCAAGGCGTCCGAGACATTCCCAGCGTCCACTACTTCGGCGAAGGGCGAGGTGTCTAGACTCACGGTCTGATCGATGGCTCCGGCGTCGGGATCTGGGCATCCCGGGATGAAGATGTCGTTCCCACCGATGACGATCGCGCCGCTGACGCAGGTGTAAGCCCGGCAGCCGCTCGTGAGAATCTGACCAGGCAGGATGATTGTGCCATTCAAGGTACACGTTTGGCTGGTGTCCGGAGAGTTCCCGGAAGGACACGGCGGCCCGTTGGGCTCAGTGCCACTCAAGGTGCATGTCTGGCTGGTGTCCGGAGAGGCCGACGTCGCGTCGAATCTCGCTGTGTCCCTGCTGCCGCCCGTGCCAGCATCCTGCGAGAGAGCGGCCGTGGAGCTAGCTGCGTCCTGGCCTGCGCTGCCTCCTGACCCCATGATAGATGACGGCCTACAGACGCCATTACAGACGAGGCCGGTGGCGCAGTTCGAGTCAATCAGGCAATGCTCGCCGCCTGTGCCACCCGTGCCTCCAGTGCCTTCCGGAGGGAACGCGGGCAGGCTGCAGGCGCTGACTGAAACAGATGCCAGGATCGCGATACCAAGCGGACGCATCACCAGACTCCTTCCATTGTCAGGCAACCTACCTTCTTCACTGGATTCGCCATCTCACGACCCAACCTTCTGCACAGACCGTGCCCGATCTTCACCCGATTCCTTGTTTCCGTCCAGTCACGCGTTTGCCCAACGAAATTCGTCAGGTAAGTAGGCGACATCAAAGGCTTCCAGACTGGCCCGAGACACGCCGACTCCGCAGCCACAATCTCACCTCGCCAAAGGCGCCAGATTGTCCACCCTGTCCAGGTGGACAACCTGGTGGCTAACCGAGCCCCCCGGTCTACTCGGCGTAGGGGTTGTCGGAGTCGAAGTGACGAATCCGTTTCTTGGGCGCGTCGGGAGATGTCGCCGTCGGTGGCTGGTTCGCTTCCGGTGCCACCACCTCTGGGGCGCGAGCCGGCGGTGTGGATCTCGCCTTGGCCTCTGCGGACTTGTGCCCGCGATGTTCGGCATGCTCCTTGTAAAGACGGGCCGGCTCCGTGAAACGATCAACAGTCGGCGTCTCCTTCCCGATGACGGCCGCAGAACTTGGCTTGGCCGCCGATGCAGCACGCTCGTGCGTTGGCGCCGCATCGACCGCGGAAGCGGGATTCGCCGTCGCTGAAACTGTCTCCGGAAGTTGGCGGGCCGACTTGGAGAGAGGATCGCGAGCCGAAGGACCGGCCACGCTTGTTGCCTGCTTCTGCCAACCCTGACCAAGATACCACCACACGCCGTAGGTCAGCGATCCAGCCATGATTGCGACTGCCGCCAGCATGATTCCAATCCTTCGCGCCCTGCCCGGTACGACTGTGCGCACGACTGCATTGGTGTCCATGGTTTCGCGTCGCTCTGGCGTGGCAGTCACCGAGACTGGCCGTGGCGTGGTCTCGATGAAAGGCAGCGAGACCGGCGACTTGTCAGTGGCGTGTCGCGTACCCGCGCTCGCCGTCGTCGTGTCGATGTTGATCTGCGATTGCAATGGCGTGACCGGCCGACCTGCATAGGGAACCAGCGCGTCCGCCAGCTCGATAGCCGAATCGAATCGATCACTGGCCTCGCAGGCCATTGCCCGATGGACCACCTCGGATAGCCCTGCGGGCAATCCGGGTCGTAGCGAGTCCAACGGCACCGGTTTTGTCGTGAAAAGGTTGTAAAGGACTTCGTTGTAGTTCTCGCCAGGATAGGGCCGCGCGTTGGCCAGTATCTCGTAGAGAATCACGCCGAGCGAGTAGATGTCGGTGCGCTGATCGACCTCCTTGGCTCCCTTCGCCTGCTCTAGCGACATGTAGCAGGGGGTGCCCATCGTGACGCCTGATTTGGTGACCGTGACTTTGGTGCGCAGTTTCGCGATGCCAAAGTCGACGACCTTCACCAGATCTCCGCCATCGGTGCGACGACAGATGAATAGGTTCTCAGGCTTGAGGTCGCGATGAACGATCCCGCGCGCGTGCGCTGCAATGAGTCCGCGACACGCCTGGATGATAATGTACGTGGCACGTGCGGCGGAAAGCGGCCCGTGGCGAACCAGCAGGCGCGCAAGATCCTCGCCTTCCAGATACTCCATCACCAGGTACGGCGTGCCGTCTTCGGCGGTTCCGAAATCCAACGCGGCACCGATGTTCTCGTGCTCGATGCTGCCCGCGGTTTCGGCTTCGTGGCGGAAACGAATCATGGTTTCTGGGTTCTGGGCCAAGTAGGCGTGGAGAAACTTGATGGCGAAGCGGCGACCAATGACCATGTGCTGCGCCTCGTACACCTCGCCCATGCCGCCCTCGCCAAGCCGCCGAGTCAGCCGGTACTTTTCCCCCACCACCTTGCCTACGCGTGGGCCAGTGGCGCCGTACGCGTCGGTCACGACGCCTTCTCCGGGCTTGGTGTGACGTCGTCATCCTGGACGCGGAGATTGTCCGTGCCCATGCCGCCCGCTGCCATCAGCCGGTAGGCGCGCTGGCGCGACAGTCCAGCCGCTGCGGCGGCGCGCGCCACATTGCCGCCATGGTCGCGCAGAGCCGCTCTCAACTCTGCCAACTCGCGCTCGCGACGGTCGCGCGGGCGTTCCGGCGTGGCGAAAGTAGGTGTTCCGACAGCGGGAGTCTGGCCGGGCACTACGGCTACAGGAGTTTTTGTGCGCGCAAGCCCGCTACCGAGTCCGCGCAGCATGTGGTCGGGCAGGTGCGAACGGCGCAGGCTTCCCTCGCCGCCGTGCAGAACCAGAAGTCGACGCACGAGTAGGTCCAGCTCGCGTACGTTGAACGGCCAGTCATAGAGGAGGAGTTGCTCCACCAAGCGTGGCTCGACCTTGGGTGGCGTGCCATCCGAGTGCTCGTGCAAGAGATGCTGAAGCAAATATGGGACTTCTTGTTTGCGCTCTCGCAGAGGGGGCAGACAGACCGTAAGTCCGTCGAGACGCGCGCACAGGTCGGCGCGGAAGCGGCGCTCGGCGACTACTTGGCCAAGCGGGATTTGGGTCGCGGCAAGGATCCGAACGTCAACCTTCACAGCCCCCGATTCGCCAAGAGGCATGACCTCGTGCTGTTCGAGAGCGCGCAGCAGCTTGGCCTGGATCGGCTCGGGCAGGTCGGTGATCTCGTCGAGCAACAGCGTGCCACCCTGGGCCGCACGAAAGTGACCCGCACTGGCCCGCTCGGCGCCGGTGAACGCGCCCTTGCGATAGCCGAACAACTCGGCCTCGGCGAGTGAAGGAACCAAGGCCGCGCAGTTGACCGCAACAAAGGGACCGCTACGGCCGCTCCAGCCGTGGATCGCCCGCGCGAAACCTTCCTTGCCGGTGCCGGTCTCGCCGAGCAAGACGACGGGCAGTGTGCTGGCGGATGCGCGCCGAACCTCATCGAGCACGGATCGCAGCACCGGACCGCCAGCCAGACCGGGCGCCAGCACGTCGAAGACCGGCTCGTCCTCAACCTGTTCCGCCGCGACCTCGATGGCAACGCCGATCCAATCGCCTAGGCGCAGAACGCGGCCTGCAATAATCGGCGCTTCGCGCACCTTTTCACCGTCCATGAACACGCCATTGGTGCTGTTGAGATCGCGCAACACCCATAAAGGCCCCTGTCGCATGATCTCGGCGTGCTGCCGCGAGGTCTCGGTACCGGAAAGTTTGATCTGGCAGTCGTCGTCGCGGCCGAGCAGGATCCGCTGGGATTGGAGTGGTGAGAGTTGCCCCCGCAAGGAAGGAAAAACCCAGCGAATGGCCAGCGCGGTCGGTCCGATCCGAGCAGAAGTCGTCTGCTGTGAAGGGACAGTCGCCTGCGCTACCCGCGAAGCCATGGCCTTCGATTAAACGGCGAAGGCGACAGATAGTCCAGTTGAGCTCATCGCCTTGTGCCGAATCATGTCGTCGACATGAGCCAGGCGCTCTCGCAGGCCGGGCAGCTCCTGCTCCAACTCAGGGCGCTCTTCCAGGAGGCGAGAGGCGTTGGCTGCATCCGAGCGCCGTTTACTCGGGCGACGACGCAAACGCGCCTGGACCTGCTACGCTACTGCCGGCAACTACGCCATGAGATGATCGCAGCAGCCTTGCGAAATCGCGGTATGTCCAGGTGGACATCTACCTGGACAAGCTGGACAGGCTTTGAGCGTGGCGGCGTAGGATTGTGGCGACAGCGGCCAGACCGCTGGATACCGTCGAAGTGTCAAGTCGGCGCGCTTTTCTGGCGATCTACTTCGGGCCGGCCGCTTAGCGCAGTGGCCGTTTGTGCTTTTCGGAGGCTGGGCATAGATTCTGCAGAAGTGGTTCGCATGGCGCACTTGACGAGGCGATCTGTTTCCCTGTTCGCATGGATCCCGCAAGCGCGATTGTCTAGCATGGCAGTTCTGGCGTCAGCTACGGTCGTCGCGTGCAGCCTGCCTCCGTTTCCATCAGGCGATGGAGCCGACACCGGTAGTAATGTGCGATTAGACGGTGGCGTGCACGATGCACCGCCCGTGGTGCCGGATGCGGCCGCCGACCGCACCTGGGGAGGGCCAGATATCTCGCCATGGACACCGGACGTTGACGTCGGTACCTCTTCATGGTGGACATCGGATGCTCCCAGCGTCGTTCGGGACGCGTCCCCATGGGCGGATCCCGACGACAGCGGTGGGTCGGATGCGATGGTCTACCGGCTGGACGGTCCTCCGCCCGCGGAAGCCGCAGTGATGAAGCTGGATGTACCGCTCGTCGACAGCACGCCCGATTCCGCGGACAGCACGCCCGCCTCCGACAACGGGATAGATGTGCTGGGCTACAAGCTGGACACGTCGCTTGCCGACACCACGAACGCAGACGTGATAATCGCTGCCCTGGATAGTATGCCACACGTCGACACAGTGGTCGGCGCCCCGGACAGCCAACCACTTGCGGACGTCATGATCGGCGCGCTGGATACCGAACCTGACGACGGCCGGTTGATTTGCATCGACACGAGCAATGACCCATCAAACTGCGGCACGTGTGCCCACAGCTGCCAAGGTGGGACGTGCTCTGCAGGCGCTTGCCAGCCAGTGACACTCGCGTCGGGGCAAGCCTCCCCCCGATTCATCGCTGTTGACGCGACCAACGTCTACTGGGCAAACGATTCGGCGAGTGGGTCAATCGTGAAGGTTCCCATCGTCGGCGGCCCGCCCGTCACACTGGTGTCCGATCAGAGCATGCCGATGGGCATCGCGGTGGACGCAACAAGTGTCTACTGGACGAACTATGGCGACGGCACGGTCATGAAGGTGGCCATAGATGGAGGAAACCCGATCACGCTCGCATCGGGGCAGGGCGACGCCTACGGCATCGCTGTGAATGCGACGGACGTCTACTGGACGACGCACCAAACTGGTACCGTGATGAAAGTGGCCATAGATGGCGGGAAGCCGATCACACTTGCCTCAGGGCAGGCCAGGAACGACGGCATCGCTCTGGACGCGACTAGCGTCTACTGGGTGAACGAGGGTGGGTCAGTCATGAAGGTGTCCCTCGACGGTGGCCCGCTCACCACACTCGCGTCCGGGCAGAACATTCCTGTAAACATCGCGGTGGACTCAACGAGCGTCTACTGGGTGAACCAGGGCGACGGAACGGTCATGAAGGTGCCTATCGGCGGCGGGGGCACCACGGAGCTCGCCTCTCGACAGAAGTCCCCATTCGGCATCGCAGTGGACGCGGCGAGCGTCTACTGGATCGACTCCTGCTACGGCTACGCCTGTATCGGCACGGTGATGACGGTGCCACTAGGAGGTGGGACGGCCACGACGCTCGCCTCTGGGCAGAACAACGCCAATATAGTTGCGGTGGATGCGACAAGCGTCTATTGGGCGAACTACTACGACGGCGGCACCGTGATGAAGTTGGCCAAGCCGTAGTCCGGTCGTACTGGCCGAGGGCTACCTCGGCGTCGCGTCGGGCAGGCCGCCGTCGACGGGGATGGTGGCGCCGGTCGTGGGGGTCTGGTGGGTCAGGAAGAAAAGCACGGCGCGCGCCACGTGGTTGGCGGTGACTTGCGCCTTGAGCAGGTTGCGCGAGCGGTAGTATTCCTCCAGGCCGCGCTCGTCGAGGCCGCGCGCTTTCATGCGGTCGGGTCCGACGGCCGCCCACAAGCCCGAGCGCTTGTCGCCGTGGGAGAAGACCGCGTCGGGCGCGACCATGTTCACGCGCACAGAAAGCGGCGCGAATTCGAGGCTGGCAATGCGCGCGAGCTGGTGGCTGGCGGCCTTGGTGGCACTGTAGGCGCCAAAGCCCGCGCCGGGCGCGAACACGTTCTTCGTCGAAACCAAGACCACGTCGCCACCCGTGCCTTGCTGTGCGAAGTGGCGGCCGGCTTCGGCCAGGGTAAGCAGCGTGCCTTCCACGTTCACGGCTTCGAGTTTGCGAAAGGTTTCGAGGCCAAGTTCGATGAGCGGCGCCACATGGGCGATGCCGGCGTTGACGATCACGGCGTCGATACCGCCCCAGGTGCGGACAACCCGCGCGAATCCCGCAGCCACCGAGCCTGCATCGGTCACGTCCATGGCAACGGCCACGACCCGGGATGGATAGCGACGTTCGAAATCCTCCACCAACCCGTCAAGGGCGGCACCGGGTAGATCGGCGGCAGCCACGTGGCAGCCCTGGGCAAGTAGGGCCGCGCAGATCCCAGAACCGATGGCTCCGGCTGCGCCAGTCACCAGCGCCACGCTGCCGCGCAGGCTAGCGCCAGTCGCGCTGGGCGCGCTCTTGGCCTGCTGGTAGTCGCGAAATTCCATGTCGAACAGATGATCGTCACCGAGCGGTACGTATTCGGCGCCACCCTCATAGATGGCGGCTTTCACGCGCAGGCCTTGCAAGGCGATGTCGCGAACCATGCGCGCATCGGGCGCGTCTTTCCCCACGCACACCACGCCCAGCCCAGGAATCATGATCGACCGGGGCAGGAACTCTCGCGCCCCGTCGCTCACCTCACGCCCATGCGATTTCACATAGTCGCGATACTCGGTTTGGTATGCGGCGACAGCCTGCTCAAGCTGATTCTTGAATGCCTTCGCATCGCCAAGCGGCGGACCTTCCAGCCACAGCGGAAGACGGCGCGTACGAACCAAGTAGTCCGGTGTGAGCGGCGCCGAGACGGCGAGACCCCTGCCCTCCGGCGCGTCGAGCACGCACACGACTTCGGCGTCGAACGAGGCTGCCAAGATCACGCGCTCGCCCAACGCGTCCGGGTCGGTTGGGCCAAGGACTCCGCGAATGACGGGCGCGAGTGCAAGGTAGTTCCGTTCCCGGTCCGCGACAGACGAGAGCGGAGCGGGCAAAACACGGACGCGGCTCTTGTCCAAATAGGAATCGGCGCGACCGACAAGATCGATCGTGGCGTCGTAGGCCGCGCGCGCGGTCGCACCCCAGGTCACGAGCCCGTGGTGCATGAGCACCAGTGCCGTCGCCCGTGGACATCGCTTCATGGTGTCGCCCACGGCACGCGCGAGTTCCAGCCCGGCCCTGGCATATGGCACCGTCGCGGTCTGGTCGCCCAGCGCCGCCGCCACGGCCTCGGCGCCGTGCGTACGGTTGGTGAGGGCCAGGATGGCGCGGGGATGGGTGTGTAGGACGAATGGCGCTGCCAGCACGGTGTGCACCAGCGACTCGACGGAAGCTCGGCAGCCCGACGGACGCAGACTGTGACAGGCGAACTCGGCAGCCATGCCTTCGTCGGACAGCGCAGTCAGGTCGAGCAGCCGGGCAAGGTACGCGAGATCCAGAGCCACGAAATCGCCTGGCTCGATGGTGGCCAGATCCACGCCCGAGGCCTTGATGAACAGCGCCCGCTGCGTTTCGCCGAGCGCGTTCGCGAGCACGCCCTTGCCTGAGGTGTTGCCGCCGCCATGCATGGCAAGGTCGGGATCGGCCCCGAGCAAGCGTGTGGCGTAGGCGAGCAAGGCGACATCCTTGTCGCAGGCCGCGCGTTCGACGAAACCCGCCGCTTCGGATTCGGACCACCGATTCTGCATCAACTAAATGACCGCCCGTGATTCGAGAACAAGGTAGCTCTCCGGTTGCCCCTCTCCCTTCGGGAGAGGGGTCGGGGTGAGGGTGAAGTTCTTTCTGAATCCGGATGCTGAGGTGATGACGGTGCTGTAGCCGCGTTCCCGGCCCGATCCGACGTGCAGGGCAGTTCCCTCACCCCAGCCCGCTCCCGAAGGGAGAGGGTGGCCTTCTCGAGAGCGCCGTATTCGTCGCAACAATCCATCTTGGCTACCGGTCATGGCGTGTTTCCAACGGAGAAGAACGCTTTCTGTCCTTGAATCGCGGCTGGCCATTTAGCGCTTCCGCGGCTCGCCTTTGGCGGTCTTGTAGAAGTCGAATGCCTGCGCCGGCGTGGCACCCTCGTGCACGACTTTGCGCACGGCCTGGATCATGGCAACCGGCGCGTCGGCCTGGAAAATGTTGCGTCCCATGTCCACGCCGGCCGCGCCCTGCGAGATCGCGTCGTGGGCCATCTGCAGCGCCTCCAGCTCGGGCAGTTTCTTACCGCCAGCGATGACCAACGGCACCGGGCAGGAAGCCGACACGGTCTCGAAATCCTCGGGCACGTAGTAGGTCTTGACGAAGGCCGCGCCTAGCTCGGCGCAAATGCGGCAGGCCAGGCGCATGTACTTCGCGTCGCGGACCAGCTCTTTGCCCACGGCCGTCACCGCCAGCACTGGAATGCCGTAGCGATTACCCTCGTCCACCAGGCGGGTCATGTTGGCCACCGACTGGGTTTCGAACTCGCCGCCGATGAACACCTGAACGGCCACGGCCGACACGTTCATGCGGACCGCATCCTCCATGCTGACCGCGATCTGTTCATTCGACAGTTCCTTGAGGATGCTGGGGCCGCCGCTGGCGCGCATGACGATCGCGTTGCGCGACTCGGGCGGAATCACGCTGCGCAAGATCCCGCGTGTGAGCATCAGTGCATCGGCGAACGGCGCCAGCGGCAAGATCGAAATGTCCACGCGTTCGAGCCCCGTGGTCGGCCCCTGGAAATAGCCGTGGTCGAAGGCCAGCATCACGGCCTTGCCCGACTGCGGATTGAAGATGCGGGCCAGCCGGTTGTTCATGCCCCAATCGTGGGCATTCGAGCCCTTGAGAAAAAAGGCGCGGCTCTCTTGTGGCACGTTGACATGGAATTCTTTTTCCGCTTTCGACGCGGTATCGGCTTCGGGCATGGGTTCTCCTTGGGGTTCTGGTCGGCCGCGCGGGCCGGGCAAAACCGTAACACAAAAGAATCCGCGGGGAGGAGCAGTTCTTCCCCCAGGCAAAGGCACCATTCCACCCTGCACGGGTTTGGTGTAGATCTTGCGGCTACCCCTTCCGGACAAACGCGATGGCCAAGCGGAAAATCAAGAAAGCGCCGCCGCCCGTCCGGATATTGCCTGTCCGGGTGCCGTTCTACAGAAGGCACTTGTCCTTGGCAGCCCTGTTGGCCGCTTCTGCGCTCTTCTATGCCGTTGCAGGTGTACTGTCGGGCCAACTCAACCTGGCTGACGACTATGGCTACATCGTCCAATACGGCCACTACGACCGACCGCTGAACCTCGCCGGCCTGGTGCAGATGTTTAGTGGCATCTCCACGCAAGAGATGCTCCACGACTACTACCGGCCCATCTACACGCTGATACGTTCGATTGACTACCGGCTTTACGGGACTTCCCCGATGGGCTACCACGTGACCAGCCTGCTCTTCTACTTGCTGGCCGTCGGCTCCGCGTATGGGATCCTTCGCAGACTGTTACCTTCAAGTCTGGCTGCTCTGTTTGGCGCCCTTGTCTTCGCCTTTCATCCCATCCACGTTGAAGCGGTGGCTTGGATCATGGCCGGCGGTTACGCCATGGCGGGAGCCTTCGCCTTGCTTTCCTTCGCGCTGTACCTGTCGGGACGAACCTGGGCGAGCACGTTGGTCTTTGCCGCGGCCGCGCTGACCAACCCACCAGCCGTGGTCATGCCGGCGATGGTGTGGGCGCATCTGTGGCTGTTTCCGGCCAAAGAAGCCGGGGAGCGGCGGCGCCGCGCAATCAACTTTGCAACGATTTCGGCGGAGGCGGTGGGCATTGTGTACCTGAACTTCGTGGCGTTTCCACAGCGCTATTCCGGCACCACTTTCGATTCGGCGGTGGCAGCACGCACGTGGCTGGGCAACCTCTTTTCCTACCTGCGCCTGATGGTCGTTCCTTGGGGTCTGCACACTCCCTACGAAGAATACATCGAGAGGCTCGGCGATCCGGGATTCTTGGCTGGAGCTGCTTGTCTTCTTCTGATCGGCGCAGGGATCTTGGGATTGAGAAAACGCAGCCGCTTGGCAGCCTTCGGACTTCTTTGGTTCTTCGTGGGTCTGCTGCCCACACTGATCGTCTGGAGAAAGGCGGCCGGCATGGCCGACCGCTATGTCTTCCTTGCGTCTTTCGGGCTCATCCTTGCGGCGATCGCGCTGCTTTCGGCGCGCGGCGAAGGAGGCCTCTTGCCCGACGGACTGCCAACCAAGGCACGCAAGGCGCTGACAGCACTGGCCGTCGTGTTCTTGGTCTTCTTTGCGGCCGTCTCCTGGCAACGGGTCCGAGCCTGGCACGATACGGAGACACTGTTTACCGACACCCTTCGCACGGATCCCGGCAATATTTTCGCCGTGCGCACGCTCGGACGCTACTACGCCATCACCGTGTCGACACCCAAGAAGGCGGTGCCCTACCTCGAACAATCCATGCAACTTGCCGAAAAGCGACGGGCCAAAGTCACCAACCCTTCTCTCGTGAATTTTGAAAAGTACAATTTGGCGGAACTCAGCAATGCACTGGGTATTGTCGAACGCGAAGCAGGCCATTACGAAAAAGCCGTGGCCCTTCAGGAAAGCGCCATTGCGGCGATCTCGAACACCGAGCTGGATGGCTATCGAACCGCCGATTACTATTTCCAAATGGGCCTTGCCTACGACAAAATGGCAGATGCGCGCAAGAAGGCGGGCGATCAGCCCGGATTTGTCGCGGCCTTGGAAAAGGCTTTGTCCTGCTACCAGCAAAGCATCGAGCGCCTTCCCATCCTATCGAGCGCCTATCAGAACGCGGGCTTCGCGTTGTTTCGTCTGGGCCGCTTGGCGCAAGCCGAACGCATCTTGGAGAAAGCCTTGAACTTGACACCCAATAGTATCGAGGTCATTGGGCTGTTAGCCAAATCCTACATGCAAACCGGTGAGCAAGCGAAAGCGAAAGCGCTGCTCGACGAAGCCATCCAAAAAGCCGGGCGCCGACACGAGAACGAGCCGCTCTTGCGTGAACTGCAACGACTGAAGGCAACCCTGGCCGGAACACCCGCCACAACCGAAGGCCAATCGTCGGACGCCCGGGCATTGTTGGTCGATCTGCTCGGCCAAAAGAAATACCAGGAAGCCCTGCAGGTAGCATTGTCTCTACAGAAGAGTCAGGACTCGCCCGACCCCTTGCTCTTGAACAATATCGGTCTGTGCTACTACAAGCTGGCCCGCTATCCCGAGGCCGAACGCACCTACCTAGAGGCCATCAAGCTCCGGCCAGACTACGACACCGCCATTGGCAACCTGTCGCTGGTCTACGCCAAACAAGACCGTTTGGACTTGGCCATTTCCTACGCCGAGAGATCCTTGAAGCTGAAACCTGACGATTCCGACGTCAGCCGCCATTTGGAAGAGTACTACCGTCGAAGATCCAGCCAACGAGGTGCCGCACCGTAGGGCAAGAGCCGAACGCTCTCTTCCTGGGGGCTCGCGCCTGGACCTCCCGGTTCGGCTCTAGGATCCGGGGGGATACACGATCTGAATGCCGTTGACCGGCGCACGCACGGTCTGATGCAGCGACGATCCCGGCGTTGCCGTCAATGTGAAACTGGTTCCGGTCACGTTCCTAAACACGACGGTGTTGCCCGCGCCGGCTTCGGGGGCCAGCGTGTATCCTGAAAAGTTGGTGACCAGTGGCGGTTCTGTCTGTGTCACGGTGTGTGTCGTCGAGCCGATCTTATATTTGTACGTGCGCGTGTCTGCCCAGGTCATCTCTCCGAAGCAATAGACATAGACGTCATATCCACCGCTCATCGCGCCGGCCAAACCGGTCACGCTAATCGTCGCTGGCGACGCAATCGCCCTGGGATCGAGGTAGCCATTCATCATGCGCACGTCACCCGGGGAATCGGCCAAGGAGAGAGTCCAGGTGGCCCAGGTCTCATTGGTTGCGATGGGCGAGTTCCAGGTAACAGACGCGGAAGTGGTGGTGCCATCTGCCGACTTCAGCGATGCCCGCGTACCAACATTGCCTGCGGCGCTATTCCAGTTCGTGGCCGGCTTGTACCCTGCGGATTCGGTCGCGGCCATCGCGGACGTCCCGGCTCCAGAATCGCCGGGCGGCATCCCGCCCACGAAGTCGATACTAATGATCATGGGCACAATCGCGGCGTCCGCCGCAACGCCGCCCGTTCCACCATTGCCTCCCGTGCCGCCTGTCCCGGCACCGCCAGCCCCCCCGGCCGCCAGATCCGTCGGCAGACTGATATCGGCCGGAACGTCCCTCCCGCCATCCCGAGGCAAAGCCGTGTCAGCCAAGGTTCCGACGTCCGTCGCGACGGTTCCCCCTGTGCCCACCACTGTGGTCCCGCCCATTCCGCCTGTGGCCGCGCCGCCCGTTGCTATACCGCCCATTGCCTGGTCCGCAGGCGGATTGCCATCGGCAGAAAACGGAACATCGACGCCACCATCTCCAGGCGATCCGGCCATGGCCCCTGCGTCCGAGGCGACGCTTCCCGCCATCCCACCCGTCGCTATCCCGCCGACCGTCGTACCAGCCGTCGCGACGCTGCCTCCCGCACCACCTCTCGCAGCGTCCGGTCCAGCTGCGAACGCTCCAGCGCTACCCCCTGCTGCGGCCTCCGAAACCGCACCAGCGCTCGCGTCACTGGCACCGTTGATCCGTTCCCACGGCGGTGTGAGGTTCACACAGGCTACGAACAGAAGCGTCGCCGCGACGACTGGCAAGACAGGTGTAAATAGGCGAGACAAGTCCATCTTGGTACAAATGTGCCCGAGTGCCGGGAACCCTCTATCGATTTTTCGGGCACTTCGCCGGTTGTCTTGAGGATAGACCCCTCATTCCCTCCGTGCGTCACCAAGGCATCCGAATGTCCAGTGGCAGGACTTGGTCTGCTTCGTCCCTCTACACGGCGTTCAGCGTATACTGTACCTCTCGACGAGTGCTGGAGGTTGAAATGCGCAAGATCAGCGTTCGCCTGTCTGTGGCGTTCCTATTCCTCGTGGCTTTGCCGCTCGGTTGCACGTCGTCGCCCGGTTCTTCCACGAGCGGAGGCAGCGGTGGCAGCAGCGCCCGCACCGGAGGAGCCGGCGGCGGCACGAGTTCAACGACCGGCGGCAGCGGTGGCACGAGTTCGACGGGCAGCGGCGGCACGAACGCGACCGGCGGGGGCACATCGGATGCGACCGGCGGCTCCAGCGGAACCGGCGGAGACGCGACCGGCGGCTCGACCGACACCGGCGGGAGCGGCGGCACGTCCGATACGACCGGCGGCTCCACTGGAGCCGGCGGGGACACGACCGAAGGAACCGGAGGAATGTCGGCGGGCGGAGGCGGGGAAACCTCGCCCCCTGATGGTGGGACCGAGACGACTGGCGACAACCAGGGCGATGCGCGGGATACCCCTGGAAGCGACATGGCCGAGGACAGCGGGAACGACACGACGGCGGGGGTCGACGGTGGTGAAGGCGAGGCCGGTGGAGGCTGCGCGGACAATGCGCAGAATGGCGCCGAGACGGACGTGGATTGCGGTGGCGGGACCTGCACAAAGTGCGCATCCGGCCTGATGTGCAAGAGCGACGACGACTGCCGCAACGGAAGCTGCGCCTCGGGCAAGTGTGCCGATTCCTTCGCCGCTACGGCGCCCGTGACCCAAAGCGGGAACATGTGGCGAATGACCCTTGGCACGGTGATCTTCGAGGTGGATCCGGCAGTGGCGGGCAAGGTCGCGACCTTCAGCATCGACGGCGTTGACGTCGTCGCCAAGAATATCGCGGCCACGGGATCCGTTTTCTGGACCAGCCCGCAAAACGAGTGGTACCCAACCCCCACGCAAACCTGGCCGCCGCCGACCGAGATGGACAGCGTGGCCTACACACCCAGCGTGAGCGGCAATGTGCTGACGATGACCGGACCGGTCGGGACCGACAAGCTCTCCATGTCCAAGCGCTACTGGGGCAACGTCGAACATCAAGCGATCACCCTCGAGTACACCATCCACAACAACAACTCGGCCGCGGTGTCGAAGGCGCCTTGGGAGATCACGCGGGTTCATACGGGCGGGCTCACCTTCTTCCCCAACGGCGAGCCGGCGGTAAAGCTCGGCGACGCAAGTTTCAGCGCGGTGCCCTTCACCAGTGCGCAGGGCGCACTGTGGTTCAAGTACAGTACGGCCGGCTTTGCCACTTCAAGCCTGAAGGGTGGCGCCGACGGGCTCGAGGGCTGGGCCGCGCACATCGCCTGCGGGACCGGCCTGGAGGGCTCCTGGGCCTACCCCACTTGCCCAAAGAGTCCGATCCTGATCAAGGAGTGGACCGACATCCCTGCGGCCGCGGCAGCGCCCGCCGAGAAGGAGGTCGAGATCTACGCCGCCCAAAACAGCTACGAGGAGTTCGAGCAGCAGGGCGCGTACCAGGAGATCCCGGCCGGGGGCACTGTTGTCTGGACCATGCACTGGTTGCTGCGCTACCTCCCGAGCACCGTGGCCCCCACCGCCGGCAGCGCCACGCTGCTGACGTGGGTGCGCGGGCAGTTGCTCTAATAGGGGTAGCCTCCGCTATCGGGCGGCGAGATCCAGGGTCACGGTATTGTCGGGCGGGGGCAGATCGGTCCAGATGCTCTGCAACATCCTGCCCGAGAGCTGCATGACCCCGTTGCTCGACGACATCAAGGTCTGGGCCTCGGCCAGGGCGTCGGCGGGCATGACCTCGTCGCCGGCGTAGTGGGCCACGAGTCCATCACCGAGCCAAGGCGCAAGCTGGCTAGCGTCGGTCGGGGCCACGGAGTACGGTGGCGCCTCGATCAGCGTGCTAATGAGCGTTTCGAGCCCGAGACGAAGGCTGTCGTGCGCGTAGGTCTGGAAGTCGGGTGCGCCGCCAAGATCGTAATCGATGCTGGTGATGTGCTGGGTGGTGATGGCCAGACTGTCGTCGCTGACGTCGACGATGCGGTACGGGCACGGGTAGGTCACGGCCGAACCGGTTTCGACATCGTAGATCGACTGGGTCGCGGTGCTCGGGGTTCCGCGCGTGATGTCGTTGGCATGAAAGTGCCCAGTGAAAATTGCGCCCACACCGCCATTCGACAGTAACCCGGCCACGGCATCCCGATCATTGATCACGAACTCGGGAAAGATGAAGGCCTGATTGGCAAAGTGCTCGACCAACCCGTGGTGCATCATGGCCATCACGCGGACGCCACGCTGTTTCGCCTC
>Ga0265342_10000122_pt1 | contig 86953 bp, 70 predicted proteins | sample 4CB327metaG_FD_203125 | JGI IMG/M metagenome (GOLD analysis project Ga0265342, IMG submission 203125) | Rhizosphere microbial communities from Carex aquatilis grown in University of Washington, Seatle, WA, United States - 4-CB3-27 metaG | ecosystem: Host-associated > Plants > Roots >...
CGTGGTCTCGGACGAGGAGATCCCCGGCACCATGAACATCGGCCACGCCGTCCCCACGTTCGCCGAGGCGTTCATCTTCATCGCAGTCGTCGACGTCGAGATGACGACGCTGATCTCGATGATCGCGGCGTCGGTGGTCGGCGCTTGGTTCGGCGCCGGCATCGTCGCCGGCTGGCCGCGCCGGAAGATCCAGATCGGCATGGGGGTGCTGCTGATCGCCGCGGCGGCGATCATGGTGGTGCGTCAGGTCGGCTCCGTGCCAGGCGGCGGCACGGCGCTCGGGCTCCAAAACGGGCGCCTGGCGATCGCCATCGGCGGGAATCTGGTCTTGGGCGCGCTGATGACGCTGGGGATCGGCCTGTTCGCGCCGTGCATGCTCCTGGTCGCGCTGCTGGGCATGAACCAGGCGACGGCCTTCCCGATCATGATGGGCTCGTGCGCGTTCCTGATGCCGTTCGGCAGCGTGCGCTTTCTCAGCCACGGTCGATACAACCTGCGTGCCGCCGTCGGCCTCACCGCCGGCGGACTCCCCGCGGTGCTCATCGCCGCGTTCATCGTCAAACAGCTGCCGCTCGCCTGGGTCAAATGGCTGGTGGTCGGCGTCGTCGTCTACACTGCGATCGCCATGCTGCGCTCCGCAACCAAGGGAACCAATGAGGTGGTCAAACATGCCTAGCGGAAATCCTCTGTTCGCGACCAAGTCGGTCGATCAGCTCCGCAGCGACGCCGAGGGCTCGCACGGGCTCAAGCGCACACTGACCGCGACCGACCTGGTGTTGCTGGGCATCGGCGCGATCATCGGCACCGGCATCTTCGTGATCACCGGACACTCGGCCGCCAAATACGCCGGGCCGGCGGTCGTGCTGTCGTTCGTCGTCGCCGGGATCGCGTCGGCGTTCGCCGGGCTCTGCTACGCCGAGATGGCGTCGATGATCCCGATCGCCGGCAGCGCGTACACCTACTCGTACGCGACGATGGGCGAGCTCATCGCATGGGCCATCGGCTGGGACTTGATCCTGGAGTACGCGATGGGGGCCGCGACGGTCAGCGTCGGCTGGTCCGGCTACGTGGTCGCGTTCGTCCGCGATTTCATCCACATCAACCTGCCGGCGGCCTGGACGACCGCGCCGTTCATCTACGAGGAAGCGACGGGGTTCGTGCGCACCGGCGCGTTCCTCAACGTGCCGGCGATGTTCATCACGCTGCTGGCAACGGTCATCCTCGTCATCGGCATCAAGGAGTCGGCGCGCTTCAACGCGGTGATCGTGTTCGTGAAGCTCGCCGTCGTCGTCGTGTTCATCGCCGTGGGCGCGCGCTTCGTGCACCCCGAGAACTGGCACCCGTTCATTCCGCCCAACGAAGGACCGGGGCGCTTCGGGTTCTCCGGCATCATGCGCGGCGCCGCGTCGGTCTTCTTCGCGTACATCGGCTTCGATGCGGTCTCGACCGCGGCACAGGAGACGAAGAATCCGCAAAAAGATCTGCCAACCGGCATCCTCGGCTCGCTGGCGATCTGCACCGTGCTCTACATCGGAGCCTCACTTGTGTTGACCGGCCTCGTCCCCTACTCGCAGCTGTCGGTTCCGCATCCGGTGGCGTTCGGCGCGAAGGCGACCGGCATTGGTTGGCTGGAGGCGGCGGTCGAAATCGGCGCCGTCGCCGGTCTGTCGTCGGTGATGATCGTGATGCTGATGGGCCAGCCGCGCGTCTTCTTCTCGATGGCGATGGACGGCCTGTTCCCGAAGTTCGCGACCAAAGTCCATCCGCGCTACGGCACGCCGTACATCACGACGATCATCACCGGCGTGGCCTGCGCGATCGCCGGTGGCCTGCTGCCGATCGGCGTGCTCGGCGACCTGGTCTCGATCGGCACGCTGTTCGCGTTCGTGCTGGTCAGCCTGGGCGTGATGATCCTGCGCATCAAACGTCCCGACATCCCGCGCGCGTTTCGCTTCCCCGGTGGCACTTACCTCGTCCCGGTGTGCGGAGCGGCGAGCGCGCTCTACATCATCATGTCGAGCGGTATCGCCACTCAGCTGCGGCTGGTGATCTGGATGGCGATCGGACTGGTCATTTATGCCGCCTATGGACGGCGACACTCGAAGCTCCGCGCCGCGTCGCGGGCTCAGCGCTAGCGACCGCCGCCGGAATGTTGAAGTTGCAGCGCACGACGTGGTTCGGCAGCACAGTCGACATGCGCGAGTGCTGGATCATGTGAATGATGCAGCCGGCGACGCTCTCGTCGAAGTTGGTCGCGGCGGCCAGCCCGACCGACCCGGGGAAACCGCTCGGCTCGATGTACATGATCGCGGTGACGTCGTCGGCGGCCAGGCGACCGCACGCCGCCAGGCGCGGCAAAAGACCGGAGATGTCGTGCTCGATCTTGGCACCCCCGATATCCAGCACCGCCATCTCGTGCGTCGAGCGAAACTCGACCGGATAGTCGAACGTCGTGGCCTTGTTGCCCTCGGGCGCCTTGAACGTCAGGCGGCGACCCACGTCGACCAGGCAGCGCTCGACGCCGTAGTTGCCCAGGTCCGACGCGATGACCAGCACGTCTTCGGCCTGGCCGCTGCCGTTGATGAGGAAGCGCAGCGTCACCTTGCCGCCCGCGTACTTCTGCGCCTTGCCGGCGCGTTGATAGCAGCTGCGAACCTCGTCGAAGTGCCCCTCGATCACTTCTTCCACGTCCGCGTTCTCGACCACGCCGATCTCGTTCTGCATGGCCATCTCGGGCGGCGGCGCGACCGGCTTTGGCTGGGAAGCCTTCGCCACGCGCGTGGTCGGTCTACGTTGCGCCCGCTTCGTGCCTTCTTCGTGCCCGCACCCCCACACCATCCCCACCGCGGCTACCATGACAAGCGTCGTCGCTGTGCGTGCCTTCATTCTTTCCTCGACGGCTTTTCTCGATGGGTCTCCTGAAACCTATAACCATCGATGAGAGCTCCGGGGGGCCGTAACCACCGGAGCTCGCCGGTCAGTAGGCAGGCTGGAAGCGGTATTCGTACTGCATCGATCCCTTGTTCGGGATCGCTGGGAACTCGAACTCCTTGATCTTCTCGACCAGGCAGGTGCTGACTTCGGAGTTGTTCAGCGTCCCGCCCACCACCGTGACTTCGGCCGGTTTCCCGGAGGGTTCGATCGTCAACATGACGAAGACGGACCCCTTGAAGGCGCGGTCGTGCTTGTCGTTGAGGACATCCTGGTAGCACTTGAGCGTGGAGGTGTCGCGCTGCTGGAGCACGAGCTGGATCTCGGCCTGCTTATCGGGCGGGATCCCGCCCTTGACCGGTTCCGGCTCCACGTTCTTCACGATCCGTACGTGCTGATCGTTCGAGGTTTCGGCGCAAGAAAAGTTAAGAATCGACACAGTCAGGGGCAAAACCAGGGCGAATACCGTGGTGCCAAGCGTCTTGCGGCGCATAGATCCTCCTCTTTAGACCCATGACCTGGGGGGCCGGGTCGAGCCGCAACTTATCGCCGTGACTAGTCCTTCAGCAAGGCCGAAGCGATGACCAGGCGCTGAATCTCGCTGGTCCCTTCGTAGATTTCCGTAATTTTTGCATCACGAAAGTGCCGTTCGACGGGGAAATCGGTCAGATATCCATAGCCGCCGAAGACCTGGACCGCCTCCTTGGCGGCGCGGTTCGCGACCTCTGACGCGAACAGCTTGGCCATCGACGATTCGGTCGTGTGGCGCTGGCCGGCGTCCTTTTTCACGGCGGCGCGCCAGACCAGCAACCGGGCGGCGTCGATCTCGGTGCACATGTCCGCGAGCTTGAACTGGATCGCCTGGTGCTCGGAGATCGGCTGGCCGAACGTCTTGCGCTCGAGCGCGTAGCGGGTCGCGTCCTCGAATGCCGCACGCGCGATGCCGACCGCCTGCGCGCCGATACCGATGCGCCCGCCGTCGAGCGTGCGCATCGCGATCTTGAAGCCGTCGCCGGGAGCACCGAGCAACGCGTCGCCGGGCAGCGCGCAGTCGGTGAAGAAGATCTGCGACGAGGGCGCACCGCGGATGCCCATCTTGTCGTCGGGGGGTCCGAACTTCACGCCAGGCGCTTTGGACGCGACGACGAACGCCGAGATACCGCGGGTTCCTTTCGACGGATCGGTCATCGCGAAAACGACGATGACGTCGGAAACCGGACCGTTGGTGATGAAGTTCTTGGTGCCGTTCAGGACCCAGCCGTTGCCCGACGCAGTCGCGGTGGTCTTCTGCGCCGCCGCGTCCGATCCCGCGTCGGGCTCGGACAGCGCGAAGCAGCCGAGCGTCTTGCCCGACGCCAGCCCCGGCAGCCAGCGCTGGCGCTGCTCGTCGTTGCCGAAGTGCAGGATCGGATCGCAGACCAGCGAGTTCTGCACCGACATGATCACGCCGGTCGACGCGCAGCCGCGCGAGATCTCCTCGACCGCGAGCGCGTAGCTGACGTTGTCCATGCCAGCGCCGCCCCAGCGCTCGGGCACAGCGATGCCCAGCATGCCAAGCTCCGCGAGCTTGGCGACGATCTCGCGCGGAAATCGGTGCTCGCGATCGATCTGCGCCGCGACCTTGGAGATCTCGTTGGTCGCGAGGCCGCGGGCGGTATCGCGAATCAGCTTCTGCTCGGGGGTCAGATCCAGGTCCATGGCCGACCTATGTTACCGGCCTTCGCGACTCCGCGCGACCCTCGCGCACTCGGGCCCAATCGTTCGCGGCAACTAGGGCGGCTGCCCACAATCCCGGTCCATCTTGGAGTAAGCTCGGTGAGTGCGGACGATGTTCGTGCTGGCGCTCCTTGCGGTTTTCCCGGCCTGTTCAAGTCCTGTGTCGGGACGGCGGTGCGGGGGAAACATCAGTGGGGCTCCTGGGCCGTGCCCCACTGGCTATTCCTGCGTGAATGACAGCGGGCTGCCGCCTGGGGATGTCGGCGGCGTTTGCCAGAAGAGCGACTAACCGAAAGGGTCGTCCCCGAGCGCGCGCTAGCGGCCTTCGAACTTGGGTGGGCGCTTTTCGATGAAGGCCTTCATGCCCTCTTTCTGGTCGGCGGTCGCGAACAGACCGGCAAAGAGCTGGCGCTCCAGCTCGTGCGCTTCGGCGAGCGGCATGTCCGCGCCCACACGCAACGCCCGCTTCGCGTCGGCGACGGCGAGCGGCGCCTTGGCCGCGATCGTCTCGGCGACGGCGCGCACGCGCGGCATCAGGTCGGCCGGTTCGACGACGGCGTTCACGAGACCGATGCGCAGCGCCTCGGCCGCCGAGATGATCGCGCCGGTGTAGACCAGCTCGCGCGCGACGCCCAGACCCACCCGCCGCGCCAGGCGCTGCGTGCCCCCGAAGCCGGGAATCACGCCCAGGTTCACCTCTGGTTGCCCAAACTTGGCCGCGGACGACGCGTAGATGAAGTCGCACGCCAGCGCCAGCTCGCAGCCGGCACCCAGCGCGAATCCGCCGACCGCGGCGATCACCGGCACCGGTAGCGCCTCGATGGCGTCGCCCAGCTCGTGGCCGAGCTCCGCGAACGCGCGCGCCTCGCGCGGGCCGAGCTCGGTCATGGAGCCGATGTCGGCGCCGGCGACGAACGCCTTGGGTCCAGCGCCGGTCACGATCACACAGCGCACCCCTGCCGCCCCGTTGAGCCCCGCGAACGCCGCCTCCAGCTCGCGCAGCGTGACCTCGTCGAGCGCGTTCAGCACGGTGGGCCGATTCACGGTGACGGTCGCGATCGGCCCGCCCGCGTCGACGAAGACGCCGCTATCCGACGCCAAGTTCCCCTCGCTCTCCCATCATCGCTTCTCCTCGGCGGCGGGCGCCGCCGTCGCCGGCGCGGCCGGCGGGTAGTGGTAGAAGCCGCGGCCGGTCTTGCGGCCGAGCCAACCGGCGGCGACGTACTGGCGTAGTAGTGGACACGGTCGGTACTTGGGATCGCCCAGCTCACGGTGCAAGACCTCGAGGATCGCCAGCGTGGTGTCGAGCCCGATGAGGTCCATGAGCGCGCACGGGCCCATCGGGTGGTTGAGCCCCAGGTTGATGGCGACGTCGATGTCCTTCTCGCACGCGATCCCCTCGAACAGCGCGAAGCAGGCCTCGTTGAGCATCGGCATCAGGATGCGGTTGACGATGAAACCGGGAATGTCGCGTGAGACCACGGTGGTCTTGCCCAGGCGCTCGGCGAGCGCACGCGTGGTCTCGTAGGTCGCGTCCGAGGTAGGCAGGCCGCGGATGAGCTCGACCAGCTTCATGATCGGCGGCGGGTTCATGAAGTGCATGCCGATCACGCGATCCGGTCGGGTCACCGCCGCGCCGATCGCGGTGATGCTGATCGACGACGTGTTGGTGGCCAGAATCACGCCAGGGCGGCAGGATTGATCCAGCAGCGCGAAGATCTCGCGCTTGACGTCCGGGCTCTCGATGGCGGCTTCGACGACGAAATCGACGGCCTCGAGATCCCCACCGTAGATGTCGGCAGGCACGATGCGCGCCATCGCGGCGTCGCGCGCATCGGCGGTGAGCTTCTTCTTCTCGACCAGCTGCCCGAGCTGCGCCGCGATCGTCGAGCGGCCGCGGTCGGCGATGTCGCGCCCCGAATCGACCAGCGTCACCGACATACCGCGCACCGCCGCCAGCTGCGCAATGCCGCGGCCCATCTGCCCGGCGCCGATCACGCCTAGCCGTTCGATTGACTGCGGTGGCGATGGCGCTAGCGACGGCGACGCGCTCACGCCGCCAGCTCCACGGCGACCGCGATCGCCTCCCCGCCGCCGATGCAGAGCGAAACCACCCCGCGCCGCTTGCCCGCGTCGCGCAGCGCCGAGAGCAGCGTCACCAGCAGGCGCGCGCCGCTGGCGCCGATGGGGTGGCCGAGCGCGACCGCGCCGCCCCAGACGTTGACCCGCGCCGGGTCGAGCCCGAGCATCCGATTGTTCACCAGCGACACGACCGCGAAGGCTTCATTGATCTCCCAGAGATCCACATCCGCGACGCGCCAGCCAATTTTGTCGAGCAGCCGGCCGATCGCCCCCGCGGGCGCGGTGGTGAACCATTCGGGCGCCTGGGCGTGCCCGGCCGAGCCGACGATGCGCGCGATGGGCGTCAGCCCGCGCGCCTTGGCGACGTCCGCGACCGCCAGCACGACCGCCGCGGCGCCGTCGTTGATCGACGATGCGTTGCCGGCGGTGATCGTGCCGTCCTTGCGGAACGCCGGCCGCAGGCTGCTGAGCTTCTCGGGGTCGCCGCGACGCGGGCCCTCGTCGCTGGTCACCGCGCGCGGCGGGCCCTTTCGCTGCGGCACATCGACCGGCACGATCTCGGCCCGGAACTTCCCGGCGGCCTCCGCTGCACGCGCGCGCCGGTACGATTCGGCTGCAAACGCGTCCTGCTCCTCGCGGGTGATCTTGTTCTCGCGCGCACAGAGCTCGCCACACTCGCCCATGTGGACATTTCCGTAAGCATCCCAGAGGCCATCTTGGATCATCGAATCGATGAGCTGGGCGTGTCCCAGACGGAGCCCCTCCCGCGCCTTGGGAACCAGGTAAGGGGCGTTGGTCATCGACTCCATGCCGCCCGCCACGACGATGTCGTGCTCACCGGCGGCGAGCGCATTCGCGCCGAAGACCACCGCCTTCAGCCCGGAGCCGCACACCTTGTTCAGGGTCACCGCGCCCACCGACGGCGGGAGCCCGGCTGCGATCGCCGCCTGGCGCGCGGGCGCCTGGCCCTGGCCGGCGGGCAGCACACAGCCCATGTAAACCTCGCCGACCGCGTCCGCCGACACGTGCGCGCGCTCCAGAGCAGCCCGTATGGCCACGGCGCCCAGCTGCGGCGCGGGCACCGATCCCAGCTCCCCCTGAAACGCGCCGATGGGGGTGCGGGCACTTCCAACGATCAACACGTCTTTCATCATCGCCATCATAGCGCTTCATGTTCCTCGGAACCCTCGGAGGGTTCCGAACCTCCCGCGATGGGCTCCGGCGGGGGACCCGCCTACGCCCCACGCGATCGCTCGGAACTCGGTCGCGCGTCGGAGGTCAAAATGTAGACTTTCAACCTACATGCTCTAGCATCGGCACATGGATCGGCTGCGGGCCCGCTTCGGGTTGAGCCTGGTGCTGGGGGCCATGCTCCTCGCGCTGGCACCGAGCGGTTGCGCGCCGACCACGCGAACCAGGCTCATCCCGTCGGCGATCTTCCGCTCCGCGCGCCACGTTGGTCATCCGCTTGCCCACCGCCCGCCGCTGGGCGATGAAACCTCGGCCATGATCACCGAGCGCATCCATGCGGCGGGCTACCGATTTGGCACCGACGGGACGCCGGGAGCGCTCTGGGGCTACATGCGCACGTCGCACGAGCTGGTCGACGCGCGCGACGCGCGCCCCGGCGACGTGGTCTTCTTCGATACGCGCGGTCGCACCGAAGACGAGCTCTATTGCTCCGACCGCGTGGGCCTTGTCGAGTCGGTCGATGCCGCCGGGCGCATCGCCTTTCTGGAGTTGCGCGGCGGTCGGTTCTACCGGGGCTATGTCGATCCGCGCCAGCCGATGACTCGACGAGACGAGAGCGGCGAGATCGCCAATAGCTTCCTGCGCCCGAAGCGACTGGACGACCCGGACGGCACCCGCTACTTCGCGGGTGAGATGTTGTGCGGCATCGCCCGCATGCGTGATCGATGAAACATCGGACGATCCGGTCGTCTCGTGGCGAGGCGCACGCTGGGCCTCCGACCGGCGTCAACCATGTTGAAGCAAACGCCAACAAAGTTGTCGGTCCCTCCGAAGAACCCTTGAGATCTTGTAGTGTTACGTCACGAAGCAACGGCCCGCGCATTGCTGCTTCCACACCCGGGGAAAGGCCTATCGATCGCCGATTGCATGATTGCGATGCAAAAGAGAACTCCCTATAATCGCCCGGTTTTCAGGCCGTTCCCCCGGTCGATTTCTCGTTGTGTTTCTAGCCGGCCGTTTCTTGTCTCCGTCCCCCGTCCCTAAGTGCTTTCGTCTGAGGAGGATCAAATGAAGGGTCTCGTTCCGCACCGTTGGCGCCGAGTTTGGGCTGTGACTCGCTGGGTTGCAGTTGCTTCGGCGCTCCCGCTGATCTGGGCCTGCAACTCGCGGAGCTTCGAGGCGCCCACTCCGAACCCCGTCAGCGTCGTCAACAACACCTTCCAGGCGACGTTGAACCGCAAGATCGACATCCTCTTCATGGTCGACAACTCGTCGTCGATGCTGCCGCTGCAGGCCAAGCTGGTCGCGCAGTTCCCGGTGTTCATGAACGTGCTCAAGATGCTGCCGGCGGGCGACGGCTCGGGCAATGCACTTCCCGACATCCACGTCGGCGTCGTCTCGTCGGACACCGGCCCGGGCAAGTTCGATCTGCCCGCTTACCACTGCTCGTTCGCCGGTGATCGCGGAATCCTCCAGAACCAGCCGCGCCAGAACTGCACGGCTTCGCCGTTCAAGGATCCGAGTCAGCACTACCTCAGCGCGGCGGCGAACCAGACCAACACCAACTACAACGGAGACATCTCCGACGCCTTCACCTGCATCGCCGCCCTCGGCGACCAGGGGTGTGGCTTCGAGGGTCAGTTGAAGTCGGTGCGCTGGGCGCTCGACCCATTCAACGTTCCGGCGGGCAACGAAGGGTTCCTCCGCCAGGAGGCATTCCTCGCGGTCATCCTGATCACCAACGAAGACGACTGTTCGGTGCCCGACGATTCGGACCTGGTCGACCCGACGCAGATGTCGATGGCATCGACGCTCGGCCCGCTGTGGTCGTGGCGCTGCAACGAGTTTGGCCACCTCTGCCAGGACGCGACCGGCAACCTGGCTCCGCCCCCGCGCGGACCGATGCCCACTCCCTACCAGGGTTGCGTCTCGAACGACACCGCGACGGGCAAGCTGACCAAGCTCACCGACGAGATCTCGTTCCTGAAGAGCCTCAAGCCCGATCCGAACCAGATCTTCGTCGCGGCCATCACCGGTCCGGCCACGCCGTACACCGTGTCGATGATCATGCAGGGCAACGACACCGAGCTGCACCCGAACGTCGACCACTCCTGCATGCAGAACTCGGGTGAGTACGCCGACCCGTCGGTCCGCATCCAGCAGTGGGTGCAGTCGTTCGGAAACCACGGCTTGCTCCAGACCATCTGCGCGCCCTCGTTCGCGCCGTCGCTCATGCAGATCGCCACCGAGCTCAGCAAGCTGCTCGGCCCGCAGTGCATCGGCAACAATCTGGTCGATACCGACCTCAACACACCGGGGATTCAGCCGGAGTGCCAGGTCGTCGACACGTACGTCGACACCGGCAAGACGTTCACGACGGTGCTGCAGTCGTGCGCCAGCAACGGCAACAACGCGCCCTGCTGGTCGTTCGATCCCGATGCCCAGAAGTGCCCCGGTAACTTCCTGGTGCTCAACGTCAACCGCGGTGGCGCGATGCTGCCGAACGGCCTCCAGACCTCGGTATCCTGCTCGCAGTGCCTCCCCGGCGTGCAGCGCACCGGGTGCCCCTGAGCGCGAGTTGAATCACAATAGGAGCGTCTGATCGGCACGAGCCGATCGGACGCCCCCATGTTTCCCTTCCAAACCGGCACCGGCAACAAGTCGCCCATCTCGATCGCCGGCGACGGGCGCGGCGTGCTCTGCTTGCACGGCCTGACCGGGACGCCGTTCGAGGTCCGCCCGCTCGCCGAGGCGCTCGGCGCAGCCGGCTACTCGGTCGAGGTCCCGCTGCTCGCCGGCCACGGCGGCACGCTGCGCGACCTGGCGGCGACCCAGTGGACCGATTGGCTGGCGTCGGCCCAACGGGGCATGGACGATCTGCAAAAGCGAGTGGGCGACCGCCCGATCTGCGTCGTCGGTTTCTCGATGGGTGGACTGCTTGCGCTCAGGCTGGCGCGCCAGTTCCCCGACCGCATCGTCGCGCAGGCCATCATGGCGGCGCCGCTGCGCCTGCGGACGGCCCAGACGCGCGGCGTGCGCGCGCTGTCGATGCTGCCGGTCGACTTTCGATCGTACCCGTTCGCGTGCATCCCCAAGCTCAAGGGCTCGGATATCTCTGATCCCGAGATGCGAGACGCGAACCCGTCCCTGCGCGCCTTTCCGATCTCCGCGGTCACTAGCCTCTTCGACCTCATGAACCAGGTGCGACCCGACCTACCCAACGTGCGAATTCCGACGCTGGTGATCCACGGGCGGCACGACCACACCGTGCCGATGGAGGATTCGCTCGAGCTGACCGGCAGCCTCGGCTCCGACGTGATCGAGCGGCTGTGGCTCGATCGCTCGTTCCACATCGTGACGCTGGACGTGGAGCGTTCGACGGTGTCGAGCGCGGTCGCCGGCTTCTTCGCGCGGCAGGCGTCGAGCCCCGCGGTCGCCGCGAGCGCCGCCGTCGCCGAAGCTGGTAAACTGCCGCGGCCGTGAACGACCTCGTCATCGCCATCGATCAGGGAACGACCGGCACCACCGTGCTGATCGTCGACGAGCACATGAGCGTGCGCTCGCGCGCCTATCGCGAGCTGCCGCAGATTTACCCTCGCCCCGGAGAAGTCGAGCACGATCCAGAGGCGATCTGGGCAACCGTGACCGGCGCGCTCGGTGAAGCGCTGGCGCGCGTCGACGCGGCCAAGCTGCGCGCCATCGGCATCACCAACCAGCGCGAGACCACGCTGCTCTGGGACCGCGAGACCGGCCGCCCGGCGGCCAACGCCATCGTCTGGCAGGATCGCCGCACCGCCGATGCCTGCGCCGCGCTCAAGCGCGCCGGGCATGAAGCGATGGTACGCGCGCGCACCGGCCTGGTGCTCGACCCGTACTTCTCAGCGACCAAGATCGGCTGGCTGCTCGACAACGTCGCCGGCCTGCGCCGGCGCGCCGAGGCGGGGTCGGTCGCGTTCGGCACCGTCGACAGCTTCCTCATCTGGCGGCTCTCGGGCGGCCGCGTGCACGCGACCGACGTCTCGAACGCCTCGCGCACGCTGCTGCTCGACCTGGAGACGCGCGCGTTCAACGACGAGCTCTGCCAGCTTTTCGGCGTGCCGCGCGCCGTGCTGCCCGAGGTGCGCGGCTCGTCGGGGCTGATCGCCGTGACCCGCGGCGTCCCCGGGCTGCCCGACGGCCTCCCGATCGCGGGTGTCGCCGGCGACCAGCAGGCGGCGCTGTACGGGCAGGATTGCGTGGACGCCGGCGACGCCAAGTGCACTTACGGAACCGGCGCGTTCATCCTGATGAACGTCGGCCCGAGCCCGGTCCTCTCGCGCAATGGGCTGCTCGGCACGGTGGGATGGACCCTGGCGCGATCCGGCGGCGATGCCGCGCCCGGAGACACGGCCTACGCACTCGAGGGGAGCGCCTTCATCGCCGGCGCGCTGGTTCAATGGCTACGCGACGGCCTGGGCATCATCCAAAAGGCGTCCGAGGTCGAGGAGCTGGCCCGCTCTGTCCCGGACTCCGGTGGTGTGACCATCGTGCCGGCGCTGTCCGGGCTGGGCGCGCCACACTGGCGGCCGCAGGCGCGCGGCCTAATCGCGGGCATCACGCGCGGGACCACGCGCGGCCACATCGCGCGCGCCGCGCTCGAGGCAATCGCGCTCCAGAACGTCGACCTCGTCACCGCGATGCAGATCGACGCCGGGCGCACCATCAATGCGTTGCGCGTCGACGGCGGCGCGGCGGCCAACAATCTACTGATGCAGATCCAGGCCGACTTGCTGGGCACTCAGATCTTCCGCCCGGAGATGGTGGAGTCGACGGCGCTCGGCGCCGCCAAGCTCGCGGCCCGCGGCGTCGGCATCACCGCCAGCGGTGATCGCAACGCGGAGACGGCGCGCATGCAGATCTTCAACCCGACCATGAAGGCCAGCGACCGCGACGCGATGCTGGCGCGCTGGCGCGAAGCCGTCCCGCGCGCCTAGGCGATTTCTCTGTTCGACCGCTCAGGGGGTGCTGCACGCGTAGAACACCAGACCGCCCTGCATGAACATGCTGCATTTGGGAATGTTGGGCGGACACTCCATGTCGCTCCGGCAGATGCGCGCCGTGCTGGTCAAGTCGCCGGGGCAGTCCGCCACGCAAGAAACCATCATGGTTTCGATCGAACCGCAGCAAACCTGGTTCGAACCGGCGGGGCAATCCTCGTTGCCGGCGCAGTTTCCCGACACTCCCTTGCACACCGCGCCGGGGGCGATGCAACGGAACGGCTGCTGGACGTTGTCGGCCTCGAAGCAGCAAGACGTCTGGCCAGGGACGCAGATCTCGTAGCCGCACGGGATGGGCGCGTCCGACGAGCTGTCCATCGAAGCGTCCTTCGGGGTCTCGATGAACTTGCACCCGTGGGTCGGCGCACCCCCGCAGCACCCTGACATTTGTGCCACGATCGCGGCGGACCCGACGACGAGCCCGGAGACCGCCATCGTCCCGAGTAGCGCGAACAGGCGGGCCGTACGCCGGTGAAAGTCAGACGCCATGCGATGAACCTCCCCCATTCCTTACCGTTGTCCTTGACAACAAAACCACTTCCGTTCGTTGATTATCACAGTGTTTCGTTTGGGAGTGGGGTCGACGGTTGAACGGTTCGGACGGTTTGCACGGACTGCATGGGACGGGCCAGGATTGTTGCTGCGCACGGTTTTTGCTCTGTCGACGGGACGTGAGCACAACCAGCGGTGCGCGGGCCGTGGTCTGTGCTTCGCTACCGCGCTCATGACAGCCCCCATGCCTGGACGCGCCCATAGCCCAGCTCGCCCTCCGTCCACCCGGTCGGGCCGTGGCAACGTAGTTGGCACCGGGAATTTGCGCCGCGGTGGTCTCAAGTTTCTGAGATTCGCGCTGGGAGTACTTTGCGCGACCAGCGCCTGCGGCAATGTGACCTTCGTCCCCGCCCCCTTTGCGCCGCGCAAGATCGAGCTCGTCTACAGCCAGCAAGAGGACATCACCGCGGTTCGCTGGCGCATGAGCGCCAGCCAGGCCGACCCGGCGGTCACCTACGAGCTGGCCGGCGAAAACGGCGGGTGGCAGAGCGTCGACTTCGCGGCGTCGCTCTACCCCGGCGGGGTCGCGCCCTGTGGCAGCGGCGGCGGCATCTGCGCTCAGATGGTGCTGCCCGGCCACTACCAGCCACCCGTCGACAGCGCGCCGGTACGCTCGCTCAACCCGACCTATGGCGTCTCGCCCGGCGACCTCGGGACCGAGGAGATCTATCCCCAGACGCTCACCATCAGCTCGCACTTCACGCGCGACAACCAGTCGGTGGCAGTCGCGATCAAAGATGTCATCGGCGGCGACCCCGTCTACGTCTTTCCGCGCCCGCTGCAGCGAGGGGTATGGAACCGCCGCGGGCTTTGCGTCCCGGGCTTCTACCCGGCGGACCAGCCGTTCGATCCGGTCGGCGCGCTCAGCGAATCCTGGCCGGCGCCGGCGCCGCTGTCGGACACCGGGCTCTACTGCGCGGGGGTGCGGACGGAGCCGAGCAATGGCGCCGTCGGTACCGACGATCAGATCGCCATCGATACCGTACCCGAGGTCGTCGACGCCGATCTGGACCCGCCCTATACGGTTCCGACGGAGAAGACGCCGTTCACCTACCAGATCGTGCTCGACCTCAGCATCCCGGCCGACGGCCGGTGCCCGGAGGCGGTCCAGGAGATCCAGGCGAATGTCGCAAGCGCCCTCGGCAACATCTCGCAGCTGCGGGCCTTGCCGGTCATCGACCTTTCCGCGGGCATCGATCCCGAGACCGGCATGCCGGGAACTCCCTGTCGGCAGTCGCCGTACCGTTCACTCGACGCTGCAGGCGTTTCCCAACAGGTCAAGCTGGCGGCCGCTTCGTGGCCCGAGCAGCACCAGCGCTACTACATGCTCTACTTCAACAACCTGCGGGCGGCGCTGCCGAGTTCGCTGACCCAGTCGTTCACCGACTTCACTCAAACCATCTTGACGCCGGCTCCGCCGGGCGATTTTCAGGCGTTCTTGTGGCCGTGGGGTCCGACGGAGATGACCTCGTCGTACGGCGGTTGGAACATGTCTCCCGAGATCTGGAGCGCGGCAGACGATCCCGGCTTCATTGGCCAGCTCGGCGACTACGCGAACAAGAACCTGCCCCTCATCTCCGAGATCCAGGACCCAACGCAGCCCATTGCGCTCCTCTCGGCCGACGACGGGGGATCGCTTCGCCTGTGCACAATTTCGATCACGCCGCTCGACGGTGGCGGGTTGCAGATGGTGCAGCATGACGCCGACGGAAGCGTGAACGTGCTGCCGATGGCGTCCCAGTACCCCGTGAAAGCCAGCGATCCGCCTTCGTTCCGGCTCGAGGTCCCGCCGGTGTGGGCGGCCTGGGAGTTTCCCGGATGGAAGGCCCACCGCGCCGAAATTCACTACGAGATTTGCACGCGGTACTGCGACCACGTGTTCACGGCGGAGTCGGGCAACCAGGTTTTGTCAGGCTGGCTCGACAGCCCGTTCTGTATTGGAGGTGCGGGATGATCGGCAAGCTGACGGCACTGGTCGTCGTCGTGGCGACCTTGGCAACCTTGGCCATCTCGCTCCCCGCTACGACGGCGCTTGCCGGCCCGACGGGGGGCGATCCACCAGCATTGCCACACACCGCGGGTGCCGCCTCCGGCGCCGCGCCGGCCACGCCCGCTTTCGAGCCGAGTGGCCTGCGCGAACCAGCACCTCGCCCCACCGCCGAGGTTCGCGTGCAGAACCGCTTCGCTCACAACGCGGGCACGCTGCAGCTGTTCGGAGGCGTCGATTATCTGGAGCGGCGCGACTTCTACCTCAGCCCGGGTGTCCGCCTCGGCGCCACTTATTTTCCCTGGGAGTCGCTCGGTCTCGAGCTCCAGATCTCGCACTACTTCAGCCAGCTCAACCAAGCCGGCGTCGAGGTGGAGCAGATGAGCGGCGTCATTCCCGACAGCCGCGCGCCGACGTGGTTGGTGCTCGTGGGTGGTCGCTACTCGATGGGCTACGGCAAGATGATCATCAGCGGGTTCAACAACCACGCGATCCATTTCCAGCCGCAAGCGCTGCTGCAAGCCGGGATGCACGTCCACGACGGCAGCTTCGGCCCGTCGGGCCTGGTGGGATTGGGCCTGCTCGTTCACGCGACCCCACGCTGGTTCTTCCGACTCGACGGAGGCATGACCGTCGAGCTCGAACAGCGCGTGACCGGTACCGTCACCGTGCTCGGTTTCCTTCCCTCGCTGGTGACGGGAGGATTCTTCTAAATGGGAACCCTCAAAGGGTTCCCAAACCCTCCCGCGAAGGACTCGGCCGCGCGGAGCCCGGCCTCGTCCACGCGATCGACGCCCTCCATGCGTTCGCTGCTGACCGGCTGCCTCGGCGGGCTGTTGCTCGCCGGCTGCGGCGGCCTGGTGGCGACCCGGGCGAAAGCCGGCGCGGCGGCGCCGGCGCTGGTCCCGCCGCCGCGCCCGCGATCGGCGTGGCTCGCAGATGGAGTGGCGGCGATCTGGGCCGGGCACCTGGGCGAGGCGCAGCGAGCGCTGCTGGAGGTCGCCGACCGCGAGGTCCGGCGAAATGATCCTGAGCTCGACTACTGGTCCGAGCTGGTGGCCTTGCTTCGCTGCGAACCGATGCGCAGCGCGCCGCGCGCGAGCCGCACGCTCGTCGGTCCCTGGGATCAGCTGCGACGGATCGTGCAGCTCGAGCGCTTGCGGCTGCCGGTGCCAGCCGACGTGTCGGAGCTCGGGCCCCCGCCATCCCCCGGCGAGAAGGACACGCAAGCGCCGGCGCCCGCTGTACCGCTGGTCGGCCAGGCCATCGCAGTCAGGCCACCGCCCGCCGGGGCGGAGGTGTGGCCGATCGAGACCGAGCGATGGCCCGACGAGGCGCCGGCCACGCGCAAGGTCTCGGACTTCTGCCGCGGCCCCGACACGCCTGCCGGCGCCGAAGTCGCGCGCAGCGGTACCACCCCGGCTCAGCTGCTACTGGTGGGCGAGCTCACCGCCGCGCTCCCCGACGGCCACCCCGCGCTGCCAGCGCTGCTGTTCGAGCAAGCGACGCTGTCGATCACCGCCGGCGATGCGCGGGCGGCGCTGGCCCCGCTGGGGCGGCTCACCGCCGGGACCATGGCGAGCTCCGGGGCGTTTTCGCCCGAGGATCTCGCGCAACTGATCTTGGCCCGCGCGATCGCGGCCGACGCCGACGCCGACGCCGACCCCCAGCACCGGGGAGCCGCGATCCCGGTCTTGCAGGCAGCGCTGGCCGCCGACCTGCCACACGACGTCCGGCGCGTGCTCGCCTTCCGCCTCGCGGAGCATCTGCGCGCCGCCGGTCGTGCCGACGAGGCCGTCACCGCGATCGGACCGCCGCCCCACGGCGACGACGCGCTCGGCCGCTACCTGGCGTTCCGGCAGGTCGAGGCGCACGTAAAGGCCGGACGGCGCGCCGAGGCGCTGGCCGAGGCGCGCGCGGCGCTGGGCCGCCACCGTCGCGCGTCCATCGACGGTCACACGGCGCTGGCGGCGATCGACGACTTCGCGATGCGGCTGCTCGTCGGCTCGCCGGTCTCCGCCGAGAGCATCGAAGTGCTCGAAGCGCTGGGCGATCCGTCGGAGCGAGTGGCGCGCGTCGAGCGGTTCGCCTTGATGGCCGAGGCCGGCGGCGCGCACGGATCCGCCGTCGAGGCGTTCCTGTGGCTCATGCAGAACGACCCCGAGGAGAACCGGCGCCTGCACCACCTGGCGCGCGCGTCGGTCGCGGCGGCGCGCGCGGGCGATCGCGCGCAGTTCGCCCGCACGTTCGCCATGCTCGCCACCGAAGGCGACGACGACGATGCCGAGGCGCTGGCAAACGACAAGACGCGCGCGCCGATCCTCCCGTCGCCGGTGCCACCGCCCGCGGCCGATGCGCGAATGTTGAGCAAAGACAAGCCGGTCAAGGGCACTACAAAAGGCTCCGCTGCGAGCAAGGACAAGCACGCGCCCATGCCCGGGTTCATCGACTCGCCCGACGCCGAACGGCTGTATCGCACGCGCCACCGCGAGCGCTCGCTCAGCTGGCAACGCGCGATGCTGATCGTCGCGCGCGACGCGTTGCCGTCGCTGGTCGAGGCCGACGATCAGGCCAACATCAAGATCCTGGTCGATCGCCTGCAGCAGCACCTGACGGCGCACGGGCGGGGGCCGGTCGACGCCGAGCTGACCACGATCTATCGCGCCGCCAGCGCCCACCTGCGCGTGGGAGCGCGCGGCTACGCCGAACGCGTGGGCACACCGCGACGGCCAATCCTGCTCGGCGACATCTCGGTCGACCGCAAGTACGACGTGGTCGCGCCGCGCATCGATCTGACGGTGCGGGGGCCGGGCTCGCTCCTCTGGGTGCCGGCGGCCGGCAACGACCCGAGCAGCACGCACCTCAAGCGCTGGAACGCGCCCCTCGGCCAGAGCCTGAGCGCGCCACACGTCGCGCAGGCGGAGTCAGAGCGATGATGCGCGAATGCCGCCGGATTCACAGGCGCGGGAGCGCGCGCGCCGCGCTCGGCCTCGCCGCGGGTGCCCTCCTTGCGGTGAGGTCGGCGCCGGCGCGCGCGGAGGTCACGATCGACTACGAAAGGGGCTCCGGTGCATGCGAGGAGGCTGCCGGGTACTTCCCCGAAGACGATACCCGCGAAGCAACACGCGCGCGCCAGCGCTGCCGTCTCGAGACATTCGCCCAGCGGATGGAGAACGACCGCCTGGAGAAAGAAATTCAGGCCGAGAACGATCACGACAAGCTGATCCAGAGCTGGATGGACAAGCAGAACATCCCTGCCCGTGTCTTTCGCCGGATCTGGCTCGACGGCTACCTGGGCGGCGGCGTGACCACCTACGGACTGGCGGCCGGTGCGGTGATCCTCCCCTGGCTCGAAGCCGAGCTGTCGCTCGGCCGGCGCGATCTGAACGGCCTCATCGACAACGGCAGCGCCTATTTCCAGGACTCGCGCACCTGCTGGGGCGGACGATTCAAGGGGCTGATGCGCAGCCGCGGAAACGTGACGCCGTTCGCTTCGATGGGCGTGTTTTTCTGCGATGCGAACGCGGCGCTCACGACGTACGGGTCCGGCATTCAGCAGCCGGGCGTCAGCACGTTCGGCGGCACGAGCAACGGCAGCGCTGGGGCTCACCTGCTCGGCGCGGGCGCCGGCGTGACCTGGACCGACAATTCAGGGCTTCACGCCAGCCTCGAATACCTCTTCACCTACGCGTTCTATTCACAGGCAGTCCTCAACGACATGAATCACACCGAGGACACGAATCTCACCAGCGCCTGGTCGGACCGGCTGGCGACGGAGCGAAATGGATTTCGCGTACAGGTTGGCTATGCATTCTGACAAGATCCTGCTGATCACGTTGGTCGCCTCCGCCGGCATCGCCGTCACCCGCCCGGTGACGGCTGCCGATCCCGCGCCGGCCCGACCAGGGCCCGCCCCCGGCATGGAGGATTCGTGGGACGAACCGGGGACTGCTCCGGCGCGGCGGCCGGGCGCGCCGCCCACGCCCGCGCGCGACGACAACGCCCAGCCCCAGCCACAGCCACCGCCCGGCGTCGCACCGCCCTGGTACGAGGGGCCTGCGGGCGGGGCGCCGAATGGAGAGCCACCCGCGCCTCCGGGCGCCGGGACGGCTGCGCCGTTGCCCGGTTCCCCCGATCCCACCGTGCAACAACGCCGCGACGGCGAAGATCCGCGCTACGCCGCGCAGAGGTTGCGCGAGCGCAAGCTGCCGCCCTCGTCGGCGAGGCCGGCGACACCGCCGTACCTGATAACCAGCACGACGCCGGTCCAACCGTCGGTGCGCGTCGAGTCGCCCGACTCGTCGGCGGCGGCCGCCAAGCGAAGCAACGCCAACGGCCCACAGGCGTCATCGAACAAGATCAACACCGAGGAGCTGATCCGGAAGTCGCGCACCAACGTGAACTTCTACGAGCTGGTCGATGAGATGCTCGACGAGATCGCCTTCCAGCTGAGCAAGCAGGACGCGACCGCGATGTCGCCGCTCGCGATCCGGTTGGTGCGGCTGTCACCCGACATACGGCCGGAGTTCGCGGGCACGCTCGAGGCGCGGCTGCTCGCGCGCATCTCGCAGGTGACGTCGATCCGGACCGCGGTCTGCATCGAGTGCTCGTCGCTGCGCTCGCGCGTCGAGAACGGGCAGTGGCTGGTGTCGCTGGGCGCCGTCCGCCAGGAAGACCTGCAGCGCATCGGGCGCGCGCAAGGGATCAAGACCTTCATGGACCTCGATTTCACGTTCAATCCCCGGGCGAACACCATCTGGATGGAGGCGATCGCCTACCGCGCGAGCGACGGCGGCGTGGTCTGGTCCGACGCCTATCGCTCGGACGCGACGACCGCGATGTTGTTGCGCAGCGGCCGGCGAATCCCCAGCCGCGCCGAGCGGCTCGACGAGCTGGAGCACAAGATCGAGGGGCGCCCCTACTTCGGCTACATGGTGTCGGTCGGCCTGGCGCGCATCGGCTACAACGGGCCGACCGGCGCGATCGGTGGACCGATGGCGACGATCCGGATCCACGAGCGCTTCGGAGAGGCCAACCAGCAGCTGTTCGGCCTGTCGGTCGGCATCTTCTTCACCGGCGCTCCGGAGGCCGGCAAGAACGTGCTCAACTCACTGATGTCCGGCGCGTACTACTCGACCAACCTGAGCGAACCGAGCTTGAATCAGCCCGAGCTCTGGGCCTACGGGGAGCTCGGCGGAATGTTCTCCGGGAACCAAGGGAACACGTTCTATGGCGAGGCAGGGCTCGACCTGCACCTCAAGTGGCGCTTATCCATGGTCGGCGGTTTGCAGTACGTGCTGCCGACACACTTCGCTGACCACGATCTGGGTGGCGTGGGCTATCGCCTGCGGCTGGCGTTCAACTGGTGATGTCATGAAAAACAGCATCAAAACGATGACTTTCGGCGGATGGTTCGCGGTCGCGACAGGCGGGGTCCTGGCCGCGGGGTGTTTGACCGGACCTGCTGGCCACATCGACGTCCCCAGCGACATCCTGCGCCCGACGGGCGAGACCAACGGCCGCCGCGGCCGCTACGTCGTGCGCATGACCGATGGCGACCGGCCGTGGGAATTCGAGCTGCCCGAGATCGCGACCGCTTACGAGGTCCGCATCCCGCTGCGCGGTATGCAGCAGGGCGGCGGAGGTGTGCCCGTCGACAATCCGACCGTGACCGCGGCCGACCGAGAGATCGTCAACCAGCGCGAGGTCGATGCCCGCTTGCGCGCCGACGAGGGTCCGCCCGGCGGCCCGGACGGCGCCGGCGAGGGCGGCGAGCCGCGGGACGGTGTCCGGCCGGCGGGCCTGCGGACCGGCGGCAGGGCCGCCCCCGCCTCCGACGGAGCCACCGGGGCGCCGCACACGAGCTACCTGCTGACGCTCGCAAAAGTGAAAGATCTCTACAAGTCGCGGAACTACGAGATAGCGCTGGTGGAGCTGGTTGCCCTGGAGCGCGAATACCCCAATGACGAACGCATCATGTCGATGAAGGGCTCGCTCTACGAGAAACTGGGGCGCCGCCAGCTGGCTCGCGAGTCGTGGGAGGCCGTGCTCTCCATCAACCCTTACAATCTGCAAGTGGCCGAGGCTTTGCAACGCCTCGGAAAGTGAGCGGCACGATGTCGGAGCGGACACTGAAGGCAAAGGGCGCAGGACAAGGAAACGGGAAGGGATAAATGCACATCATTGCAGGGCTCATCGGGCTGGCAGCGAGCTTCTATGTCGCACACAGCCACATGCCGACCGCGTTCACTGGGTTCGTGCACCCGGGCGCCATGGTGCTGCTTTTGGGCGCGCCGCCGTCGATTTTGCTCATCGGCCACGACCTGCGCTCGATCTGGGAAGCGATCCGCGTCCTGGCCGAGGCGCTGCGCTACCGGCCGCGCGCCGCCCAGTCTCAGATGGTGATCGATCTTTATCGCTTCGGGCGTGAGATCAAGCAAGGGCGCCCGGTCGAGGCGGAGCGCGCGCTGGCGTCGGCGCGCGACCCCCTGCTGCGCGAGGTCGGTCCGCTGCTCCTGCAGCCGGGCGGCGGCGGCGAGGTGCGCGAGACCATCGCCACGCTGCTCTACGCGAGGCTCGCGCGCGTGCGCGGCGCCGAGGATGTGTTCCGCTCGCTGTTCCGGACCACGCCGGCGGTCGGCCTCATGGGCACGATCATCGGCCTCGTGAACATGCTGATGAACCTGCGCAACTTCGAGCAGATCGGCCCGGGCATGGCGGTGGCGCAGCTATCGACGCTCTACGGGCTCATCCTCGCGTACGGGCTGTGGGGCCCGCTGGCCAAGCGAGTCGACAGCTACGGGCGCGACATCTCCGTCGCCGGGCGGCTCCTGGAGCGCGGGCTGGTGGGCATCGCCGAGGGACGCTCGCTGCACGACCTGCGTATGCTGGGCGGTGACGGCGCGATCGGCGCCGATGCGGAGCAGGCTGCGTGAGCGCGCGCAGCCAGTCCGCGGCACGTGGCCGGATCGCCGAACCGGGCGATCCGCTCAACTACAAAGATGACGACGACATGTCGTGGCTGATCCCGTACGTCGACGTGATCAGCCTGTTGCTGGCATTCCTGATCCTCACGCTGGCGATGTCGACCATCAACCGGCAAAAGTTCGACCTTCTGACGTCGAAGCTATCGAAGACCACGCCCCCGCCGTCGCTCGACGTGCTCAAGGAGAGCATCGACAAGATGCTTCGGGCGCAGAAGCTGGAGAGCGCCGTGGTCACGTCGCTGGACGAGGACGGCCTGCGCGCGGTGTTCCGCGGCGACGGCGTGCTCTTCGATAGCGGCCAGGCCGACCTGACCTCGGGCGGGCGTGCGCTGATCGGCCAGTTCATGGGCCTCATCGGCAAGGCGCTCGACGCCCAGCACCAGATCGCGATCGAGGGCCACACCGACGACGTGCCGATCCACACCGCGCGCTACGACTCGAACTGGGAGCTGTCATCGGCACGCGCGACCGTGGTGCTGAAATCGTTCCTGGCGGCCGGCTTCGATGCGCGCCGGCTGTCGGCGCAGGGCTTTGCCGACACGCGTCCAGCACATGCGCTGCCCAAACTGGGTGACAAGACGACGGACAGTGAGATGCGCAACGACCCGCGCGTCGCCAAGGCGCGCTCGGATAACCGCCGCGTGGTGATCCGGGTCTACTACGGAGGGGTGCAATGAGGCCGTCGAGGTTTGCAAATGCGAGAACGGCACCGCTGCTGCTCGCCGCCGCCAGCGCGGCGATCGCCACGCTGGCGCCCGGACGCGCGCACGCCGATCGGCGCCCGCCGTTCGGCAACGATCCGGGGATGCTGGAGACGCGCGTGCGCGAGGAAGTCGAGCGCCGCATCTCGCCGCTGCTCGAACAGATGGCGCCGGGCCAGGCCGACCTCGGCTACGTCGACGTGCGCGTCAATCGCCCGACCGCACTGGCGACGGGTTCCAATCCAGGCTTCGAAGACCTCGGGCCCGGTGCCGACTACGTCGCCGAGCGCATCGAGGTCAATCTGCAGTTCGACAGCAAGCTGCCCGCCGACTTCCGCAACAACCTGAAGGCGCTGATCAAGGGCAAGCTCGAATCGCTCTCGGTGCCGGTCGACATCAAGGACCACGCCTTCGCCTACCCGACGCCGCGCCCGCAGCCGCCGCCGCAGCGCGAGCCGCCGCCGTACTATCCGCAGCCGCCGCCACCGAAGGCGGAACAGCCGGCTCCCGCACCCGCGCCGCCGGTACAGCCGCCGCCGCGTGCACCCGAGCCCGCGGGCTGGCCGACCTGGGCGGTCGGGTTGCTGGTCGCCGTCGCAAGTTTGCTGGTCGCCTGCCTGGCGTTAATGACGTTCATCATCGCCGAGCGCCGGCGCGCCCGCGCGGAAGCCGAGCGCGCTGCGGCCGGCACCGGCGGCAAGGACGCCCCCGCGCGCGCGGGGCAAGGGCTGCCAGCGACGGACCGCGTGCCCGAGGTGCGGCGTGCGCTGGTCGAGGATCGCCTGCTGGCGCGCCGCGTTCTCGGCGAGCTGCTGGCGCAGAACGAGCTCGACAAGGTGGCGCGCACCGTGGAGTTGGTCGGCCCCACCGTGGTCGACGACCTGCGTAGCGATCCGGCGCACGCCGCCGCGCTGCGCGAGGCCGCGGCGCGTCTGGATGCCGGGGCGCCCGCCACGGCGGAAGAGGTGCGCACGCTGGCCGAGGAGCTGTACCGGCGCGTGCTCAAGCACCGGATGATGGGCAGCGGTGACGCGGTGGAGCAGGAATTCGCGTTCCTGATCGGGCTGCCGGTGGCGCGGTTCACGTCGATCCTCGATGGGGAGCACCCGGCCGCACGCGCCGTCGCCCTTCGCTACGCGCCCGCACATCTGCGCACCGCGTACCTGGAAGACCGCGACCTGGAAGAGCGCGCCGCCCTCGTCGCCGCGCTGGCGGACAGCAAGAACGTCAAGAAAGATTACCTGATGGACGTCGCAGCCACCCTGCGCGCGCGCGCGATCGAGCATGCGCACGTCGGCGGCGGAGACGCCTCCGAGATGGAGCTGCTGGTCGAGATGATCGAGGACGCGCCCGCATCCGAGCGTGCGAAGCTGCTCGATGCGATCAGCCCCACCGATCCCGACAAGCGGCGGCGCATCGAGTCCCTGCTGGTGACGGACGACGGGATCGCGCGCGTTACCGATTCGGTGCTAGGCGCAGCGGCGCTCTCGGTTCCGCAGGACGTGCTGACGACGTTCCTGCGCGCGACGGCTCCCGGGGTCACGGAGCGGTTCCTCTCAGCGTTGCCAGGCGCGATCACGGCCGGTATTCGCGAGGAGCTCTCGCTGGAGATCCCGGTCGCGCCCGAGGCGATCGTCGATGCTCGCCGGACCGTGCACCGCGCGCTCCGGCGCGCGCTGCGCGAGCGCGGGATGGCGATGCCGGGCACAAGCGCCGAGGGCAGGGCGGCAAGCGGCAGCCCGGGAAGCGGTAGTGGCAGCGGCAATGGAAATGGACGAAAGGTGGTGGCTGTATGACACGCGTTGAACGGACGATGGGGATGAGCAGAGTGCGGGCAGGCGCGGTGTGGCTGCTGCTGGCTGCCGGCGGGTGCACGATCGTCGTGCCGGCGCCCGACATGCCGAAGACCCGAACGGTCGTCATCATGAAGGGCAGCGGTTCACCGCCGCCACCGAAGGCGCTGGAGGCGCACGCGCTCTTCGTGATGAACCTGCACCAGTCGTCGGCGAATCTGGCGCCGTACTACGTGACGGTGGCGGACGCGCTGCTCGCGGGGCTGGCGACGCGGGGGCTCAACGTGGTGCGCTGGGCGGTGGTGCCGACCTATCCGGGAGCGGACGGCATGAAGCTGCTCCTGGGCGCGCAGGCACCGGTGACGCTGCAGCCGATCCCCGGCCTCGACGGCGGGTCGATCGGCATCTCGAGCGGCGCTGCCGGCGCGAGCGGCTACGGCACCGGCGGATCGATCGGCTCTCGCGATGCGGGGATGATCTATCCGCCCCCGCTACCGGCGCCGGCCGACACCACGCCGACCGCGCCGCCGTCGGCGACGCCGGCGATCAGCGTGCCGACGGATCTGCCCCCGGTGCCGACGCTACCCAATGGCACCGACATCGTGACCGATCTCCAGAAGCTGGCTGCCAGCGGTAACTACGATGGCATGAACACCACGAGCGAGGCCGCCGGGGTGGTCACCGTCGGCAGTCACCTGGTCGCGGCGCAGCTGCCGCCCGAGCTGGGTGGGCTCGACGGCGCGGCGTTCTTCGATCGGCCGCGCAGCCTGTTCATCGTGATTTACATGCAGCCGCTGTCGCGCAAGTGCAACCTGGGGACGCCGGACTGCATGGTCGACGGGCGCTCGCCCGACCAGATCTTCACCGAGAGCGGGGCCGACGGCACGGCGACGTGGCTGCACTTTGCCAGCGGCGGCATCCCGATCGATCAGGTGGTGCACGTGGCGCTCAGCACGAAGGAAGGCGAGACGCCCGATGCGTTCCGCGCGCGCTGCAAGGCGATCAATGGATTCCCGCCGGATCTCTTCGACGTCATGGAACCGTCGTCGACGTCTTACTTCGATCCGCTGCTGGACGCTCTCAACAGCGCACACAACGGTACCGGCCAGGGCGCTGATCTGTGCGAGCTCCTCGGCGAGCTGTCGCTCATCGATCCGACGCAGCGAAAAGCGCTGAACCTGCTCGTCAACTCCATCGCGGAGCAGGCGGGACCGGCGCCCGACACGACGACCACCACCACGACGTCGACGATGACCAGCTTTGGCGGGTCCTCGGGCTCTGGCGGCTACACCGGCGGCGGTTACGACGGCGTCGGCGGCGGCTACCACGGCCCGACTCCGTAGACGCGGAGGCGAGCCATGCCCCCTACCGGCGGTCCGAACGCGCCGCTGCCGCCCTGGCTGAAGAACGGGCGGCAGGCGGCGCGCAGCAGCGGGTTCTCGCCCGCGGCGCTGCGTGTCCCGGCGTTGCTGATCGCTGGCGCCATCATCGGTTGGATCGCACGGAGCTGGCAAACGCCGCCACCCGCGCCGGCGCCGCCGCCCGTGGTCGCCGCGGCTCCCCAATGCCCGGCGACAGTTCCGTGCCGCGCCGACACGCCCGCGGCGCCCGCGCACGCCGGCCACCTGCCGGCGAAAAAGACCGCCCACCCACTGGCGCTGCACCCCCTGCCCTCCGAGCACCCGGCCACCGAACAGGACCGCCGCGAAGCGCTGCGCGCGTTCGCGCAGACAAGAGCCAGCGATCTCCGCGATTGCCTGGGCGATCCCAACCGGGGCCCGCTCCGCCGCGTCGGAGCCGCGCTGGAGATCGACAGCCACGGCGCCGTCGCGGCCGTGCAGATCCTGGGTGGCGAGGGAAGCAGCCGCGAGCTCGACTCTTGCTACAGCGCGCGCCTGCGATCCTGGCGATTTCCGCAGGCGCTCCTGCAGGGTGACGAGCGCCTGCTGGTGAACTTCGTCCTCTAACGAGTTCTGGGAGCAATCTATTCGCGATACCCAAGTAGCGCGAATCGCTCGGTTTGCACGAAGCTCAACCACTGATATCAGCGGTGGGCTCCGCCATCATCGCAGGCTGTAGGTTCCGGCCTCGGTGACTACCCTCGCGAGACGTCTGCGCGAAAACGCTTGCCGGGGAACCAGGATCCTTGCGAACGTATTGACCCTATGTCCGCGCCTAGCGACCTCGCGCGCCCCATGCTGACCGCCTTTGGCCTGACTCATCCGGGGCAAAAGAGGGGGTCCAACGAAGATGCGATAGGGACCTTTGTCGATGATCGGCTCTTCGTTGTCGCGGACGGCGTCGGGGGGCATAGCTCGGGCGACGTAGCGGCGACGACCGCGGTCGACGCGCTGGCCGGGTTCTTTCGTACGTTTCACGCCGACCCACGCCAGGTGTGGCCTCATCCAGTCGACCGCTCGATTTCGCTGGGGGCGAACCTGCTGCGCGTAGGCGTCAAGGTCGCGAACGACAGGGTTCGCGCCGCGGCGGCCGGCGATCGCTCGCGCTCGCGGATGGCGTCGACCATCGTGGCCATGGCGGTCGGCGACAGCCAGATCTCGATCGCGCACACCGGAGACAGCCGCGCCTACCGCATTCGCGGCACTCAGATCAAACGCCTGACGCGCGACCACTCGATCATGGAAGAGATGATGGCGGCTCGGCCCGACATCAGCCCCGACGAGATCGCCACCTTCTCCCACCGCAACGTGGTGACCAAGTGCCTCGGCAGCAAAGACGAGATCGACCCGACGGTCTCCGTCGAGTCGTTGCAGCATGGGGACATCTACCTGCTGTGCACCGACGGCCTGTGGGGCGTGGTCCCCGACGACAAGGTCGTCGGGCTCGTGCGATCGACCGACGATCTGAACGCCGCCTGCACGCTGCTGATCGACGCCGCGAACGAGGCGGGGGGGCCGGACAACATCTCGGCAATCTTGGTGCACGTGAATGGCGGCCCGCAGTCCGCTCAGTCGCGGTAGAACCATGTCACATGCTCGAGGTTCTTTCGCGGCAGAAGCGGATCGTCGTCTGCGTCGGCCCCGGCGGCGTCGGTAAGACGACGACGGCGGCCGCGCTGGGCGCGCTCGCGGCGCGCCAGGGACGCCGCACGCTGGTGTGCACGATCGACCCTGCGCCGCGGCTGGCCGACGCGCTGGGCGTCGGCAGCCTGGACACCGAGCCGCGTCCGATCCCGCCCGAGGCCAGCCGCGCCCTGGGCATCGACCGCGAGGGATACCTGTCGGCGGTGCGCCTCGACACGCAGCGCGCGTTCGCCAGTCTGGTCGAGGAGCAGGTCAGCGACGCGAGCATGCGTGCGCGCATCTTCTCGAACCCGATCTACCGGCAGATCACCACCGCGCTCTCCGGCTCGCAGGAGTACGCGGCGACGCTGGCGCTCTACGACCTCGCGCGCCGGCAGCAGTTCGACCTCATCGTGCTCGACACGCCGCCCACGCAGAACGCGCTCGACTTCCTGGGGGCGCCACAGCGGATCGCCGACGCGGTCTCGAGCCCGGCGATCCAGTGGTTCGCACGGCCCGAAGGAGGCGGCGGCAACAGCGCCGGCACCTTCTCGTTTCAGCGGCTGCGCTCGGGAAGCGCGATCGTGATCCGCCGGCTCGCCAAGTTCGTGGGCAGCCAGTTCCTCGACGACGTGGGCGCATTCCTCGTCGACTTCCGCGACGTGCTCGGCGGCTTCCTCGATCGCGCCCGCCAGATCGAAGCGCTGCTGCGCAGCCCCGACGTCGGTTTCCTGCTGGTGCTGGCGCCCGAGGTCCCGGCGGTCAACGAGGCGCTCTACTTCCACGCGCGGCTGCGCGAGGCCGGCATCCCGCTGGGCGCGTTCGTCGCCAACCGCGTGCACCCGGCGCCCGGCGACGACGACGCGTTGGCCATCGCGCGCCGCCTCGGCGCGCAACCGGCGGTGGCGGCGCTGGGCGAAAGCGCGCTGCTCGCAGCGGCGCAGACGCTCGCGGCGGCGGCGCACGAACTGCGCCTGCTGTGCGCCTCGGAGCGCCGCGAGCTGGAGCGGCTGACGCGTGAGGCGCCCGGCGTGCCGCTCACCGAGGTGCCGCTCTTCGAGCACGAGATCGACAGCCTGCTGGAATTGCGGCGCGTCGGCGACCACCTGGCCGGACCGGAACGTCTATTCAGCGAGTCACCCTCTCCCGCGGTCCGCCGCGGGAGAGGGCCGGGGTGAGGGCAGGCCTTGCGAGAGGCAACTCATCGGCGGGACTGAGGGGTGAGGGCAGGCCTTGCGCGCGGCAACGCCCTCCCCCGCAGACGACGCGGACGGGGGAGGGGACCGGAGGTCACGTTAGCGGCGGCGGAGCTTGTCCAGGGCGGCGAACGGATTGTTGAACGGCGCGGGAGCGGCGGGTTTCGCGGGCGCGGGCTTCTCGAAACGAGCCTTGCCGCCGCCGCCACCACCGCCAGCCGGCGGTCGATTCGCCGGGCCCTCCGATGCGTGCGGCGCGCCTGCCGCCGCGCCTTGCGGGCGCTCCGCCTTCATGGTGAGCGCGATCTGATTCTTCTCGCGCTTCACCTCGAGCACGCGCACGGTCACGCGGTCGCCCGGGCTCACCACCTCGCGCGGATCCTTCACGAAGCGATCAGCGAGCTGCGAGATGTGCACCAGGCCGTCCTGGTGCACGCCGATGTCGACGAAGGCGCCGAAGTTGGTCACGTTGGTGACGATGCCCGGGCAGACCATGCCGGGCTCCAGATCGGCGACGGTGTGGATGTCCTGGCGGAACGAGAACGCGATGAAGCCGGCGCGCGGATCGCGGCCCGGTTTTTCCAGCTCGGCGACGATGTCGTCGAAGGTGAAGGCGCCGACCTCCGTTTTCAGCTCCGCCGCCGCGCGAACCAGCTTCACGCCCGCGCCCAGCAGCCCCTCGGGCGCGACGCCCAGGCGCGCGGCCAGCCCTTCGAGCACGGCGTAACGCTCCGGGTGCACGCCGGTATTGTCGAGCGCGTTCGAGCCCTCGGGGATGCGCAGGAAGCCGGCCGCCTGCTCGAAGACACGCTTGGAGAAGCGCGGCACCTCGAGCAACTGCTGGCGCGAGCGGAAGAGGCCGTCCGTTGCGCGCCGCTCGACGATCGCCTTGGCCAGGGCCGGTCCGATGCCAGAGACGTGGCTCAACAAGTGATACGACGCCGTGTTCAGGTTGACGCCGACCTGGTTCACGCACGAGTCGATCACCGCGTCGAGGCTCTTCTTGAGCCCGCTCGGCGACACGTCGTGCTGATACTGGCCGACGCCGATGCTCTTGGGATCGATCTTCACCAGCTCCGCGAGCGGATCCTGCAGCCGGCGCGCGATCGAGATCGCGCCGCGGATGGTGACGTCGAGCTCGGGGAACTCCTCGCGCGCGACCTCGCTGGCGCTGTAGACGCTGGCGCCCGCCTCGCTGACCATCACCACCGGCACCTCGCCGAGGCCGGCGATCTTCAGCGCCTCGCGCACGAAGCTCTCGGTCTCGCGGCCGGCGGTGCCGTTGCCAACGGCGACCGCGGCAATGCCGCCCTTCTTGACCAGGTCGGCGAGCACCGGTGCGGCGTTTGCCTTGCCGGCCGGCGACTCCAGGTGCACCACACCGCTGCCCACGTACTTGCCCGAGCCGTCGATGACGGCGAGCTTGCAGCCGGTTCGGATGCCCGGGTCGACGCCGAGCACCGCCTTGGGTCCGAACGGCGCGGACATCAGCAGTTTGCGCACGTTCTCGGCGAAGACCGAGATCGCCGCCTCGTCGGCGATCTCGCGCAGCGTCTTGTGCACCTCATTCTCGATCGCGGGCACCACATACGCGCGCAGGGCCATGCGCGCCGCGCGCCGGAGCAGCGGCGCGCCCGCGAACGAGGACGCTGCCGGATCGCAGGCCGCGCCCTCGAAGACCGCCCCCAGCTGCTCGAGCAGCGGATCGGCGGGCGCGTCGTCGCCGGCGGGCAGCGCACCGCCCATCGACAGCACCAGCTCCTCCTCGACCCAACCGCGGCGCATCGCCAGATAGCGATGCGACGCGAGCGGCTTGCGCAGCTCGGACACCGGCTCTTGATAGGCGAAGTAGTTCTCGAAGCGGCTGTTGGGCTTGGCCTTGTCCGCCTTGCGCGTGCGCACGCAGCCCTTCTCGAAGAACGCCGTACGCACCGTCTGGCGCAAACCGGCGTCCTCGGCCAATCGCTCGATCACGATCTCGCCCGCGCCCGCCAACGCGGCCGCGGCGTCGCCCACGCCCTTCTCGGTGTTGACGAAGCCCTGCGCGCGCGACTCCGGCGTCTCGCCGGCTGCCGGCGCCATCGCGCCGTGCCCGCAGTCCCAGAGCCACGCCGCCAGCGGCTCGAGCCCCGCCTCCTTGGCGATCAGCGCCTTGGTCTTGCGCTTCTGCTTGTAGGGCAGATAGAGATCTTCGAGCCGCGTGAGATCGAACGTCGCGCGCAGCTCCGCTTCCAGCTCGGGCGTCAGCTTCCCCTGCCCTTGCACCTCGGCGATGATGAACGCCTGCCGCTTGACGATCTCGTCCCAGGATTCCTTGCCGTCGATCACGGCGCGAATCCCGACCTCGTCGATGTTGCCGGTCTCTTCCTTACGATAGCGCGCGATGAACGGCACGGTAGCGCCGCCGTCGGCCAGCTTGAGGACGGCGTTCGCCGATGCGATGGGGATCTGGGGATGACGAGCGGCGAACCAGTCGGAGAAGTTCATGAGTCACCAGGACGCGCGGCTGTCTGGGAGCGTAAGGTCTGCGCGCGGTCGGGCAATCTACAACTTTGCGCGCCAACGATCATCGTTGACATCGAAGGAGATCATCGCTTCGCCGGCTTCGCGCGGCGCGAGCGATCCCGCTTGGGTGACAGAACGTCGAGCATCGTCCCGAGCGAAGGAGTCGCCGTCTCGGGGGCACCAAGGAGCAACGCGACCGAGGTGCCGCGCCGCTGGATCGCGAACACCGAGTCGCCGGTCCGTTCGCGCCACACCATGGGCCGATCCACCGTGTCGAGCGGAACCGCGATCTCGGACTCGCCGCCAGCCGCCAGCGCCGCCAGCCGCGGAGCCACGCTCTGGAGAAAATCGTCGGCGTCGCCATCCGACTCCCACGCGGTCAGCCAGGCGAGCGCGGCGATGGTGCGCGCCGGCGGCGGCATGCCGGCATCGGGGACGGACGGGGACGGCGGCGCATCGGCCGCGGCCGGCACGTAGATGGCGACCCGATCACCCCGCCATCCGGTGGCCGCGCGCTCCGCCGTCTCGGGCGTGAGGAGCGGATCCGCCGCCAGTCCCGGTCCGGGGGCCGCCAGCCAGATGCGGAGCAGGAGCTCGCCGAGCGTGTCGGCACGCGCGAGGCGCAGACCGTCGCCCATGAGCGGAAGCGGCGGCAGCTCGATCTCGATCGGCGATTGCCGCCGGTCGTATTTCTCCGGGTGCAAGATCTGCGTCGTCGATTCGGGCGGCCGCGCCCACATCGCGTCGATCGCGGCCCAGCTCGCGGTGGCGCGCTCGCGCGCCACGAACGCGAACCCCTCGACATAGGGGAATGCCAGCAGCTCGCGCAGAAACCGCGGCGTCTGCGCGGCGAACCCAGGACCGGCCCCCTCGCGCGCGCGCTGTGCGGTGGCCGCCAGCTCCATCGGCGCCGGAAACGCGCCACGCGGATCGATCGCCTCCATCGACAGCACCGACGCGTCGCCCTCGACCAGCGCCTGGCGCGCGAGCTGCTCGTCGAACGACAGACCCCGCCGGCCGTCGGGCGTCATCCTGAAAAAGCGACGCAAGCCGAAACGCTGGTCCTGATAGGCGTGCGTGATCTCGTGCGCCAGCGTGGGCCGCTGTTCGGGGAGCGACACGAAGTCGGGTACCGAAAGCCGGCGCGACGACGGGTCATAGAACCCGACGGGATCGCGCCCGACCGCGCCGGCGAGCCGATCGAGGTAGCTCGCGCCCGGGGCGAGCAGCCCGAGGCGCTGGAACAGCTTCTCGTCGACCTCGGTCTCGGCCGGAGAGGCGCCGCCCCGGACGATCGCTTCGGCCGCGGCGCGCGCATCGGCGGTGCCGACCAGGCGGCGCTGCCAATCGATCTTCACCGGCATGCGGCGCACCCGGCCGAGGGCCTGAGCCAGCGCCGTGGTTTCTTCGAGCATCTGTGCCTCGGTCACCAGAGTCGCAGGCGCGCTGGCAGCCGCCACACCGGGCGCAGCCCCCGGCCCGCGGTCACCGGCTGCCCACGCCGCCGAGGCCGCCGCGAATGCCACGGCCAGCGCGAACGGGCGCAGGCGGCGCATCGACGCGGGGGCAGGCATGGCCCGCCAGTTTGCGGGAAGGACCCGACCCATTCAATGGCGCCGGACGTTCTCTCGGGGGGCCGAGCCTTTCGACGGGCGCACCGGCGCCGTTTCGGGGTAAATAGCCAGCGCGCGTCCATGACCATGCCGGACATCGCGACCCTGACCGCGCCCGAACGACTCGGCGCCGCGGATCTCATGCGCCTGCTCGAGCGGCAACTGACGGCTGCGCGCGTCGTCGAGCTCTACGGCGCGCAGGGCTCACTCGGCCCGGCGATCGCGGCGCGGCTCGCCGCGGGTACCGCGCGCTCGGCTGCGCCGCTCATTTATCTGGTCGCCGACGAGGACACGGCCGAGGCGCGCGCCGGCGACCTGGCGTTCTTCTTGCCGCCTGCCGCGGCGACCGACGACCCGATCGCGCCGCCGGGCGTGATCCACCTGCCCGCGCCCGACGCGTCGCCCTACGCCGAGATGCAACCCGATCGCCGCTCGATCCTGCGGCGCATGGCGGCGCTGTTCCGATTGTCTCATGGGTTCGCGCCGTCGGTGATGGTGGCGTCGGCGTCGGCGCTCTTCCGGCGGGTGATGCCGGCGGCCCCGTTCGCGGCGCTGTGCCAGGTGCTGCATTCTGGCGCCACGATCGAGCGCGAGCAGACGGTGGCGCAGCTCCTCGCCGCTGGCTACACCCGCGCGCCGGTCGTCGAAGACGCCGGCACGTTCGCGGTGCGCGGCTCGGTGATCGACGTCTTCCCGTCGGTATATCGCCATCCGGTGCGCGTCGAGCTGTTCGGCGACGAGATCGAGTCTATTCGTCTTTACGACGCTGGCACCCAGCGCACGCTGCGGCCGCTCGAGCACCTGTACCTGCATCCGGTGCGCGAGACCGTGCGCACGCCCGGCGCCGACCCGCGCGCCAAGCTGCTCGCCGCCGCCGACGCCGCGGTCTTTCCCTCGTCCAAGACGCGCCTGCTGCTCGAGCAGATCGAAGAAGGGTTGCCGTTCTTCGGCATCGAGTCGCTCGCGCCGGTCTTCCACGCCGCGATGGTGCCGATCTCGGACTACCTGCCGCGAGATGCGATCTTCGTCGTCGAGGAGCGGCAAGCGGTGATCGACGAGGCGCGGCGCCACGCTTCCAAGCTGCGGGAGACGGCGGCGAGCCGGCGCGTCGAGCACCGGCTCGCGCTCGATGCGGGGGAGTTCGTGCTCAGCGAGGACGAGGCGCGCGCCGCGCTCGAGGCCGTCCGCCGCGTCGACATCTACGCCGTCGAGCTGGAGCGCGGCTCCCGCGACCTGGCTGATGCGGAGGGCGCTCCGCCTCGCCTGAAGCTGATCTCCGAATCCAACGCCACGCTGCGCGCCGAGCTCCAGCGCGCGCGCGCCGACGCCCCGCGCGACGATCCCGACGCGCAGCCCGACCTGGGCAAGCCGCTGCGCGATCGCCTGCGGTCGTGGATCGGCGACCGCCAGCGCGTGCGCCTGGTCGCGCCCAACCGTACGCACGCCGATCGCTTGGCGGCGATGCTGCGCGCCTGGGGCCTCACGCCCGAGGTCTGGCGCGGCGGCGGCGCCGAGCTGCTCGCCGAGCTGGAAGATCCGACCAGCAAGCACGGTCCGCTGGCGATTCTCTCGGGCCCGCTGGCCCACGGGTTCCGCCTGCCCGCCGATCGGCTGGCGCTGGTCGCCGAGGAGGAGATCTTCGGCGCGCGCTCGCACCGCGAGGCGCCGGCGCCCAGCCGCGCGCCGGCGCTGGGCGATCTCGGCGAGATCGCCGAGGGCGACGCGGTCGTCCACGACGAGCACGGCATCGGGCGCTATCGCGGCCTCAAGAAGCTCGAGGTGCGTGGGGTCTTCCACGACTTCATGCACCTCGAGTACGACGGCGGCACGGTCTACGTGCCGGTCTACCGCATCGGGCTCGTGCACCGGTACAGCGGCGCCGAGGCCGAAGCGATCCGCCTCGACAAGCTGGGCGGCAAGACCTGGCTCGAGAAGCGCCGGCGCGTATCGGCCGAGGCGCGCAAGATCGCCGAAGAGCTGCTGCAGCTCTACGCGCAGCGCGCCGCGCTGGCCGGGCACTCGTTCCCGGGACCGGACGCGGTCTTCCGCGAGTTCGAGGAGACGTTCCCGTTCGAGGAGACGCCCGATCAGGCGAAGGCGATCGAGACCGTGCTGGACGACATGCAGGGCGGACGGCCGATGGACCGCCTGATCTGCGGCGACGTCGGCTACGGCAAGACCGAGGTGGCGCTGCGCGCGACGCTGCTCGCGGTGCTGGGCGGCAAGCAGGTTGCGATCCTCGCGCCCACGACGGTGCTGGCCGAACAACACTTCGTGACGTTCTCCGAGCGCTTCGACGAGTTCCCGGTGCGCGTGGCGGCGCTCTCGCGCTTTCGCTCCAAGGCGGAGCAGCAGAAGACCATCGCGGCGCTCGCCGAGGGCAAGCTGGACGTGGTCGTCGGCACGCACCGCATCCTGTCGCGCGACGTGCGCTTCAAGGACCTGGGCCTGGTCGTCATCGACGAGGAGCAGCGCTTCGGCGTCACGCACAAGGAGCGGCTGAAAGAGCTGCGCACGCAGGTCGACGTGCTCACGCTGACTGCGACGCCGATCCCGCGCACGTTGCAGATGGCGATGGGCGGGCTGCGCGAGATCTCGATCATCGCGACGCCGCCGGCCGATCGCCTCGCGATCCGCACGTTCGTGTGCAAGTTCGATCCCGAGATCCTCGGCGAGGCGTTGCGCAAGGAGCTGGCACGCGGGGGCCAGGTCTTCTTCGTGCACAACCGCGTCGAGGACATCGCCGAGTGGGCCGGGAAAGTGCGTGAGATCGCGCCGGCCGGCACGCGCATCGCGATCGGCCATGGCCAGATGGCCGACGGCGCGCTCGAGAAGGTGATGGTCGACTTCATCGATGGGCGCTTCGACGTGCTGGTGTGCACGACGATCATCGAGTCGGGCCTCGACATCCCGCGCGCCAACACCATGATCGTCAACCGCGCCGATCGGTTCGGCCTGGCGCAGCTCTATCAGATGCGCGGGCGCATCGGCCGCGCCCGCGAGCGTGCGTTCTGCTATCTGGTCGTGCCGGAGCAGCAGCTCACGCCCGACGCCAAGCAGCGCCTGGCGGTGTTGCAGCGCTTCACCGAGCTCGGCGCCGGCTTCCAGGTCGCGACCCACGACCTCGAGATCCGCGGCGCCGGCGAGCTGCTCGGCGATCGCCAGTCGGGCTCGGTCGCGGCGGTCGGGTTCGAGACCTACGCAAAAATCCTCGAGGAAGCGGTCGCCGAGCTCAAGGGCGAGCCGATCAAGGCCGAGTTCGACCCCGAGATCACCGTCGACGTGCCCGCGTTCCTTCCCGACGACTACGTGCCCGACACCGGCCAGCGGCTCGACTTCTACCGCCGCCTCGCGCAGGCGCGCGACGAGGATGACGTGCGCGCCACGCTCAACGAGCTCGCCGATCGCTACGGTCCGCTGCCCGACGAGGCGCGTCTCTTGGGTGAGGTGATGGTCGACAAGACCATCGTGCGCACGCTAGGCGCGCTGGCCTACGAGCTCAGCCCGTCGCGCGTCGTACTGTCACTCGGCAGCGACACGCGGCTCGACCCAGCGCGCGTGCTGAAGATGGTGCAGCAGAAGGGCAGCCGCTGGAAGCTGACGCCCGACATGCGCCTGACATACGGCCTGGACGAGCGCGAGCGCGCGGATCGGCTCACCGCGGCGCGCGCGCGCCTGCTGGAGGTCAAACAGTGCCTGAATTAAGAAAGGCCCTCGGGCCTCGGGCCTCGGGCCTCCCCAGATCCGGATCCGGACCCCGAGGCCTGAGGCCCGAAGCCCGAGGCCCTGAAATGCGCTCGCCGCTCGGCTAAGCTTCTTCGCATGTACACCCTCCTCCACCTCGCAGTGCTCACCCTCACGGTCCTGGCGCTTGCGCGGCTGCTGCCGGGCGTTCACATCCGCAGCATGTCGACGGCCATCGTCGTCGCCATCGTCTTCAGCCTGCTGGACTTCTTCCTCGGCTGGCTGGTCAGGGTCTTTCTGTTCGTTCCCGCGATCCTGACGCTGGGTCTGCTCTTCCTCATCATGCCGTTCATCGTCAACACGATCCTGCTCTGGCTCACTGACAAGCTGCTGAGCGCGTTCGAGATCGACAGCTTCGGGTCGCTGCTGGTCTCGTCCCTGATCATCACGCTGGTGAACGGCACCTTCCACATCGCCCTGCATCCACACGTCTACCGAGCCTTCACCCAGCCCGCCGGGCCCCCGCGCTGGATCTGAGTCGCGGCGTTGCGGCGGGCGCGAAGCCGTGTAATCTCTCCCGGATGCGCACCAGGCCCCTCGCGAAACTCCTGTCCGGCACTGTAAGAATTGCCGCGATTCTCGGCCTCTGTTCGACCGTTACCGCGTGCAAACCGGCGAAGATAAAGTCGACGCAGGACAACTCGGAGCTGGGTCAGGTAGTCGCAAAGGTAGATGACAACGTCATCACCGTCGGCGACGTGCAAGAGCGGATCAACAAGCAGTCGCCGTTCATCCGCTCGCGCTACACCACGCTCGACAAGAAGAAAGAGTTTCTCGATAACCTCATCCGCTTCGAGGTCATGGCGGCCGAGGCGCAGAAGCGCGGCTACGACAAGGATCCCGAGGTCATCCGCGTGATGAAGCAGCAGATGATCTCCAAGTTCCTGCAGAAGGATTTCGAGTCGAAGCTGAAGGTCGAGGACGTGCCCGACGCCGACGTCGAGAAGTACTACTCGTCGCACCCGGAGGAGTTCAACCGCAAGGACGAGGTGCGCGTCAGCCAGATCGTGCTCAAGGACAAGGCCAAGGCCGACAAGGTCGCCACGGAGGTGCGCGCGCTGCCCAAGGGCCCGACCGCCGATCAGAAGCCGTTCCGCGACCTGGTCGCGAAGTACTCCGAGGACGAGGACTCGAAGCAGCGCTCGGGCGACCTGACGTTCTTCGACAAGGACTCGGTCGCGTATCCCAAACCGATCGTCGAGGCGGCGTTCAAGCTGGCCGAGGTCGGCGACGTCGCCGGCCCGATCAAGACCGACAAGGGGTACCACATCATCAAGCTCACGCAGAAGAAGCCGGGTTTCACGCGCCCGCTGGCCGAGGTCAAGCGCCAGATCCAGCAGCGACTGTTCCGCGACCTGCGCACGAAGTCGATGGACGCATTCATCGCCGACCTGCGCCAGAAGGCGAAGATCGACATCTACGAGGACAAGCTCAACAAGGTGCTGATCGATACCGGCATGAACAGCGGCGAAGGCGCGGGCGGACCGATGGCGGGAATGCAGCCGGGCGCGATGCATCCAGGTGGCATGCCGCCGGGCGCGATCCATCCCGGTGCGAACGGTATGTCGATGCCGGGCGCTATGTCTCCGGGCGCCCGCCCGGTACCGCCGCCCCCGGGCATGCCAGGCACGCCTCCGACGGCGGCGGCCCAAACCAAGCCGTGAAACGCAGCCGTACTCGCATCTCCTTCGCGGCGCTGGTCGCGGGCCTGGCCGGCGCAGTCGCGCTCACGCTGACGTCCGCCGCCGCGCACGCGCGCGTGGTCGAGAAGATAGCTGCGGTCGTCGGCGACAGCGTCATCCTGGGCAGCGAGATCGAGGAGAAGGCCGCGCCGCTGCTGGCCGAGGTGTCGCGCCTGCCCGAAGCGTCGAAGCGCGCGGCGCGCGCGGCGGCGCTGCGCCGCGAGGTCCTCGAGCGGCTGATCGACGACGAGCTCATCCTGCAGCAAGCGACTGAGCTGAAGCTGAGCGTGACCAGCGAGCAGGTCGACGCGTCGATCGAAGAGATCAAGCGCCAGAACAACATCGATGACGATCAACTGCGCGAGGCGCTGCGCGCGCAGGGGATGGCCATGGCGGCCTATCGCGCCGATCTCAAGAAGCAGCTGCTGCGCTTCCGGGTGATCAACATCGCCGTCGGCTCGCGCGTCACGATCTCCGACGACGACGTCAAGACGTACTACGATCGCCACATGAAGGACGGCGCCAACACGCAGGTGCGCGCCAGCCACATCTTCGTCGCGATCCCCGAGAACGCCGACGCGGCCGTGGTCGCCGAGAAGCAGGCACAGGCCAAGAAACTGCTCGACCGCGCGCTCGCGGGCGAGGACTTCGCCAAGCTCGCGCGCGAGGCTTCCGACGATCCGGCGACGCGCGCCGAGGGCGGCGACCTCGGCTACTTCGGCAAGGACATGCTGCCGAAGGCGATCGAGGAGATGGTCTTCGCGATGAAGGTCGGAGAGGTGCGCGGCCCGGTGCGCGCCGACCGCGGCTTCCACGTCATCAAGCTCGTCGATCGCAAGATCAAGGACCCGAAGCCGCTCGACGAGGTCAAGGATGACGTCCGCATGCAGCTCCGCCAGAAAGAGATGGAGCGCCAGACCAAGTCCTACCTGGCCGAGCTGCGCAAGAAGACCCTGGTCGACATCCGCTACTGAGCGGATTCTGGCGCGCGCTTCACGCGCGCCAGAATCATCAACGCGACGCCGGCGACCAGCACGGCGTCGGCGACGTTGAAGACCGGCCAGGGATTGAACGGCCAGACGCCCAGGTTCACGAGCACGAAGTCGGTCACCGAGCCGTGAGAGACGCGGTCGATGACGTTGCCGAGCGCGCCGCCCCAGATCAGCCCCAGGCCGGCGATCGTCGCCACGTTCGATGACGGCACCTTGCGCAGGTAGCCGATGATCAGCGCGAGGGCCGCCACAGAGACCAGGCTCAAAACCACGCGTCCACCGCTCAGGTTCTGAAACTGGCTGAAGGCGATGCCGGGGTTCTCGGCATAGATCAGGATCAGCCGGCGGCCGATGACCGACATGCCGCTGCGTCCCAACGTCGGCAGGTGGTGCTGAACCCAGGCCTTGCTGAGCTGGTCGGCGACGGCACTGGCCAGGCCCAGCGCGCCGAACAGCAGGTACTTACCGCGCGCGGAAAGGCCCGAGCTCGGCTCGGCGGCGTCAGTTAGGGCTGGCACCGCGGCAGGCTAGCATTCCGCTGCCGGGACGCAACGGCTGTTACCCCTGCTGAAGGGTGCGATGACGGCACCAATGTTGATGGCAAAAGGACGTCATGAGCGAGCAGAAACAAGGCAATCCTCCCAGGCAGGAGAATGGCGCGACGCGCGACCGGGAACGCCGGCCGTTCCATCTTCGTGAGTACCCGAAATCGTTATTGATTTGCGCGGCTGGCTCCGGTACGACTCCAGCGTTGGCGGGACAGGCTGATGGGTCCTCCCAACGGGACCCATTCAACAATTGTTTGTTCGGCCCCACACGAAATGCCCCCCCTCGCGGAGTGCCACCGGAGTCAAAAAACTGCGATTACGAGTGGATGGCGCCCAGTCACCCACATGACCGTATGTGGGCACAGGTCATGCATTTAGAACGGCGACCCGGGGCGCGAGGTGTACACGCTGCCCGCCAAACAGGAGGAGGGAAGAAGACGATGTTCCAAAGGCAACTGACCGGCCGAGCACTTTTGATCGGCGTCTGCGGGGCGAGCGCTGTTGCGCTCTTGGCCCTGTTGGCGGCGCCCGCGCGAGCCGAACGGCTCGGCGACGAACGCGCCTGCGTCACGGCTTTCAGGAAAGCCAAGGAACATGAAGGGGCCGGCAAGCTGCAGGAGTCGAAGGACCAGCTGATGTCGTGCGCGCAGGCGCCCTGCAGCAGCTTCATCCGCCAGCAGTGCTCCAGCCGGTACAACCAGCTCGAGGCCGATACGCCCTCCGTCGTCTTGATCGTCACCGACGCCAGCGGATCGCCGCGCGGCGACGTCCAGGTCCGCATGGACGGTGAGGCCTTCGCGCAACAGCTCGACGGCCGCGCGCTGTCGGTCGATCCTGGCATGCACGAGTTCTCTTTCGCCGCTGACGGCGTGGTGTTCGCGACCCAGAAGATCATGATCGTCCAGGGCCAGCGCAACCGCTTCATCACCGCGCTGCTGCGCGCGGGCGGTAGCAAGTCGCAGAGGCGCATGGTGGCCGAGGCGCCCGCCGAGAAGTCGGCGAAGAAGGTCGCCAAGACCGATGACGAGGAGACCGAGGAAGCTCCCGCGGCGAAGTCGTCCTCGAAGTCCGTGGCGGCGATCGTCGACACCAAGTCCAACGACGAGGAAGAGTCCAAGACCGAGGAAGCTCCCAAGAAGAGCGGTTCGGTGCTCCCGTACCTGTTCACCGGTCTCGGCATCGCCAGCCTCGGCGCCGGCGCGGCGCTCACCTACTGGGGCATCAAGGACAACAATCGGATGAAGACCGAGTGCGCGCCCAACTGTCTGCCGGCCACCGTCACCCACGTGAAGCAGCTCTATCTCGCGTCAGATATCGCCCTCGGCGTCGGTGTCGCCTCGATAGCAGCGGCCTTCTGGACGCACATGATGAACCGCCACGCCGAGGAGAAGGCGACCGAAGAGGCGCTGCGCGTCGACGTCGTGCCGTCCAGCTCGGGTGGATTTGCCGCTGTTTCGGGGACGTTCTAAGAATGCGCCGCTTTGCTGGACATCAGGAGATGGAGAGAAACACGATGATGACGTACCGCGCTCCACTGGCCTTGATGCTCGGGACCTTTGCGATGTTCGGCTGCTGGCAGCAGATCGACGACGGCGCCTCGGCCGGCGTCGTCTCCGTCAACGTCAACCCCAAGGACGGACTGGGCGCAAAGTTCCCGGAGATGACCACGACGCCACCTATCGGTAAGACGGCAGCGGACAACGGCGACCCGACCACGTTCGCGGATAGCGGGTGCGCGAAGGATGAGTTCGATACTCAGACGGCTCTCAACCTCTACTGCCAAAATTGCCACCTGGGCGGCTCCAACGGCAATTTCCAGGGCGTCAACGACATCATGAGCCTGGTCAACAAGGCGGCCTCGAGCAAATACCCCGCCGGGACCAAGTTCATCGTGCCGGGGGATCCCGCGAACTCGTTGATCTTCAAGCGCATCACGGCGCTGGAGATGCCGCCGGCCAGCAGCGATGTCACGAACCCGATCCCGCACCCAAGCATCAGCGACATGTCCGTGCTGCAGCAGTGGATCATGTGCCTCGGCTCCGCGCCGCCGCCCACGGCTGCGTCGGATGGGGGCACGAACTGAGCTCAGCGCCCGCCAAAACTGATTTGACGTGACGGCCTGCGCCGTCCGCAAACGACAAACAGTGAGAGGTCAAAAACCAGGGGTGGGGCGGTGGGCAGGGGTTGCATCCATCGATCGTGAGGAATTGACGAAATGATGACACAACGACACATCCTGATCGGACTCTCCGCCTGGGCGCTTGGTGTGACGGCGCTGGCCGGGTGCAACGACCCGTTCAAGCCCGACACCACCGACCACAGCCTCGAAGACTGCGCCGCCAGCGAGGAGTGGCTCCTCGATTCCGGAGGCGCCTATACGCAGACGCCTCCGGTGGAGATGTTCGAGCCGCTGCCCCACCCGACCACGGAGTGCCCGTTCTACCGCGGCGGCTGGGAGAACTTTTTGATGGCGACCCAGCCGGACGCGACCGGCAAGCCCGCCCTGGTGACGTCGGCCTACCCGACCGCCGACGATGTCTTCACCCCCCGGGTGAAACCGACCGGCACGCTTTCGTACCTGGGTGACATCAAGCAGGCCGGTCTGCGCGAGACCCTCATCGATCAGAACGGCAACACCCTTTACTACAGCATCGAGGTGAACCAGGCGTTCGCCGACTTCATCCACCAGAACCACCTCGAGACGTCGAAGGCGATCCAGGCCTATCCGACCGCGCAGCCGAGCCTGTTCTTCCCGCCCGGCGTCGCCGAGTTCAAGGCCGCCTGGCAGCTGGTCGAGGGCGACCAGGCCACGATCGACGCCGCGACCGCGAACTACATCAGCATCAAGACCTCGATCCCCACGCTCAGGCAAACCACTGACCCGACGACCGGCAACAAGACGCTCGTGGAGGACCGGACGACGCCGATCAACAACGCGACGCTGCGACTGCTCGCGATCCACGTCGTCTTCACGCTGCCGGGCCACCCGGAGTTCATCTGGGCCAGCTTCGAGCACACCAGCGGGCCGCCCGACGCCGCTGCTGCTGACGGCCATCGCGATCTGGCGCCGACGTTCTCTGGGGAAAATCCCACGTCGATGGACCCGACCAATCACAACATAACCGCGCCGGTCTCGATGGCCAACACGTACACGCTCTACAAGGGCGGTACGCCGGTCAATGGCTCGAACGCATCGATCGCGGAGGCTACCCTGAACCTGGTGGGGCAGAAGTTCCTGAACCCCAGCGACATGTCGCCACAGCAGACGTCGATCTACCGCATGTTCCCAGCGTCGAAGTCGAACACCACCACGCCCGACGACGCGGTCACCTCGCTGAACCACAACGTCGAGCAGGTCTTCGCCAAGGCCACCGCGAACAATGCGCTGCCGGCATACGACAAGCGTGGTTACTACCGCCTGGTCGGCGCGCAGTGGATGGACAAGCCCCGGTTCTTCCACAACGACTTCCCGATCCAGAACGACGACACCAACCCGTACGCGCTGACGCCCGGCTCCAACGAGGACCTCGGGAACGGCACGATCGCCGTGGGTCTGGAGAAGTTCATCGCGGACATCCAGACGAACGGCTCCGACAGCGCGTACTCGATCCTCGCGGGCGAAGACCGCATGTCGAGCACTGCGATGGAGTCGTTCACGCAGGCGCCAGGCAACTTCAACAACTGCTTCACCTGCCACAATACCGAGGCGATTGACGCCAACGGCGTTCCCACTAAGCGCCAGATGATGACCAGCACCAACCTGCTCAATCCCGGCCTCCTCAACGTCAGCCACGTGATCTCGAACTTCGTCCTCGAAGACTGCGGGAGCAACGTCATGACGGATCCTGCCACGGGCATAAAGCAGGCGGTCTGTAACTGACGAGGGCTCGAACGCGGCGCGCGCACTCCGGCAGGTGCGGCCCAATTGATTCATTGCGCGAGGGATCCAAACTGGGTCCCTCGCGTTTTTTTTGCTCACGCATGCCCGCGCGTTGCGCGTCGTTTCTGATTCCAACGATCGGTAAAAAAACCGCGATTCACTACGGATTTAGTGATTGAGTGAGAGGGCCTCTCGTGCATAATCCTCCGCGGATGTCAGGTCGGCTGTTGGACGCCGTTCGGGCCGCACGCGCGACGCGGTCGAGCTTCGGCTTCGCCTTCCCTTTTCTGGCGCTCGTTGCTTGCATCGCCGGTTGCGGCGGCGCCGACAATCGCCCCGCGAAGTGGTCGTACATCGCGCCGGCGATCATTGAACCGAACTGCGCGACCGTCAGCTGCCACTCCGCCATCGCGCAGCGCGCGGGCGTGATCCTGGAGCCGGCTCAAACCGCGTACGACACGCTGACCAAGCGGCGCTTCGTCGTCACGTGCCAGGCCGGGGACACGACGTGTATGGGCCTGGCCGCCGGAACCTCCGAGATCCTGTTTCTCCTCCGTGGTCAGGGCTCGCAGCGCATGCCGCCGGACCAGGCGTTGCCCGAATCCGACATTCATTTGATCCAGAATTGGATCGCTGACGGAGCGCAGGACAATTGATGTCTCAGTCGATTCGCCGCACATCAATTGCCGTTGCGTTGGTTTCGGGGTTGTTGCTGGTCGCGTGGGGACGTGAAGCGCGCGCCTACCCGCAGTTCCAGTTCAGCTCCGGCACCACGCGTTGTGGCCAGTGCCACTATTCGCCGTCGGGCGGCACTCTGCTCTCGTCGTGGGGCCGCGACGAGGCCGGCGACACCATCAGCCTGGGCGGTGACGGTTCGTTCCTGCACGGGCTGTGGGCGCCACCGTCCTGGCTGGCGCTCGGGGTCGATCTGCGGCTCGCTGCGCTCCGGAACGACGTGGGAGGCGCCGACGCACCCGAGTTCGCGTTCTTCCCGATGCAGGCCGATCTCTACACGCGCGTCGCTTATGACGCCTTCTCGCTGAACGTGACGATCGGCGCGCGCGGCGTGGTGCGTCCGCCGGATCCCTCGCTCGGGGGACGGACCTCGGACGTCGGACAGCGGATGATGTCGCGCGAGCACTATCTGATGTGGCGCCCCAGCGCGACCGGGCCCTACGTGCGCGTGGGCCGCTTCCAGGCGCCGTACGGGTTGCGGTTCGTCGAGCACATCTTCTTCGTGCGCGCCAACACCGGCTACAACCTCTACGAGGAGACCTACAATGCGTCGGGCGGTTACGTCGACGACGATTGGGAGGTTCACGCCACCGCGTTCACGCACGTCCCCACCAGCGCGCCCGATTTCTTCGGGGCTGCAGGGCCGGCCGAAAATGGTGGCGTCGCCTACGGTGAGAAGCGGTTCGCGAAGATGGCCGCCTTGGCCTTGCAGACGCGCATCGGCATCGCCAAGGAAGAGGCGCGCTACCAGGGCGGGGCGGTCGGCAAGCTCTGGATCGAAAAGGTGCGCTTGCTGTTCCTGGGCGAGGCCGACTTGATCCATCAGCAGTTCCCCAGCCCCGCGAACTACGCGCAGAACCAGTTCGTCTCATACGTCGGCGTGACGTACTTCATTCGCGGTCTCATGCTCGGCGCCGCCTACGAGCGTTTTCAGGAGAACCTGGCGGTCAAGGGCACGGGCCGTGACGCCTACGACGGCGAGGTCAACATGTTCCCCTGGGCGCACTTCGAGCTCAACCTGCTGGGCCGCTACGAGACCCGTGCCAGTGTCTCGCCCGGCGACACGCCGCGCGGCTCACTGGTGATGCTCCAGTTGCACTACTATCTGTGAGACGGTCATGAGCAAGAACAGCTTTCTCATCACTCTGCTCGCCTCGGTAGCGGGCTTCGGGCTGGGCGCGTGCAGCATCCAGAACACGCCGCACGCGCCGACCTTCGAGTCCGACATCAAAGAGATCACGGGCTCGCGCTGCGTGCGCTGCCACGGCGCTGGCGGGCACCTCAATGGGGATCCGAAGGCCGCGCTGACGTACCCTCCCTTCGACGGGTTCTTCGACCGCATGGAAGATGATTGCACCGACGGCGCGACCACGGCCTGCCACGGGTTGGCTCACTATACCCTCCCCGGGGATACCCGCCTCCACGACAACATTCACCAACTGAAAAAGCCGGGGGTCATCCCCATGCCGCCCGCGCCCTCGCCGCCGCTGACGAGCGACCAGCTCGACATCTTCGATCTGTGGCTCGCCAACGGCGCGCCGGCGCAATAGCGCGTTTCGCGCGCCGCCATCGCCGTGCGGGTCAGGCTTCGACTTCGGTCGCCGCAGCCGCTTCTCTCACCCTCTCCGTCACCGGACCGCGGGCCTCGGCCTCGCGGTTGAGCAGCACCAGGACCACCAGGAGGGTCGCCATCAGGCAGATCGACTCGGTGACGAAGTGCTGCGACAGCGTCGTCGCGACCGTCGCCAGGTACTCGGCGCTGCACATGCCCAGCAGCACCGCCCAGATGCGGGCGTCGCGCCGCTCGTTACCGTTGGCGAAGGCCACCAGCGGCAGCAGGAAAACGTAGTGGTGGTAGTAGTTGGCCGCGTAGAACGCGACCGGGATCATGCACAGCGCGATCACCGCCGCGTGATGGGGAGCGCGATTGCGCGCGGCCCGCAGCGTGAGCACCCCAAACCCGACAATCCCCAGCGCGTAAAGGGCGATGCGCGGGAAGCTATGCGTCCAGCCGTCCGCCATCTCCCAGGTCTCGTAGTCGGTGGAGATGATGCTGTGGTAGCTGACGTGATTGACGTGGTAGCCGCTGGTGAGCACCGCCGCCTTCTTGGCCCAGCCGAGCCAGGCGCTGGGCGACAGCACCACCGATGACAGGGCCACCAGCGCCAGCACGGTGACCGCAGCGGCGCCGATCGCGCGCAACGTCCCTTCGTGCGTGCGCGCGAACTCACGCCAAGAGGGTGTCGGTTTCGTGCCTCGCCGGTCCCAGAGCCACCAGAGCGGAGGCACCGCGAGCCCCATGACCGCTACGCCCGGGAACGCGCGGATCATCCCCGCGTAGGCCAGCAGCGCGCCACCCAGATACCAGCGCCGCACCTTGAGCGCGCACACCCCCAGACCCAGCGCCGCCATCCAGTCGTTGCGCAGCGTCGACCCCGCCCAGTCGGTCCCGAACATGTAGAGATCGGTCGCACCAAAGATGATCACGCACACGAACGCCGTGCGCCATCCAAAGGTTCGTCCGGCGACGAACGCGAAAAACAGGATCAGCAGCGGATCGAGCAACGCGGTCACGAACAGCAAACCGTTGCTGGCCGAGGCGTGCGCGTACATGAAGTGCGCGATGGTGAGCCAGACCGGCGTGGCGTTGCCGCCGTGATCGGTCAGCGTCGTGAAGTAGTCGCGGCCCATGGTCTCGTGGAAATAGCGCATGTCTCGCTTGAACTCGTCCCAGCGCGCCGGCGTGAAGCGCTGGCTGATGGTCTGGATCTGATCCGCGACCTCGTGTACGCGCCGCATCTCGTGGTTGCGCAGGTCGCGCAGCTCGATGTTGGCCAGTGTCTGCACCGACGTGCCCGGCGTGTTCTCGATGTAGGCCTCGACGCTGGCCAGGTAGAGACCGTCGTACTTCAGCTCGTGGAAGTACTTCGCGACCGGGAAATAGACCCGCATGTCGTAGTTGTGAATGAAGCTCGGCTGGCGCTGCTTCGCGTCCCAGAACTGGGCGCGCCCGAGGTTGAAGAAGCAGGCCAGCGACACGAACGCCAGCCCACCCAGCAGCATCGTGATGCGGCGCCCGTCGACGACGCGCTCGGGGCGCTGCCACAGGAACGGCCGTAGCACCGCGAGCACGGCGACCAGCGCGAGCATCGAGCGCAGCAAGGCCACGTCCTGGTCAGTGAACGGCGGGGGCCCATGCAGGTTCGACAGGAGCAGGGCGGCCGCCGCCACGGGCGCGATCGCCGCGACCGCTCCGCGGCGCGCCGAGCCGTGGCAGCCGACCAGCAAGAAGAACCCACACGCGATTGCCAGCACCAGGATCCATTGCGTGAGCGGCGAGCTGTCCGAGTTGCCGCGCCCACCCGGCGGCTCGGGCCAGCTCGCGGGCACCACGCTCCAGACCTGCAACTCGGAGACGCTGTACGCGCCGTCGCCGCCCGCGGCCGACAGGCGCAGGTAGCGCGCGCGCCCGCTGATGGTGTCGGAGGTCCGCGCGCGCAGGCCGCTGCCGCGCACCGGTGCTGCCTCCCACAGCGTCGTGTAGGTCGTGCCGTCGACCGAACCCTCCAGCAGGTAGCGGTCGTTGTTGTCGGCCTGGATGAACGCAGCGGCGATCGGCATCTCCGACCCCAGATCGAACGTCATCGTCGCCTGCGACGAGGGCAAAAGGCCGGTGAGCGGCGTGTTCCAGAAGTCGCCGTTGGGTGCGAGCGTGCCGTCGGTCAGCCGCTCGGCATGCTCCGCGCCGCCCGCGACCTTGGCGGACTTCCCCGCCAGGCGATTGACCTGTTCGGGGCTGTTGGTCGCCGGCGTGCTGCAGCTGCCGGCCAACACCGCGCCTAGCGCCAGCGTCGCACAATGACCGAGCATCGCGTAAATACCGCTCCCCATTGTCGAACGCATCGTCATCTGCATCTTTGTCGTCATTTCGGTGCTCATCCCGGCGGCCATCCGAAAGAGCGTCCTGCCAGCACGTGCAGATGGATGTGGAACACGGTCTGCCCCGCGCCGACGCCGCTGTTCATCACCACACGAAAGCCCTTGTCGGCGACGCCGCTCTCGCGCGCGATGCGCGACGCGACCAGCATCATGTGTCCGAGCAGCGCCTCGTGCGACGCATCGGCATCGGCCAGCGCCTCGACGTGATCGAGGGGAATCACCAGCTCATGAAACGGCGCCTTGGGCCCGATGTCCTTGAACGCGAGCACGCGCTCATCGCGGTAGACGATCGTCGCCGGGATCTGTCCGTCCCGGATCTTGCAAAACAGACAGTCGGGTTTACTGACAAGGTCGGGCATGGGTTCTCCAGCAAGTCAGGTAAAGGTCAGCGAGCCAGCTCCAAGAGCGCGCGGCGTGTGTCGGACGAGGGCGCGGCCTCGTCCGTCCGTTGCCGCAGAAAGGCGTCGATCGCGTCGATGCGTGCGATCGCCTCGTCAGTGCGACGGTCCGAGCCGCGCTGGTACGCACCGAGCAGGATCAGGTCGCGGTGGCGCTCGTACGCCGCCAGGATCTCGCGCACCCGCCCCGCCGCCGCCAAATGCGCGGCGTCGGCAACCGCGGTCATCACGCGCGACAGCGATGGCAGCACGTCGATCGCCGGCCAGTGGTTGCGGTCGGCCAGCGCACGCGACAGCACGATGTGGCCGTCGAGGATGCCGCGCACCTCGTCGGCGATCGGCTCCTCCATGTCGCCGCCCGCGACCAGCACGGTGTAGAGCGCGGTGATCGAGCCACGCGCGCCGTTCCCGGTGCGCTCGAGCAGGCGCGGCAGCAGCGCGAATACGCTGGGCGGATAGCCCTGCCGCGCCGGCGGCTCGCCCGCCGCCAGTCCGACCTCGCGCTGCGCGCGCGCGAAGCGGGTCACCGAATCCATCATGAAGAGCACGCGACGTCCCTGGTCGCGGAACCACTCGGCGATCGAGGTCGCGACGAACGCGGACTTCAACCGCACAAGGCTGGGCGCATCGCTGGTGGCGCATACGACGACCGAACGCGCGCGACCGACCGGGCCCAACGACTCCTCGAGGAAATCGACAACCTCGCGCCCGCGCTCGCCGCACAGGCAGATCACGTTGACGTCGGCGTCGGTCTGGCGAGCGATCTGGCCCATCAGGGTCGACTTGCCCACGCCCGAGCCGGCGAACAGCCCCAGGCGCTGCCCCTCTCCGACGGTGAGGAGCGCGTCGATCGCGCGCACGCCCAGCGACAGCGGGCGCCGGATGCGCGCGCGTGACAGCGGCTCCGGCGCGGCGCGGTCGACGGCCCACGCCGGCGTCACGTCGCGCAGCGGACCGCCGCTGTCGATCGGGTCGCCGAGCCCGTCGAGCACGCGCCCCAGCAGGCCGTCGCCGACGGAGATCGAGAGCGGGCGGCCGGTGGGCGTCACCAGTGAGTCGGGGCCGATCCCGGCCGCTTCACCGAGCGGCATCAGGACAACCTCCTCGCCGCGGAAACCGACTACCTCGGCCTGCAGGCGCGCGGCGCTCACCGGCGCACCGCCGGCCGGCGTGGCCGCGTCGAAGACTCCGCCCGGGGCGGTGTCGATGTATACGAGCTCGCCCACGCGCACGCCGGGGATCGTGGCGCGCACCAAAAGGCCGGTCACCTCGCTGACCCGCCCGGCGAGGCGCAGCGGATTCACCTGATCGAGGCGTGCGAGCGCCTCACCGACGTCGATCAGCTCCACCTCGCGTGGATGGAGCTTGGCTGGCCGAGCGGAATCCGTCGCGGGAGGGTCCGGGAACCCTCCCAGGGTTCCCGGATAAGACGTCTCGATCACGGCGCGCCCCCGCCGGCGACGGCGCGTTCGAGCGCCGCGAGCTGGGTCTCGAGCCGGGCATCGAGCCGCACGGCCGCCGTCTCGACGACGCACCCGCCGCGCGTGACCGCGGCGTCATCGACGAACTCCAGCTCGACGCCGCCGTCGAAGCGCGCGAGCAAGGCGCGCCGGGCCTCGTCTCGCTCCAGCGCCGCCCGGTCGTCAGGGTTCACGCGCAGCTTGATGAGACCGGCGCGCACCCGGCTGGCCGCCAGCGCCTGCGCTGCGAGCGCAGTCATCGCATCGGGCTCGACCTCGACGGCGCGGCCGACGATCTTCTCGGCCATCCGCGCGGCCAGCCGCCCCGCGAGCCGCATCGCCGCCGGCTCGGCCTGGACGCGCACGCTGGCCGCCTCCAGGGCGGCCGCTGCCAGCGTCTGGGTCATCTCCGCCGCCGCGGCATCACGCCCCTCGGCGTAGCCCTGGCGGCGCGCTTCGGCGCGAAGCTCCGCCGCCTGCTCCATGGCCCCTACCACCGGAGCGGGCACGACTCGGCCGGCGCGTTTGACCAGGCGTCCCACGCCCGATCTCTAACATGAGAGGCTATTCCAGCGGGCGATCGATGTGTTGAAGGGCGTCGTCCTTGAGCCCGAACTGCGCCCGAACTTGCCGTACGTCGGCCAGCGTGTTGATCGAGATCGGGAGCTCGACCGGGTGCTGGTCGGCGCGCCATCCGTTCTCGGCCAGGTCAAAGATCAGGTTCGCGGTCTGCAGCCCGAGCCCACCGTAATCCGGCACGACCGCGAACGTCCCCAGCGGGGTCCCCGGGTTGACCAGGTTCGGCACTCCAACGACCACCGGAACCCGCGCGTGCCGCAGCTCGGCACGCCAGGTCTGGTCCAGGTACTCCGAGCTCTTGATGAGCTCGTTGTCGTTGATCATCCAGAGCGCGTCGACCCGCTGCCCCACCAGCAGGACGTGCAGCGACGAGCGCAGCCGATCGGCGTAGACGCCCTCACCCACCTCGACGGTCACGAGCTCGATCTGCTCCTTCTCGGCCAGGTCTCGCTGACGGCTGATGAACTGCCGGAAGCTGGGTCGGTAGATCACGCCCACGCGCCGGACCGGCGCCTTGATGATCGACCGCAAATCGACGAACGCGACCACGCCGGGGACCTCGTAAGCGATGCCGGTCGCGTTCACCAGCGTCGGCCGGAGCTCGTCGATGAACGACGCCATCACGATGACGCTTGGCGGGAACACCGCTCCGGAATTCCTCCGCTGGTACTCGCGGTACAGGCCGACGGTACTATTGTTCATCAGCACGATGCACGCCGGTGACAGCCGCTTGATCGCGGCGCCGAGCTCCTCGGCGGTCACCGACGAAGTCACGGTCAGCGTGGTGACGTTGAAGTCGCGCTGCAGCTCGTTGAGCAAGCTGCGGCGTACGTCCTGAAAGTTCGACGATGGCGGCATCGCCACCAGCACCAGCGGCGCGCCCGCGTGGGCCGGCGGATCCGGAACCGCGTCTCCCGGCGCGCTCTCGGAGCCGCGCAGGGCGGCCGTCGCGCAGCCGAGGACGCCCACCGCCCACGCCATCGCCACCGCGCACCTCACCAGCCGGCCCATCAGCGCGCACTCCAGCTGTCGATCCCCAGCAGGGACCGCGTTTCGACGTCGAGCTTCTGGATCCCCGGGACGATCGCGGCGCGCGCCTTCTCGTGGCGCACCGCCACCGCGGGCAGGCCGACCCGGGCGTTGGGCAACTCGCGCACCGCCAGGGCCAGACGCGTGCGCTCGCTGAAGCGTTTGACCGCGGAGCTGGGGATCAAGACTGCGTCGGCCGCCGAGAACTCGAGCAGCGGCAGCAGGTCTTCGATCTTGGCGACGCGCTTGACCTTGATGTCGGGCGTGCCCACGGCAGCGGCGGCGAACGCCTGCGTGCCGTCGCGCCCGAGCAAGTCGACGATGCCAATGGTCTTTCCGGCCAGCGAGGGCATCGTCGAGCCGGCACCGGCAGCCGCCGCGCCGGTCATCACGAGCAGGTACGGCTCCCACTCCTTGCCGCCGCGCACGCCGAGCAGGGTTGGCTTGGCCTGCGCCTGCTCGAGGAGCGGCGCGATCGCGACGATCGCGTCGGGATTTCGGGTGGCAATGCTGTCCTGAAAGTCGCGCAGGCGACCGAAGACCGTGACCGCCACCCCGGGCAGCTCCCTTTGCAGCGCCTGTTCGAGGGCGCTCGACTTCACATCCAGCTGCAGGAACACGAACAGCGTCGGGCGCGGATCGTCGGCGAGCGCCCGCGGCGGCACGACCAGCGACAGGCTGGCCAACAGCGCCAGCGCTAGCCCCGTGCGAACAATCGTACGGCGGAGAGGGCGCGCCGACATGCGCGCGCGCGCGCGTCTCACGATCGAGCTCGAGGGCTGGCGTGTCAGAAGAGCCTCTTGAAGATGGGTGACAGTGTGCGCCGGTTGGCGCCGCGACGGAAATTCGATTCGCCGCGTCGGTAACTTCGGTCGGTCGCGCCGGTTTCTTGACCCGTACCGAATCCACCCACCGTCGCCCAATTGACTCAAGTTTTCACCTTCGCCTCCGGATGTATTCCGAAGCAGCCGCACCCCGGCCGTAGTCCCGTCTGCGCGCGTCCTCGGCATGGAAAAGCACTTCAGCCCCTTTCGATCGGCGCAGCGCACCCGGCTGCGGACCAGACTGGTGCGCGCCATGGTGGGGACCCTGGCGATCGTGTCGGGCGCCACGCTGCTGACCGTCGGGTATCTGAACGTCCGTATCGCCCGGCACACCCGCGACACCATCGAGGCGCAGATCCACGAGAGCATCACCCGCAAGGGCGAGGGGCTGGCCACCAACCACGCCTTGGCGCTACGCGGCCTGGTGGCGGACAACGCCTTCGGCGATGTCGCCCATCTAGTAGAGCGGGCGGTGCGGCAGGACCACGAGATGGTGTACGGCCTGTTCCTGGGCGCGGACGGCCGCCCCTGGACGTACGTGCCGCCGCTGTCGGCAACCGGGCCCGACGACCAGCCCAACTGGCACGAGCTGGGCATCGACGTCGCGGAGGCACGCACGCCCGACGCGCAATCGCGCCAGCGCGTGGTCTATGCGCAGACCGTCTTCGAGTTCTCCGCGCCGGTCGACGCCGACGACGGCGTGGTGCTGGGGCGCTTGTTCTACGGGCTGTCGCGCGTGCCGCTCGACCACGCCCTCGCGGCGGCGCGGCGTGATTTCGAGCGGTCACTGGCGCTGACCCTGCTGCTCATCGGCGGCCTTGGCATCGTCACGACGCTGCTGGGCGTGACGATCATCCGCGACCTCTCTCGCCGCATCACCGAGCCGCTGGCGCACCTGACGGACGTCATCACCTCGATCGCCGCCGGGCACAGAAAGGAGCGCGTGTCGATCGAGAGCCAGGACGAGATCGGCACGCTCGGCCGCGCGTTCAATCGCATGCTCGAGCAGCTCGACGAGTCGTACCTGAAGCTCGAGGGATTGAACCGCACGTTGGAGCAGCGGGTCCAGGAGCGCACCGAGGAGCTCGGCGCGCGCAACCGCGACATGCGCCTCGTGCTCGACAACGTGAACCAGGGCTTCCTGACCATCTCGGAGGAGGGTTTGTTGGCCCAGGAGCACTCGGCGATCGTCGAGACCTGGTTCGGCGCATATGAGGGGCAGCCGACGTTCTGGGACTACATGGCGCGCAGCGACCGCGACTTCGCCGACATCTTCCAGCTGGGCCACGAGGCTCTGCGCGAGGACTATTTGCCGCGCCAACTGTGCCTGGATCAGCTGCCGGCGCGCCTGCGCGTGGGCGAGCGCGACTTCAGCTTCACCTACCGGTCCATCAACGACGATGCGTCTGCCGGCGAGGAGGTGACGTCGTCGGGCCGGAAGCCAAAACGCGGGCTGCTGATCGTCGTCAACGACATCACTGCGCAGTTGCTGCGCGCGCGCCAGGAATCCGAGCAGGCCGAGCTCATGGCGCTGTTCCAGGGCTTCACCGCCGATCGCACCGGCTTCCTGTCCTTCTTCGAGGAGGCGACTCGAATGCTCGAAGCGCTCCGCGAGGGCAACGCCGACCTGGCGACGCGGAAGCGCCTCTATCACACCATCAAGGGCAACGCCGGCCTGGCCGGGTTCGGCGCGGTCGCGCAGCTCTGTCACGACGCCGAGGACCAGCTGGCCGACGGGGACGCGGCGGCGGTCGGAACGGTGCTCGATGCGCTGTGCGCGCGCTGGGCGGTGCTGCAGGCGGCGCTGGCCGAGCTGGTGCGCGAGCGCGGGCGCGACGTGATCGACGTGCACGCGCGCGAGCTCGACGAGGTGCTGAAGTCGTTGCGCGGCGTGGCTCCGGCAGCGGTCTGGGAACGTATGGCCGACTGGCGCCTCGAGCCGGCCGAGCGCCCGCTGGCGCGGCTCGCGGAGTACGCGCGGTCGCTGGCGCGACGGTTGGGGCGCGGCGATCTCGAGGTGGTGATCGAATCGAACGGCCTGCGTCTCGATCCGTACCACTGGAGCGGCCTCTGGTCCGAGCTGGTGCACGTCATTCGCAACGCGGTCGACCACGGCCTCGAGCGGGCGGAGGACCGCAGCGCCGCCCAGAAGCCGGCGCGGCCGCGACTGCGCCTGGCGACGAAGACGGCCGGCGATCATCTGCTGATCGAGATCGAGGACGACGGCCGCGGCGTCGACTGGGATGCCGTCCGGCGCGCGGCGCGCGCCAAGGGGCTGCCGGCCGAGACCGTCGAGGATCTCACCAACGCGCTGCTGAGCGCGTCGGTGACCACGCGCGACGTGGTGACGACGACATCGGGCCGCGGGGTCGGGCTCGCGGCGGTCCGCCAGCGCGTGGACGCGCTCGGCGGCTACATGAAGCTCGCGACGGCGGCCGGCCAGGGCACGCTGTTCCAGCTCACGTTCCCGATCGATCCGCCCAACAGCCCGCACGACCGCCGCGTGGCGCGAACATCGCTGCGACTGACCCCGCCGCCCGCGACGGCGTAGGTTGCCTCTCGCAAGGCTTGCCCTCTCCCTAGTCCTCCCCCCCAGACGGGTTGCAGACGGGGGAGGGGACCGGATCCGGAGCTAGTGCGAGTACCCGAGCTGCAGCATGATAACCCGCCCGAAGCCGGGCGGGTCCATCCCGCCGAAACCCGGCTGTGGATGACGGTCGTCGAGCAGGTTCTGCGCGCGCAGCGACACGTTGACCTCAGGCCCGGCGCGCAGCGGCCGGAAGGCCAGCGACGAGACGGTCACGTCGAGGTGCGCGTACGCAGGTAGCGCGTAGGTGCGGTTGTTGTTGAGCAGCACGTTGCTCTGCGAGGCGGTGCGCGCGCCGTCCCAGCGCAGCTGAGCTGCGGTCCGCAGGTGCAGCTCGGGCAGATCCGCCTCGACGCCGCCGCGGAACCAGTAGTTGGGGTAGATCGCCGGCGGCGCCGTATCGATCGAGCTGTTCACCACGGCTCGCTGCGCCGCTACCGATGCGTAGGGCCGCACGCGATGGAAGAGCGCACGCAATGACAGCTCGGCACCGACGTTCTGGCTGCTGCCTTGGTTGCGCGCGATGAAGTCCGCGCCCGCCTGCGCGAAGTCGATGCGATCGTGGATCTGCTGATAGTAGGCGTCGCTCTCGAGCAGCAGGACGCGCCCCAGCGCCGCGCTGGCCGCCGCCTCGATGCTGTTGACGATCTGCGGGCGCAGCGGCGTCAACCCAGGCACGGTGCGGTTGCCGATGACGTTGTTGGACGCGCCGAAGCCGGAGCGCCCGTAGAGCAGCACGGCCGACGGCACCTGGAACGCCCGCCCCGCGAAGATCTTCACCGTCAGCCCGGGCGACACACGATAGGCGGCGGCCGTTCGCCAGCTGTATTGCGGGGAAAACAGGTTGGGCACGTCGAGGCGTCCGCTCGCCGTCAGGTGCAGGTTCGGCACACGAGCGAAGGGCGCTGCGCCGATCTGCGCATAGGCGCCGGCGTTGGCCAGCACGACGTTCTTCTGATCGTTGGCGCCGATCAGATCGAGGCTGTCGCCGGGAGTGTTCATCCCCTGCATCGACTGGAACGTCTGGGTGTAATAGAGCGTGCGCTGCGGTTCGTAGCTGCCGTCGGCGCCGATCACCAGCGAGAACCGGCGCGCCGGTGTGTAGGCCATCTGGAAGCCCGCGTCGATGGCGTCGTAACGGTAGCGCGGCGTGAACGAGCTCAGGAAGTTGTCGGTCAGGTACAGCGCCTCGTCGCGCGTCGGCGCGCCGGTCGAGAAGCCTGCCATCGCCGTGAGGCGCATCCGATCCGACCAGGACTTCTCGTAGCGTGCCTGGCTCCAGTAGTTGTCGATGGCGATGCGGCTACGGTGGGTGAGCACGGAGTTGAGCTGAAACTCGGCCGTCGAGTCGAGTTGCTGCACGCCGCCCTCGAGAACCAACGATCCACTGCGGGGGGTGCCGGGCAGGCGCATCGACACAAACGCGCTGCGCGGCTCGGCGACGTCGTTCTGGCTCGCGCTCGCGAAGAACGGCACGTAGCGCGGCAGCGTTACGTCCTGGTTGGGCAGCGTCTTGGTGATGCGCAGCCCGGAGCGATCTGCGCGATCGGTCGAGAACGCCGCGACCACCTCCAGCGATCCGCTGCTCTCGGCGACGAACGCGCTGGCGCCGAAGCCCGGGCCCTGGCGGATCAGGTTCGAGCGCAGGTTGACCGCCGCCATCGGCACATTGGGCGCGCGAACGGTGATGACATTGACCACCGCCAGGAACGCATTGGCTCCATAGATCGCTGACAATGGGCCCTTGGCGATCTCGACCCTATCGATCGCCTCGATGGGGATGAACTCGGGACCGATCAGCGCCGCCAGGTCCGGGCGGAAGTTCACCGCGATGCCGTCTATCATCACCTTGACGATGCGGGTGCTCGCACGGATGCCGCCGGTGACGCCGCGAACGCCGACCGACGGCATCACGCCGTCGTCGTTGACGTCGATGCCGGGCGTGTTCGAGAGAACGTCGGTCAGCGACCGCCAGCCCTGGCGGGCGATGTCGTCGCGCGTGAAGACCACGACGCTGGCGGGAGCCATCGAGCCCTCCTCCTCGACGCCTCCCGACGCGGTGACCACACGCAGGTTCATGAGCTGGTCGAGGTTGACGCCGGAGTCGAGCTCGCCCGCGCCGTCCGATGCCTCCTCGTCGGCGGGCGCCGCGCGCGCGGGCCGTGACGGGCCGACCGCCAGCGCGATCCACACCAGCGCCATCCACGGCAAGTGCCAACCGGTCACCGTCATCCAGTGGACGGCATTCGACTGTTCCCGTGCGCCGCTTTAACCACATGCGGCGTGCTCAAGTTCACGACGCAATCCGCCGATCGACCGCCCTACCGAAGCACGTCCACCGCCGCACAGCCTCGCAAGGAGCCGCCGATGTCGCGTCCGTCTCGCCGCCTGGCCCCGGTCTCATCTCTCCTGGTCGCGCTGGTGCCGGCGCTGGTCGCCGGTTGCGGGTCCAGCTCGTCGGGTCCCCAGGCGACCGTCACCATGGCCGTGATCCTCGATCGCACCAGTCAATCGGGCGGCCTGATCGCGATCCCCGACGTGGTGCAGTTCGCGATCGACGACATGAACACCGGCATCCGGCAGGCGGGCGGGTTCAAGGGTCTGGTGTTCGCTCACACCGACGGCGACTCCAGCGGGTCGGGAACGGCGACGATCTCCGGGCAGCTCGCGACCATGCTGGTGCAGGAGGGCGCCAAGCTGGTCATCACCGACAACAGCAACAACACCGTGTCGGTCGTGCGCGACGACTACGACGGCGACACGACCAACGATCTCAACGCGCCGATCCTGTGCGTGCTGTGCGGCTCGTCGGTGATCAACAACCCGATGGCGACCAACACCGACCCGATCACGCAGGCGGCGCTCCGCAACGGCAAGGGCTGGAACTTCCGCACGATCCAGGACTCGAAGTACTTCGCGCCGATCGCGGTCGCACGCGCGCTGGCGATGGCAGGCAACAACGGCGACGGCAACCACGACGGTCTGGTCAAGGGTTCGCTCTACGGGAGCAACGAGCCGCAGGGGCTGGCGTCCGTGGGGGGGTTCGCGGCCGCGCTGGCGGCGGCGGTGCCGACCGCGTCGATCGAGAAGATCTTCCACGACCCTGCCGCCGATCCCAACGGCACGCTGTGGGCGACCGACTCGGGCCGCCTGACCGATAACCGCAACGAGACCACCAACGTCGTCGATGGGCTCCCCGACTTCGTTTACGAGAGCAGCCTGCCGGGAACGGCGATCGCCTTCACCAAAGCCTTCGTGCAAGGCAACTATGGCATCCCCCTGCTGCACGGTGCGCCCTTCGGCAACGAGACGGCGACGCTGACGCTGGGGGATCTGGCCAACGGCCAGGAGGGCGTCGGCTACGCGACATACTACCCGGGCCCGTCGGCGGACTTCTTCATCTCGCGCTACATGCAGCACTTTGGCAAGACGCCGGAGAGCCACGAGCGCGACGGCGCCACGACCTACGACGCCATCATGCTCGCCGCGCTGGCGACGCTGGTTGCCACCAAGGACCTCGACGATCCCTCGACGGTGACCGGCGCGCAGCTCCGCGATGCGATGTGGAAGCTCAACGATCCGACCGGTACGGAGATCCTGGCTGGCCCCGATGGGATCGCGAAGGCGATCCCGCTCATCAAGGCGGGCATGCCGATCAACTACAACGGCATCTCGGGCCCGCTGGATTGGGACGCGAACGCGTTCGTGCTGGGCGCAATGGCGCACTGGACGATCACCAATAGTCACTTCGTCGACGAAGAGCTCTACGACTGCACGAAGGGCGCGCCCTGCACGCAGTACATCGCGCCGCCGGCGTACTAGGCGTTCGGCGGGCTTCGGACCCCTCTCCCTAACCCTCCCCCCGCAGACGGGGGGAGGGGATCGGAAGGGACAGGATCCGGCCTAGCCGAGGGGGCAATCTCTGCGCGATCACCCGCGCGGCGCCCGGCCCGAGCTCGCTCGCCAGCGCCAGCAGACCCACGATCGTCATCGATCCAACGCCAGCCTCCGAGACGCGAGCCGCGGCCGCAACCAGCGCCCGGGCCCGCTCCCGCTCCTCGGCCGGCGGTGAGCGCCGCGCGGCCTCGAGCACGGCCGGCGCCAGGGTGTTCCCGGCCGCCGCCGCCGCGCGCGCCACGACCGCCAGGGGAGCGCCTGCTAGCGACGTTCCCACCGTCGCTGCCCCACGGCGTTCGATCTCGGCCAATAGCGCCGGAAATAGCAGCATCGCCAGGCGTAACCACGACGGCGCATCCGCGCGCTCGGCGTCCGCGGCGCTCGGCATCGGGACCAGCGACGCAAATGCCGCGCGCCGCAGCTCTGCGAGCGGCCCGTCCGCAATCGCCGGCGCCGACTCGGCCGCATCGCGGTCGCCGCGTGCGGCGATGATCTCGCGCGCGACCGCGCCGACCTCGGGCGGCAGACCGTCGACGATCGCGCGCAGGATCGGCGTCGCCTCGCCCTCGAATGCGGCGCGCAGCCACCCGGGATGGACGTTTTCGACGCCGTCGGGGACCGGCGCGCGCGCACGGCGCAGCAGACCGGCGATCACGCGCGCGCGCTCGGTGCGGTCCATTGCCCCGAGCGCGCCGAGAGCAGCGCGGCAGGCGGTGGCGTAGGGTTCCGCCAGCGCCGCGCGGCCGCCGCTCCCATCGGCCCCCCCGGGGCCGTCACCGAGCGCCAGGGTCAAAAGGCACCCCGACGCCACGGTCGAGAGCCCCTCAAGGGGGTCCCGGCCCCCTCCCGCCGAAGTTGACGGCATGCGGGGCGGAAGGTATCACGTCGTATTCGCTCCTTGCGCCCGGGGCCGGGGGCGGGTATGTCTCGCGCCCGTCATGAGCACCGCGACCCCTCCCCTGCCGTCCACCGTCGAGTTGACCGATAAGCCGGTCCGCAGCGACGTTCGCAATATCGCGATCATCGCGCACGTCGACCACGGCAAGACCACGCTGGTCGACGGGTTCCTGCGCCAGGCCGGCAGTTTCCGCCCCGGCGAGGTCGTCGCCGACTGCGCGATGGACTCGAACGAGCTGGAGCGCGAGCGCGGTATCACCATCCTCGCGAAGTTCACGGCCATCACCTGGAAGGGGATGCGCATCAACATCGTGGATACGCCGGGTCACGCCGACTTCGGCGGCGAGGTCGAGCGTGTGCTCAAGATGGTCGACTCGGTCTGCCTGCTCGTCGACGCCTACGAGGGCCCGATGCCGCAGACCCGGTTCGTGACCCGCAAGGCGCTCGCTCTCGGCCTGCGCCCGATCCTGGTCGTCAACAAGGTCGATCGGCCCGGCTGCGACCCCGAGGGGACCGTCGACGCGACCTTCGACCTCTTTTGCGCGCTCGGCGCCACCGACGCACAGCTCGACTTCCCGATCGTCTACGCGTCGGGCCGCGAGGGCTGGGCGGTGAAGGACCTCAAGGACGAGCGCAAGGATCTGGGGCCGCTGCTCGACCTGGTGCTGGAAAGGGTGCCGCCGCCCGCCGCCGACGTGAGCGCGCCGCTGGCGATGAGCGTGACCACGCTCGACTACGACGACTACCTGGGCTACGTCGCCATCGGCCGCGTCGAATCCGGGCGCGTGCGCCAGGGCGAGCGTGCGCTGCTCGTGCACCGCGACGGCTCGCGCGAGGAGTTCCGGGTCGCCAAGATCCTGGGCTACCAGGCCCTGAAGCGCTTCGAGCTCGCCGAGGCCGCCGCCGGCGACATCTGCGCCATCACCGGCATGCAGGATCTGACCGTCGGCGAGACGATCACCGAACCGCTGCGCCCGATCGTGCTGCCGCTCCTCGACATCGAGGAGCCGACGGTGCAGATGCAGTTCATCTCCAACAACGGCCCGTTCGCCGGCACCGAGGGCAAGTTCGTCACCTCGCGTAACCTGCGTGACCGCCTGTTGAAAGAGGTGAAGTCCAACGTCGCGCTGCGCGTGAAGGAGACCGAATCGCCCGACACCTTCGAGGTCGCGGGGCGCGGTGAGCTGCACCTGACGGTGCTCATCGAGACCATGCGCCGCGAGGGCTACGAGCTGATGGTCTCGCAGCCGCGCGTGATCTTCAAAGAGGGCCCCGACGGCGAGAAGCTCGAGCCGTACGAAGAGGTCGTGATCGACGTCGACGAAGCGTACTCCGGCCCGGTGATCGAAGAGCTCGGGCGACGCGGCGGCCGCATGCAAGAGATGGGACCGGCCGGCGAGGGACGCATGCGGCTCGAGTACCTGTGCCCGGCGCGCGGGCTCATCGGCTATCGATCGCAGTTCCTGACCGACACGCGCGGCACCGGCATCATCCACCACAACTTCAAGAACTACGGCCCCTACGCCGGCCTGTTCAAGGCGCGCATCAACGGCGTGCTCATCTCGCAGGACGCGGGCGACACCAACGCCTACGGCCTCTTCTACCTGCAGGAGCGGGGGCAGCTGTTCATGGGCCCGATGGTCAAGGTCTACGGCGGTCAGATCATCGGCCTGCACTCGCGCGACAACGACCTCATCGTCAACCCGTCGAAGGCGAAGAAGCTGACCAACATCCGCACCACCGCCGCCGACGAGAAGCTCACGCTGCCGCCGCCGCGCGTGTTCACACTGGAGTCGGCGATCGAGTTCATCAATGACGACGAGCTGGTCGAGTGCACGCCCAAGGCGATCCGCCTGCGCAAGCGCGTGCTCGACCACAACGAGCGCAAGCGCGTCGAGAAGCTGCGCGACGCCGGCGTCAACGAGTAGCCGCGAAGCGCGCTAAACCGCGTCTTCGCCGCGCTCGCCGGTGCGGATGCGGATCGCCTCGTCGATCGGCGTCACGAAGATCTTGCCGTCGCCGATCTTGCCGGTCTTCGCGGCGGCGACGATCGCCTGGATCACATCGTTGACCATCGCGTCCGTGCAGATGATCTCGACGCGGATCTTGGGCACGAAGTCGACCACGTACGCCGACCCGCGATAGATCTCGGTCTTACCGCCAGTGCGGCCGAAGCCCTTGACCTCGGAGACCGTCATGCCGTTGACGCCGATGGCGCGCAGGCGCTCCTTGACGTCGTCGAGCTTGAACGGCTTGATGATCGCTTCGATTCGCTTCATGGCGGTCTCCTCGGGTGGCGCTTCGTTGCTCTAGCCGGTGGGCCCTAGCCCCCTGCCTCGTCATAGTGATAGCCGACTTCGCCGTGGTCGGTCTGATCCAGACCCTGCTCCTCGGCGTCGCCCGCCGGTCGGAGGCCGATCGCGGCGCGGATGGCGAACGCCAGCACAGCCGTGCCGCCGACCGAGAGCACGACCGTGACACCCATGGCCTTGAGCTGCTCGAGCCACAGCGTGTGCCCCACGATCGACGCGAGGTTGGTATTCAGGTTGGCGTTGGCCTCGGGCGTCGCGAAGAAGCCCGTCACCAGCGCGCCCAGCGTGCCGCCGACGCCGTGCACGCCGAAGGTGTCGAGCGCGTCGTCGTACTGGAACATCGACTTCAGCTTGGTGCACGCCAGGAACGGCACGACGCCCGCGAGCACGCCGATGCTGACCGCGCCGCCCGGCATCACGAAGCCAGCCGCCGGCGTGATCACGACCAGGCCGGCGACCGCGCCCGAGCAGAAGCCGAGCACCGTGGGCTTGCCACGCGTGACCCATTCGAGCGCGGGCCACACCGTCGCCGCAACCGCCGTCGCCAGCGTGGTCGCGGTGAACGCGTTGGCGGCGATGCCGTCGGCCGCCCGCGCGCGGCCGGCGTTGAACCCGTACCACCCGACCCACAACATGCCAGTCCCAATCATGGTCAGCACCAGGCTGTGCGGCAAGAACGCGCGCTGGCCGAAGCCCCGGCGCTTCCCGAGGATCAAGCATAGCACCAGCGCCGACCACCCCGACGACATGTGCACGACCGTGCCGCCCGCGAAGTCGATCGCCTTGATCGACGCCTTGGCGTTCCAGACGCCATTCATGAGACCGTCGATGCCCCACACCATGTGCGCCATCGGGAAGTAGACGACGAACATCCACAGCACCATGAACACCATGAGTGCGCTGTACTTCATGCGCTCGGCGATCGCGCCCACGATCAGGCTCGGCGTGATGATCGCGAACATGAGCTGGTACATCGCGAACACGTTCTGCGAGACCCAGGCGGCGTAGTCGGCGTTGGGCGCCGAGGTCACGCCCTGAAGCTTGGCAAACTTGAACCCGCCGAGGATCGACGTACCCGGCGCGAAGGTGATGCTGTAACCGACCGCCCACCACAGGATGGTGACGACGCCAGCGCAACCGAAGCACTGCGCGACGACCGAGAGCACGTTCTTGCGCCGCACCAGCCCGCCGTAGAACAGCGCCAGCCCCGGCAGCGTCATGAACAGCACCAGCGCGGTCGAGGTCATCATCCAGGCGTTGTGCCCGGGGCCGGCCGACGCCAGTGCCTTGGGCGTGCCGTTGGTGACGTACGCCTCGAGGTCCGCGACCCGGGTCGCGAGATCGGGGACGCTCGCGGGCGCCGGCGCGGTCGGCGCGGCAGCTGGGGCCTGTGCCAGCGCGGGGCTCGCCGGCACCAGGACGGCGCTGGCAACGACAAGGGCGAGCAGGCTAGCCGCCAGGGCGCATCGGTTCGACTGGGTCATCTCAGGCTCCTCGCGTCAGGGTGAAACGGGCTGGATCCGGTAGGCGGCACCCTAGAAACGCTGGAGAGTACGTGTAAAGTCGAAACAGGATCCCTATATCAGATTTTTCGTATGAGAAATCTAATAGAAATCTGTCGGAAATATACGAGGCGCCTGGCCGCGTTAGATTGCTCCCCCTGAATGGGCAAGCTGATCACGCGCGTGGTGTTGGGGATCGCGGCCGGCATCGCGGTCTACGTCGGGTTCTCCATCTGGGCCAACGCTGGCCGGGTCGCGGACGCGCTCGCGCGATTCCACTGGGGCGCTGCCGCGGCGGCCTGCGCGCTCGCGCTGGGAAACTATGCCGTCCGTTTCGTTCGCTGGCAGTACTACCTGCGCGTGCTCGGCCTTGGAACGCGTCGGGCGAAGGCGGCTCCGCCGCCTGAGCCCATCGCGGGAGGTTCGGAACCCTTTGAGGGTTCCGAGTTGGGTATCTCGGTTGCCGACAGCGGGATGGTGTTCCTCGCCGGCTTCGCACTGACCGTCACGCCGGGCAAGCTCGGCGAGGCGGTCAAGGCGTTCCTTCTGCGCGAATCGCACCGCATTCCCATCGCGCGCACGGCACCGATCGTGATCGCCGAGCGCGTGACCGATCTGGTGGCGCTGCTGCTGCTGGCGATGGTCGGCGTCTTCAGCTTCGAGGTCGACCGCCGCTTCCTGATCGCGGGCGCTGTGCTGGTCGCGCTGGCGATCGCGGTGATTTCGATCGAGCCGATGTCGGAGCTGGCGCTCTCGATCGCGGGCCGGCTGCCATTCGTGCACCGGTTCGCGCCGCGGTTGCGCGAATTCCACGTCCATACCGCGGCGATGCTGCGGCCCGCGCCGCTCGCCGTCGCGACCGCGCTCTCGTGCGTTTCGTGGTTCCTCGAGTGCCTGGCGTTCTGGACCGTGGTCGGCGGCATGGAGGGCGCGGCCGTCAGCCTGCGCGCAGCAACCTTCATCTATTCGTCGATGACGGTCGCTGGCGCGCTCTCGTTCTTACCCGGGGGTCTCGGCGTCACGGAAGCCGGCATGCTCGCGCTGTTGATCAGGCTCGGGACCGGCCTCGACCGCGGCTCGGCCGCCGCGGCGACCTTCGTGACCCGCGCTTGCACGCTCTGGTTCGCGGTCGCTCTCGGTCTGCCGGCGCTGATCGCGTACGCGCGGCGCAAGCACGTGCACGTCGAGGACGTCAGTCACTGACCGTGAGCACACCGCTCACCATCATTCCCATGGCGCAGCCGAACTTCAGCTCGCCGCTCGCCTTCGGCGTGTAAGTGACGTCGACGGTCTTGTCGAGCGGGAGCTTCGTCTTGCCGTCCTGTCCCTCGAAGACAATCTCGCGCGCACAAGTCTGGTCTGTCTTACGCGTGATGGAGAGTGTGATCGGATGGCCCTTCTTTGCGGGAACCCGGCTGGGCAAGAAACCTTCTTCGGTGACCGTCATGGCGATCTTCCCGAGTGGCGGGGCAACTCCGGCGGTCGCTGGCGTGTCCGCGGCCACGGGTGGGGCCGGAGCCACCGTCTTGGGGGGCGGAGCCACCGTCTTGTCGGAGCGGCACGCTCCGGCCGTGAGCAGGAGGGCAAAACCGAGAATACCCACAACTATTACCCGAGGTTGCATGATGCCGAGTCTGTCACTCCCGCGGAGAAAAACCAATTTGGACTGAGGGTCGGACACCCCACCTCTCCACCCCAGCTCGACGGAGATCACCGGAGGTCGCCCGACGTCGTCACACAACTACTGCTTGAGCGTCACATAATTGTCACTCGATTCTGTGCATGATGCGCCCGCCTACAAGGAGGCGCTGCCACATGATCGAATCGAATCGAGTCAGACGAGTGTCGCACGTATTGGTGCTCCTCGCATCAACGGCCGCTTGGCAAGGATCGGTGCTCGCGCAGACCGACAACCAAGCCGCCCCCCCGGGCGCCGCTCCGGCGCCGGGATCGGAGACGCCCGCTGCAACCCCGCCGCCCGGTGCGCCACCGGCTGCCATGCCGGACGCACCGCCGCCGCCCCCGCCGCCACCGCCTCCTCCGGTCGCGGTGATGCCGCCGCCACCACCCCCGGCCCCGGCGAGCCCCACGTTCAGCGTCGGTTCGAAGTTCCAGACGACGCTCTACGGCTTCGTCGAGTTCGATTCGATCTGGGACTCGACCCAGAGCTACAACGACCTGCCCGGCAACGGCAACATTCAGCACGACGGCCTCAACGCGACGACCGGCGCCACTACGTACCGGTGGCTCGCGCACCACGGCCGCACGCAGTTCGGCGTGCGGAACTCGCGCATCGGGTTCAAGTTCAAGGGCCCGGAGACGGAGAACATCAAGAGCTCGGCGCTGGCCGAGATGGACTTCCTGGGCAACCAGCCACTCGGGCAGCCGAACCCGGTGGGTACGCCTCCGGTCACCGAGGCGGCGTACTTCAACAACCCGACCTTCCGCGTCCGCCACTTCATGTTGAAGATGGAGACGCCGGTCATCGACGTGATGGCTGGCCAGTACTGGGAGCTCTTCGGCTGGCAGTCGTACTTCCATCCGAACACCGTCGAGCTGCAAGGCGTCCCCGGCCAGATCTATTCGCGCACGCCGCAGCTGCGCATATCGAAGCTCATCAAAACCGAGGCGGTGAACGTCGAGGTGGCAGTGGCCGCTTTGCGTCCGCTGCAGCGAGACTCGGAGATCCCCGACGCGCAGGCCGGTATCCGCCTGCTCATCAACGACTTCAAGGCGCTGCGCACCGCCGGTGGCACCGGTACCGCGGTCGACCCGGCGGGTATCGGCATCTCGGGCGCGCGGCGCTCGTTCAAGGTCCCGAATTTCGCCCAGACCACGACCTCCACGCGCGATATCACCAGCTGGGGCATCTCGGCGGACCTGCTGCTTCCGCTCCTCCCCGCCAAGACCGTCAACGACGGCAACGCGCTGACGCTGACCGCGTCGTACGTCTACGGGCAGTCGATCGCCGACCTCTACACCGGCCTCACCGGCGGCGCGACCTTCCCGGGCTTGCCCGCGAACGCCATGGGCGCGGCGCAGACGTACCCGCAGGACGTCGACAACGGCTTGGTCGCGTACACCCCTGACGGCGTGCTGCACGCCATCCGCTGGTGGTCCACGATCGTCGGCTTGCAGTACTACTTCCCGACGCCGGTCCGCATGTGGCTGACGGGAAACTACTCGCACATGCACTCGCCCAACATCGACGTCTTCACGCTGGCGTCGAACGGCGTAGCGGCAGGCAATGTGGCCGGCCTCAAGAACGCCCTCTGGAACACGTCGGATTGGATCGAAGGCGCCTACTTCATCGACGCCACCGGCGCGATTCGCTTCGGCGCCGACTACACCTACTACCATCAGAAGTTCCTCGATGGCACCACGGGGACGAACCACTCCGTGAGGTTGTCGGCCTGGTACCTCTTCTAGGCCGCACCTAGAACTCAGATAGACCGCTGAAAGCGGGCCGAGCGATCGGCCCGCTTTTTTTGTTCATTGCATCGCTAGGAATTCTCGAGGACGACGCCCTCGATGATGTTGGCGACGTCCTCGCAGCGGTCGGTCGCTGACTCCAGCGTCTCGTAGATCTCTTTCCACTTGATGACCATGATCGGGTCTTTCTCGTCGCGGAAGAGGCGGGCCAGCGCGCTGCGGAGGATCTTGTCCGCGACGTTCTCGAGGCGGTTGATCTCCACGCAGTGCTCTTGAATGGCGTTGGCCTTCTTGAGGCTGCGGATGCCGGTCACCGCGCCCAGTACGTGCTCGGCGCTGGTCACCAGGCAGCGCGCCAGGTCGCCGACTTCGGGGGTCATCGTGCGTAGCTCGTAGAGCCACACGCGCTCCGACGCCGCCTCGACCAGGTCCATGATGTCATCCATACGCGTGATCAGCGTGTAGATGTCGTTGCGGTCGATCGGCGTGATGAACGTCTTGTGCAGGCCCTCGACGACCGCGTGGGTGATCTCGTCGCACTCGTGCTCGATCTGCTTCACGCGTTCGGCCTGGATCTCGAGATTCGTCGGGTTCTCGACCATCTCCAGGAACGCGCGGCAGCCTTCGACGGTCTTCTTCCCCTGTTGCTCGAAGAGCGTGAAGAACGACGCGTCGTGGGGGAGAAGTCTCATGGTCGGCGTGTATAGCCCAAAAGTTTCGCCGTTGTCACCCAATCGACACCTCGCCCTCGGAAGATGTCTGCGAGAAGAGAACCGGATCACGACGACTCGAAAAGGGAGATTGATTCCATGCACACGAAGACGACGATTCTGGCAATGGCGACCGCAGCGATGTCGCTCGCGGCACCGGCGATCGCGCAGGCCGGGACGGTTTCGATCAAGGGCTCGGACACGATGGTGGTCCTCGGCCAGCGTTGGGCCGAGGAGTACATGAAGAAGCACCCGGAGACGACGATTCAGGTGACCGGCGGCGGCTCGGGCACCGGCATCAGCGCGCTCATCAACGGCACGACCGAGATCTGCGAGGCCTCTCGCAGCATGAAGGACTCGGAGAAGGCGCAGCTCAAGGAGAAGGCGGGCGCGGGCCCCGAGGAGATCGTCGTGGCCAAGGACGGCCTGTCGGTCTACCTGAACGACAGCAACCCGCTGAACGAGCTGACCATGGATCAGCTGAAGGGCATCTTCACCGGCAAGATCACCAACTGGAAAGAGGTCGGCGGCTCGGACGCCAAGATCATCCCCTACTCGCGCGAGAACAGCTCGGGCACCTACGTGTTCTTCAAGGAGCACGTGCTGGGCAATGCCGACTACACGCCGCGCGCGCAGGCGATGCCGGGGACGGCGGCGGTGGTGAACGCCGTGTCGAAGGAGAAGAGCTCGATCGGCTATGGCGGCGCCGCGTACGCCAAGGGAATCAAGGTCATCAAGGTGAAGAAGGACGCCGGCTCAGAGGGGATCGCGCCGACTGACGCGACCGTGAAGAACGGCACCTACCCGCTGTCGCGGCCGCTGTTCTTCTACCTGCGCAACAAGCCGGCCGGCGAGATCAAGGCGATCGTCGACTGGGTGTTGTCGGCCGAGGGACAGGCCGTCGTGCTCAAGGTCGGGTATTTCCCGATCAAGTAGGCGCAAGTAGACTCGGGGGGTGAGCCCCGGCGCCGATGAGTTGAACGCCCTGGCGCGAAAGTACCGGATGCTGGTGGCGCTGCGCGCGCGGCGCGACCAGCAGCCGCCAGCAGAGACGCAATCGCAAGCGCAACCAGACCCGCTGCCGCCGCCGTCCGAATCGAAGACGCCGGCGGCAGTTTTGCGTTCGCTGGCGCGCGAGTTTCCGGGGTGTCTGCGTGAGCTCGACACGCTGGGCGCCGCGGAGCTGGCGCGACGATCAGCGCGCGTCGCGGAGGCGGCGACCGCCGGCGCGGCGACCGAGCCCTGGATGGCGTGGATCGCGCGGTATCACCGCCTGATGCGTGCGGCGCTGGCGATTCGGCGCGCAGGCGGGCATCCGAGCGACGGCGCCCAGATGGACGCTGGGTTCGTCGCCGACGTGATGGCGCCGCCCGACGGGCGGCTCGGGATCGTGGTGTTGCGGCGACTCGCGCGCGACTTCGGCGTGCCCGCGCGGGAGATCGCGGCGGCGCTGTTCCCTGTGCGAAGGCCGTCGCCGTACGAGCTTTGAGCAGCCTCGGCGCTCGCAAGGCCGCGCACCTCGCGTCTCGCAAGGCCTGCCGCGCACCTCGCGTCTCGCAAGGCCTGCCCTCTCCCCGGCCCTCCCCCGCAGACGGGGGCAGACGGGGGAGGGTGACTCGCTGAAGAAGCCGTTTCGGTCCCCTCCCCCGTCCGCGGGGGAGGGTTAGGGAGAGGGCAAGCCTTGCGATAGCAACGCCCGCAGAGCCGGCCCCAGCGACGCTCAGTACGGCCGCGGCGCCTTCGCCAGCTGCTTCGCGAATGCCTCCGGATCCGTCGCCGGCAGCTCGCAGTGGCCTCGCTCGCAGACGTAGGCGGTCGCGCGGCGTGACTGCGCGACCTTTTCAGCGGCGAACGGGGCGAGCTTCGCGAGCTCGGCCAGCCCCTCACCCTCGGCGGCGCCGGCAAGCACGGCGTTAGGCAGGAACGTCCGGCGCAACACCGCCTGCAGCGACTCGACGCCCCCCGATTCGCCCGCGGGCCAGACCAGCGCCACTTCGCGGCTCACGTCGGTGAACGCGTCGAGCGCGAGCAGCGCCTCGGTGATCGCCACCGGCTTGCTCTCCAGCGCGCCCTGCAAGCTCCCGAGCGCCTTTTCCGCGATGCCGCGCCAGCGCTCGTCGCCGGTGAACGCATACGCGCGCAACGTATTTCGCAGCGCGACCGACGTGCCCGACGGCTCAGCGCCGTCGTAGGTCGGCTTCTCGCGCGCGATCAGTCGCTCGTGCTCGTCGCTGGTCATGTACCAGCCGCCCCGCTGCGCGTCGCCGAAGCGGCGCTCGGTCGCATCCGCGGTCGCCAGCGCCTCGCGCAGCCAGCGCACGTCGAACGTCGCCTCGTAGAGATCGAACAACCCTGCGGCCACGAACGCATAGTCGTCGAGAAATCCCGACGCGCCGGCCGGCGCCCTTCCCGCCGCCCCACCTTCCTCCTTGAAGCTCCGCTGCAGCCGATCCCCTTGCCGCATATGCCCGAGCACGAACTCGGCCGCTCGCGCCGCCGCCGCGGCATAGCGCGGCTCGCCGAGAATGCGCCCGCCCACTGCCAGCCCCGAGATCATGAGACCGTTCCACGCCGCGAGCTGCTTGTCGTCGCGCAACGGCGGCACGCGTTTCGCGCGCGCCGCGTACAGCGTGGCGCGTGCCGGCGCCAGCGCCGCCCATTCGGCCTCGTCGGGGTGCGCGACATTGAGGATGTTCGCGCCCGGGATCTCCGCGAAGTTCCCGCCCGCGGAGACGCCGTAGTAACGCATGAAGCGGGGCGCGTCGGCGCCCAGCCGCTCGCTGATCTCCTTCTCGCTCCAGACGAAGAACTTGCCCTCCTCGTCCTCGGAGTCGGCGTCGGTCGCCGAGTAGAAGGCCCCGCCCGGCGCCGTCATCTCGCGCAACACGTAGTCCAGCGTCTCGCGCACCACGCGCGCGAAGTCGGCGCGCGCCGTGACCTGGAACGCCTCGGCATACGCGACCGCGAGCAAGGCGTTGTCGTAGAGCATCTTCTCGAAGTGCGGCACCAGCCAGCGCGAGTCGGTCGAGTAGCGGTGGAACCCGCCCGCGATCTGGTCGTACATCCCGCCGCCCGCCATCTTCTCGAGCGTCAGCGTCGCGATGTGCAGCGCCTCGGCATCGCCGGTGCGCCGGTGATAACGCAGCAAGAGCCGCACCGGGATGTTCGAGGGAAACTTGGGCGCGCGCCGCACGCCGCCGTCGTCGTGGTCGAACGCCTGCTTGAAGTACGCCACCGTCGTCGCGATCGGCTTCGTCGAGATCGCCGGCGAGCCCGCGGCCGGCGTGGCCTGCGCGTCCATCTCCTGGCGCACCGCGCGCGACAGCGCCTCGGACGCCTTCTTCACGCGCTCGGGATCCTTCGCGTAGGTCTGTACCAGCTCGCCGAGCACGGTGAGAAAGCCGTGGCGCGCGCCGCGCGCGCCGTCCCGCGGCGGGAAATAGGTGCCGCCGAAGAACGGCTCGCGCCCCGGCGTGAGCCAGACGCTCATCGGCCAGCCGCCCGATCCCGTCAGCGCCTGCACCGCGGTCATGTAGATCGCGTCGATGTCGGGCCGCTCCTCGCGGTCGACCTTGATGCACACGTAGTGCTGGTTCATGAAGCGGGCGATCTCCTCGTCCTCGAACGACTCGCCCTCCATGACGTGGCACCAGTGGCAGGTCGAGTAGCCGATCGACAGGAAGACCGGCCGCCCGCTGCTCCGCGCCTCTTCGAACGCCTCGTCGCCCCACGGATACCAGTTCACCGGGTTGTGCGCGTGCTGCAGCAGGTACGGGCTCGACTGCAGGATGAGCCGATTGGTGTACTTCGGCGCCTTGCCGATCAAGTGGTGCGTCCGGGGCACGTAGCTCGCGCCCTTGGCCTCGAGCGCGGCGTGCAGCCGCTCGGCAAGCGGCGCATCGTAAGGGGCGGCCCCGGGCAGTGGCTGATTGCTCATCGTCGTCGGTCCTCGGTGAGGGCGGCAGCCCCCGCCGAGGACAATGCTCAGGAAGATGGCGGAACGCAACCACGTCATTCTTGGGAACCCTCGAAGGGTTCCCAAACCCTCCCGCGAAGGACTACGCCGGGGCAAGCCCGGCTCCGTCCACGCGATCCGCGGCAAATCCGGTCAATCCTCTGGTGAACCGAGCGGCGACAGCTCACGGGTCATCTCGATCATCGTGCGGCGGAACCCGACCGACGCGAACAGCTGCTGAGCGGCGCGGTTTCCGTCGGCCGAGAACAGTACCACGCGCGGCGCACCCAGCGCCTTGAGCTCGATCATCATCGCCTCGATCAGCTGCCGCGCGATGCCCCGCCGCCGCGCCGCCTCGGCGACGTACAGATCATTGAGCTTGCCGCAGGCGTCGAGCAGCTCGTTCCAGTTGCGCGCCTCGAGCGTGCCGTAGGCGTACCCGACGATCTCGAGGTCCTCCTCGGCGACCAAGATCACGGCCCCCCGCCTCGCGAGCTCGCGGCCCAGCCAGTTGCGGTAGCCCTCCTCGACCGACTCGACGAGCATGAAGCGCTGCGCGTCGCGCGCGTGGTGCTCACGGACCAGCGCCGCCGCCATGCGCGCCACTGCGCCCAGCTCCGACCGCTTCGCGCGGCGAATCAGCACTTCGCTCACGCGAGAAGGATTAGGCATTGGCCGCGGCGTGGCAAGGACTGTCGGCCGGCCTCTCCGGCTACGTCCACGCGATCTCCGTTGACTTCGCGCGACCGCTAGGATTCGCTGGGGCCGTGTTGTTTTGGTTCGGCGTTGCCTTGCTCTGTCTCGGCGGCGGCGCTGCGAATGTGGAATCGCCGGAGACCAACCAACCGTCGTCCGACCCCGAAGTCGAGACCGCTGCTGCCACGGACTCCGGCGACGAACCGGCCGAACCCTCGTTCCTGGCCCTGTACGCGCCGGCGGCGATCGAGGGGCCCGGACTACGCCTGCCCGAGCCCCTGACGCGTGTCTACGTCGACGGCGGCTACGCGCGCACCAACGACCTGTCGGGCCTGCCGCTGGTCGCCGGCAGCGCGCACAACTACCGGTTCGCGGCCGGCGGCAGCCTGGCGTGGCACCGTTTCTCGTTCGACGCCGAGGTCGCCTTTTCGAACATCACGACCATCGACGTGACCCAGGTCCCGGGCGGCCAACCTCTCGACGTCGACAAGCACCAGACCGCGACCTCGCTCGGTGACACGCGCCTGGGCATCACCTGGACGCAGGCGCTCGACGACGCCGGCCAGCTGGTCGGCGGCTTCGGCCTGCGCGGGCGTTTCCCGACGCACACCGTGATCTTCCAGTTTCACCTCGTCGACATGGTCTCGCTGGGACGGTACGTCTTCCCCTACTACTTTCACGTCGAGCCGACGGTCATCCTGGGCGGATGGCACGGACCGTTCGGATTCGTGGTCAACGAGGGCGTGACGCTGCTGACTGGCCCCGACGGCAACTTCAACGATCTGCACATCATCGTCCCGAACCTGTTCTTCTGGAGCGCCTACTACGCGCTGGTGTTCGCGCCCGTGCGCCCGGTCGCCTTGGCGGCGGAGCTGGGAACGAATCTACAGCTCAACCACGTGAGCACGATGTACTTCGACAAGGTGAACGGCCTCTTCTCCGCCACGGTCGACGTTGACTTGCAGGTTCACATCGACCGCTTCCGCGTCGACGTCGTGGCCCACCACGGCCTGACCCGCGACAGCGACGTCTTTGGCGTGCTGCAGTACGCGGGCACCGACTCCCTGACGGTGCGACTCGGCAGCTATTTCTGAATGGAACCCTCAGAGGGTTCCAAACCTCCCGCGAAGGGCTCCGGCGGGGGACCCGCCTACGCCCACGCGCTACTTCTATTGAAGCTGAGCCCGTTGTAATGTCTCGAGGGATGAGGCAGTTCTTCGAGTCGGCCAGCCCTTTGCGCCGTGTTTTCTTCGCAGCGCTGGCCCTTTCGACGCTCGCCGTCATCGGATGCTCGGCGGGCGGAGGCGGCGTGGTCCCCGACGCGCATCCGGTCGACGCGTACGAGGTCAGCCTCGATCTGCCGCCCGGCTGCCCGCCCGCGGCCGGCAACGAAAAGGGCATCGGCAAGCCGTGCACGCCGGGCGGAAACGAGTGTCCCAACAGCGACCTGTTCCGCTGCACCTGCGACGAATTCCTGACCATCAAGCTCGTGGGCGTCCCCTGCTTCTGCACGTTGGTGTCGGTGAACAGCAATCCCGACGCGGGCGACCTGTGCGCGGCGCAGAGCCCCAACGCCTGCGGCACCAATGCGGGCTGCTGCAACGTCTCGACGATCGGCACCTACTGCGCGCCCGAAATCTGCTTGCCCGGAGGGATGTGTCCGCCGGTCAACGTCGGACAGTAGGTCGAATGCGACGGCGGGGCGCCGGCGCCACCGTTCGTCTCGCGCTGTGTGCGACGGCCCCGCTGATCGTAATCTTGATCCTGGGCCGCGGCCGCGACGCCAGCGCTGAGAGCGCGCTCGAGCGCATCCACCACGCGGGCGAGTTGCGCTGGGGCGGCGACCGCCAGGGCGGCGAACCGTACGTATACGAGGACCCGGCGCATCCCGATGAGCTGCGCGGATTCGAGGTCGACCTGGCCGCGGCGCTCGCGCGCGAGCTGGGCGTGAAGCCGCGCTTCGTGCAGAACGACTGGTCGACGCTGGTGCCGTCGCTCGAGCGCGGCACCTTCGACATCGCGCTCAACGGCCTCGAGGTGACACCCGCGCGCGCCGGACGCATCGCTTTTTCGCGCCCGTACTATCTCTTCGCCGAGCGGCTGGTGACCCGGGCCCTGGACCAGCCGCGGCTGCACGATCTCGCGTCGCTGCGCGGACAGCGCGTGGGCACGCTCGCGAGCTCGCTTGCGTGGGACATGTTGCTCGCCGCGGGCGCCGCGCCGGTCCCCTACGAGGGCGTCGACGAGCCGTTCATCGACCTCGAGCACGGGCGCACGGCCGCCGTGCTGCTCGACGACATCATCGTCGACCGCTACGAGCCCCGCCACCCGGCGCTGCGCGTGGCCGGCGATCTCGGCGAGGGGCAGTACGCGATCGGCGTGCGCCCCGCCGACCGAGACCTTCTAGTGGCGATCGACGGCGCGCTCGATCGCATCATCGCCCGCGGCGAGTTGCGCCGGATCCTCGCCGGCTACGGTCTGGATGGACCGCGCCAGGGGCGCATCGCGCACGCGACGGGCCCCTCTGAACCAGCGGCAGCGTCGGTGCCCGCTCCCTTCGCTCCCGTCGGCCCGCGGCCGCTCGATCACCACCAACTCCTACTGTTCTTGCAGGCGGCAGTGGCGACGCTGCTGATCTCGACGGCGGCGATGGCGCTGGCGATCCCGCTCGGCGTGGTGCTGGCGCTGGCGCGGCTCTACTTGCCGCGCGTGCGCGGCCTGGCGGTCGCGTACATCGAGGTCGTGCGCGGCACGCCGGTGCTGCTGCAGCTGTACCTGCTCTACTTCGGCCTGGCCGGTGTGCTGTCGCTGGACGCGTGGACCGCCGCGATCGTCGGACTCGGCCTCAACTACGCCGCCTACGAAGCAGAGATCTACCGCGCCGGTATCCAGGCGATCCCCGTCGGGCAAATGGAGGCGGCGCTGGCGCTGGGGATGACCCGGCGCCTGGCGCTGCGCCGGATCGTGATGCCGCAAGCGTTGCGCGTCGCGCTGCCCGGCATGACCAACGATTTCATCGCGCTGCTCAAGGACAGCTCGCTGGTCTCGGTCATCACCGTGGTCGAGCTGACCAAGCGCATGACCATCACCGCCGTCGACCTGCGCGGATGGCTCGCGCCCGGACTGCTGTGCGCGGCCATGTACTTTGCGATGAGCTATCCGCTCGCGCGGCTGGCGCGCCGCCTCGAGCGGCGGCTGGGGGGCGCATGATCGAGGTCGCCGGCTTGCGCAAGAGCTTCGGCACGCACGTCGTGCTCGACGGCGTCTCGCTCGAGGTAGGCGCGGGCGAGATCGTCGCGCTGACCGGCCCCTCGGGCTGCGGCAAGACCACGCTGCTCCGCTGCGTGAATGGGCTCGAGCGCGCCGACGCCGGCACGATCCGCGTCGACGGCCACGAAGTGCCGACCGGCGCCGCCGGAGCCGCGCACGGCGCGAATGACCGCGCCCTCCTGGCGATCCGCCGGCGCGTCGGCTTCGTCTTTCAGACCTGGAACCTGTTCGCGCACCGCACGGTGCTCGACAACGTCATCGAGGCGCCGGTGCACGTCGCGTCGGTCCCGGTCGCCGAGGCCACCCTGCGCGCGCAGGCGTTGCTGGAGCGCGTGGGCATCGCAGCGCGTGCCGGCGCCCGCCCGCACCAGCTGTCGGGAGGTGAGCAGCAGCGGGCCGCGATCGCGCGGGCGCTGGCGATGAATCCGACGGCGCTGCTGCTCGACGAGCCGACCAGCGCGCTGGATCCCGGCCGCCGGCGCGAGCTGGCGGCGCTGCTGCGCGGACTGGTCGACGACGGCCTGGCGCTGCTGTGCGTGAGCCACGACCCCGACTTCGCGCGCGAGCTGCGCGCGCGGGTGCTGGTGATGGTCGCGGGCAAGATCGCGCCCGCGCCGTCGTAGCGCGGGCAGCCGCGATCAGCGCTGCTCGTACTGGTACGCGAGGCGCAGCATGACCTCGCGGTCGAGCCCGGGGAACGCCGCCTGGTCGTCCGCGTACGTCGGGGCGCTGGTCGAGATGTGCACGTACTGGTACTTGGAGGCGAAGATGTTGTACACGCCCAGGCCCAGCGACAGGCCCGGCGTGCCCGCCAGATTGTCTTTGAATACGAACAGGTTCGCCAGGGCCTGCGTCGGGATCTCCGTTGAGGTGGGGGTGGGGTTGCCGTTGGCGTCGAGCGGCCCATCGGGCCCGCGCTTGAAGTGCGGCCCCAGGATCAGCACGCTGGGGCTGATGCCGAGACGGTCCCAGACCCAGACTGTCCCGCGCGCATAGACCCGGTGCGCGGGCGCGCCCATGAACTGATCGGGGTGGCCTGCGACCGTGTACGCGCCCAGGTCGTCGGCGAACGTCGGCGCGTAGAACGAGTAGTTCGCCTCCAGCTTGGCCGAGGGCGCGCGCACGCTGTACGTCACCTCGAACCCGCGCGAGCCCTGCTTGCCCAGGTTCTTGTAGCCCTGAGTTCCCGTCACCGGGTCGAGCGTGTATGCGATCGGTGAATCGATGCGGACGTCGAAGATGTTCGCCGTGACCTTCTGCTTGCCCGGCAGGTCCAGTCCGGCTTCGAACTCGAAGATCGTCGTGTGTTCAGGGCGGACGGTGTCGAATTGGACGTTGATGTTCTCTACGCCGGGCGCGCGGAACGACAGCGAGAACAGCCCCTTGAGGCTCAGCGGCCCGAGCGATTTGACCAACACCAGACGCGGCACCAGGTCGCCGCCGATCGTGCTCAGGTGCTCGTAACGGATGCCCGCCGAAATGTTGATCACGGGGTTTTCGGAGTAAAGCTCCAGATACGTCCCGTAGGTCTGGTAGTCGATGCTGTACTGACCGTTGTACAGAATCTGCTGGACGCCGTGTGGGGGGGCGAGCAGCTTCGCGGTATCGAACATGGCGTCGCCGCCGGCGCTGATCTGCAGCTCGTCGATCGGTGCCCAGCGCGCGTAGAGGCGCCCGCGGATACGACGCACCGAGGTCTGGAAATAGAACAAATCCGACTCGTCTGTACCCATGTCGGGGGCCTGCCAGGGTCGCTGGTAGGTGACGTTGAAGCGCGGCACGATCTCGAAGCGGCTGCTCGGCCGAAAGGTCCCGATCAGCTCGCCGTAGTACGAATCGAACGTGGTGGGGTGCACCGCCATGTCGACAAAGCCGAGCGGCGCGATGCTGTTGGTGTTCAGGCGCTGGTACAGGAACGTCGCCTGCACGTCGCGGTAGCCGAGCCCGGCCTGAACCATCGACGGATTCAGCGCGGATTGCCCTTCCATCGGTGCTGTCACGCCCAGATTGTCGGTGAACTGCGAGACGCTACGCTGCCCCTGCCCCAGCGACAGCGACGCGTAGGTGCTCAACCCCGGCACGGCGTCGACCACGTAGCGCCCCGAGATCGTCACCCGTCGGCGCGCGTAGCCGTTGGACGCGCTGTTCGCTCCGGTCATCTGGCCGTACGTCAGATGCGCGGTGGCGTCGGTCGCGCCCTGCAGGCCGCGCGTGACGATGTTGACCACCGACAGCTCGGCCAGGCCGCCGTAGATGACCGAACCCGGCCCGCGCACGACCTCGACCCGATCGATCAGCTCGACGGGGAAGCCGTTGTCGAGCTGCAGGGTCGAGAACATCAGCTCATTGATCTCCTTGCCGTCGATCATGATGAGGATCTTGCCCTCCTCACCCCACAGACCACGGAAGCCGGCGCCGACGATGTTCTGCACGTCCTGTCCCACGAAGTAGCCGGGGACCATGTACAGGATGTCGATCAAGTCGCGCGCGCCCGAGGTGCGGATATCCTCGCCGCTGATCACGGTCACGACCGCGGGGCTGTCCTTGAGCTTGGTGATCGCGAACGATGCGACTTGCGTCGCAGCGCTGGTCTCGTCGCCGGTCGTCTGAACGTTCGCGTCGGGTTCGGACGAGGACGACTGAGCGCCGGACGGCTGGGCTGCGGGTGGATCGGCCGCCGGTTCGGGCGGCGCCCTCTCCGGCGCTTCCCCCGTGGGCAAGTCCTCAATCGGACGAACTGGCTCGCCAGCGGAGCCGGCCTGGGCGCTGGCACCACCAGAAGAGAAGACGCAGGACCAGATCGCAGCCGCCGCCAGTGCCGTTCGAAGTCGTTGGATCGTCATCACGCAGGATTGTTTAGGCAGATTCGTGACCCGGGATCAATGAGCCGCGCAATCAGCGTCGAATGCCGGCCCGGGCGCGCGTGCGTCTCGTCACCGAAGATCCACGTTGAGTGTCCGGCCGGCCGCGACCGTGACGGTGGTGGCCCGCTTCTCGATACCGTTGACGCGAACCTCGACCTTTGCGGGCCCCTCGGCGACGTCGTCGACGTCGAGCGGCGGATACCCGCGCGGGCGGCCGTTGACCCACACGACGCCGTAGAGTCCGGGCGACGTGATGTGCAGCGATGTGCCAGGATTTTCTGACGCGACCGGCGGGGGGACCGCGGGCGTGAGCCGGGGTCTCGGCGTCGGGGCCGGCGCGCGCGCCGCGACGACCGTTCGCGGAGCCTCCGCTCGCGCGACCGGTGCGACGGGCGGCGGCGGCGTCTCGTGCGGCGGCGACACCTCCACCGCCATCTCCACCGGCAAGTCCTTCACGAGAGTCGCGGTCCCACCGTCCTTCACGTCGACCGTCCCCTCGTAGACCTTGCGGTCCCCATCGAATAGCGCCACGCGGTGCGGTCCGGGCTTGACCTTGGTCCGCATCGGCGTGAGATCGACCGCGGCGTCGTCGACGTGGACCAAGAGGCCGCGCGGCGTGGTACTGACAATGAGCAGACCCGAGGCCGGCGCCGGTGGCGGGGGCGGCGCGGTCTCGACGACCGGGATCGGCGTCTCCCGCACGGCCAGGCGGCGGGCGACAGCGGCCCGCATCGGCGGGCGCGGCGGAGCCGGGCTGGGCGCGGCTGCCACGTGCGTCGGCCGCGGCGCGACCGGGGCCCGGTCACGCTTGCTGCGCAGGTCCTCGGTCACGCGGAGGAGCTCGCTGACGTTCGCCTTGTCACCAATCAGCGCGCGCGCCTCGGTGAAGTCGATCAGCGCCTTTTCATATTCGCCCGCGTCGAGTGCCGCCAACCCCGCCGATCGACGCGTGAACGCGCGTACCTCGAACCCTGGGTCGTCGACCGGGCTGCGGGCTGCGTGATCCGCGGAGTCGGTCGGAGGGCGTCCCACGGTCAGCTTCGCGACCGCGTTCGGTGGGTCAGCGCTGGGCGACCCGCGCAGGGCAGTGACGATCAGGTAGGCCGCGCCATTCAACAGGATCGCGGCTACCGGTATCCAAATGAGCAGCTTTCTCTTGTTGACGCTTCCGATCATGTCTTGTTCTCCGGGCCATTTACCACCAAGATCTTGGTCTTAGGAATCGAATTGAACTCGCTGGCGCTACCGATCGTATAAGCGCCCATCAACGACCCCACCAGCAGATCGCCGATCTGTAGCTCCGGAAGCGAGAGATTTTCCTCGATGATGTCGATGCTGTCGCAGGTCGGCCCCGCCAGCACGCTCGCGTAGTGCGCGCCGGAGCTCTGCGAGACCGACTGCAGCGGATAGCGGACGGTCGGGTCATAGACACGGCCATTGAAGGAACCGTATACGCCGTCATCGAGGTAGTACCAAAAAGAATTGCCGCGCCGGGCTTTGCCGATCACGGTCGCGATCGCCTCGATCGCGGGCGCGACCAGGAACCGGCCCGGCTCCGCGGTCACGCGGATCCGCGGGGGAATGCCTGCCAGTGCCTCTTGGATCGGCGCGCAGAACGACTCGATGCTCGGGGGCGGCGACTCGGTGGCATAGGCCACGGGGAAGCCGCCACCAATGTCGAGCACGCGAATATCGGCGAGCCGGGCCAGCGCCGCGCGCTCGATCAGCAAACGGCAGTGGTCGATGGCCTCGACATAGGCGCGCGGCGACCCGCACTGCGAGCCGACATGAAACGACAGACCGGCGATCCGCAACCCCAGCCGCTTGCCCAGATCGAGCAACGGGTAGACGTCGTCGACGGCGCAGCCGAACTTCTTGGCCAGATCGACCTCGGCGTCGGCGCTGCGGAACCCGATCCGCAACAGCAACGAAACCTGGTCGCGGTATGGCGCGAACTTTGCCATCTCGGCGGCGTTGTCGACCACGAACGACTCGCAGCCGTACTGCAGCGAGTCGCGGATGTCGCGCTCTTGCTTGATTGGGTGGGTGTTGATCGTCCGGTCGGCCCGGACGCCCAGCGACGCCAGCAGCCCCAGCTCACCGCGGCTAGAGAAATCGAAGTAGCTGTCCTCGGCGTTCAGCGTCGCGATCACCGCGGAGTGCGGCAACGCCTTGATCGCGAAGTGCAGGTCGACGCCCGGGAGCGCCGCCGCAAGACGGCGGTACTGTACGCGCACGCGCTCGCAGTCGAGCACCATCAGCGGCGAGCCGTGCTGACTGACCAACTCGCGAACGCGGGGCGCCTCGGCGAGCGCCGGGGCCGGGGTTGCGAGGTCGCGATCGGTGATCTCCGTCATCGGTGGTAGTGCGCCGGTCGACGATCTGGACGAACGTCCGCCCGCGCACAAAATTCCCGACGCATACCCCGAGTGTCGAAAGAGGCCGTTCCGAGTGCTGCTCACTGCTTACCTTCCGTGAAGCGTTTGCGTCCGGTACAGTCGCCCGGCAATGAGCCTATCTGCCGTGGGTCTGTCGTTGATCGCCGCTCTTTGCTTCGTCGCTGGCGGCGCGTTCATGAAGCTGTCGAGCGGGTTCGCCAATCTCGCCCCGAGCGCGGCGGCGCTCGGCCTTTTCATGGGCGGAGCGGTCGCCCAGACGCTGGCAATGAAACGAGGAGAGATGGGCGTTGCGTACGTTTTCATTCTCGGGCTCGAGGCAGTGCTGGCCTTTGCAATTGGCGTGCTGCTTTTCCGCGAGAATGTATCGGCGCCCAAGTTGCTGGGTGTCGCTCTGATCATCGGGGGGTTCGCGCTGCTACACGCGAGCACGGCCGTCGGAACACACTGACGGCATCCGGGGGCTGGTGCGCGCGAAGACAGCATGCTCTTGTACTAGAAAACGGCGAACCAGAAGACGAGCGAGCCCACCAGGCAAAGGAGCGTGACGGCCAGGATCAACTTCATCGGCACGCCCTGCTCGGCGGTGAGCACGGGCATCATCAGCGACGGATGCAATGCCGACTGTGTGTGCGCTGACATCGCGGCGGGCGCCGGCGTGGGCTGCATGTCGCGCGCCGACGGATAGACCGGCCGTTGCGGGTCCTCATGCTCTTGCAAGAACTGTAGTGGGACGTCGAGCTCACCGTCGCCGGCACCCGGCGGGGGGCCGACCTCGAAGCCCGGCGTGTTCACCGAGATCGACGATGAGCCGCTGACCATACTTCCCTGGGATTGTGCCATCGCGATGTGGCTGTCGGGCGGGAACAGCAGATTGACGATGTCGGTCACCGGAATGCTGCGCTTGTCTCCGGCGCCCGACGCGCGATAACCCTCGAGATCAGCGGCCAGCTCGGACGCGCTCTGATAGCGCGCGCGCGGATCGCGCTCGAGCAGCTTCATCAAAATCGCCTCGAGGCGCGGGTCGGTCTCGGGCATCACCGAGCGCGGCGGCGGAACCACGGCGCGCATGACCCGGATCGCGGTGGCACCCAGCGAATCTCCGCGGAACAGGCGCAGGCCAGTTGCCACCTCGTAGAGCACGACACCGAGTGAGAACAGATCGGAACGGTGGTCGACGTTCTGGACCGTGATCTGCTCCGGTGACATGTACGAGAGCTTGCCCTTGACCGCGCCCGCGACCGTGGTGGTGATCGTCGACTTCACCACGCCGAAGTCGGTCAGCTTGACGACGCCGTCGCGGGATACCAGGACGTTGCCCGGCGAAACGTCGCGGTGCACCAGGTTGAGCGCCCGTCCGTCGGGCAGCTTCAACGTATGAGCGTAGGCGAGAGCGCGCGCCAGCGGCAGCCCGACCTCGACGGCGAAGTCGGGGCCCAGCGGAACCCCGCCTTTGCGCGAGGCGCGCACGATCTGATCGAGCGACGCGCCGTCGACGTACTCCATGACCAGGTAGTAGGTGCCATTCTCGCGATCGAACTCGAACACGCGGACGATGTTCGGGTGATCGAGCATGGCCGCGACGCGCGCCTCGTTGGCGAACATGCGGGCGAACTGTGGGTTGCGAGCGAACTCCGGCAGGATTCGCTTGACCACGTAGCGCTTCGAAAAGCCAGCCGGCCCTTCGAGCGTCGCCAGTGATACGCGCGCCATTCCGCCGATGCCGAGATCGCGAATGAGCCGATATTTGCCGACGACCTCGCCAACCGGCGGAGGTGTTCCCTCGCCACCGACTGAACGAAGCTCCCCGATGTTCAAAGTCACGCGTATCCCCCCTTCGAGTTGCGGCCCAGCATACTCGTGTCGCAATCAAGAACGTGTAACAGGCTGGTTGCCTCGTGGTTTCGTGTCGGCGCTTCGTACCATGGCGCAGCGACGGGCGCAGAAGTTTCCACAGGTCCGCGCACGACGAAACTTCTGAACGCTGCGATGGCGGCTAATCGAGGTCGAGTCACTCCAGCGCCCCCTTTCGGCTGAAGGTTCCTACGCTGCCGAGCGTGCGCGAAAGTATCAGGCTCCTGACGAAAAAGAAAGTTCTCTTACTTGTCGGACACTGAGGGGACGAGTGACGGGTCACCGAGGGGGCGAGTGGCCGAAATCGTCCAGCAGCCTGGTCGAGAACGACCACGGATGTCGATAAGCGGACGTTATCAGTACTGCGAATGATATTTATTGGACTTATGTGGCTCGGCCGCCGCACACTCAGCTCATAAAGCTCACGAGGTCGACGTCATGATTTCCCACCCCGACAAGAAGTACCGCTCAACGCCCCCGGTATCGCTGCCCGACAGAACCTGGCCGAACAAGACCATCACGCGCGCGCCGCTCTGGTGCAGCTCGGACCTGCGCGACGGCAACCAGGCCCTGATCGAGCCGATGGATCGCGCGCGCAAGCGCCGCATGTTCGACCGGCTGGTGGCGATCGGGTTCAAGGAGATCGAGGTCGCGTTTCCTTCCGCGTCGCAGACCGACTTCGACTTCGTCCGATCCTTGATCGAAGAAGAACTGATCCCCGACGACGTCCGCATCCAGGTGTTGGCCCCGGCGCGGGACGATCTCATCGCTCGCACGTTCGAGTCCCTGCGCGGCGCGCAGCGCGCGACGCTGCATTTCTACAATGCGACCTCGCCGCTATTCCGCCGCGTGGTCTTCCGCAAGGACACCGACGGCATCATCGACATCGCCGCGACCTCGGCGCGCCTGGTGCGCGACCTGGCGGCGGCGCAGCCGGAGACCGACTGGCGCTTCGAATACAGCCCCGAGACGTTCACCGCGACCGAGCTCACCTTCGCCAAGGAGATCTGCGACGCGGTCACGGAGATCTGGCAGCCGACGCCCGCGCGGAAGGCGATCATCAACCTGCCGGCGACCATCGAGATCGCGACCCCCAACGTCTACGCCGATCAGATCGAGTGGATGCATCGCCACCTGGCGCGGCGGGACGCGATCGTGCTCAGCCTGCACCCGCACAACGATCGCGGCACCGGGGTCGCCGCCGCGGAGCTCGGCGTGATGGCCGGCGCCGACCGCATCGAGGGCTGTCTCTTCGGCAACGGCGAGCGCACCGGCAACGTCGACCTGGTGACGCTGGCGTTGAACATGTACACGCAAGGGGTCGACCCCGAGCTCGACTTTTCCGACATCGACCAGATCCGCCGCGACGTCGAGATCTGTAACCAGCTGCCGGTTCACCCGCGCCATCCCTATGCGGGCGATCTGGTGTTCACGTCCTTCTCGGGCTCGCACCAGGACGCGATCAAGAAGGGCTTCGTCGCGCAGCAGGGCCAGGCGCGCTGGGACATGCCGTACCTGCCGATCGATCCCGCCGACCTCGGTCGCAGCTATGACGCCGTCATCCGCATCAACAGCCAGTCGGGCAAGGGTGGCGTCGCCTATCTACTGGGCACCGAGCTGGGGCTGGAGCTGCCGCGGCGGCTGCAGATCGAGCTCGCGCGCATCGTTCAGGAGGTTACCGACTCGTCGGGCAAGGAAATCACGGCGCGAGAGATCCACGCGATCTTCCGGCGCGCGTATCTGAACCTGGACGCGCCCCACCGCTACATGGGCCACCGGCTCGAGCCCGACTCGACGGGCAAGGCGGTCAACCTGGTTGTCGACCTCGAGAGCGGCGCGGTCCGCCGGCGGCGCGCCGGCCAGGGCGCGAACGTCCTCGAGGCGGCGCTGGCCATCGCGGGCGCGCTCGCCGGCACGTCGTTCGCCGCACTCGATCACCAGAAGCATCCGGTCGCGCACACCACGCCGGCCGCCGACTCGCCCGCGGGCGTGGCGGTCTACGTCGAGGTCCGCGCGAACGGGGGCGGTGCGCCGGTCCACGGGGTTGGCGTCGCGGTCGATGAGGAGACGGCCTCCATCCACGCGGTACTGAGCGCGGTGAACCGCCTGGCGGCGACCGCCCAGACCGAGAGCAGGCGACCGCGGGCCGCGGCCGTGCTATAGGAGAGCTGCTTCGATGTTCATCGCGCGCACCTCCATCATTTCGAGCATGTCCATTATCATCGGCATTCGCCGAAGAGGTAGGGGCCTGCCGCGCTGAGCTGAGTAACCAAGTCGACCAAGGCCCCGTACCTCTCGGAGGTGGCGGGGCTTTTTTTTGGCCGCCGTCACATTCGCGGGAGATCGGGCGCCGCAACCCGGGAGCCGATCATGTCCGCCCTGCCCGTTTCACTCACCGACGCACAATCCGACTCACCCGCCGACGATGACTCGTGCTCGATCGCGAGCGATGGTCTTCTCGACGGCGGCCTCCTCGCAGCGGCGGCGGCGCGCGTGCGCGGCGTGTTGCCAGAGACGCCGCTGATTCGCTCCGAGCGGCTCGGCGCCTGGCTCAAGCTCGAGAGCCTCCAGATCACCGGCGCCTACAAGGTGCGGGGCGCGCTCAACGCGCTGGCGTCGGCCGTCGAGCGCGGGGATCACCGCCCGATCTTCGCCGCGTCGGCGGGAAATCACGGCCTGGGCGTGGCCTGGAGCGCGCGGCGGCTGGGGCTGGCGGCGACGATCGTCGTGCCCGACGGAGCGCCACGGACCAAGGTCGCGGGGTGCCGGGCACTGGGCGCGCGCGTGATCCGCGCCGGCGAGGGCTTCGAGAGTTGCGTCGCGCGCGCCCGCGCGCTGGCGCACGCGAGCGGCGGCCGCTTTCTGCACGCCTTCGACGATCCCGAGGTGATCGCCGGCCAGTCGACGGTCGCCGCCGAATTGCTGGCGGCGCGTCCCGACGTGGTGGTGGTACCGATCGGCGGCGGCGGCCTGGTCGCCGGCGTCGGCAGTCTCCTGCGCCGCCACGGCATCCGCGTGGTCGGCGCGCAGGTCGAGGGCGTCGATTCACTGCGGCGCGCGCTCGCGGGCGTGGACGGGCTCGCGCAACCCTACGCGGCGACGCTCGCCGACGGGCTGCGCGTGGCCGCGCCGGGACGGCTGCCGCTGCGAATCGCGGCCGCATTCCTCGACGAGATCGTCGTGGTCAGCGAGGACGAACTGGAGAACGCGCTCGCGTCGCTGGCACTGCACGAGCGCATCATCGCCGAGGGTGCGGGCGCCGTCGCGGTGGCCGCGCTGGCTCGGGTCGCGGGCGGCCGGCGCGTCGCCGTCGTCTCCGGCGGAAACATCGACGCGCGCCAGCTCGGGCAGATCCTGGCGCGCGCCGCCTGAACGGCTACTTTGCGGCCGCCGTCTTCTCGGCCGCCGGGGCCCTCTCGGCCGCCTTCTCGAAGAGCTCGTCGACCGGCACCACCTTGA